>Ga0207691_10001066_pt1 | contig 27265 bp, 25 predicted proteins | sample KBSM13metaG_FD_184327 | JGI IMG/M metagenome (GOLD analysis project Ga0207691, IMG submission 184327) | Miscanthus rhizosphere microbial communities from Kellogg Biological Station, Michigan, USA - KBS M1-3 metaG (SPAdes) (version 2) | ecosystem: Host-associated > Plants > Roots > Rhizosphere >...
CGAAGCGATGGAAGACCTGGTGAAGAATCATGGCATCATCGCGCAGCCGCTGCCCGACGACATCGTCAAGGCGCTGCGCGTCGCCACCACCAAGATCCTCGACGAGGCGGTCGCGCGCGACCCGGTGACCAAGAAGGTCCATGACTCGTACATGGCCTACAAGGTGAAATACGACGCCTGGGCCGACCAGAGCGAGCTCGTCTACCACACCAAGATCCGCAAGGCCTGAGCGACGCATGAGCGCGAAGGGACTGACCGACGCGATCGATCATTTCGTCGATCTCGTCGGCCGCGCCACCGCTTGGCTCGCGCTCGGCATCGCGCTGGTCATGGGCTCGAACGTGCTGCTGCGCTACGGCTTCTCGATCGGCTCGATCTGGATGCAGGAGCTCGAATGGCACATCATGGTCCCGATCTGCCTGTTCGGCATGTCCTATGCGCTGCTCAAGGGCGAGCATGTGCGCGTCGACGTCGTGTTCCAGTATTTCTCACCGAAGAACAAGCTGCTGGTCGACGTCATCACGGCGCTGCTCGGCATGATCTTCTGCGTGCTCGTGATCCTGCTGGCGGTGCCTTATGTCTGGCAGTCCTGGAGCATCGGTGAAGGCACCGCCAATCCGGGCGGCATCGAATATCGCTACATCATCAAGTCGCTGATCCCGATCGGCTTCGCGATCTATTTCCTGCAGTCGCTGTCGGAAGCGATCAAGTGCTACCTCGCCTGGCGAGCCGCCTGATGACGCTGGAAATCCTCGCCGTCCTGATGCTGGTGTCGTTCTTCGTCCTGTTGATGGCCGGCATTCCGGTCGCCATGACGCTGGCGATCTCCGGCTTCACCTTCGGCTTCCTCGGATTCGGCACCACGCTGTTCAGCCTTCTGCCGCATCGCATCTTCGGCGTGGTGACCAACGCCACGCTGCTCGCGATCCCGCTGTTCGTGTTCATGGGCATGATGCTGGAACGCTCGCGGCTCGCCGAGGACCTGATGGACGTGATCGGTCATCTCGCCGGCGCGCTGCGCGGCGGGCTCGGCATTGGCATCGTGCTGGTCGGCGTGCTGATGGGCGCGACCACGGGCATCGTCGGCGCAACGGTGGTGACGCTCGGGCTGCTGACGCTGCCCGGCATGCTGCGGCGCGGCTACGACAAGGGGCTGGCCTGCGGCGTGATCTGCGCATCGGGCACGCTCGGACAGATCATTCCGCCGAGCCTGATCCTGATCCTGCTCGCCGACATCATGAACGAGTCGGTCGGTACGCTGTTTGCCGCCGCAATGATCCCCGGCCTGATGCTGGCCGGCATTTACGTGGTCTACATTCTCGTGCTCGGCATCGTCCGGCCTGCGTCGGTGCCGGCGATTCCCGCCGAGGAGCGCGCCCTGCTCCCGCGCGCCGAACTGATGCGCAAGATGGTCAAGGTCGTGCTGCCGCCGGTCGGCCTGGTCGGCGCCGTGCTCGGCTCGATCATCGCCGGCATCGCGGCGCCCTCGGAAGCCGCCTCGATGGGCGCGCTCGGCTCGATCCTGATCGCCGCCGTGACCGGCCGGTTGAACATGCGGGTGCTGCGCGAGACCTGTCAGGCGACGATCAAGACCACCGCGATGATGATGTTCATCCTGATCTGCGCGCAGGTATTCGCGCTCGCGTTCCGCGGACTGCAGGGCGAGCGGATCGTGCATGACCTGTTCGCGCTGTTGCCGGGCGGGATCGCGGCGGACATCTGGTTCCTGATGCTGATCATCTTCATCCTAGGCTTCTTCATCGAGTGGATCGAGATCTCCTACATCGCGGTGCCGCTGTTCCTGCCGGTCTTCGCGGCCGCACAGGTCGACATGGTGTGGCTCGCGACCTTGATCTGCGTGAACCTGCAGACCTCGTTCCTCACCCCGCCCTTCGGATGGGCGCTGTTCTTCCTGCGCGGCGTCGCACCGCCGGAGGTGACCACCGGCGACATCTATCGCGGCATCGTGCCGTTCGTGCTGATGCAGCTCCTCGCGCTGGTGCTCTGCTTCCTCTACCCCGGCATTGCGACCTGGCTGCCGCGCACGATTGGCTGGTAGGGCTGGCGCGCCGCGTCTTTTGCTCGCGTCATTCTTTTTTTGCAAAATCGGCTTCACTCTTGCGAGGACATGCCTTCAGTGCTTGTGCTCCTTGGGGGCTCCGCCGACCGCCTCGACGTCGAACTCGATGTCGACCTTGCCGGCCTTCTCGAAGGTGAGCGAGGCCTTGACGCGGTCGCCCTGCGCGAACGGCCTGGCGAGCGTCGTCATCATGATGTGATAGGAGCCGGGCTTGAGCTCCACCGTCGCGCCGGGCGGGATTTCGATCCCGCCGGAAAGCTCGCGCATCTTCATCACCGAGCCTTCCATCTTCATCTCGTGGATCTCGAATTTCTTCGCGGCCTCGGTCGTGCCGCCGGTCAGGCGGTCGGGCGTCGTGCCTGTGTTGGTGATCTTCATGTAGCCGCCCGCGACGGCGGCACCCTTGGGCGTCGCGCGCGACCACGGATGGTCGATCACCAGCGCGCCGACCTTGAAGTCGTGGGCAGCCGCGCCGGTGACGAGCGCAAGGACGAGTGCGGACGTGAGGAATGAGAGTTTCATCGAAAGCTCCATGACGTTTGATCGCGCCGCAAGGACGCGCCGAAATAATTGGCCGGACTGTCGATCAGCCGGGCGGCGGCGCACGCGGAGAATGTTCGCGGGTCTGCGTCGCGGCGGACGGAGCAGCGGCGAGCGTGAACGAATGCACGAATGACGTGGCGCCGAGCGGCCACGCGAGCGGGCTCGCCTCGCGCTCCGGGCCCGCCGCCGTTCCCGAGCAATGCGCGAGGCACGCGCTGCATGGATCGTGCGCCGCTGGCCCCGCGGGCGTATTGGAATCGTCGCCGCGGCAGATCGCGAAGCCTGCTTCGGCGGCGAGCGCGAGCGGCGCAACCGCCGCGAATGCGGACAGAACCAGTTGCAGCGCCACCGCATAGGCGGCGGCAAGGGCAGCGCATCGGCTCAAGAGCAACATGAACCGAGGATAGCCGTTGGCGGGCCACCCGGTCCACGGATAAAGCGGCGGCGGCCGCGAATAGACGCGGGACGCTCGCGCGCTGCTCCGGCATAATCGTGGAGGAATCGCGAGGTCCGCATGCCCGCTCCGACCGACGGCGTCACCGCGTTGCGCGGCACGGTCGTGACGTGCCGTGACGATCCGTTCCTCACCGACCCGGCGACGGCGTTCGCGGTCGAGACCGACGGCGTGGTGATCTGCCGCGACGGTCTGGTCGAGGCGGTCGGCTCCGCCGGCGAGCTTCTCAAGACCGCGCCACCGGGCAGCGTTACGGATTATTCCGGCTGCCTGATCGTGCCGGGCTTCATCGATACGCACGTGCACTATGTGCAGACCGGCATGGTCGCGTCCTGCGGCGAGCAGTTGCTCGACTGGCTCGACCGCTATGCCTTCCCGGCCGAGATGGAATTTTCCGATCCGGCGCACGCAGCCGCGATGGCGAAGGTGTTCTGCGACGAATTGCTGCGCAACGGCACCACCACGGCGCTGGTGTTCTGCGCGGTCTATCCGCAGTCGGTCGATGCGTTGTTCGCCGAGGCGGAGCGGCGCGGGATGCGCATCGCGGCCGGCAAGGTGCTGATGGACCGCAACGCGCCGGCCGCCTTACGCGATACGGCGCAGAGCGGCTACGATGACTCGAAGGCGCTGATCGCGCGCTGGCACGGCCACGGGCGCAGCCTCTACGCCATCACGCCGCGCTTTGCCGGCACCAGCACGCCGGCGCAGCTCGATGCCGCGGGCGCGCTGTGGCGCGAGCACAAGGATGTGCTCCTTCACACCCACATCGCCGAGAACAAGCGCGAGATCGCGTGGACCGCCGGGCTGTTTCCCGAGCGGAAGGATTATCTCGACATCTACGATCATCATGGGCTGACCGGGAAGCGCGCGGTGCTGGCACACGGCGTGCACCTGAGCGAGGACGAGCTTTGCCGCTGCCACGAGAGCGGCACGGCGCTGGCGCACTGTCCAACCTCGAACCTGTTCCTCGGTTCCGGCCTGTTCCGCATCGCCGCCGCGAAGGATCCGCGCCGTCCGGTGCAGGTCGGGCTCGGCACCGATATCGGCGGCGGCACCAGCTTCTCGCTGCTTGCCACGATGGGGGCGGCTTACGAGATCGCGCAGCTTGGCGGGCGCACGCTGAGCGCGATCGAGGCATTTTACCTGGCAACGCTCGGCGGGGCGCGCGCGCTCGCGCTCGAGGACCGCATCGGCACCATCGCGCCCGGCCATGAGGCGGACTTCGCGGTGCTCGATCCGAACGCGACGCCACTGCTGACGTTGCGCAATGCACGCGCCGACAAGGTCGAGGACGTGCTGTTCGCCCTGATGATGCTTGGCGACGACCGCGCGGTACGGGCGACCTATGTGGCCGGACAACGCGCGCACGCGCGCACCGCATGAAAGCTTCGCGCGCGGCGCAGACTGCGAAGTGCTAGATTGCGACCCATGAGCGCGCCGCGCCAAGAACCGGACGAATCGAAAGGCCTGGTGCTGCCGTTCCGGCGGCGCGAGAAGCCGCGCCCGCAGGGCAACGGTGCGCCGGTCGAGGGACTGGAGAAGTACGCGGAAACCAGCGAGCCGGACGATTACCGCCAGCGCATGACAAACAATGTGCTGGCGTTCGTGTTCTGCATCCTGCTGGTCGCGGCCGGCGTGTGGATCGCGGACCGAATCGCCGAGATGCGCAAGAATCAGGATTGCGTGCTGTCGGGCCGGCGGAACTGCGCGAACGTGAACGTGCCGCCCGCCAACCCGCTTTGAGCCGCATGATCCCGAAAAAGCCTGTCCCGGGCTTGACCCGGGATGGCTACCGGTTTTCAGAAAAGATCATGCGCAAACAAGTAGAATTGCGAGATCCCCGGAACAGTCCGGGAATCTCGCCGTTTTCGAAAAGATCAGCTCCCGACGACCGACAGGCTGACCGGCGCGAGGCCGGACATGCCGATCGCGCGCGCCCCTGCGGGGGTCAGGTCGATCACGCGGCCGCGCACGAAGGGGCCGCGATCGTTGATGCGCACCACCACCGACTTGTTGTTCCGGGTGTTGGTGACGCGGACCATGGTACCGAACGGCAGCGACTTGTGCGCCGCCGTCAGAGCTCCTGACTGCGCGCGCTCGCCGCTGGCTGTGCGCCGGCCGGCATAACCGTCCCCTTTGGTGGCATAGACCGAAGCCATGCCGGCGGCTGAGGAAGAATGATGTGCTTTGGAACGACTCTTTGCTTCTGCAAGGTTGGAAAATGACAAGGCGAGTGAAGCCGCCAAGAGGAAAAAGCCCAGTTGCCGTGTGACCATCGGCGAGTACCCTTCTTTTGTTGTTGAGAGGCGCTCGCTTGGACAGGAAACTGTGCGATTTCCCGGCGCTCACTCGGCTATAAAAAGGTAACAATGTGGCAAGGGTTCCGTGACCCTTCGTCGATAACCACGATGCGTTTCCCCAATACTGGTCACGGTATTGGGGTAAACCTTGCTGCGAATTGGCGATTCCCGCAGCACGAGAGTAAAATTTGCCTCACGATGTTACCAGGAGCCCGTTTCAACTGTTGTTTCGGCCTGTTAATTCAAGTGATGAGCTTATGTCGCCGATCCGGTCTCGCCCATCGCGTTCGGCGGCGGATGGCCGGCACCGCCGCAATTGAACCGACTCCGCCCCTCGGCTATACCCCGCAACACGATCAGGACCGGCGGGGGCACGCTTCCGGCATGGGGGTATGGTGCGCGGTCCGGCCCCCCGCCAAAAAGCGACACATTTCAGAGGGTTGCCGATGTCTTCGACTTTCGACACCGTGGCGAACATCATTTCCGAGACCTGCGACATCGAGCGGGAGAAGATCACGCCGGAAAGCCACGCGATCGACGATCTCGGGATCGACAGCCTCGACTTTCTCGACATTGCGTTTGCGATCGACAAGGCGTTCGGCATCAAGCTGCCGCTCGAGCAGTGGACGCAGGAGGTGAACGACGGCAAGGCCAGCACCGAGCAGTATTTCGTGCTGAAGAACCTCACGGCCCGGATCGACGAACTGATCGCCGCCAAAAGCGCACCGGCCTAAACGTATCGCATGCGGCTTGAATACTTTCTCCTGATCGACCGGATCGCCGAACTCAGGCTCGACGAGCGCACGATCCGTGCCGACGCAACCGTGCCGGACACGTCCACGATCTTCGAGGGCCACTTCCCGGGCTATCCGCTGATGCCCGGCGTGCTGCTGATCGAAACGATGAACCAGGCGTCCGGCTGGCTGCTCATTGCACTCACCAAATTCACCCGCATGCCGTTCTTCGCCGCCGTGAAGGAAGCCAAGCTGCGTTCCTTCGTGACGCCCGGTCAGAAGCTCAGCGTCAGCGCGTCGATCAAGCATGAAGGTTCGGGCTACGCGATGACGAGCGCCGAGATCCGCCACGACGGCAAGGTCGTGTGCAATGCCGACCTCACCTTCCGCATGGTCGAGTTCCCGAGCCCGGACTTCCGCGCCAGCATGGAGAAGGTCGCCGCAGAGATCCAATTCCCGATGGAGGCGCTCGGCCATGGCTGAGCGCGAGAATAATTTGCGCGAGACCTGGATAACCGGCATCGGCATCGTCTCGTGCCTCGGTGAAGGCCTCGATGCGCACTGGCAGGGACTGAACGCGCCGCCGCCCGCCGCCGACGCAACCTCGTTTGCGCCCTACATCGTGCACCGCATCGTCCCGCTCGAATTCGACAGGCAGATCCCGAAGAAGGGCGACCAGCGGCAGATGGAGCCGTGGCAGCGCATCGGCACCTATGCGGCCGGCCTCGCGCTCGACAGCGCCGGCGTGAAGGGAAGACAGGAATTTCTCTCGCGCATGGACATGATCGTCGCGGCGGGCGGCGGCGAGCGCGACGCACAGGTCGACCTCAATGTGGCGGCGAATGTCGACAAGGCCGCGAACGCCGAAGCCTTCGTCAACGAGCGGCTGATGAGCGACCTGCGCCCGACCCTCTTCCTGGCGCAGCTTTCCAATCTGTTGGCCGGCAATATCTCGATCGTGCACGGCGTCACCGGCTCGTCGCGCACCTTCATGGGCGAGGAATCCGCGGGTGTCGAAGCGGTGCGCGTCGCGCATGCACGCATCCAGGCAAACCAGAGCGATCTCGCGCTGGTCGGCGGCGCCTACAATGCCGAACGCTGGGAAGTGATGCTGCATTTCGCGCTCGGGCGACGGCTGGCACGCGGCGAGCCGAAGCCCGTCTGGGAGCGCGGCGGCATGGAGCTCGGCACCATCGGGGCATTCCTCGTGCTGGAAGAGAAAGCGCATGCCCAGGCGCGCGACGCGACACCGTTCGCGCGCATCGCCGCCGTCACCTCGGATCACGTGAAGCGCGCGCCGGGCGCCGTGACCGGAGCGCTGGAGCGCATGTGGAGCAAGATCGCGCCGAAGCTCGACGCCACGCAGGCCGCGGTCATCTCCGGCGCGTCGGGCGTTGCGCCTGCGACGGAAGAAGAGCGCGCGTTTCTCAGCCGGCAGAACCTTGCCGTTCGCGCGACCGGGACCCATTTCGGCCATGGGCTGGAGCCGCAGTTTCCGGCTAACATCGCGCTCGCGGCGGCGGCGCTGCGCGCCGGCAGACTGTACCCGGGCAACGCTTCGGAGACGGCGATGGACTCCGGACTGAAGCAGGTCGCGGTCACCAGCATCGGGCACTGGCGCGGCGAAGGCCTCGCGCTCGTCGAAGCGGTTTGAAGGAGGGCAGGATGGCGAAGGACAAGGCCGGGCGCCCGATCGTCGTCGTGACCGGCTACGGCGTCGTCACCTCGCTCGGCGCCGGAAAGCAGGACAATTGGGCAAAGCTCACCGCCGGCCAGTCCGGCATCCGCGAGATCACGCGCTTTGCCACCGACGGGCTGAAGACACGCATCGCCGGCACGGTCGATTTCGTGTCGATCGGGTCCGCGATCAATGCACCGGAATTGTCGCAGCGGTTCGCCGAGATGGCGGGCGAGGAAGCGGTGGCGCAATCCGGCATCGGCAGCCGCGGCGATTTCCCCGGACCCCTCTTCCTCGGCGTCGCGCCGGTCGAGATCGAGTGGCAGCAGCGTCACGAGGTTGCGGTCGCGGCGGGCGCGAACGACGCACTGAGCTACAACGATCTGACGCGCGCCGGCGAGAGCGGCCGGTTCGAGAATTACTATGAGCGCTTCCTGTTCGGCTCGGTCGCGGACGGACTCGCGGAGAAATTCGGCACCAAGGGCGCGCCGATTTCGCTCTCGACCGCCTGCGCGACCGGCGCAACATCCATTCAGCTCGGCGTCGAGGCGATCCGCCGCGGCGAAACCGACGCTGCGCTGTGCATCGGCACCGACGGCTCGGTGAACGCCGAATCGCTCATTCGTTTCTCGCTGCTCTCGGCGCTGTCCGCGTCGAACGATCCGCCGACAGGCGCGTCGAAGCCGTTCTCGAAGAACCGCGACGGCTTCGTGATGGCGGAGGGCGCCGGCGCCCTGGTGCTGGAAAGCCTCGAACACGCGCAGGGGCGCGGCGCGAAGATTCTCGGTGTCATCGAAGGGCTCGGCGAGATGGCCGACTCGTTCCACCGCACCCGTTCGGCGCCGGACGGCAAGCCGACCATCGGCTGCATCACCCACGCGATCGCCGACGCCGGACTTTCGCCCGACGACATCGACTACATCAACCCGCACGGCACCGGCACGCCGGAGAACGACAAGAACGAGTACATCTCGATCGCCGCCGTGTTCGGCGAACGCGCCAGGAGCATTCCGACCTCGTCGAACAAGTCGATGATCGGCCACACGCTCTCGGCCGCGGGCGCGGTGGAGAGCGTGTTCAGCCTGATGACGCTGGAGCATCAGCGCGTTCCGCCGACGATCAACTACGCGGTGCCCGACCCGGCGATCCCGCTCGACGTGGTGCCGAACGTCGCGCGCGATGCGCGCGTGACCCATGTGCTGTCAAATTCATTCGGTTTCGGCGGGCAGAATGTTTCGCTCGTCATCGGACGGGAGCCGCGCTGATGGCCGACAATGTCTTGAGGCGTGTTTTCGTCACCGGCGGCGGGCGCGGGCTCGGCTCCGCGATCGTGAAGCTGCTGGCCGAGGGCGGCCACGACGTGACCTTCACGTATCGTTCGGCGAAGGCCGAGGCGGACGAGCTGCTCAAGCATCTGCAGCTGGGCCACCCGGAGCAGAAGTTCGCCGCGCACCAGGCCGACCTGGGCGACAAGGCCGCGGTCGATGCGCTGGCGCAGACGCTCGAGAAGGAAGGCCCCTACTCCGGCTTCGTGCACAATGCCGGCCAGTCCTACGACACGCTCGCCGTGATGATGGATCAGGCCAAGGCCGAGGCCGCGATGCAGGTGAACTTCTGGTCGTTCACGCGGCTGGTCAACGTCCTGGTGCGCCAGATGATGCGTGCGAAGGACGGGCGCGTCGCCGTGATCGGCTCGGTGACCGCCGAGCGCGGCAACCAGGGCAATGCGGCCTACGCTGCGACAAAGGCCGCGCTGCTCGGCTATGTGCGCACGCTCGCGGTCGAGGTCGCGAGCCGCAACATCACGGTGAACTACGTCGCGCCGGGCTTCATCGACACCGACATGATTTCCAAGTTCGCCAAGTTCCGCGAGAGCATGGAAAGCCAGATTCCGGCGAAGCGCTTCGCGACGCCGGACGAGATCGCCGGCATCGTCGGCTTCCTGATGTCGCCGCATGCCGCCTACATCACCGGCGCCTATCTCCCGGTTGACGGCGGTCTGACGGCGGCAATCGGCATCCACCGCTGATGCGGAGCCGCCGCGCCTGGCCGGAGGCACGATGCGTGCGCTGACCCTCGTTGCCGACCGCAGGGTCGAGTTGCTCGATGTCGCCGATCCGCCCGCGCCCGGCGCCGGCGACGTGCAACTGCGCATCAAGGCGATCGGGCTCAACCATCTCGACGTGTGGGGCTGGCGCGGCATGGCGTTCGCCAAGCGCAAGCTGCCGCTCGTCGTCGGCGTCGAGGCGGCCGGCGAGATCGCGGCGGTCGGTGCGGGCGTCACGAACTTCAAGCCGGGCGACAAGGTCGTCGGCTACGGCGGGCTCACCTGCGGGCACTGCAAGGCGTGCCGCGAGGGTCGCGATAATCTGTGCGAGAACGTCGCCGGCGTGATGGGCTTTCATGTCGACGGGTTCGCACGCGATCTCCTGAACATGCCGGCGCGGCTCGTGATCCCGGTCCCGGACAATGTCAGTTTCCGCGACGCCGCCTGCGCGCCGATCGCGTTCGGCACCGTGCAACACATGCTGTTCGACAACGCCAGGCTGGAAAGCGGCGAGACCATTCTGGTGCAGGCCGGCGGTTCGGGCATCGGCTCAAGCGCGATCAAGATGGCCAAGCAGATCGGCGCGACCGTCATCACCACGGTCGGCGACGACGAGAAGGCCGCCAAGGCCAAGGCGCTCGGCGCCGATCACGTCATCAATTATCGCAAGGACCGCTTCGCGACGATCGTGCGCAGGCTGACGGGCAAGAAAGGCGTCGACGTCGCCTTCGAACATGTCGGGCCGGACACCTTCAACGACTCGCTGCTGTGCCTCAAGCGCGGCGGCCGGCTGGTGACCTGCGGCTCGACCTCGGGACAATCGACGCAGATCAATCTGTTCCAGCTTTACCTGCAGCAGTATCGCATCTTCGGCTCGTTCGGCTGCACGATCCGCAACGTGCATGAGAGCCTGGCCAGGATGGCGGGCGGGCTCGCCCCCGTGATCGACACCGAAGTGCCGCTCGCCGATTTCGAGAGCGCGCTCGCGCGGATCGAAAGCCGGAACGTGTTCGGCAAGATCATCGTGACGTTCTGACGTGGCCGCGCGCCTTAGATCAGGCGGCCGCGCCAAGGCCTGGTTCGATGCGGCCATCGGATGGACCGCGGTCGGGCTGCTGCGCCTGCTGCGCCTTCCCAACCGCAAGCGCATGTCGAATCTCCTCGGCCGCATGATGCGCGCGGTCGGGCCGTGGTTTCCCGAGCACAAAATCGGCCGCGAGAATCTCGTCGCGGCCTTTCCCGGCAAATCGCCGGACGAAATCGAGACGATCCTGCGCGGCGTGTGGGAAAACCTCGGCCGCGTCGGCGCCGAGTTCGCGCATCTCGACCGCATGAAGGTGCTCGACTTCGAGCGCGGCGGCGAGGCCGATGTGGTCTACGACCGGATCGCATTCGAGCGCTTTCTGGCGATCCGCGACTCCGGCAAGCCGACGCTCTTCTTCGCGGCGCACCTCGCCAACTGGGAAGTGCCGGCGCTCGCGTCCGCCTCCTACAACATCCGCTCCAACCTGCTCTATCGCCGCCCCAACCTCGGCGCCGCGGCCGACGCCGTGGTAAAGATGCGCGCGGGCTGCATGGGCAACCTGATCGCGAGCGGACTCGATGCGCCGGTGCGCCTGCTGCACGCGCTCGAACGCGGCGAGCACGTCGGCATGCTGGTCGACCAGCATATGGTGAAAGGCGTCGACGTGGTGTTCTTCGGCCGCTGGGCCAAGGCCAATCCGCTGATCGCGCAGCTTGCGCGCCACTCGGGCGCGGCGATCCGCGGCGTGCGCGTCGTGCGTCAGGCCGACGGCAACTCGTTCTGGGGCGAACTGACCGACGAGATCGCCCTCGCACGCGACGCCGACGGCAAGGTCGACATCCAGGGCACGATGCAGATCATCACCGGCATCGTCGAAGGTTGGGTGCGCGAGCACCCGGAGCAATGGCTCTGGCTGCACAGGAGATGGCGGTAGTTCGACCACTCAGTCCCTCATCCTGCGCACCGCTCCTCAGCATGAGGTCGGAGTCACCGCCCCGTCTTGATCCTGGTCCACAGCCGGTTCATCAGCCGCTGCGTTTTCTGGTCGTGCGACTGGATCGTGTAGAACGTCTTCATCGTGGCGTCGTCGGGATAGACCGTCTTGTCCTCGATGATCGCCTTGTCGATCAGCGCGCGGCTCGCCGCGTTGCCGTTCGCGTATGAGATCACGTTGGAGTTCTTCGCCGCGACGTCCGGGCGCAGCAGATAATCGATCAGCGCATGCGCCTCGGCGACGTTCTTGGCGTCCTTCGGGATCGCGAGATTGTCGAACCAGAGCTGCGCGCCCTCCTTCGGAATCGCATAAGCGATCTCGATGCCGCCCTTTGCTTCCGCGGCGCGCTTCTGCGCCTGCTTGACGTCACCGGAGTAGCCGAGCACGAGACAGATCTCGCCCGATGCGAGCGCATTCAAATATTCCGATGAATGGAATTTGCGCACGAAGGGACGTATTTTCGTCAGCAGGTCCGCCGCCTTCTCGAGATCGACCTGCTCCTTCGTGTTCGGATCGAGTTTCAGATAGGCGAGCGCCGCCGCGAACACGTCGTCGGCGGCATCGAGGACATGCACGCCGCAGTCCTTGAACTTCGCGATCGCTTCGGGCTTGAACACCACATCCCAGCTGTCGATCGTTCCCTCCGCGCCGAGCACCTCGCGCGCCTTCCTGGCGTTGTACCCGATGCCGGTCGTGCCCCACATGTAATTGACGGCGTACTGGTTGCCGGGATCGTAAACCGCAAGCCGCGCCGCGATGTCGTCCCAGGCATTCTTCAGGTTCGGCAGCTTGCTTTTGTCGAGCTTCTGGAACACGCCGGCCTTGATCTGGCGCGCAAGAAAATACGCGGTCGGGACCACGACGTCGTAACCGGTGCGCCCGGCGAGCAGCTTGGTCTCGAGCATGTCGTTGGAGTCGAAGGTGTCGTATTTCACCTTGATGCCGGTCTCCCTGGTGAAGTCTTCCAGCACTGCCGGATCGATGTAGTCCGACCAGTTGTAGACGTTGACGATTCGCTGTTTGGCTTGTTGCGCATCCGCCGCGCCGCAAAGCATCAGCAAGACCGCCGCTGCAATCGCCACCGCTCTGCACATCGAATCTGCTCTCCAAATGACCCGGCGGAAGGACGCTAGCGGCGGTGCCACCCCGCCGCAACACGGCGAACAGCGCTTCATTTCGGCGAGTTGACCAAAGGTCGGCGGAACTTGTCGTGGCAAAAGAAACACACGTCCGGCTCGACACATCAGCGGCGCGGAACGTGTCGCATTTGCGCGCGTTCTTGCCGCAATTGGGACGCGAGGCGCGGCTAGTCAGCCGGCCTTCGAGACGTTTCAGCGGGGGTGATATTCAAGTGGAGAATAGGATGCATAAGGGCACGATGCGTCGTGTAATTCTTGGTCTGGCGGGTGCGGCGATGTTTGGCGGCGCCGCGATGGCGGCGGACATGGGTCGGCCGGTCTACAAGGCTCCGCCCGCGGGCGCGCTGCCGGTCACATATGACTGGACCGGATTCTATGTCGGTGGACACATCGGTTACGGCTGGGCCGACAAGTCGTGGCAGGACCTCGTCGGGTTCGGCACCGTGTCGCACAAGGGCGACGGATTCCTCGGCGGCGGCCAGGTCGGCTTCAACTACCAGACCGGCATGTTCGTGTTCGGCGTGGAAGGCGACTTCTCGTGGGCCAACATCAAGGGCGGCAGCAACCTCGGCCCCGTGATCGGCGTTCCGCTCGGCGCGACGTTCAACACCGAGGTGGACTTCACCTCGACCCTGACCGGCCGTCTCGGTCTCGCGTTCGACCGCTGGCTCGTCTACGGCAAGGGCGGCGTCGCGTGGGCTCACGACAAGTACAGCACCAACTTCTACACCTTTCCCGGGACCGTCGGGCTGAGCGAGACGCGCGTCGGATGGACCGTCGGCGCCGGCGTCGAATACGCCTTCGCGCCGCAATGGACGACCAAACTCGAGTACAACTACATGGACTTCGGCACGCGCAACGTGTCGTTCGCTCCGTTCACCTCGACCGCGATCGACCAGCAGATCCACGCGATCAAGTTCGGCATCAACTACAAATTCGGCGGCGGCCCGCTCCTGGCACGCTACTGAGTTCCAGATAAACGTGAGCTGCAGAACCCCGGGGCAAAACCCCGGGGTTCTTGTTTGCGCGTGGTTGTGCCGGTGCATGATCCGATCCGAAAACCGGTTCCCACTGTTCGAGGTCGAGGCAGTGCAGATCGTCAACGCGCCGACTGCGTCGCCGGGTGTTGGCGGCGTGATGTTTCGGCGTCAAGGTCGGGCCGTAAACAACTCGATCCTCATCCTGAGGCGCGAGCGCAGCGAGCCTCGAAGGATGGCAACGCGCACCGCTGTCGCTTCGGGCCATGGTTCGAGACGCGGTGCTACGCACCGCTCCTCACCATGAGGTTCACGCCGCCTTCTTCAGCGCACCGCCCAGCCGCTCCAGCGCGGCGTCGAGCGTCGCGTCGCGCTTGGCGAAGCAGAAACGCACCACCGAGCGGATCGGCTCGTTGGCGTAGAACGCCGACACGGGAATCGCCGCGACCTTGTGCTCCAGCACGAGCCGCTTGCAGAACGTCTCGTCGTCCTCGTTCAGCCCGAGCGAGGCGAGATCGACATTGACGAAGTAGGTCGCTTCCGCCTCGATCACCGGAAAGCCGAGCGAGCGAAGCCCGCTGGTGAAGCGGTCGCGGCTGCGCTGCAAATCCGCGCGCATGGTCTCGAAGTAATCGTCCGCCTTGCCGAGACCATAGGCCACCGCGGCCTGCAGGTTCGGCGGCGTCGTGAAGGTGATGTACTGGTGCGCCTTGGCGAGCACGCGCAATACGCCGGGTGCCGCACAGACGAACCCGACCTTCCAGCCGGTGAGCGAGAAGATCTTGCCGGCCGAGCCGATCTTGACGCAGCGCTCGCGCATGCCCGGCATCGCGATCAGCGGCACATGGCGGCGCCCGTCGAACATGACGTGCTCCCACACCTCGTCGCACACCGCGACCGCGTTGAATTTCTCGCAATAGCGCGCGAGCAGCTCCAGGTCCTCGCGCGGGAAAACCGTCGCGGAAGGATTGAGCGGATTGTTGAACAGCACCACGCGCGTCTTCGGCGTGAACGCGCGCGCGAGCATTTCCTCGTCGAAGCGCCAGTGCGGCGGCTCGAGCCGCACGAAGCGCGGCACGCCCCCGGCCCGCTGCACCAGCGGCAGATAGGCGTCGTACAGCGGCTGGAACAGCACGACCTCGTCGCCCGGCTCGATCAGCGCCATCAGCGCGCCGGCGATCGCCTCGGTCGCGCCCGACGTGATCATGATCTCGCTGTCGGGATCGAAGTCGAGGTTCTGCCAGTGCTTGTAGTGCGCCGACACCGCCTTGCGCAGCTCGGGCAAGCCCATCATCGGCGGATACTGGTTCCAGCCGTTGACGACCGCATCGGCCGCCTTCGCCAGCACGTCCTCGGGGAACGGTCCGTCGGGAAACCCTTGCCCGAGATTGACGGCGTCCTGCTCGCGCGCAAGGCGCGACATCACCTCGAACACCGAGACCGGCAGGTTGGCGAAGACGGAATTCATCTGATGCGCGTACCGCTCACGTCTCGGTCGGCAGGCCGGCTTCTTTCCAGCCCTTGATGCCGCCCGCGAGGTGATGACTGTACGGCAGCCCCGCGTTCTGCGCGATCAGCGAGGCGCTCACCGAGCGATTGCCGGAGCGGCACGCGAACACGACCTGTTTGCCGCCCGGATCGGGCAGTGCCGCGGGATCGAACTCCGACATCGGCATATAGACGGCTTCCGGATACCGTTCGACGTCGGTTTCATTCGGCTCGCGCACGTCGACGAGCAATATCGTTCCCTCGGCAAGACCCTTGGCGACATCTTCCGGGTAAAGGTCGTGCACGTGGTCGCGGCCATGGGCCATTGGATTTTCTCCGTGAGGAACAGTCCAATATCGCCTGCGCGCGCAATCCGCAATCAGACCGCAACCTGGGTGCCGATCTCCACCACCCGGCCGGTCGGGATCTGGAAGTAATCCGTCGCGTCGTTGGCGCCGCGCGCCAAATGGATGAAAAGCCGGTCCTGCCAGCGCGGCATGCCGGAATTCGCGGCGGGCTTGAGCGAGCGCCGCGACAGGAAGAACGACGTCGACATGATGTCGAATTGCCAGCCGAGCTTGCGCGCGATCGCGAGCGCCTTCGGCACGTTCGGTGTTTCCATGAAGCCGAAGCGCAGCGCTACGCACGAAAAGTTCTCGCCGATGTGTTCGATGCGCACGCGCTCGTCCGCCGGGACCCTGGGCATGTCGGCGGTCTCGACCGTCAGAACGACGTTATGCCGATGCAGCACCTTGTAATGCTTCAGACTGTGCAGCAGCGAGGTCGGCGCACTTGCGGGATCGCTGGTGAGGAAGACAGCGGTGCCCGGCACCTGCAGCGGCGGCTTGCGTTGCAGCGTGGCGACGAGAGTGTTCAGCGGTGTTTCGAGTTTGCGTGTCTTGTCGAACAGCAGCCGGCTGCCGCGCCGCCACGTATACATGACCACCATGATCGCGCCGCCGAGCGCGAGCGGCATCCAGCCGCCTTCATGCACCTTCAGCATGTTGGCACCGAGGAACGTCAGGTCGATCAGCAGAAACGGCGCGATCAACGCCGCCGCGGCGAGCGGCGACCAGTTCCAGGCTTTCCAGATCACGACGAAGGCCATCATGGCGGTCACCACCATCGTGCCGGTCACCGCGATGCCGTAGGCCGACGCGAGCGCGCTTGACGAGCGGAACAGCGCGACGAGCAGCAGCACACCGATCAGCAGCAGCGCGTTCACGCGCGGCATGTAGATCTGGCCCGCGTGCGCTTCCGACGTGTGACGGATCTCCAGCCGCGGCAGCAGGCCGAGCTGAATCGCCTGCCGGGTGAGCGAATAGGCGCCGGTGATGACGGCCTGGCTGGCGATGACGGTCGCGGCGGTCGCGAGCAGAACCATCGGCAGCAAGGCCCATTCGGGGTACAGCAGGAAGAACGGGTTCTCGATCGCCTTCGGATTCGCGAGCACGAGCGCACCCTGACCCAAATAGTTCAGCACCAGCGCGGGCAGGACGATCGCGATCCACGCGGTCTGGATCGGCCTGCGGCCGAAATGGCCGAGATCGGCGTAAAGCGCCTCCGCACCCGTGACCGCGAGGAACACCGCGCCGAGGGCGACGAGCCCGATCGTTCCGTGACCGGTGACGAAGGCCAGCGCATGCCGCGGATTGAGTGCGGCCAGCACGCTTGGATCGGCCGCGATCAGCCGCACGCCCGGGATCGCGATCGCGACGAACCAGACGAGCGTGACCGGACCGAACAAGGCCGCGACCTGCGCGGTGCCGCGCGACTGCACGGCGAACAGGGCCAGGAGGATCACCACGGTCAGCGGCACCACATAGGATTCGAACGCCGGCGTTACGATCTTGAGGCCTTCCACGGCCGAGAGCACGGACAGCGCGGGCGTGATGACGGCATCGCCGTAGAACAGCGCGCCGCTGATCGTGCCGAGCAGCACCAGCACCGGCGCGCTCTTGCCGAGCGCTCGCTGCGCCAATGCCATCAGGGTGAGCGTGCCACCCTCGCCGTTATTGTCGGCGCGCAGGAGGATCAGCACATATTTCAGCGTCACGATGACGACCAGCGCCCAGAAGATCAGCGACAGGACGCCAAGGACCGCTTCGCGCGTAACCGCGCCGCCGGCGGACGCCGCGACGATTGCTTCGCGAAACGCATAAAGCGGGCTGGTGCCGATATCGCCGTAGACGACCCCGATGCTGCCGATGGTGAGGGCGAGGAAGCCGGCGTGCGGGCGCGTGTCACCGTTCCCGGCGACGGGCAAGTGGCTCCCGTCAGGAGCCGCAGCGATGTGAGACATGGTGTTTAAGGTCAGGCTTTCGCCTGCTCCAGATGCCGCGCGTAAGGGACGCGGGGCCGGGCTTGTACGCCCGGACAACGTCACAGTCACGCAGACGGCCAACGCGGCGGAACACGGGCTGGCATGCGCCGGCCGCAGGGCTTCATGACGCGTTGCAGAATAGAAATAATTGAGCTATTTCAAATAATTGATCGTAATTTTGTGGGCTGCAGCATACCGCTAAACCGCGACCTGCGTTCCCACCTCGACGACGCGCCCGGTCGGAATCTGGAAGAAGTCGGTCGCGTCGTTGGCCGAACGCGCCAGCGCGATGAACAGCCGGTCCTGCCAGGCCGGCATGCCGGATTGCGCCGATGCTTTCAGCGACCGGCGCGACAGGAAGAACGACGTCGACATGATGTCGAACGTGAGGCCGCGCTTGCGCGCGGCCGCAAGCGCCTTCGGCACGTTCGGATCCTCCATGAATCCGAAGCGGATCGCGACGCGGGTGAAGCGGTCGGAAATCCGCTGGATCTCGACGCGTTCGTCCTCTGCCGTGCGCGGCGTATCGGTGGTGACGATGGTGAGGATGATGTTGTGCTCGTGCAGCACCTTGTTGTGCTTGAAGTTGTGCAACAGCGAGGCCGGCGCGAAATCCGGATCGCTGGTGAGGAACACCGCGGTGCCGGGCACGACATGCGGCGGCTTCTTCTCCAGATTGCGGATCAGCGCGTCGATCGGCACTTCGACGCGGCGCGTCTTGTTCACCAGGATGCGGCTGCCGCGCTGCCAGGTGAGGATCAGCAGCACCATGAAGCAGCCGAACAGCACCGGCAGCCACGCGCCTTCGAGCAGTTTGAGCAGGTTTGCGCTGAGGAAGATCGCGTCGATGAAGACCAGCGGGCACACCAGCAGCGCGGCACTCCACCATTTCCACTTCCACAGCTTCCACACCACGATGAAGCCGATCACGCCGTCCACCACCATCGTGGTGGTCACCGCGATGCCGTAGGCGTGCGCCAGCTTGCTCGAGGTCTGGAACATGAAGACGAGCAGCAGCACGCCGAGGAGCAGCATGGCGTTGACGCGCGGAATGTAGATCTGGCCGAAATGCGCCGCCGAGGTGTGCAGGATCGCGAGGCGCGGCAGCAGGCCGAGCTGGATCGCCTGATAGGTCAGCGAATAGGCGCCGGTGATGACGGCCTGGCTCGCGATCACGGTGGCGCAGGTCGCAAGGATGACCATCGGCAGCAGCAGCATCTCCGGCACCAGCTTGTAGAACGGGTTGGAGATGGCTTCGGGATGCGCCAGCAGCAGCGCCCCCTGTCCGAAATAGTTGATGGCCAGCGCAGGCAGCACGAGACAGAACCATGCGGTCTGGATCGGCTTGCGGCCGAAGTGGCCGAGATCGGCATAGAGCGCCTCGCCGCCGGTGACCGCGAGAAAGACCGCGCCGAGGGTCACCAGGCCGATGAAGCCGTGACCGGCGAGGAACGTCACCGCGTAATAGGGATTGATCGCGAGGAACACGCTGGGATCGTCGCTGATGTGCAGCAACCCGGCGGCCGCCACGGCGACGAACCAGATCACCATCACGGGCCCGAAGAACGCCGCGACATTGGCGGTGCCGCGGCGCTGCAGGGCGAACAGTCCGACCAGGATCACGACCGTGATCGGCACGACGAAGTGCTCGGAGCCAGGCGAAACGAGCTTCAAGCCTTCGACCGCGGAGAGCACGGAGATCGCCGGCGTGATCACGCTGTCGCCGAGAAACATCGCGGCGCCGACGATGCCGAGCATCATCACGAACGGCGCGCGCTTGCCGATCGCCCGGAAGGCGAGCGCCATCAGGGCGAGCGTGCCGCCCTCGCCGTTGTTGTCGGCGCGCAGCAGGATCAGCACGTACTTGACGGTCACCACCAGGATCAGCGCCCACAGGATCATGGAGAGAACGCCGAGCACGATCTCGCGGGTGATCGGCGCCGACGCGGCGGCAGCCGTCGCAGCCTCGCGGAAGGCGTAGAGCGGGCTCGTGCCGATGTCGCCATAGACGATGCCGACGCTGCCGAGCGTCAGCGCCCAGTAGCTCGCCGGAACATGATCCGGCTCCGGAGCGGCGCGGTCGGACTGCACGGTATCGCTGGCGACTTCGTTCATGGAGCCACGGCGAAGCGCCGGCCTGTCTTGGTGGAGCATGATCTTTTCCGAAAACCGGTGTCCACTTTTCGGGATCATGCCTTGAGGTGGCGCCGCTTATACCACCCCGCTCCCCAACGCAAACAAGGAGAGACATGCAGACGATGGGTCAAGGATGCGACGGCGGCATTCGGCCGCAGCGGCAACTCTTTCTCCGCTCGCGGGGACGAGCGGAAGCCAGATTACGGCTTGAAGCCGATCGGCAGCGGCGGCGCCTCGCGCAGCAGCGTGATGGTGACGCGGCGGTTCGCCGCGATGTGCGGATCGTCGGGGAACAGCGGCTGGCTGTCGGCTTTGCCGGCCACCATGGAAACATGCGAGCCCGGCAGGCCCTCGTCCTCGAGGATCTGGCGCACCGCGTTGGCGCGGTCGGCGGAAAGTTCCCACGGCCCGTAGCCACGCCGCGGCGGCGCCCGGCTCGCGGCGGTATGCCCCGAGATCGACAACCGGTTCGGCAGCGCCTTCAGCGGCACCGCGAGCTTCTGCACGATGCGGCGCGTGCGGTCGTACGGGTCCTTGGCGCCGTCGGGAAACATCGAGCGGCCCTCCTGATCGACCAGTTCGATGTTGAGCCCGGCGGCCGTCTCCTCGATCATGATGTGCTTCGACATTTCGGCGATTTCCGGCATGTCCTGCATCGCCTGGCGCAGCGATGCGGCGGCCAGCGCGAATGCCCTGTCGTCCTGCAGCTTCGCACCCTCGGGCTGGCGCAGCAGCAGGTCGTTCGGTCCGGGCGTGTTGGACGCGTCCTCGGGATCGATCTTCGCGACGTTCTTCAGCGCCGGCCGCGTCGGCGAGCCGTCCTGCTCGACGATGCCGTTGTAGCGCACCTGCTGGACGCCGAAGGCCTCGCGCATCGAGCCCGCGACGATCTGCATCTTCGCCTTGTCCTGCGTCGAGAACGCGACGAGCATCACGAAGAAGCTCATCATCAGGGCCATCAGGTCGGCGAAGGTCACGAACCAGCCGTGACCTCCTCCGTGGCCGCCTCGCTTCTTCGCCATGGCGCTGTGCCTTTAAGGCATTTCCATCGTCAAGCCGGCGCCAACTCGGCTTCGTGGTCGCGATGCTTCTCGGGGAGATAGGCCAGCAGCATTTCGCGCACGAGCGCCGGGCTCTTGGAGTCGCGGATCATCAGGATGCCGTCGATGGTCAGCGTGCGGTTGATCTCCTCGGTGACGAGCTTCACGTGCAGCTTGTCGGCGATCGGCAGGCAGAACAGGTTCGCGACGAGCGCGCCGTACAGCGTCGCGAGCAGCGCGACCGCCATCAACGGTCCGAGCTTGGAAGGATCGGTCATGTTGGCGAACATCTGCACCATGCCGATCAGCGTTCCGATCATGCCGAAGGCCGGGGCGCAGTCGCCGATGGCGCGGTAGATCTTCTGCCCTTCGTCGAGATGAGTGAGGAAGTTGTCGCGGTCGCGCTCGAGATTGTCGCGGATGAAGTCGGCGTCGTAACCGTCGGCGACGAAGCGAACGCCCTTGGCGAGGAACGGATCGTCGGGCGTGACCTTTTCCAGGCCGATCGGCCCTGATTTGCGCGCGATGTCGGCCAGCGCCGCGATCTCGTCGACGAGTTCGCGCGGCGTGGTGTTGCTCATCGTGAAGGCGAACTTCGCGCCGAGCGGCAGACCATGCATCATCGCGCCGAGCGGAAAGCGGATCAGGGTCGCGGCGAACGAACCGCCGAAAATGATGATGATGGCGTGGATGTCGTAGAACATCCGCAGATCGCCACCCATCAAGATCAAGGTCACGATGACGGCGGCGCCTGCGGCCAGCCCCAGGCCGGTTGCGATATCCATTGACGACCCCAAAGACGACACGACGCAAACGCGTCGATCCCCCAACCGGCGAGAGGAACAAAACCTAGCGCGAGGGGTGTTAAGGGTGCGTAAAGGATAAAGGCCTTCGCGGCATGACGTTACCGGAGGACCGGCACCGCAGGGCGTGTCTTTTCATTTGAGCATGATCTTGTCCGAAAGCCGGTTCCCACTTTTCGGGATCATGCTCAGGCGTTGATCATGTCGCGAATGCGCGTTGCCAGGGTGTCGATCGCGAAGGGTTTCGTGACCATTTCCATGCCGGGCGCGAGGAAGCCGTTCGCCATCGCGGCATTCTCGGCGTAGCCGGTTATGAACAGAACCTTAAGGTCGGGGCGTTGTTCACGCGCCGCGTCCGCGACTTGCCGGCCGTTCATGCCGGGCAGCCCGACATCGGTGATGAGCAGATCGATGCGCTCTCCCGAGCGCAGCACCTGCAGGCTTGCCGGACCGTCAGCCGCTTCGAGCGCGCGATAACCGAGATCGTTCAGCACGTCGACGACGAGCTCGCGCACCGACGTCTCGTCCTCGACCACCAGCACGGTCTCGCCCGACTGCGCCTTCGGCTGCACGGCCTCTGCGGCAGTGCCGGGCACCTCCGTGGCAGCCGCGCCATGCCGCGGCAGATAGATTTTGACGGTCGTGCCCTGCCCCTGCTCGGAATAGATGCGCGCGTGTCCTTCCGACTGGCGCGCGAAGCCGTAGACCATCGAGAGGCCGAGGCCGGTGCCCTGCCCGATCGGCTTGGTGGTGAAGAACGGATCGAAGGCGCGCGCCTGCACGGCGGCCGACATGCCGACGCCGCTGTCGCTCACCGAGAGCGCAACGTATTGCCCCGGCTCGACGTCGCGCAGCTCCGCCGCGTAACGGGCATCGAGATGCGCGTTCGCGGTCTCGATCGTCAGCACGCCGCCGTCCGGCATCGCGTCGCGTGCGTTGATCGCGAGGTTGAGCAGTGCGCTTTCCAGCTGATGCGGATCGCAGAAGGTGCTCCACAGCCCGCCGCTCGCAACGATGTCGAGGCGGATCTGCTCGCCGATCGAGCGCCGCAGCAGCTCTTCCATCGAAGCGACGAGCTGGTCGAGGTTGACCGGTTTCGGGGCCAGCGGTTGGCGCCGCGCGAAGGCGAGCAGGCGATGTGTCAGCGAGGCGGCGCGGTTCGCCGAGGTTTTCGCCAGCGTGGTGTAGCGCTCGATCTCGCCGTAGCGCCCCTGCGTGACGCGCTTCTGCATCAGATCAAGCGATCCGAGAATTCCCGTCAGCAGATTGTTGAAATCGTGGGCAATTCCGCCGGTGAGCTGGCCGACCGCTTCCATCTTCTGCGATTGGCGCAGCTGCTCCTCGGTGCGGCGCAGCACTTCCGCCGCCTCACGCTCGGCGGTGACGTCGCGGCCGGTCGCGTAGATCAGTCCGTCCTCGGCGGTCGAGGACCACGAGAGCCAGCGATACGAGCCGTCCTTGTGGCGATAGCGGTTCTGGAAGCGCTCGGTCGGACCGCCCTGCACGAGGTGGCGGCGATGCTCCATCGTCGCGTTCGCGTCTTCCGGATGCCACAGCGATGCGATCGGCATCGCGAGCAGCTCGTTCTGGCTCCAGCCGAGGATCGCGCTGGCGGCCGGATTGATGCTGACCCAGTAGCCCTCGAAATTCGCCACTCCGATCAGATCGTCCGACACGCTCCAGAGCCGGTCGCGTTCGCGCGTGCGCTTCTCGACCTCCTGTTCCAGCGTTTCGTTCAATTGCTGCAACGCCATCTCGGCGCGCTTGCGCTCGGTGATGTCGATATGCGCGCCGACCAGGCGCAGCGGCTTGCCCTCCGGTGTGCGCTCGATTTCGGATCGCACCTGGATCCAGCGGACCTGCCCGTCGCTGGGGCGGACGATGCGGTATTCGGCGCGGTATTCGCGCGCGTCCCCGTGCACGGCCTCGATGAATTGACGCTCCGTTCGCTCGCGGTCCTCGGGGTGGATGCGGCGGACCCAGTCCTCGTGCGACTCGTTGACCGCCTCGGGCGGCAGCCCGTGGATGATCAGGTATTCGCGCGAGCGCCGGTTGCGGAACCCGTCGGTGAGGAAAACCTCGACGCCGCCGACCTGTCCGATCTCCTGCACGCGCGCGAGCTCGGCTTCGCGCTCGCGCAATGCGGTCTCGACGCGCTTGCGATCGGTGGTTTCCACCGCCGTCATCAGCACGCCGCCGACCCCGCTTGGCGCCGTGTCGTCGGGGATCGGGCTGTAGCTCAGCGTGAACCAGACCTCTTCCAAATCGGGCCCATGGCGGCGGAGCCGCAGCGGCAGGTCCTCGGAGAAGAACGCTTCCCGCGTGCCGGCGAGCAGTCCCCGGTGCAGCGGACCGAGCTGATCCTCGACCTCCGGCCACGCGTCGCGAAACGGCAGCCCGAGCGCGCGCGGATGCTTCTCGCCGAGGATCGGCAGGTAGCCGTCATTGTAGATGAGGACGAAGTCCGCGCCCCAGCGCACCGCCATCGGGAATTGCGAGGCGAGGATCGTGGCGACGATCAGCTTGAGGCTCGGCGGCCAGCTTTCGCGCGGGCCGAGCGGCGTTGCCGACCAATCGTAGACGGCGACCCGCGCGGCCATCTCGCCGCGCGGCGCCCGGTCAGATTCACCGGCACCGCTCACAACCGCCATTCAGCCTGCTAACGTCCTGTGCCTGCGGAGAGATTACCGCCAGACGCACCCGTGCCAAGGGCCAAAACGCCGAACCCGGGGGTTTGGTTCCCGGCCGGACGGCAATGCGGAAGTATTCATTTTCGCTTTCCCGGAGTCTTTGCGATTTCGCGAGCGCAATCGATGAAAAGTTGTGCGACGGGGCTGACCGCGCGGCTCTTCAGGGTGACGATTCCGCTTGGTGCGCGGGCCTTTGGCAAGTGAAGGGGCAAGATCTTGATCTCGCGGCGCATGGCGGGAAACTTCAACGCGGAAGCCGGAAGAATCGTAACAAATCGCCCGGTCGCCACGAGACTCATCCTCGCATGAGGGGAATCGGTGACCACAGTCCTGCGAGGATAGTCGACGCCGCTGGCGCGAAAGGCTTCCATTGCGATCGACGCAATCTCGCTTCCGGGCGGCGGCAACACCCACGACTCTGCCGCCAGTTCGGCAAACGCGATCCTGCGCCGCCGAGCCCACGGACTTTGCGCGCCCACCGCGACGACAGACGAGTCATCGAAGAGAAATTCGAAGCCCAGGCGCTCGTCTGCGCTGGGTCCAAACCTCCGTGCGAGCAAAAGATCGACGTTTCGCGCGCTCAGCTCACCGTACAGCGTCTCCACATATCCGGTCACCAGATGGAACGTCATGCCCGGGTGGCGCCGGGAGAGCCGATCGATCACCGCTGAAACGAAGCTCGTGGCCAACAGCGGGGTGCAGCCGATCCGCACTTCTCCGGCCGTTGGGTCAGCGAGATACTCGATATTCTTCACCGCTTGGCGCAGGTCATCGAACACAGCCGCTCCGCCAGCGAGCAAGGCGCGACCGTACTTGTTCGGCTCGACCCCCCTGGGGGTGCGATCGACCAGACGCACGCCAACGGCGTGCTCCAATTCCGCGATTGATCTGGAGATGGAGGACTGCCCGGTGTTCAGGAGCGCCGCCGCCTTGTTCATGCTGCCTGCCTCCACAACAGTCATCAGAACGTGAAGGTCGTGCAGCCTCATCCGGCGTCCGATGCGATCGCTCGTCTGCATCGTGTCTCCCGTTATCACCGAATAGAGATAACTATATCGCAAAGTAACATTACAGGTGGATAACCACATCCGCTAATTTCGCGGCGAGCTTCACGACCGAGCCCGGAAAGGGCTGAGCACCTCGCGAGCGCCGGACCGGAGGAGGACATCTTGAAACTTCCGCGCCGCCATTTTCTCCGCTTGGCAACAGGCGCTTTCGTGCTTCCCGCTATTTCGGGCTTCGCTCGCGGAGAATCCTACCCGTCGCGGACGCTACGGATCATCGTCGGTTTTGCCGCCGGCGGTCCGAACGACATTCTCGCGCGTCTGATCGGTCAATGGTTGTCGCAGCGCCTCGGGCAGCAATTCATCGTCGAGAACAGGCCCGGCGCGGGCAGCAATATCGCAACGGAGGTCGTCGTGCGCGCACCCCCGGACGGCTATACTTTCCTGCTGGTCGGTTCGCCGAACGCGATCAACGCCACGCTTTACGACAATCTCAATTTCAATTTCATGCGCGACATCGCGCCTGTCGCGAGCCTGTTCCGTGGGGGCCTTGTCCTGTTGGTACATCCCTCGGTTCCGGCCAAGACGCTTCCCGAGTTCATTGCCTACGTCAGGGCGAATCCGGGCAAGCTCTCGTACGGCTCGGGCGGCGTAGGCGGGATCACCCATATGACTGCCGAGCTGTTCAAGCAGGAGGCGGGCGGACTCGACATTCTGCACGTCCCGTATCGCGGGGTGACGCCCGCGCTGACCGATCTGCTCGGCGGCCAGGTGCAGGTCGTCTTCGTCAATCCGACGCCATCGCTCGGGTTCATCACGGCCGGCAAGTTGCGCGCGCTCGCGATAACCACAGCGGCGCGCTCGGAAACGTTGCCAGACCTCCCGACAATAGGCGAGTTCGTCCCCGGCTACGAGGCAAGCTCAATCTTCGGTCTTGGCGCGCCGAGGAACACTCCTGCCGAAATTGTCGATAGGCTCAACAAGGAGATCAACGCCGCGCTGGTCGATCCCGAGTTCAAGGCGAAGCTTGCCAATCTGGATGGTACGGTGCTTGGCGGCTCGCCGGCCGATTTCGGCAAGCTCATCGCGGAGGAAACCGACAAATGGCGCAGGGTGATCCATCTGGCCGGTATCAAGCCGGAATGATGTGACGCCACATCCGGGCAGAATTGGCAAGAATTAACATGCCGCCGCTAGATGCCGCAGGCCGGACGTATGAGGTCGAACGTCGCGCCTATCACGCCACTCGGCCCGGTTTCCGCATCGCCGAGATTCAGATCAGTCCGACCCAAGCGGTACCTTGGCATTATCACACGAGCGCGCAGGATACGTTCTACGTCATAAGCGGAACGATACGTATCTTTACGCGCGAGCCGGATGCAGAGGTGTGTCTGACGGTCGGCAAGAGCTATTCGGTTCGGCCGGGACGTCCGCACCGTGTCGCTAATGCCGGTGAGACATCAGCGGTATTCCTGATCTTGCAAGGCATGGGCGAGCACGATTTCGTCGCGCTCACCTGATGACAGGCAGCTCGCGGTTCAGCCCGGGGCGCCATTTCCGTTTGAAGTTGTCTTCGCAGCCCCGGATCGAAGCACATCAGACCGGAGCTAGAGGACGCGTTTCGCCGCGTCCGCGTCTCGGTCGATTTCGTGCAAGGTATGCTTCGGTTTCAGATTCTCCGGAGCGAGTTTCGACTTTCCGACCCATGCGAGGGCTCCGGCAAGCGCGAGGCCCAGGACGCCAGCACTGAGATGCGCAAGCGATGACCGCAGCAGCCCAAGCTCGATGAGCCAGTATGCAAAGGCAATCAA
>Ga0207691_10001069_pt1 | contig 27243 bp, 23 predicted proteins | sample KBSM13metaG_FD_184327 | JGI IMG/M metagenome (GOLD analysis project Ga0207691, IMG submission 184327) | Miscanthus rhizosphere microbial communities from Kellogg Biological Station, Michigan, USA - KBS M1-3 metaG (SPAdes) (version 2) | ecosystem: Host-associated > Plants > Roots > Rhizosphere >...
TTGATCCGCCGTTTGCTTGAGGCAGAGGCTAGCGAGAAATGGCCGATTGCTTACATCCTCGCGCATTTGCCGCAACCTGCCGAGCCGGTCATCCGAAGTTTGCTCGATGCGCTCGATCATCGCGATGCGGATATTCGTTGGGCGATCGCACTGCTACTGGTGCGCATCGCCAAATTTGAACCTGATAGAGTCACCGAACTGATAGATCTGTGCGCCAGCGGAACAGCCAATCAAAAGCGCATGGCGCTTTACTGTATTCGCGACCTGAGGTTGTCGGATCCGCAGAGCTTGGCCGCTCTCCTGCGCGCGCTTGTCGATATCGATTCGACGGTGAGAGTCGCCGCGGCAATTGCCTTGCAGTCCCGTTTAGACCTGGACCGGGCTGGCAGAAATGTTTTATTGCAAGCTTATCTGAACGATGCCGAGCTCAAAGTTCGCAACACCGCCGCCATTGCATTGGCTAATTTGGGAGAGAGCTCCTCGGAGTTCCTAAGTGCTTTGCAGGAAGCTGTGCTGGGTCAAGATGCGCAAGTTAGAAAAACCGCCATGAAGGCTTTGGATCTCATAAAAAAAAGATCCGCTTCGGCGGAAAATTAATCCCGCCAAAGCGGATCCTAGGTGGACTGAGGGGGATTCCCAGGCTCCAGGCCCGAATCCCCGTCAAAGATTCCGCCTAGAGCCTAAGTCTCAGCCACCTCGCAGACAGTACATTTATCAATCATGTCTGGACCACCTCCTTTCCCTGCTGAATTTTAGTTTACGAAAGTGATTTTCAACTGTCAATGGAAACCCGCTATTTTGCGCGCGAGAAAATTTTTGCTCGTCAGTTGCAATCGGATTTGAGTTCTCTTCGGTGGCATCGTTACAGAGCAAGTCTCGTCATCGCCGGACGACTGCCGAGGCAACCACCTCAGGATTTTGTCTCCAAGCTCATCACACCGGAAACGGGCCGAAGCTTTTTTTGCACGAACTGTTCGAGACCGGGGCGCCCGCCATGTTCGCGGATGGTCCGCTGCGAAATCAAATTGGAAATCTCGAAGGCGACATCCGGCGGCGAATACCAGCTGTAGTACCAGGCTTCCTTCACCGCCTTGAGAGCCATGGGACTTTTTTCGGCGAGGCATTTCGCGAGTTCCGCCACTTCGTCGTCCAATGTGGCGCGCGGTACCACCTTGGAGATCAAACCGATACGCTCCGCATCGTGCGCCGTCATCATTTTACCGGTGAGCGCGTAATACAGTCCGTGTTTTGGCTGGAGATGTTCGGTCAAGACTGCGGTGGTTTCGCCGGCAGGAAAATGGCCGAAATTGATTTCGGGCAACCCGAAGCGCGCTTCCTCCGAAGCAATGGCGATGTCGCACCCCGCGGTGACCGTCAAGGCGCCACCGAGACACCAGCCGGTGATGCGAGCGATGACCGGCTGCGGCAAGGTCCTGAGCATCTCGTTGCGCCAGCGCCGTACCTTCTCGCGTAGCTCGTCACGCACCCGTTGCGGCTGACTTTCCATGTCCAGGGAGTACTGCTTCAAATCCTGCCCGGCACAAAAGTTTTCTCCGACGCCGGTCAGCACAATGACGCGCGTCTCCGAGTCGTAGCGTAAATCCGTGAGCAGCTCGAACATCTCACTGTGGAGTTGCGGACTCATCGCGTTGCGCTTTTCCGGACGATTGAAAGCAATCGTCGTGATGCCGTTTTCCTTCGTCACGAGTAATGTCTCGTACTGGATCGCCATGTTTTCATCTCCTTTGTATTTTTTGCTGCGTTCAGTGTTAGGCGGATTAATTGACATAGCACTCCGTTATTGAATATTGCTAACAGGATCCTGCTGTTTCGGAGAAAAAATGAAAATCTCGCTGTTGGCCGCCCTAATTTTTTCGCTCACCATCGGCAATGGCTGGTGCCAGACCGCACCTAGGAGCGCGTCCGAGTTGGCGAAGTACATGGCCGCGGATCGCGAGCGCGTGCTCTACGACGGCGCGAAAAAGGAAGGCAAACTCGTCTGGTATACGTCGCTGACGATCTACAAAGAAATGGCTAAATTCTTCGAAGCCAAATATCCCGGCGTCACGGTGGAACTCTATCGCGCGACGGCCGTCAATCTCGTGAGCCGAGTATTGAGCGAAGCCCAAGCGAAACGCTACCTTGTCGATGTCATCGAAACCACGCCGGGTTCGCTGATGCTGGTGCGCGACAATCAGCTTCTGTTGCCCTATAACTCGCCTCACTTAAGCGCGTATCCGGAAGGCTCCAAAGACAAGGCCCCCGGCGGTCTGTTCTACACAACGGTGGATCGCGAATCCTATGCTGGAATCGGCTACAACCGAAACGCCATTGCGAGTGCCGATGTGCCGAAGAGCTTCGATGACCTGCTCAGACCCTCATTAAAAGGAAAAATCGGCATCAGCAATGAGGAAATTGCGACCCGTGTGATCGGCGCCATGCTGAAAGAAAAAGGCGATGGTTTCATCAAGAAATTAGCCGGTCAAGAAATCAAACAGTATAGCCTGCCGGCGCTGGGCTTGAATGAATTGATCGTTTCGGGCGAGGTACCGCTCTCGTTTACAGCAGTCGATAGCAATGTGAGATTGGCCGCGAGCCGAGGCGCTCCCGTCGCATGGGTCCCCGGTGATCTAGTTCCCGCGAATGCGGGCAGTTTGGGTGCGTTCCTGCATACCCAACATCCGCATGCGGCGCTCTTATTCATCGATTTTATGATCGGCCCGGAAGGACAAAAATTGTTCGGAGAAAAATACGGCTACGGGAGCCCGCGCAAAGATTACGGCTTTAAACGGTGGTATCCCGAACAGGGATTATCCACTTATGATTACGCGAATTTGATCGACAAATGGAACAAGATTCTTTTGCAGGTTTCGCGCAAATGAGTCCTAAGGATAACCAGTCCAATGACACTCGTGTGTGAAATGCTCATCGGTATTGTGAATCTTTCAAGCGTCAGAATTCGACGAAAGTCCGCAAGGAGCATGCATCAGTTGCTCGGCCGGCAAATTCTACTCGCTACAATAGTTGCGACCCTAAATTTGTGCAATTGGACCCACGCCGTCGACGCCCAGCCTTTTTACGCCGGAAAAAATATCACGATGCTGATTTCCACATCACCCGGCGGTTCCGCCCGCTCCCGGCATATTTTGCGCGATGAAGTTCGGTTGACCGGGCAAATACTTCCCGAGATGGCGCATCACCAGCCGTCCAGCGACACCGGTTGCGGCGTCTCGTTTCTGGTGCAACAGGGCCCGATGAAAAGCCGGCTGCTGCCGCAAACAGTGCCGACTATTTTATGAGCTCGCCCCCGCGAGCCAAGAGCACGCTCAATCTGGTGGATGTCATGGTGGCGTACACCGATTTCGATCGGCCCTTCGCGACGGCACCTGGCGTGCCGAGACAAACGGTCGAGTTGTTGCGCCAAGGTTTTGAAAAGATGTTGGCCGATGCAAACTTTGTCACGGAAGCAAAAAAACTCGTGGACTGGGACGGGGCGAGTTTTCTGACCGGAGCGGACTTACAAAAACGTATCGAAACGACCGTAAGCCAACCGCCGGAGGTCATCAAACGAATCAAAGAAATTTTGAAAGAGACGGAGTGACCCGGAAGTCGCCACCCTGGCAGTAGATCTTAAGAGCCGATCTTAGCCGTCTTCATCGGCTTACCAGTCCGGCTGCAGCGGTTTTTGTTTCAGTAAAAAACCCGAGCTTTGTGAGCGTATATCGCCCGGCGCCATAAACCGGCCCATCGTCCAATCGGCACCCCAATCCCAACGACATATGCAACTGCGCGTATTGCATATCCATTCGATGATCGATTTCGAAATAGTAACCATCGATGAGGCCCGCTGGAGTCTCGAAGCGCGAGCGCGAGACCCGTTTCATCATGTGGGTGACTCGTCCAACTCGCTTGAGCCGGCCAGTTTCGAGATCGTACATCTTGAAGTTTGCCTGCCGCGCAACGCCAAGCCCCGACCGGACATCGCGCGCGAAAATGGGCAGCGCTGGCTCGTAGACGATAAAGCTGTGGCTTTTGATGAGATCGAGGCGATCCATCATTAGGCTGCCGCTCACGTCATTCTTTAAATGAATGCCGGCATAATCGCCGAAGTCGAGGCGCCAAGTTTCCTGAGCACCGCCGGCGTGGTGCAAGCTTAGCGGGACGAGTTTTCCGCGGTCTTTGCCATCGGTAATCCTAAATTGTTTCTGCCAATCCGCGAGGGGAAACAAGTCCCGAACAGCGATGTCATAGGACGGCGCCAATGCCCATGTTGCCGGCCCAAACAATATCGTCCACAAAACGACCGCGAAAACTAGAATCGAGCGCCCAAACGCCATCGCCAGTGCCTCCAAATAAAAGCAGTCGAGGCGAATAGTACAACACTGATTCTAGAGGATCAAAGGTGCAATGAACTTTTCCGCACCACGAGCAAAGCAGTTTTGCATTGTTCCTTAACTGAAGCTTCGCGCGACCAGCCAGATCACAATGCCGACCACGGCAACCACCAGCACAACCCCGGTCCACACGCCCGCCTTAAAAATGTCGCCGATCATCTGACAGCCGGTTAGAGCGAGCGGAGAACTGAGTAGAAGAAACGGTTTAAAAGATTTCATAGGTCCTCCCTTAGAGCGAAAGCAGTTTACGAGAGCCGTACCTTGCCATCATCGGCCCATCGTCAGTACCGTGGCAGCAATAGGAAGGCCAACCGCTGACAGTGAGGATCGCCGTAATTAGTCAGACGTCGCTTATGCGCAGGAAAGTTTTTTGTCCGTTCACCTGTGGACGTTTACCGACAGCTGTCAGGGATTTCACGGGTGCGTGGCTGTTACTGCGGCTGAAGAACACCGCATATCTGCTGTAGCCGTACACTGCCGGTCTGCGCAGCACTGGCGCGTCGGTTGCACCAGCAAAGCAACTGCACGGGGATGTGGGAGGTAAAAGTGAGACTGATTTATTATTGGCTGGCTCTATTCTCAATCTCGTTGGTGTTTGCCACTACTAGCGCAAAGCCAACCGCCTTTGCTGCGACTGATAATTTGCCCGTCGACAAAATCAGTCTGCCCGCGGGGTTTGAGATCAACCTCTATGCACAAGTTCCCAACGCGCGCTCTATGACCCTCAGTCCGAACGGCACGCTCTTCGTCGGTAGCCGCAGCGCCGGTAAAGTATATGCCATTCAGACCCATGATGAAGGCGCGCAAATCAAAAAACCATGGGTCGTTGCTGAGCGCCTCAACATGCCCAACGGCGTTGCCGTTAAAGATGGTGCGCTTTACGTGGCGGACATCAATCGCGTGCTCCGTTACGACAACATCGAGGAGCGGCTAAAAAACCCGCCACAACCCGTCGTCATCAATGATCGCTTCCCTCGCGATCGCCAGCATGGTTGGAAATTTATTGCTTTCGGGCCGGAGGGAGACCTTTACGTGCCAGTCGGTGCGCCGTGCAATATTTGTGAGCCAGACCCTGATCGCTATGCCGCGATCATGCGCATGAAACCCAACGGCAGCAATCTCGAGGTATTCGCCCGCGGTATTCGCAACACCGTCGGGTTTGATTGGCATCCGCAAACCAAAGAGCTTTGGTTTACCGACAACGGTCGAGATCGGCAGGGAGATAACATTCCGCCGGACGAGCTGAATCATGCGCCGAAACCAGGACTACATTTCGGCTATCCCTATTGTCACGGCGGTGACATTTCTGATCCTGAGTACGGCAAAAAGCATCCGTGCAGTGAGTTCACTCCGCCCGCGCAAAACCTCGGACCCCATGTCGCAGCGTTGGGCATGCGTTTCTATACCGGTCCGATGTACCCCTCGGAATATCGATATCAAATTTTTATTGCCGAACACGGCTCATGGAACCGCAGCACGCCAATCGGTTATCGCGTCACTGTCGTTGAACTCAAGGGCAATAAAGCCGTGTCCTATCGTCCCTTCGCCCAGGGTTGGCTACAGGGAAATCGAGCGTGGGGTAGGCCCGTCGATGTGCTCGTCATGCCTGATGGCGCACTGCTGGTCTCGGACGACGAGGCCGGAGCGATTTATCGGATTGCTTACAAAAAATAGAGCTCGACTAGACGTGGACCCAGAAACCCCTCACGCAAAAACCAAGTTGCCGCTCTTGTCTCGAATCAAACCTCTGCCTTCGGTCGACGACGGCATATTCTCCGGACCAATTTTAAGCTCGCTCAGCTTCACGTGGCCATGAAACGTGTCGACTTCGAGCATGCCGTTTTCTTGACGGCTAACTCCTTTGGGATCTTTGCCCGCCGCAACATCTTGCATCGCCTGATGCCACAGACGCCGCAACATGATCACGCCGCGGTCGGAAGAAGCCAAATGCTCTAACTTTCGGTCGGGGATGGACCCTTGGGATTCTTGTAAAACGAGATCCTCGAGCGCCGGAACACCTTCCCAACCTTTATATTTTCTCTTATCGTAGTTTTTTTCTTGCGTTGCGCCTTTCAAATCCGCGGGCAAGCCGAAAGTCCAGCCGCCGGTAAAATTGCCTTTGCGTATGAGGCTGTAGCGAATCAGCTCAAAATGTGTGTCGTCGATAATCCGAATCATGCCGCCGCCTTCTTGCCGCTCATCGGTAAAATCAGGCGGAAACCCGGATCGAATACCTGAGAAGCGCCAGTGAATCGGCATTGCGAGGGCCCAGGTATTGACGAATTTGATTTCCGGATCGCCGGTATCCAGCACCGAGACCGTTTTCATCCCGTAAGTCGTTTCCACATGCTCGACGGGAAGCGGCGTCCAGCTTTTGATGCTGTCGTCGTTGTAGGGCTTGAGTTCATCGGGAAGATCACGAATCACCAGTCCGTGCAGCACCGTGGCGTGCGCCATGTCGGCAAAGTTTTCCATCCAGTTGAGATAGTTGTAATTCCGCACGTCGCCGTCGACGAGCTTGAGCTCGCCGTCGGTGCGCGCGAGCACGTCGATTTTCGGCAGCGGCGGCGGATTCTCTTTTTCCGGCCCCATATAAGTCCAGATGACACCGCCCCATTCTTTAACCGGATACCAAACATGGCGAATGTTGTTTTTTAGAGCGCTGTCGCGCGGCTCCAGAGGTTGATCGATGCAACGCCCGCGCGTATCGAATCTCCATCCGTGGTACGAACACATGAGCCCGTCCTCCCGCACCTGCCCATATTCCAGGGAAGCGAGACGGTGCGGGCAACGAATGCCTAGCAATCCTGGGTTACCTTTGCCGTCGCGAAACAAGACGAGATCTTCGGAGAGCATTCTGACCGCCACCGGGATGTCTTTCAGGGCGCACGACAGGCACACCGGGTACCAGTAGCGTCGCAACATCTCGCCGGCGCGAGTCCCCGGCCCGGTGCGAGGCAGGTCCTCAAGCAATCTTTGATACGCGCTCTGCCCCGCAGCCTCTTCTTTGTTTTCCGCCATTGTCGAACCTCCCAAACACGCGTGATTGTTCCGGACGCGTCAAAAATCTACAGAGACAAAGGATCACCTGTCAACCGCACCCCGGCGGTAGGGGCGCACCATGCCGTGCCCAATCAACGTCAACAAACTACCCTGCCGTAGGTTTGACGGCGACTTCGCTGGTCTGATATCGAGACGCCACTGGGGAGGTGGAATATGCTTACTGCCGACCGAAATAAAGTTCGCGGACCAGATCCGATCTTCTTTGTGCTCGCCGTGGCAATGAGTTTCCTTTCGCTCTCTTTAGCTGCCGCGGCCGAGTTGGGCGGCAAGCTGGAAAAATCTTCCTTCACCGTCTCCTATACGCAAGCCAGCGGCGCCTTCACACCACTTTGGGTGGCGCAGGACACCGGCCTCTTCAAAAAACATGGTCTCGATGCCAGTTTGAAAATGCTCAACTCCCAGATAGCGCTGCAGGCACTGGTGGCCGGCGAAGTCGACGTGATTTCTTCGGGACCGGATCTGGTCAATGCGCGGCTGCAGAATGTTCCAGTGAAATACATCGGCGGATCGTTACAGCGCTTCGTCTTTCAGCTCTGGGGCGCCAAAGGCATCGGCACACTCGCCGAACTCAAAGGCAAAGTCATCGCCGTGACCACGCCGCGCACATCGACCGAAATCGCAACCCGCGAAGCGATCAAAAAAACCGGCGTGATCTCGGAAAAGGACGTAAGCTTTCTCTACGTCCAAACGATCCCTGCCATTCTGACCGCCATCATGAACGGCAAGACTTCAGCCGGAACGCTTTCGGCGCCCAACACCTTGAAGGCGCGCGACGCCGGACTAAGTCTATTAATCGATATTGCACAAACCAACGTGCCGGGCCTCCATCTCGCGTACGGCACCACCGAAAAGAGCATCAAGTCCAATCCGAATTTGCTTTACGCCTTCATGAAAGCAACTGCGGAGGCGACCCTCTTGGCGCGGCAGAACCCCGCCGTGGCGAAGAAAGCGATCGCAAAATTCACCGATACCAACGATGCGAATATCATTGACGGCACCTACGAGCAATTTTCCCCCTACTGGGACGCCAACCTCGCCCTGCGCACAGAACCGATTCAGGGCCAGCTGATGTATCTCGATGAAAAAGAGTTCCCGCGCGCCAAAGAGGCACGCGCCACCGAGTTCATCGATAATTCGTTCGCCGATTATCTAAAGACGTCGGGGTTTTTGCAGAGCCTCGCGGCAGCGAAATAATCTTTAGCGGAAAGGCCAGGCGCGATCGCAGTTCTCTTAGGGCGCCGATCTCGTATCGGCCCTCTACCAAGCAGCTCACCTGCTGCGTTCGGCAAGGCGCGGATCCAAAGCGTCACGCAGCGCGTCGCCAATGAGATTGAAACTGATCAGCGCAAGGAAAATAAACAACCCCGGCAGAAACACCTGCAAGGGTGCGAGGAAAATATTTGTCGCCGCATGGGTGAGTAAATTTCCCCAGCTGGGTGTCGGCGGTTGAATGCCGAGGCCGAGAAAGCTCAAAGTTGTTTCGGCACGAATCGCCGCGCCCGCATCCAACGTGGCGGCGACAATCAACGGCGCCAGAGAATTCGGCAAGAGATGGCGCAGCATGACCCGCCATCGCGATGCACCCAGACATTGCGCGGCGAGCACGAACTCCTGCTCGCGAAACGACAACACAGCGCTGCGCGCCAGACGCGCCGCGTTCGTCCACTCGAGGGCGACGAGGATAAGAACAATATTCAACAACCCGGGTCCGGCCAGTTTGGAGAGCACCAGCAACAGCACAATGCGCGGTATCGTATAAATCGTATCGACCAATCGCATGAGCAGATTGTCCAGCGCGCCGCCGATATAACCCGCGAGGATGCCGATCAGTCCACCGAGAATCACCGTGCTGATGCCGACCGTCAGTCCAACCGAGAGCGATACCCGCCCTCCGTGCATGATGCGCACCCAAGTATCCCGTCCCAACTCGTCGGTGCCCAGCCAGTGTTTCGCCGACGGCAGATTCATGCGCTCGGACAAAGAAATCTGATCGAGCTCGTAGGAAGCCATGTAAGGACCGGCGATCACCAGAACAAGCAGCGAGACGAACAAAAAGGCGCCGATGTAGGCGATCCGGTGGCGCTTGAAGCGTTGCCAAACGACCCGCCAATAACCGGCCGGCGCAACCGGCACAGCCATTGGTTCAGCTCTGATAGCGAATTCTGGGATCGAGCCAGCCATAAACGATATCGGCAATCAGATTGAAGCCCACGACCGTGACAGCGATGATCATCACCACGGTCATAGCTACAACGTAATCGTTCCCCATAATCGACGTGTAAAGCAGCCGCCCCATACCGGGATAGGCGAACACGGTTTCGACCACCGTCGAGCCACCCACCACGCGCGGCATGGTCACCGCGATAATCGTGACCACCGGGATCAAGGCATTTTTGAGAGCGTGGCGTCCCACCACGACAGTTTCGCTCAGACCCTTCGCTCGTGCAGTGATGAGATAATCCTGCCGTAAGACCTCGAGCATGCTCGACCTCATGAATCGCTGCACCTGAATAATTTCGGATATCGCAAGGACGGCGACGGGCAGGATCAAATGCTTCATCCAGTCGATGGTTGCTTCCCAGGTTCCCGGCGTAATCTCGGAGCTAAGAAGTCCGGAGGTCGGCAACCAGCCGAGCTTAACCGAGAAAACAATGATCAGCATCAGGCCGAGCCAAAAGGCCGGAATGGAATAGGCGATAAACGTCACGGCGGTCATGAGATAGTCACCTATCGAATACTGCCGCACGGCGGAAAATATCCCGAGGAGAATGGCGATGGTTTTGCCGATCGCCACCGCGAGAAGCGTGAGCACCAGAGTGTTTTTGAGCGCCGGCCAGATGATTTCGAATACCGGCTGGCCATATTCGCGTGAGTAACCGGGATTGAGTCGAATCAATTGCCACAGCCATTTCACATACTGAACGTAAACCGGGTCATCGAAGCCGTAGAGCTTGCGCAATCGTTCGTAATCTTCCGGCCGAAGATGCGGAACGTCCTGCAGCATGCGGTAAAGCGGATCGCCGGGCATCGCATAGAGCAATCCGAATATCAATGCCGAGATCACCAGCAACAGCGGCACCAGCTGAAAGAGCCGCCGGCTCACGTAGAGAAGCATGTGGGCTAATTCCGAGTAAACATGGTGGTTGCGTCACCCGCGAATGCGTTAATCGGGGGTCCAAATCCGAATTCGCCTGGATTCCCGCTTAAAACATACGGGAATGATGGACTTGAGGTGCAGCAAACTGCGCAGATAAGCTTAGCGATTATCCGAATCGATCGCATTATGGACTTCGATCCCCGCTACTTGCCACGGAAATCATTTCAGTCGCTCAAATATCTGCCGATGGTTTGAACCACTTGAACACTTTGAACAACTTGAACGCTTTTCTTTATACCTTATCCCACTGATACGTGTTCCAACTGCTCGAGTTCTGCCCGCCACTTTCCTGACGCGGCGTAATGCCGGTCAAGCCTTTTTTGACCACCAACACTTCGGGTGAATAGTTGAGCGGCAGATGGGGCAAAGCCGCGCTGAACATCTTGCAAAACTCGATCTGCAGTTGTTCCGAGCGCGCGGGCGACGTAATCGAGTTCAGCTCGTCCAAGATGGCGTCCACCTTCGGATCGTTCCAGCCCGACACGTTTTCGGGCGCATACTTATTTTCCGCCGTCGGGATGTTCTTGCTGTGAAACCGCTCTTGCCATTCCTCCACGGTGACGTTGTGCGAACCGATATATGCGCCGGGCCAGCGGTTGCGGTTGTCCGCACTGTTCAGCAGCCGATTCGGCATGTTCTTGATATTGGTACGCACGCCAATTTTCTTCCAGTAATCGGCGATGATCGCCTGGGCTTGCTCGTGATCGCGCCGCTCGGCGGTTACGCGAAACTCGAACTCCATGCGCTCGCCCTTGGCGGTGGTGAGAACGCCGTCGGCGCCGGGCTTCCACCCCGCTTCCGCCAGCAATTTTTTCGCCCGTTCCGGATCGTACTTATATACCGTCGAAGCCGCTAAAGCTTTCTTGTAGCTCTTTCGTACCCGTGAAAGCGGCAAGTCCGAAACCACTTTTTCGCCTTTGAAAATATTTTGCACCATCGCTTCGCGATCGACGGCGTGGAGCAGCGCCCGCCGCACCCGCACATCGCTGAAGAAAGGATTGTCACGGCTCAAGCTCAGCCAAGTCCAGGACGCCGGGCTAATCAGAACTTTGCCCTTTCCGGCTTTTTCCCACTGCTCGCGCAAAATCATCGCGCCGTCGAAAGAGACCGTGCTGCGCATGCAGAGGTCGACTTCACCGGCCAACACCGCGGCAAGATTAGTGTTGGTATCTTCGACGGTCTTATAAGTCATGCGCTCGATCTTTGGCTGCCCCAAAGGAAAATCCTTGAACGCTTCGAGCTCCATGCGGGTACCGGCATCCCATTCGGCTACCCGATACGGGCCGGCACCAATAAAGTTCTTATTCCAGAACGGCAGATTGGCGAATGCTTTCATATCGCCGGCGCTAAATGCATCGAGCAACAAGTGGCGCGGAAAAGCGCGCACGTGAGTGTATTGAATCGCATAGGCCTCGTTGTAGAGATCGTTCCAATGAATCACGATGGTGCGGTCATCGGGAGTTTCGATTTTGCCGATCAATTCCGGCACCAGCCGATCAGGCATGGGGAACTCCGGATGTTTGGCGATCTGCCAGCCGAATTCGAAATCCTTGGACGTGTACGGCTTGCCGTCGTGCCATTTGAGATTGGGCCGCAGTTTGTAAACCGTGATCATCGTCTTCTTCTGCATGTCGATTTTCCACGTGCCCTTCTTCACCGACGGCAGCTCCTCCGCAAGCACTGGCACACGCTCCAACGTCACCGGGTTTTGCCCGACCAGTCCGGCATCCACAATAGATACATGCTCGGTCTCGCGCCGATTGTGGTAGCCCAGGCTCGTGACCTGCCGCTCGCCGTGAATTACGATGCGCTTGCGCGAAGGCTGCGCTGCGAAGATGCGTGCGGGCGACCAAGACACCGTTCCAGCCGCGGCCGTCGTGGCGGCGAGCTTTATAAATTGGCGCCGGCTAAGCATCGATGACCGCCCGTGCAGCTCGGGAGTGTTCCTATTCTTCGCCATAAAATTCCTTTCACCATCGCAAGAAATCTGCCCGCAACCATTTAATCGACGAACCGTGATGTGTCAATCCACAAACAGTGTTGGGGGCGAAGGGCGTATCCTTCGATACGGCAGCGCTGCTCGCTGCCGCCTCGGGGCGTCGGTCCGGTCCGAGTTCCCGAGTAGCGCGAAGCGCATACCAAAGGACGACCGAGGTTTTCGTACATAATCTAGTGGCAGTGAAAATCTTACCCTGGCCGAGGCAGCACTCGTTCCTTGACAACTCCAGTAAGCAGCAGATAGATGAAATAATAACTGCGATACTCATTTAACTCGATAAGGAGATTCCCATGAGCTTTGATTTTGAAGATCATTGCTGGAAAGACGTCGTGACGCCCGAGATCTTGAAAACTTACACCCCCTATCAGCGCGAGACTTTCATTGGTCAAAGGCCGGCGCTTCTGGCGATCGACCTTTACAACCTCGCTTACGAAGGTGGCGCCAAGGAGCCGCACGAACTCATCGACACGCATAAAAGCTCCTGCGGCATCTACGCGCACAACGCCATCAAGCCAACCCAAGAGCTCTTCGCTTTGGCGCGGTCGCTTAAACTTCCAATATTTTACACCACCACCGAAACGCGCCCCGAGGCCAAACCGGGCGCGGTGCACGCGACCAATCGCCAGAGAGTGAAGATCGACCCGCAAGCATTCGAGATCAAGGAAGAGTTCAAACCACAAACCGGCGATGTCGTGATTTTCAAGGAGCGCGCAAGCGGATTTTTCGGCACGCCACTCGTTGCGCATCTCACCCAGTTGGGCGTCGATAGCTTGATCGTCTGCGGCGAAAGCACCAGTGGCTGCGTGCGTGCGAGCTGCGTCGATGCCTATTCTCTCGGCTATCACGTCAGCATTGTCGAAGAATGTGTTTTCGATCGCAGCCCGTTATCGCACAAGGTCAATCTCTTCGACATGCACCACAAATACACCGACGTCATGAAACTCGAAGAAGTCAAAGAAAAGATCAAGCAGGAGCGGCCGAGAAAGGCCAATTAAAACCTGAACCCTGTTCAAGCTGTTAAAGCTGTTCAAATCGTCCAAATCTTTAGAAAACGTCGGATCTAACGCGATTTGAACGGAGCGAAGCGATTGAACGGGTTGAACGTTTAAACACTTTTTGCGATGCCCTATTCCACCGCGAACGGCCTGAGAATCTACTACGAAATTTCCGGCGAAGGTCTGCCCTTCGTCATGGTTCATGCCAATCCGTTCGACCACAATCTGTGGATGTATCAAATCGCGCATTTCTCGACATACTTCAGGATCATCGCGATTGATATTCGGGGTTACGGCCGTTCGGATAAGCCGACCGCGCCTTTTACTCTTAACGACATGGCGGCCGACGTTCTCGGCGTTTGCCGTGACGAACGCATCAACGAAGCGATTTTAGGTGGCGTGAGCGTCGGCTCGGGGATGGCCATTCTGTTGGGGCTCGATCATCCCGAGATCTTCAAAGCGATCATTCTCGTCGGCGGCAGCAGCGGGCCCGGCGGCTCCATCGATGAACGGATTCATGGCTATACGAAAATCGGCATCGAAAAATATCACATCCAGCATCTGCGTGATTTGGTGGCGCCCGAGTTCGCCGACTCGAAGCTGGGCAAATATTTGTTGAATACGTTCGTCGAGCGTGATCCGTGGCTTTCCGGCGAGTCGATTGGCCAGATTTTCCGCGCCCGTGGAGGCCTCGACATGACACCGCGGCTCGGCACGATGAAAATTCCGACCCTGGTGATCAATGGTGAATACGACAACTCGCTCGCCGGCGGGAAGAAAACCGCTTCTTTAATTCCAGGCTCCGTACACAAAATCCTTCCAAAGACCGGGCACGCCTGTAATATCGAAGATCCCGCGACATTCGATGCATTCGTTATCGAGTTTCTGCGCGCCCACGGCTTGATGCCCGATCAGCCGACTCTCTAAGCCTCGCATCTGCACCCTTCCGACGTCCTCGATTATCATTTCGGGCGCAGGGAGAATCTTTCTGATCGTCTGTGTGCAGAGCCGCAGCGGAAGTGTTATAGAAATGAGCATTCAACTGACCGGAAAGCGAGGCTTTATGGCCGTCAATGTCGAGGAACTGAAGCGCCTCACGCCGCCGCGGGGCATGGATTTTCACATCAGTAAAATCGGCCATGTCGTCCTGCAGGTAAGCAATCTCGAACGATCCACGGAATTCTACACTCAGGTGTTGGGATTCAAAGTTTCCGATGTCTACCCTGACGAGATGATGCCCGGCGGTATGGTTTTTTTGCGCTGCAATACGGATCACCATTGTCTGGCGCTGGTCGGTGCCGGCGATGGCAAAAATGCCAATCGAGAATTGCACCATCTCGCGTTCGAGGTGCCGAGCCTCGCCGAAGTCCTACGGGCGCGCGACCGCTTAAGAGAATTTGGCGCCAAGATCGATTTCGCGGGCCGGCGCCGCGCCGGCTGTCAAATCGCGGTGGAATTTCGCGATCCGGACAATCATTCGCTGGAAATTTATTGGGGTGTGGATCAGGTCGGGAGCGACGGCCGCGTGCGCCCGGCAAACGAGTGGCATGGCGTAAGATCTCTCGAAGAAGCGATTGCCAATCCGGTGCCGGGACAGGATACGCATATTCCAAAGTGACGCCGTCACAACCGTTGTCCCAGTCACGAATGTCATTCTGAGCCGCAGGCGAAGAATCTTGGCCGCAATCTGTTATTTGATGCAGGACAAGATTCATTACAAATCTTAACCAGCTAAACAACGCAATCGATGAAATCCCTCGAAACCATCATTCGCTCCGCTTCACGAGCTTTGGTGATCGGTGTGGGCGGTGGCGGCGACGTGGTCGGCGCTCTCGCAGTGGCGAGATTTCTCGAATTCTGCGGGCTTGAATTTTTCCTTGGTGGATTATCCTGGGAGCGGAGTGTTTACGATCCAATTCCGGGACCGCGCAAGCTGTGTGAGACGCGCAATGTTCGCGCCCTCCACGAGTTCGCCTGGATGGCCAACCCCGAGACTCAGACGATGACGGGCGTTTACTTCGCCGAATCGCGCATGGCGGTCGCGCTGGGTCGGGAAGTTTTGCTGCTCGACATCAACGGCGGTGTCCCAGGCGTGGTGAACGGGATCGAAACAGCGATGCAAGAGTTGCAGGCCGACTTGCTCGTGGGCATTGACGTCGGCGGCGATTCCCTTGCAGAAGGTCATGAGCCCGGACTGCGCAGCCCGCTCGCAGACTCGATTATGCTCGCCGCGTTCGCGGAACTGGAAAAACGCGGCCGTCGCACTTTGTGGGGTGTATTCGGTTACGGGAGCGACGGTGAATTGACGGTCGGTGAAATCGAGTTTGCACTGAGCCGCATCGGCGCTGCCGGCGGACTGCTTGGCGGTTGGTCGCTAACTCCGCAAATCGCCGCGGAGCTCGAACGAATTGTTCAGACGGTACCGACGGAAGCGAGCGCGATTCCGCTCCGATGTCTGAGCGGCGCCTGGGGTGAGCAAAAGATCCGCGGCGGGGAGAGAAGCGTCAAACTCACGCCCCTTACGGCGCTCACCTTCTTCGTTTCCACCCGCGTGGTCTTCGAAACGCTGTCCCGGCCAGCACAGGCCGTCCAGCGCAGCGGCAGTTTGAGCGAAGCCAACGACGCGCTCCACGCGCTCGGGATCAAAACCGAACTCGACCTCGAATCGGAAAGATATCACCAGGCCGCCTTGGCTCGATGAAACTGATCAGCGAAAACTTTCAGCGAGACGTGCTGGTGCTGATGGCGTCGCGAGGGGTGCGCGCATTTGCCTTTTCCTATCTCAGTGTGGTTTTCGCCATCTATCTCGCCCAACTCGGTTTTTCGACAGTGACCGTGGGGTTGGTTTTTTCCACGGGCTATGCCACGAGCGCGCTCCTCACCGCGGTTTGGGGCTACTTGGCCGATCGCTACGGTCGAAAGAACATCTTGATCCTGCTGGCGGTGTTGACGATCATTTCTAATCTTCTTTATCTTTTTTTTAGCCATCTTATTTTTATTTTGATCGCCGAGAGCATTGCCGCCGTCGGCGTTGGCAGCTCCGGCGCCGGCGGCCAGGGCGGCGGCCCCTTTAACCCGGTCGAACAAGCACTGCTCGCCGAGAAGTGCACGCCGGAAAATCGAAATCGCATTTTCGCGACCAATGCCTGTGTCGGATCGATCATGGGATCGCTCGGCGCACTAGTGAGCGCGCTCCCCGAGTATTTACAGCAGCGACACGGCTGGGAAATCGTCACCTCATACAAGCCGCTCTTCGCGATGACGGTATTATTCAGCATCGGGATCATTTTTGCTTACGCGAGCATCGACGAGCACCATATTCCGCAGCAAAGAAAAGCAGCTGCGAAACCGATAAAGCGCTCCCGCGATTTCGGCATTGTCGCTAAAGTGGCGATGCTCGGCGTCGTCGATAATCTCGGCGCCGGCCTGGTGAGCCCGCTTATGTCGTACTGGTTTTTCTTGCGCTACGGCGTGGAGTTGAAATCTCTCGGTTTGACGTTTTTTCTCTCTTACATTCTCGCGGCCTGTTCGTTCTTGATTGCACCAACCATTGCGCGCCATTTTGGCGTGGTCAAGACCATGGCGGTTTCTCACGGTATGGCTTCGGTGCTCAACATCCTGTTGCCGTTTGCGCCGACTTTCTCACTGGCGGCAGGGATCACGGTGGCGCGTTCCTTTCTCGCATATATGGATAGTCCGCTCAGGAACTCTTTTGTCATGGGTATGGTCCGCCCCGAGGATCGAGGCTCCGCTGCTGGAATCACAACGCTTTCACGCCAGGTGCCGGTCGCGGTGAGTCCGACAATTTCTGCTTATTTGATGCATTCCTTCTCATTGAATGTGCCGATTTTTCTGGGCGGCTTCCTGCAGCTGATCAACGACTTCAGCTTTTATTTCCTGTTCCGCGACGTGAAGCCGCCAGAAGAACAGACCGTAAAACCGCAACCGGTCACGGCGTAGCATGAAAATATTGCGCGAGTTGCATCGGGACGCAAAATTGTTGATGGCGGCGCGCGGCATCCGCGCCTTCGCATTTTCTTACTTGAACGTCGTCTTTGCGATCTATCTCGACCGCCTCGGCTATACACCCGTCATGATCGGCATGATTTTTACGGTCGCATATCTGAGCGGCGCGCTACTGACGGCGGTCTGGGGATACTTATCGGATCGCGTCGGCCGGCGAAAAATATTGATGCTGCTCGCGCTTCTCACGATCTGCTCCAATGTCATCCTGATTTTCTTTACCAGCCTGTTGTTCATTTTGGCCGCGGTAGTGATCGCAAATGTCGGCGCGGGCGGCTCCGGCGGCGGCGGCTCCGGCGGTGGGCCATTCAACCCCGTCGAAGAAGCCTTGTTGGCTGAAAAATGCCGGCCGGAAAACCGCAACCAAATCTTCGCCATCAACTCCTGCGTGGGATCGATCATGGGATCCTTAGGCGCGCTCGCCAGTGGCATACCGCAGTTCCTCGAAGAGGACCGCGGCTGGAACTCGGTCGCCTCATACAAGCCGCTTTTTTTGTTGACCATCGGGTTCAGCATTGCCCTCCTGTTTGTCTATCGCGGCATCGCGGAACAGCATCAGCCCAAGAAGACAAAACGGAAAATGTCGAAAACGACCGGAGCGTTCGTCACAAAAATGTCGGCTCTGTCCATCGTCGATAATTTCGGCGCTGGCATGGCGGGAGCCTTGGTGCCCTACTGGTTTTTCCTGCGCTTTGGCGTTGAACTAAAGTCCCTGGGCATTATTTTTTTTGCGTCTTATTTTCTCGCGGCGCTCTCGTTTCTGAGCGCGCCCTTGATCGCGCGCAGAATCGGCGTGGTGCGCACGATGGCATTCTCTCACGGCTTTGCGTCCTTGATTTGGCTTTGCCTCCCCTTCGCGCCTATTCTGAACATTGCCGCCGCATTGATCGTGACCCGATCGTTCTTCGCGTATATGGACAACCCCTTGCGGGCGTCTTTCACAATGGCGATGGTCCAAGCCAATGAGCGTGGTTCGGCTGCCGGCGTGACGAGCCTCGCGCGCATCGTTCCCTTCGGCATCAGTCCGACAATTTCGACTTATCTGATGCAAACGGTTTCCCTCACTCTTCCGTTGTTCATCGGTGGCGGGTTACAATTGATCAATGACGTGGCTTTTTTCCTGATGTTCCGTCATGTGCGACCGCCGGAAGAGCTGGCGGTGAGCTACACAAAATCCTCAACTGCGGAAGAATTAAGCGGATGAAGAGACCCAGGGAACAGACCGGAGCCGTTTCGTTTCTGCAGCGCATCGCCGAGCAGCGGATTCTCGAAGCTCAGCGCGAAGGCGCCTTCGACAATTTGCCCGGAATGGGCAAACCGCTCGAGCTGGAGGATTTGAGCTGGGTCCCGGAGGACTTGAGGATCGGCTATCATGTGCTCAAGAATGCGCATGTTCTGCCCCCCGAAGTCGAACTACTCAAAGATATTCATAGCCTCGAAGACCTCCTCAAGCACGTTGAAGACGAAGACGAGCGCCGCTCTCTGGCCAAAAGTATCCAGTGGAAAATGATTCGCCTCGACATACTCAAGCGTCGGTCCTTCGACCTGAGCGCAGTACGTACCTACAGCCGTAAACTGGTTGCGAAATTTCACACAAAGTAGCATTTCCGAGATTTTCGCTGATGTCGTTTGATTTTGCCTTGACCAATCATCCGTGCTAGAAATTCTTTGCTTTAGCAGCGACTTAAGAAAGGAGGAAGTGTATGACTGAAGAAACGTCACCCGTTAAAATAAAAAAAATCGGCCACGTGGTGCTGAGTGTCAGCGATATCGAACGCAGCACAAAATTCTGGACCGAGGTGATGGGCTTTAAATTTTCCGACAAGAATGAGGTGGGTATGATGTTTTTTCGTAACGGCACCGACCATCATACCGTGGCGTTGATGCAGGCAACGGAAAAAAACGAGCTGCCCAAGCGCGGTCAAGTCGGCTTTGACCACATGGCGCTGGAAGTCGCGACCGTATCGGAGCTTTTCAAGATCCGCGATTTTCTCAAGTCAAAGGGTGTCACGATCTTCTATGAGGGCCGGCGCGGTCCCGGCGGCAATCCGGGCCTCGAATTCTATGATCCGGACGGTTACAAGATCGAGATTTATGCCTCGATGGATCAAATCGGCACGGACGGACGCAGCCGACCGGCGAACGAATGGAAGCGTGCCACCACCTTGGAAGAAGCCGTCGCCAATCCCTTGCCTAACGCGGATTACCACTGACTGAGACTGCGCTTAACCGTATTCCCAACTGAGCAGCTCCCGGTATTCTTCGTAGGGGCGCAGCATGCTGCGTCCCTACAGTCGTTCGCCCGTTCGTACCAATGAGCAAAAAAGTAGCCTTTGAATTGCCACCCAACCAGCGAAATGTCATCTCGAGCCAAGCGAAAGCTCTTTCATTTTCCCGGATGCGAAGAACGATTTCTCGCCGGTGGCTCGAAATGACAACCTCGGAGACTGAGTACTACGGCGAGACTCGAGAGATTTTCTAGAGCGCGCCATCTCGTTTCTCCGAGTGCCACTCGGGGCTAAGCAAACGACTAACTTTCAGTGATCTCGTATTTTTCCTGATGAAAGTCCTGGCTGGCTTTGATGATGATGCGCCGATTGATGTCCCGTTCGAGATTCTCCAGGCTATTGTTTTTCTCGTCGTATAAAAAGTTTGCGATGTCCGGATGCATCCGGACCACAATGTTGTGATCGGCTTCGCCGTTCGTCTGCTGGCGTTTAATGGCCCGTAAGACTTCATAGGCGACCGTCGCTGGCGATTTGATTTTGCCGCGGCCCTCGCAGTGCGGGCACGGCCTCAGCAACTGATTTTCCAAACTCTCGCGCGTTCGTTGGCGCGTCATTTCGACCAGGCCAAGCTCGGAAATTTTCAGAATGTTGGTGCGCGCCTTGTCGCGTTTGAGCGCTTCTTTAAGTGCGTCGTAGACCTTTTTTCGGTTGCCTTCCTTCTCCATGTCGATGAAATCAATAATAATAATGCCACCGACATTCCGCAGTCGCAGCTGACGCACGACTTCCTGAGTTGCCTCCATGTTGGTCTTGAGAATCGTCTCTTCTTGGTTTCTTTTGCCGACGAAGCGGCCTGTATTCACGTCGACCGCGGTCAACGCCTCAGTGCGCTCGATGATGATGTAGCCGCCGGAGCGCAGCCATACCCGGCGCTCGAGCGCTTTAGTGATTTTTTCCTCGATCGCATACTGCTCAAAAAGCGGGGGTTTTTCTGAGTGAAGCACGATTTTAGATTTCAGGCGCGGCATGAAATTGTAGACGAAATCGATAATGCGCCGGTGGTCTTTCGCTGCATCGACAACGACCTGTGCGGTATCGGCAGTGAAAAAATCACGGATCGCGCGCACGATCAGATCGAGGTCCTGATGGATCAGCGCGGGCGCCCCGGCGCTAGCAGATTTTTTTTGAATTCGTTCCCAGAGTTTTGTCAGGAATCTCAAGTCGCGTTGAATTTCCCGCTTGCTGCGACCCTCGCAAGCCGTGCGCAAGATGAACCCGCCTTGCTCGGTCTTTAGGCCCTGGGCAATTTCCCTTAAACGTTTGCGTTCTTCGTCGCTCTCGATTCGGCGGGAAATCCCGATGTGATGGGTACCTGGCATAAAAACCATGTAGCGACCGGGCAACGAAATATGAGAGGTGACGCGAGCGCCTTTAGTACCGAGCGGGTCTTTGGCGACTTGAACAAGAATCTCTTCACCGCGGGAAATCTGTTTTTCTAAAGGCACGCGCCTTGAGGGAGGTCGCTTCGGAGCCTCGTCGAATTCCACTTCATCGCCGGAGGAGCCAATCAGCGGCACGTCCTCTGGTTCCGTGGAAAAATCCGAGGCATGCAGAAAGCCGGCCTTGTCCATTCCTATATCCACAAAGGCAGCCTGCATTCCCGGCAGGACTCGCGCTACTTTGCCCTTATAAATGTTGCCGGCGACCCCCATATCGGCTTTTCGCTCGATGAGGAAGTCAGCGAGTTGGCCGTCCTCCATAATGGCGATACGGCTTTCCTGAGGAGTCGAGTTAATAAAAATCTCTTGTTTCATCGGAACTAAACGGGTAACGAACAGGAGGGAGTCTGTGACGTGGAATCATCCGAGGTCGAGGCGAATCCCACAAACGCATCTACAACCCGCTGTGTTTATAGAGGAAATTAGTCGTGAGATCAAGCGAGTGCAGCCATTCGCCTGGCTCTTTGCAATTGACAATGGCCGCCATGCCCGATATTTTAAAACGAATAAGTAGTGAATAAACTATGGCCTATCCGGCTACCGCGCCCGTTTACGGCATACTGAATACTAAAGTTCTAATTCTTAATCGCTCGTATCTGCCGATTCACGTCACCTCGGTTCGCCGTGCTTTCGTGCTTCTCTATCAGGGGATTGCCCGGGCGGTCAATGAGCAATACCAAACCTTCGACTTTGATAGCTGGAGCGAACTTTCGATCTCAGCCCATGACGAGACCATTGGGTTAGTCAATCGTGTTATGCGAATTCCTCGAGTGATCTTGCTGGTCACCTACGATCGAGTGCCCAAGCGCCAAGTCCGGTTCAGCCGATACAATATTTATGCTCGGGATAAATGTACCTGCCAATACTGTGGGCGCAGACTGCCACGGCATGAGCTCAACCTGGATCACGTTATTCCACGCTCTCAAGGGGGTACATCGATCTGGGAAAATGTCGTCTGCTCCTGTCATGAATGCAATCGGCGCAAGGGCGGCAGGACGCCCCATCAGGCCGGCATGCCGCTCGTCCGCAGGCCAGTGAAGCCGCAATGGACCCCGTTTATGCAGGAAACCTTTAGTATGTCCCGCTATAAGGAATGGATGCCGTTCCTTAACACAGTCGACGTCTCCTACTGGAACACGGAGCTTATTGAAAACTAGTTTTATTTTGAGGTCTCTGTGTCCCAGCAAAACTCCTTTCCACGGTTTCCTTCATAGTCAAACTCGCAAACGGTCAGGAGCTTTCGGCTTGTGACCGCGACCTTGAATCGTCTCCTATATCTTGCGTTAAAAACTTCACTCCCGCACTGTATATTGTATTTTTCCTTGACACCTTTACCCAAGCTGTGGAATATTGCGGCTAAGTTTCGCTCTCAGTAAGTCTCACAAGTTCCCTGGATAGAAATGCATTATGCGTTTAAAACGTCTTGAAATGACCGGCTTTAAGTCCTTTGCGCAAAGGACAGTGGTCGAGTTTAACCCCGGGATTACGGCCGTGGTTGGTCCGAATGGCTGCGGCAAATCGAATATTGTGGACGCCCTGCGCTGGGCAATGGGTGAACAGAGCCCGCGTCATCTCCGGGGCCAGCAGATGGAAGACGTCATTTTCAATGGAAGCGACAGCCTGCCGGCCACAGGAATGGCTGAGGTTTCGATTATTTTCGATAACGAAGATGGCCGGAGTCTAGCGGAGTACAGTACCTTCAGTGAGATCATGGTGACTCGTCGCCTGTTTCGCTCGGGCGAATCCGAATATGCCATCAACAAGGTCAATTCCCGCTTAAAAGATGTCGTGGAGCTTTTCCTTGGCACCGGGGTGGGCAGTAAAGCTTATTCGATTGTCGAGCAAGGCAAAGTCGATGAACTGGTCAATTCCAAGCCCGAAGAGCGGCGCGGTTTGATTGAGGAGGCGGCGGGTACGAGCAAGTACAAGAGCCGTAAGGTCCTCGCCGAAAAGAAGCTCGAACGCACGCAACAGAATCTGTTGCGGGTTGCCGATATCGTGCGGGAAATCGAGCGGCAAATCCGCTCCATGGAGCTGCAAGCGAAAAAGGCCGAAAGATATCGCGCTCTGAGGGCGGAGCTAAAAGAAAAAGACCTCGCGTTTGCGTCGCTTCAGCGCCGTGTGCTCGATCAGGAAATCATGGTTCAGACCCATCAGCTCGCAAGCGCAGAAAGCCGCTGGGCCGAGATTCTTTCGAGACTGCATGCGGAAGAAGCGGACAATGAATCCGTTCGGCTTTCGCTTCTCGACGCCGATAAAGAGATCGGCCTTCAGCAAGAAGATCTCTACCGGCGCCGCGCCGCCTTCCAGAGCGACGAACAAAAATGCGAATTTCTCCGCAAGGATCTCGCGCAGCTCGATCAGACCGAGAGCGAGCTCGGCGCCGTGCTTCTACAGCTGGAAGAGCGCACGGCCATGCTTGCCCGCGAGATCCAAGAGCTCGACACAGCTAAAAACAGCTTTATTCAGCTGTCGCTCTTCGAGGAGACTTTTCTTTCCGACAAAGAACGCGAACTGGAAAAATTGCAGTTCGATATTCGCATTGCGCAAACCGAGCTCGAACGGGAAAAGGAAGTCTTGATCGAGCTCGCGACTCAGATCACATCGCTCAAAAACGATGCCGTCGCTAAAGAAAGACGGCGGGCGGAGATTACTCTCGAGCTGAACCGTAGCCGAGAAGAGCTGGTCGAATCGAGTAAGGCTCTGAGCGACAGCGCAAACAAGGTTGGCGAGTCCGAACAAGAGTTGGCGAGTGTGCGCGCGCAAATGCGCGAACGCGGTCTCGAGAGTTCATTGGCGCAGGCGAGCATTCAAGCCTTAGGCACTGCCCGCGAAGAAAAGCAAAACCAAATTGCCGCCCTCAAGGAGCAGCTTCAGGAAAATCGCTCGCGTCTGCTTTCTCTCGAAGATCTGCAGAAAAACTACGAAGGCTGCCAAGAAGGCGTGCGCGCGATCATGCTGAAAAAACAGCAGGAGAGTTCGCCCAACGGCATCTACGGCTTAGTCGCCGAAGTCATCGAAGCGCCACAGGCCTACGAGAAAGCCTTGACCGCGGTACTAGGCGAGCGACTGCAGTACGTCATTGTGAAGGGCCACCGTGAAGGTGTGGAAGCGATCGAGTACTTGAAAAATGAGGCCTCCGGACGGGGTAGCTTCATCCCGCTTGGGTTATCGCGCAAAACCCACAAGGAGTTGCCGCTAGGCGAAGCCGAGGTGGTCGCTCCTTTAATGAATGTTGTTTCCGTCAAAGAAGGCTACCGCAATGTTGCAGAATATCTTCTGTCCGATGTGGTTGTGGTGCGCGACCTTCACTCTGGTTTATCGCTGTGGAATCGGAACGGTTATTACAGCACTCTGGTGACGCCCGACGGCGAAGTCATTGACCCGTTGGGAATTGTCACCGGCGGGAGTGATGTACCCCTCGAGACCGGGTTTTTGACGCAGCGCCGGCGCATCCGCGACCTGAAACTGATTATCTCCGAACTTGAGATGCAGCTTCCCCGAGAGGAATATGAGCTTGAGCAGCTTAAACAAGAAGTCGAACAAGCGGAGACAAAAAAGAATTTGCTGACGGCGGAGATGCATCGCCTCGAACTCGAGCGGGTGCGCTTCGAGCACGAGCACAGCGCGGCCGAGCGCGAGCACGAAAGACTGACGCAAACCGTTCAGGCCCTCAGCCAGGAACAAACCGATCTCATGACAGCGATCCATCTGCTTCAGGACGAAATTCAACGTTGTCAGGATGTTAGCCAACGGCGGGTTGAGGAGAAATCCGAACGCGAACGCAAACTGACGGAGCGGCAAACCGAGTTCGAGAGACTTCAGCAAAGGCTCGACACCGCGGAGTCCTCTGTGACCGAATCGCGGATCCGCCACGCGGCGTTGGGACAGAAGAGGGATCATACGCACGCAAATCTCGCCAATCGGTTAAAGGTCCAGGAAGAAACGGCGCAGGAAATCGCGGCGCGCAAAGCACGGCTCGCCGATGCTCAACGCCGCCGCACGGAGATCGAAACGGCGATCGTCGGGCTCGAGGAAGCTTTGGACGGAAATCGCGACGAGTTGCAGCGACTTGACGAACAGCTCCAGGCGGCTCGGCAGAGTTATCGCGCTCTGTCCATGCAACTCGCCGAAATCGGCGAAACCATCAAAGAGCTCCGGCCGCAGAGCGAAGCTGCCCAGGAAGAAAAGAGTCGTCTCCAACTGGCGCTCGCCGAAAAAAGACTCGAGTTACAGCATCTCGCTGCCAACCTGCGCGAGAAATACGATGTTGATTTGGAATCCCTCGATTGCAGTGCGCTGGCCGGCGATGGCTCCCAAACGGAGCTCAGCGTCGAGATCGATGAGCTGCGCGGACGATTGGAGCGAATGGGCGAAGTCAACCTGGCGGCGATTGGCGAATACGAAGAGCTGAGCCAGCGATTTGGCTTTATGAATCAGCAAAAAGCGGATCTAGAAAAATCCATTGCCGACCTGCAACAGACGATTGTCAAGCTGAACCGAATCTGCCGCTTGCGTTTCCGTGAAAGCTTCGAAACGATCAATGAAAAATTCGAGCTCATCTTTCCGCGATTGTTCCGCGGTGGCAAAGCCAAGCTCGTACTCACCGACGACAACGATTTGCTCGACACCGGCGTGGATATTATCGTTCAGCCGCCGGGTAAAAAGCTTCAGTCGATCACGCTATTATCCGGCGGCGAAAAAGCGCTCACGGCCGTGAGCCTCTTGTTTGCGATCTTCCTCACCAAACCGAGTCCATTCTGTTTCCTCGACGAGGTCGACGCACCGCTTGATGATGCGAATATCGACCGGTTCATCGAGATGATTCAGGAGATGAGCGCTCACTCGCAATTCGTGCTCGTCACGCATAACAAAAAATCCATGCAGGCGGCCGAAGTTCTGTATGGTATCACCATGGGCGAGCCGGGCGTCTCAAAAGTCGTTTCGGTCAGAATGAATTAGGTTTCTCGCCGCCACCGATTATTCCGGCCCATTGACTCCGGGCACACCTTCAAAGAATATCAATTCATGGCCGCTGGTTCCTTTTTCCAACGCCTCAAACAGGGTTTGTCCAAAAGCCGGGAAAATTTACTGCAAAATATCGGCACGATTTTTCAAAATCGCCATTGGGACGAACAGTCTCTCGAAACCATGGAAGAAAGCCTGATCGCGGCGGACGTGGGCGTCAAAGCGACTGAAAAGCTGATGCAAGTGCTGCGTCAGCAAAGCCCGAGCGGCGATGGCGAATCGGCCGAAATGTCATCTCGTCTGCAATCCGCGATGATCGAGATGCTGGCACAAAGCTCATCGCCAGGGACAATCGCGCCGTTTTCCGTCAAGCCCTGGGTAGTCATTTTTCTCGGTGTCAATGGCGTTGGTAAGACGACGACGATTGGCAAACTTGCCGCCCAATACCAAAGCGATGGGAAAAATGTGCTCCTGGTCGCAGCCGATACGTTTCGCGCCGCTGCCATCGAGCAACTCGATATTTGGGCTCAGCGGGTCGGCGTGGAAATCGTCAAACACCGCCCGGGCGCGGATCCCTCGGCGGTCGTTTTCGACGGCATGCAGGCCGCCAAAAGACGCGCTGTCGATGTTGTGCTAATCGACACTGCCGGCCGGCTGCACACGAAAGTGCATTTACTTGAAGAGCTAAAGAAAATCCGCCGCGTCATCGCGCGCGAGCAAGCGGATGCGCCGCATGAAACTCTCCTCGTACTGGACGCCATTACCGGCCAGAATGGTTTACAGCAAGCGCGCATTTTTAAAGAAGCCACCGATATCAACGGCATTGTGCTGACCAAGCTGGATGGTACTGCGAAAGGCGGGGTGATTATCAGTATCCAAGAGGAACTCGGGGTTCCGGTGAAATATATCGGAGTCGG
>Ga0207691_10001070_pt1 | contig 27238 bp, 19 predicted proteins | sample KBSM13metaG_FD_184327 | JGI IMG/M metagenome (GOLD analysis project Ga0207691, IMG submission 184327) | Miscanthus rhizosphere microbial communities from Kellogg Biological Station, Michigan, USA - KBS M1-3 metaG (SPAdes) (version 2) | ecosystem: Host-associated > Plants > Roots > Rhizosphere >...
TTGCCTGAATAAGTCTCGGTACCGCCAAAGGCGACTGAGGCGATCGCGGCCAAGGCACAACTCACAATAATAAGCTTTTTCATCATTCCTCCTTGGTTTGATTTCTCCTTACGGCAACACCACAACCCCATATCGCCTTCTTGTCAATAGCGTAATTGCCCTGAGCATTGATCCGCCAAGGTCTGGGTCTTCGGCTCCGCCCCGGTCGTGATCGCCGCCCAGAAAACGATCATAGCTGCCGAAGATGACGACAACCGTCAAAATACGAAATCTGCATCGTCTTTCGGGGCGAATCACACCCCCAAAAACAGAACAGCGGCATTTCGTCTACGCGGAATGCCGCCGTTGGAAAAATGCAAATTTAACTAAAACGCGAAGGTGATGCCGCTACGCGCCATGCCAAAATTATTGTCAGGACCGTTCACCACATTCCAGCTGAAATCACTCATCCAACCGATATGCGGGGTGAGGCGAATCTCGAGACCCGCTCCAACCTGGCCGAAACCTCTGGTTGTGCTGCCGGTGTGAGTGGCGGGAAAACCAACGGAGATCGCCTTGATTGTTGGCGGTAACAACTCGGTGAAGGAATCGTGCTCCTCGCCACCAAAGAGAGCGCCGCCCCCGCCGTAAAGGTAAGGTGACAAACGGCTGCAATGAATTGGATAGCGCAACGTCAGCGTTCCCTTAACGGCACCAATAATACGCGAATCCTCGCTGAAAGCCGGCTGCCCATTAAAATCGAATCCGTCAAACTGGCGACGGGTCGATTCCGCCGCCCAACCTTCTAAGCCGACGCCAAAGTAGCGATGAAAGAAATATTTGACGTCGACGCCGCCGCCCCAGGCGTGATCTGATTCAAAGTAACGGTCATCTCGCCAGTTATTGGCCGTGAATATGTAGGTCCCCCACAAACTCACGTTCCATTCCGTGTCCCGATACCACTCAGGGCAAGGCGGCACCTGCTCGACCTGTTTCATTTCCTTGCCCGAGTAAGTTGTAGTTCCGCCATACGCGGCGCTTATCATCGTTGCGAGGGCACAAATCGTGACGGTAAGCTTTCGCATTGTTTCTCCCTTTTAGTTCTCCTTGCCGAAACCAGAAACAGGATCGGGTTATTGTCAATAATGTATACGTCGCAGCAGCGGATGTGCCAAAACGGCGCTCTATTTATGCTTTCAATTCCGCGCCATTGCTCGCGTCGGTGATGACAAACTTCTCGTGGTGAAAAGTGGGATCGCCCCGGAACATTAACTTACTCGCATAACGCCGTTCCAGCTCGATCAGAAGGTCCTCGTCTTCTTCTTTCAACCGCTTGAGCACATCTGGATTCAAGATCACGCGGAATTCATGCACTTCTTCCTGATACTTCCGCATCACGGTATTGAGGGTGCGATGCAATTCCACACTCGTCGTCATTGAGGTTTTGACCACGCCGCGTCCCTGGCAATAGGGACAGTTCTCAAAGATCGAATCGCTCAGGCTTTCCTGCGCCCGCTGCCGGGTCATCTCCATCAACCCGAGCGCGGAAATGGGAAGGACGTGGGTTTTGGCTTTGTCGCGCTTCAACCGTTCGCGCATCAGTTGGTAAACAAGTTGCTGGTCCTTGCGGCTCTTCATATCGATAAAATCGCCGATGATCAGTCCGCCGACGTTGCGCAGCCGCAGTTGGCGCGCGATTTCATCGGCCGCCTCCAGATTGGTTTGCAGGATTGTCTTGTCCACATCGCGGGCGCCCTTGTTGCGGCCGGTATTCACGTCGATCGCGACCAGGGCTTCAGTTTCATCAATCACGATGTAGCCGCCGCACTTCAGCCAAACCTGGCGATGAAAGGCGTCATCGATTTGTTTTTGCACGCCGAAGGTTTCAAAAATTGGCGTTGCGCCATCGTAATAATGCAGGCGGTTGCGGGAGCGCCGGGAAATGTCGCCGATGAGCGTGCCCATTCGATCGAGCGCGGCTCGATCATCGCACACCACCTCATCGATTTCCTCGGTGAGGAAATCGCGCACGGTGCGTTCGATCAGGTCGGGCTCCTCGAAAACGCGGTGGGGCGCCGGATGATTCGCAATTTCCTGCTCGACCTTGCGCCATTGATCGAGGAGAAAGCGCAAATCGCGAACAAAATAACGGGCGCGTTGGCCTTCACCGACGGTGCGAATAATCACGCCGATTCCGTCCGGGATATCGAGCTCGCGCAAAATTTTTCTCAGGCGTTCGCGTTCCTTCGGATCTTCAATCTTGCGCGAGATGCCGCTCCGATCGCTGAAGGGCATGAGAACAAGGTAACGCCCGGCGAAACTTAGGTTGGTCGTGACGCGCGGACCCTTGGTTCCAATCGGCCCTTTCGTCACCTGCACGATAACATCGGAACCAACCGGATAAATGTTCGGAATATCCTTTGCCGTGATCCGTTTGCGCTGCCCGCGCTTACTCGGGCGGTCGATTTCTTCGATTCCACTGTCGAGCGCGGCTGGGATGGCATCCCAGAAATGGAGGAAAGCATTTTTCTCGAAGCCGATGTCGACAAACATCGCCTTCAACCCCATCTCGATATTTTTGACTCTGCCTTTGTAGACCGAGCCAACAATGTTACGCGAAGTGTTACGCTCGACGCTATATTCTTCGAGCCGTCCGTTCTCCAGCAGCGCCACGCGGCGCTCCAGCTTCTCCACGCTGACAATCAGCTTGTTCCCCGTCTTGCGGGGAATTCCCAAAAGTTTTCGAACTTTGTCGATCATAAATAAATTGTTCAATTGCGGATGAAGGGCGGCGCGCGCTTCGTTCCGATAAAATCTGCATAATTAAAAGCCGCGCGACCGACGCGACGGCGTTGGAGCTGGGGTGGGAATCGGCGCAGGCGGATTGCGATGACCTCCAAATAACCGCTGAAAAAATCCTCGCCGTTCCGGTTGCGGAGTCGCGACCGGAACGGCGCGGGCCACGCGGGCTTGACGTGTGCCTACTTTCCCTTCGGCGTCCGGAGCCTGCTCGACATCGGGATCACCGCCGCCTGCCGCCATCTGGGTATCGGCTGTTTGCGAATCATCGCCATGCTCTTCATCTGTACTCACCTTTTGCTCCGCGTCCTTAAAGGTAACGTCTTTTACCATGGCAAACGGATTCGGGTGATGTGCCGGGGCCAGCCACGCCACCTGCGGCTCAAAAGTCCCCGCATCCATCGCCAGCGTGCGCTCGAGAATGCGAGTCGCGATTGGACAGGCGACCGATCCACCATGCTCGCCGCCCTGAACCATTGCCACAACAACGTATTTGGGCTGATCGAACGGAGCAAAGCAGCAGAACCAGGCAATGGTATCTTTCTTGCCATTGGTCGAAGCCTGGGCCGTTCCGGTTTTGCCGGCGACCTGTACGCCTTTCAATTGCGCCCTCCCACCCGTGCCGCCATCCTCATTAACGACTTTCCAAAGTCCGCGACGCACCAGTTCGATTTGTTCCGGTGAAAAATCCATCCGCAAATCGCTATCGATACGGGGTTCGGCGGGAACGACCGGCTTGCCATTTTCATCCAATGCCATTGAGCCATCCTGATTTAAAACCTTACTAACGAGACGTGGATAGTAAGAGACCCCGCCATTGGCGACGGCGGCGTAGGCCATCGCCATTTGCAGTGGCGAAGTCAGGACATAGCCCTGCCCGATCGAAACGTTGGCGGTGTAGGCCTGCGACCAGCGTTCCCGCGGATAATGGATCGCCATCCACTCCGGCCCGGGCATGATTCCGGGTTGCTCGCCGGTCAGATGAATTCCGGTCTCTTTCCCCAAACCAAGTGCGTTACCCGTTTGATCAATCGCGTCGATTCCAGCCGCATTTCCAAATTGATAGAAAAACGAATCGCACGAAACTTTGATCGCGTCGGTCAATCCAAGGGTGCCGTGGACGCCGTGTTTCTCTTCAATCCAGCAACGGAAGTAATGGTCACCGTAAGTCACGCCGCCGCTGCAATTGAAACGCGCAGTGGATAGGTTCCGGCGTAAGCCTGCCAGCGAGGTCACGATTTTGAAGGTCGAGCCCGGCGGAAAGGTGCTGATCGCGCGATTGACCAGCGGCCTGGCCTCATCCTTCTGCAACGCCGCCCAATCCTTCGCCTTGATGCTGGGAATAAAAGTATTGGGATCGAAGGACGGCACCGAAACCATGGCCAGCACATCGCCGTTATTAGGATCGACCACTACTGCCGCACCCCGCGCGACCGAGCGAATTGCTTCCTCGGCGATCGCCTGGATGCGGGCATCGATGGTTAGGTAAACATTCGCGCCCTGCATCGGCGGATCTTCTCGCAGCACCCCATCAATCGTCCCCTTCGCGTTACGCCGCAGATAACGGACCCCCGGTCTGCCCCTCAGATACTGGTCGAATATTTTCTCGACATTGGATTTCCCATCCACATCGCTCTGGTAAAAAGTGAACTTGCGCGCTTCCTCCTTGTTAGTGTCATCCGGCGGACCGACGTAGCCCAGCAGATGGGCCGCAAGTGCGCCATAGACATAAGAGCGGACCGGCTTAATCGCGATGTCCACTCCGGGCAATCCGACATCGTGCTCGGAAAACTTCGCCATCGTCGGAAAATCAATGTCCTTGATGTAGGTGTAGGGGACTTCGGTGTTGGTGCGATAATGTTTCTGCAACTGGCCTGCGTTGTAATCGCGCGCCAAATCCAGATCGTCGAGGCGCGGAACAATTCCATCGTTCACAATTTTGACGATGTCCGCTTCCTTCAAATCCTTCGGCATCCCGCTTACATTTCCCCGATAGACGGTAAGTGGCGGTTGCCCGTAACGTTGCCGATAGCCCTTGACCATTTCGGGCAGATAGAAATCGACTTCATAACTCGCCCGGTTCTGCACGAGCGAAGTGCCGTTGCGGTCGCGAATTTCACCGCGAACCGATGGAATGCGCACCGTTGCCTCGGAGCTGCCACGAATCCGAGCGGTCCACTCCGCTCCGCGCGCCACCTGCACCCACCAAAGACGCGCAGCCAGCGCACCCAGGCCGAGCAACATTAACACCCCGAGAAATTGCAACCGCAGGAGCGGACTAATTCGAGGCCTGTTCATATGAGTCCTCGCCGCGGCAGATAAGGATAGGCGGTCGCCCGTGCCAGCCAGTGCAACGCCCAAAAAACGAGCGGCGCCATGATCATTGCCAGCAAACCCGGCCCGCCGATCTGCCACCAGACTTCACGTGAGAAAAAAATTGAGCCGCGCCGGAACGAAAGCATCAGGTATTGGCCGAGCAACAGGGCCGAGGTGCAAACGCCGCTCATTATACAATGAACTTCCCAGCGCCCTCGCGCAAAAAGCGGCCGCAACCCATGCATGATTCCCGCCAGAACGGCGTAGAGAAGTATTGACGAACCAAAGGAAATTTCAACACGTCCGCCGATCACCTGCGCGGTCAGCGCATCGAGCAAAAAACCAGCCCAGAAAACCAGTACCAGCATGAGCGGCAATGGTAGTGCCATTGCTCCGTAAAAAACCAGCACCGGCGTGATGTAAACGTGCGCGTTCGACATCCAATCCAGCGGCGGAATGAAAAATTCCGCGATCTGCGCGACAAAGACAAGAACCATCAAAACACAAAAGAAAATCATTTGCGCCCAACGACCACGAACACGTCCTCCAGTTTCGTTAAATCAACCGCCGGTGTCAGCTGTGCCTGCCCATCCAATTCCCGGACCCGAAATTCCTTGACTGTCCCGAGCAGCAGTCCGGGCGGAAACACCCCACCCACTCCCGAGGTATAAGCTTTTTGGCCGGGCTGCAAATTCGCCTGTTTCGACAGGAAATTTAAATTCAACAATGGCGTAACCCCACCCGTGACACGCTCGCCCGTGACGATGCCTTGTTCGCGCGTGCCTTCGACGTTAGCGGCGACGCGGCAATTTTCATCCGAAACCAGGAGTACAATCGTGATATTTGCGCTGACCGTCGTGGTCTTGCCGACCAGCCCTTCATCGGTCACAACCGGCATATCGCTATCGATCCCATCCTGTTTGCCGCGGTTGACGGTAACGGTCCGCCACCAGGTGGAGGAATCTCGCGTAATGACTTCGGCCGGCACAAGTTTGAAAACGGCGCGCTCCCGATAGTTCAGCGCGTGGCGCAATCGATTCACTTCATGCTCGACGCCGAGCAAGGCCTGATTCGTCGCTTTGAGCGAACGGTTCTCCAGTCGCAACGAACTATTTTCCGCTTGCAGATCATCAAGCGATTTCAAGTTGCTCCGCACGGAAGTGATTTGCTTTTGCAAACCGGCGCCAGAACTCAAAAATGGCGCGATATATTGATAAACGCTCGACTGCAGCTTGCGGGTGCCACCCACACCCAGACTCAGAAGATATCCCAGTCCTGCCACGAAAAGCACCAGCGCAACAATGCTCGTGCGACTCATCTCAGGCCCAAAGTTCGAAGGTCGAACTTAGCGATTGATCCGAAAGTCTGAACTCCGGAATTATTGGCGCCACTGCCGATCGGCAGATGCAACCTGGCGCAAAAATTTAAGTTCATTGAGGCATTTGCCTGTTCCTTCCGCGACCGCGCTCAGCGGATCTTCCGCAACATGGACAGGCAAACCAGTTTCCTCGCTCAAAAGTTTATCGAAACCGCGCAAAAGCGCGCCACCACCAGCCAGGACGAGCCCGCGATCGACCAGGTCGGCCGACAATTCTGGCGGACAACGTTCCAACGTGATTCGCACCGAATCGACGATGGTTGAAATCGGTTCCAGCAATGCTTCTCGAACTTCCTGCGAAGTGATTTGTAATGTTTTCGGCAGCCCCGCCACCAGATCTCGCCCTTTAACTTCTACACTTGTTTCCTTGTCGGTGGGATAGGCCGAGCCGATTTTAATTTTGATTTCTTCGGCGGTGCGCTCACCCACCATCAAATTGTAAGCCCGCTTCATATATTGCACGATTGCTTCGTCCAATTCGTCACCGGCTACGCGCACGCTGCGGCTGAAAACGATGCCGGAAAGAGAAATTAACGCCACTTCCGTCGTGCCTCCGCCGATATCGATGATCATATTTCCCGCCGGATCCTGCACGGGTAGGCCGACACCAATCGCTGCCGCCATCGGTTCCTCGATCAAATAAACCTCACGCGCACCGGCGTGAGTCGCCGATTCGCGGACGGCGCGCTTTTCCACCTCTGTAATGCCGGATGGGACCGCAATAACGACCCGCGGCCGTGCCCGCATCCGCCGGCCGTGCACTTTGGTAATGAAATGCCGGAGCATCGCCTCGGTCACTTCGAAATCCGCAATCACGCCATCTTTTAATGGCCGCACCGCCACGATGTTCGCCGGCGTTCGCCCGAGCATGCGCTTGGCTTCGTCCCCCACCGCCAGCACTTTGTTGGTCCCTGCCTGCACTGCCACTACTGAAGGCTCGCGCAAGACGATTCCCTGGTCCTTGACGTAAACCAGGGTGTTGGCTGTGCCAAGATCGATGCCGATATCGCTGGATAACCAGCCAAAAAGTCCTTCGAACATTTAATTTAGGAGAAGTTAGAAATTGACTGCGCTGCAAGTTTCGAGCCAGCCAAAGCCGTACGGGAAAACAAACTCCTGACGTTCACTGCTCCCCAGCCGTTTCAACACCCCAAAACGCGTAGAATGTTGGAACAGAGCAGCCGCCCGTCAAGGGAAAGCTGTGAGCAACTTCCGGGCGGCCTCAGCGTCGAGTAATGGAGTGATGGAGTAATGTATTCTTGCTCAATACTCCATTACTCCAATACTCCAATACTCCATCACTCCATGCGAAGCATTCTGATCGCCCCCTCCATCCTGGCCGCCGATTTTTCCCGATTGGCCGATGAAGTGCACCGGGTTGAGGACGCCGGGGCCGATTGGATTCATTGCGACATTATGGACGGACATTTCGTCGATAACATTTCCTTCGGATCGGGAATTGTCACGACTGTTCGCAAGCTCACGAGTTTGCCGCTCGACATCCATCTCATGATCCAGCATCCCGATCATTACCTGCCCCGTTTTATCGACGCCGGAGCGAACTCAATCACAGTCCACGTTGAAGCGGAATCGAAACACGATGTTGCCAAAACCTTGGCGCAAATTCGCGGCGGGGGCTGCCGGGCTGGTCTGACCCTGAATCCGGCCACGCCGTTTGCCCAGCTCGAGCCATATCTCGCCCAGCTCGATCTTCTTCTCATCATGACGGTGCACCCAGGTTTTGGTGGCCAACCATTTCGCGCAGATCAAATGGAAAAAGTGCACCGTGCTCGCGATTGGAAGGCGAAAAACAATCCCGCACTGGATATCGAAGTGGACGGCGGAATTAATCCAAAGACGGCACGGGTGTCGATTGAAAACGGAGCCAATGTGCTTGTGGCCGGCACATCCATCTTCAAATCCGCAGACTACGCCGCCGAAATCCGCGCCTTGCGCGGAGAGTAACTGTTTTCGGGGACGAGTGCGGTGGTGCCGTGCCGCCGCATACTTGTCATCCCGAGCAGAAGCGAGGGACTCCCCTACACTCAGAGATCACACAAACTAACTCGCGTGATCAACACCGTATTGGTGAGGTCCCTCACCGTCTGCGCGGTTCGGGATGACGGGCGGCGCTCTTAAACATTTCCGCCAAATAACTTTTTCGCGAGGTCTTCCCACTTGGATTTAGCTTTCGCACCAGGTCATTTTTCTTTTCGCGCCGCCAGGCTTTGATCGCCTTTTTCCGCGTTATCGCAGATATCGCGTCGGAAAACTGCTCGTCGTAAACTAGGCGATCGAGTTTGTACTTAGCGGTAAAACCGTTCACTACATGATTTTTATGCTCCCAAACCCGGCGTGTTAAGTCATTCGTCACGCCAGTATAAAGCACGATCCGGCTTCGATTGGTCATCATGTAAACGTAGAACTCTTTCACGTTCCAATCTGTCATCCCGAGCGCAGCGAGGGACCTCACCTACACTCTTAGATCGCACAAACTAATTTGGGTGATCAACACCGTATTCGTGAGGTCCCTCGCCGTCTGCGCGGCTCGGGATGACACGCGATTAAAGTTAGGGTGACGCACAATTCTGTCGCGCCTGCTCCCCTGCGATAAAGAAAAAATTACCTGGCCACCACCGGTTCCGCCTCCGGTGTCGTCTCCGCCATCACTTCGTCAGTTTGGGTAACGCGCACGACCTCTTCAATCGTGGTAATGCCCTGTCCGACCCGTCGCCAGCCGTCATGCCGCAGCGTTTCCATGCCTTGCGCAATAGCGCACTGCTTTAACTCGCTTCCGTCCCGCTTTTGCAAAATCAATCGCCGCAGCGGCTCGGTCACAAGGCAGATCTCGTAGATGGCAACGCGCCCTTGATAGCCAGTTTGCCGGCAATGATCGCAGCCAGTGCCGCGATAGAATTTGAAATCGGGCGGGAACGTCACCCCCAATTCCTCGAGATACTCCACCGGATAACCCGCCAGAGTTTTGCATTCGGGACAAATCGTGCGCACCAGACGCTGCGCGATGAACGCCTTGACCACGCTCGCCAGCAAAAACGGCTCGACATCCATATCGAGTAAACGCGTGATGCCACCTACCGCATCGTTCGTGTGCAGCGTGCTGAACACCAGGTGACCGGTCATCGCCGCGCGGATCGAAATGTCGGCGGTTTCAATGTCGCGAATCTCGCCGACCATGACGACGTTCGGGTCCTGTCGCAGAATGTGGCGCAGCCCCTTGGCAAAGGTCAGATCGATCTCAGGTTTCACATCAATCTGCGAAACCCCCGGCAAACGATACTCGACCGGTTCCTCGATGGTGATGATGCGACGCTGAACCGAGTTGATGCTGGAGAGAAAACAATAGAGCGAGGTCGATTTGCCACAACCGGTCGGCCCGGTAACAAGGATGATACCGTTCGGTTGCGCCAACAGATTGTGAATCATTTGCTGCTGCTTCTCGCTGAGATCCAGCCGATCGAACCCGAACTGCTGCTCGCTGCGGCTGAGCAAACGCAGGGAGATGGACTCCCCGTTCACCGTCGGAATGGTAGAAACGCGGACGTCGATCTCATGATTATGGGCGTGTAATTGAATTCGGCCATCCTGGGGCAAACGCCGCTCGGCGATGTCCATGTGCGCCATCACTTTCAACCGCGAAATGATGGCCGATTGCAGCAGGCGCAATTGCGGGGGCACTGCGACTTCGTGCAGGATTCCATCGATCCGATAGCGAATACGCAAATCGTTCTCCAGCGGCTCGACGTGAATATCGGTGGCGCGCTCGATAATCGCTTCGCGGATGATTTGGTTGACGAATTTGACGACCGAAGCTTCCGGATCGTCCGCGTTGAGGTCGGTGCTGGTCTCTAATTCCTGCAACGGCTCGAAAGCGCGATTGGTCTTGAGAATTTCATCAAACGTTTCCGCGCCCACGCCATAGAGCGTTTTCATGGCGCGCAGCAACTGGGCGCGCGGCACCAGCACCCACTCCGCTTGTTTCTTCAAAAGCTGCGTCACGAGCTGGCGGCCGGCGGAATTGAAAAGATCGTAGGTCGCGAGAACAACGGAATTGTCCTTTTCTGCGATCGGCAAAATGTGATGCTGAAAAACAAAACGCGAAGGTAAAATCGAGAGGGTTTGGCGATCAATTGTCTTGGCGTCGAGCGTGACGACCGGGACGCGGAAGAAATTTCCAATGGCCGAGAGAAACCGTTGCTCGTCGACCTTGCCGGAATCGAGCACCTGGGTCGTCCAGGAACCGCCGTTGAGATTTTGCGCAAGTTGAGCGGCTTCTTCGCGCGATTCCACCCCGCCAGCGATCAAAAGATCGACGATCGATTTGCTGACCGCCACGCTCATCTAATCTTTCGGAGAGCGCACGAGCCCTCGCGTGCCGTTTCCGGCCCCCTCGCCGGAAACTCTTTTGTATTCCAATAACGCACGGAAATTCCTTTTGCATTCGGCGGGGGCGCCGGATGCTGCACGCGAGGGCTCGTGCGCTCCCCAGACGAAAGACTGACGATCGCCTGCACCGCTCATTTCTCAGGGCAAATGCAACGCGCGCCGCAGCGGATCGGTCAGCGTGCCAGTCACACGCATCGAATGATTTTTCTGCAGCCGTGCAATGGCGTCGCTGACTTCGTCAGAAAAGACGCCGTCGATCGGGCCGCAATAATAACCGAGCCGGCGCAAATCTCTTTGCAGCGCGCTGACGTAAGCCGGCTGTACTATCAATTGCTCATTCGCTTTGAAGTAATAGACCCAGCGCCACTTATATCGCCGGTCAAAATCAGTGGCACGCACCGTTGGCATTTGATGAAGCACCCCATGCCCGTCGCTCGGCGCCAGCGGGTCGACGGAATCATGGTCAAAAATTTCTTCGTCCAGGATGAATCCACGAGCGCCACTGCAGGCGAGAAACATCGCGATAAAAACAATTCCGATTCGTTTCATCAGCGCATTCCTACATCTTTGGCAGATGGGACATCCGGGGGAGGCAGTTGCTTCCCATCTCCCGGCTTCGGGCAGTCTGGACAATCATCCTTCTCCAATTCAGGCCCGAAGTGGCTGCGATCCTCGTTTCTTTGCCGAAGGCGATACAAGTCTAGTTTGGTCAACGATACTTCCGGACGCATTAAAACGATCAGCTCGGTGCGGTCGCGATTTTTTGTAGTGCTACGAAAAAGTGGACCTACCACTGGCAATCGACTCAAATATGGAATCCCATTTTTGCTGGTATTCTTAGTATCAGTAATTAATCCGCCTAGGACAATTGTTGAACAGTTTGGTGCCGAAACGTTAGTGCGAATGTAGCGAGTGGCAATCGTCGGCACCGAATTCCCGCCGATATTTACATTGCTGCCAGGAACAACACTGTCGATCTTCTGTAAAATATCCAGGGAGACCTCTTTCTCCGAGTTGATGAGGGGCACCACCTCGAGCTGCAACGCAACCTTCTTAAATTCGATGCTGGACTGGACGGAAGCGACGTTGTTGACAACCGCTCCGCTATTCACGTTGCTCAAAGTATTTGTCGGGACCGGAATCTCCTGTCCGTTTGCAATGATTGCCTTCTTGTTGTTGCTCGTAAAAACCATCGGGCGCGAAATCACGCGAAACCGTCCGGTTGATTCCATCGCATGGACGATGGCGCTAAGGTAATTTCCCGCAGCAACATAAACATTTGTGCCGCTTCCAATATTTTGCAGGATGCTGGCGAAATTCACCAATCCTGCTGGATCAAGAATTCCTCCAACCGTGGGCGAACCGCCCGGGCTAGCAGCAGGACTACCGGCGGGGAATGGAATCGGCACGCTGCTTTGCGGATTATTCCGACTCGTCCCGACAACTTTGTTTCTATATTTGAGAAACCAATCTACGCCGAATTCTTCGTCATTGTTCAAAGTGAGCTCACCGATAACCGTGCTGAGCGCGACTTGTGGCGATTTCACGTCCATCTCGTCGAGAATCTTCATGACTTTCACCACGACCTCGCGATTGCCCAAAACGATGATAGTGTTGGCGCGCTGGTCGGCGATGAGTTTGGCGTTGCCGACCGTGACCGCTTTGGGTGCAGTATCAACCGGCTGTGTGGAAAGTTCCTCGGAGACGTTGAGATTGCTTTCGCTGGCGGTGCCGGTTTGACTGGCATTGTATGGATTCGTGACGGTGGGATTGGGCGTGCGTTGTGGCGTTGCCCCAGGCTGGGGCCCGCCGGTTCCGCCGGCGCCGCCTTGTTGCTGTTCTCCGGGCTCGGTCAGGGCCTGCACCAGCACTGGCAAAACGTCACTCGCGGAAATATAACGCAACGGCCGCGTCACCGGTTTGCCAAATTCCACGTTGGCGTCGAGCTCCGCGATCAGCTTTCGAATAAACGGCATGTTAATCGGTCGAGTGATGACGTGAATGCGGTTTGTCCGCACATCGGGCGCGAGCTTGATCTTTCCCACAATGACCGAGTCCTCCGAAAGCGCCGTCAGTGCGCCGAGATCGGTATCACCCTGAGGCACGGGCACGACCGGATTTGCCACCCCACGCACCCCACGACCTGGTACGCCCCCTGGACCAGCCGGCCGGGTCTGATCGGCTCCTTTCTCGAAAATGTCTTTCAACGTGTCGCACACCTTAGTGGCGTCGGCGCGGTTGAGCTTGATGAATTCACTCGTCACTTCAGCGGGAGCGACATCAATTTGATCGATGATCTTGGCTAATCCACGAATGACGGTCGAATTTTCCGTTATTAATATGCTCGACGATTTCGGCAGCGGGAGCACCGAAGTATAAGTTTGCGGTGGCGACAAATACTGCCCGAGCACTTGCTGCAACTCGACCGGATCGGCATAGCGCAACTTAAAGAGATAGCTGACTACCTGATCGCTCGGTGGGATATCGGCCGGATCCGAAATGATCGGTATGCCTTGTCCGCGCGGATTTTTCCCTGTCCCGATCACCTTCACGATATCAGGATCTTCTGGAACGAGTGAAAACCCGTTCATGAGCAGACTGATCTTAATGATCTGGATCGCTTCTTCGCGCGGCACCTCTTTGCTGAGAAAAATGTTCACCTTACCCTGCACGAAATTGTCCGTGATAACGCGTTTACCGGTGAGGGTTTCGTATTCACGAAGGACATCGGCCACGTCGCTGTTTGGAAATTGCAAACGCACCATGTCTTGCGCCGGGGTTGCGGGGGGCGGCGCGGGCGACGCCGGGCGTTGGGCGAAACCGAACACTGCCGAGGAAAGCAGGACAACAACAACGAGGGGGTATCTCAACACTGGCAATATGTAAGGGGAAGAGCCTTCCGGGTCAATACCGCTTAGCTTGGTAATCCACCCTCCCCATGCGGCACGCGAACGGGTCTCCCGGCCTGATTCTCAAGGCACCCGCCGGCCGGCGAGGTCCCGCCGGCTGCGCAATGAACAAGGGAGCCGGCCTGGAATCCTCAGCTTTTCAGGTTTTCAACTCTATAGTAAGGACATGAGGTGAAGTCACTCTGGCTAGCCTTGCTTCTCGTTCTTGGCGCCGCAATTCTCGACGCAGCGGGCGATGAATCCGGCAGCACCCCGGTCGTTTCCGAAATTCGCGACGTTTTGCGCGCGCAACAGGAGGCTTGGAACGGCGGCGATATTGATAGTTTTATGAATGGTTACGCTCGCGCCGACACCACTGTTTTTGTTTCGGGTGATGAAGTGATGCGCGGGTGGCAAACGGTTCGCGATCGTTATCTCAAGAAATACAGCGATCGCGCCAAGATGGGCACTCTTACGTTTTCGGATCTTGAAATTGAACAGCTTGGCCCGGATTCCGCCGTCGCGCTCGGGCGCTGGGAACTAAAACGCGCAAGTGATAGCCCGCATGGTCGCTTCACTTTAATCATGCGCAAAACCCCCGACGGCTGGCGCATCGTTCACGATCATACCTCGGCGGCTGCGCCGCAGCCGTGATTCGTTAAAAAATTACAATGTTACAAAAGGCAATCAAGCGTGCCCGGTAACGCAGTTTTCGGAAGGGTCCTCCCGCGCAGGGAATTTTAGCCCACAGTCCGTCATCCCGAGCGCAAGCGGGGGACGTGACCCAAGCTGATGGATCACACAAGCCCACTTGCACAATTATCGTCCGCTCGCGAGGTCCCTCTCCCCAAAAGGGGTTTCGGGATGACACGCGTGTGGTGTTAGGGAGTGGAGATCGCGTTCTCGCTTTTGCGCAGTCATCCCGAGCGACACGGGGGACCTCACCTAAGCTCATGGATCACACGGGCTGGCTTACACAAGATCGTCTGGATGTTTGGCCGATATCCCACAGCGATTATTTGTGCATGTCGTTACAAAATAGATCGGTGTGCGGAAAAAGATCCTGATCGAGGCGATGTAGCCGCTGCTTGCGATCATCGGCGGTCATAGACCGCCGCTACAGAGCCGGAAACTCACCGCGAGACGCTTCAAGGTTTCTGACGTTGTAACTTTCAGACCGTTCGACCTTTTAACTTACTCAGCAGCTTCTCGTGGATCCCATCGAACCCACCATTACTAAACACCGTCACGATATCGTTTTTCTTTAGCATCGGCACGATCCGCTCAATAATGGCGTTTGCGTTCGCTTCATAAAAAGCCAAACGCCCGGATTGCTTGATCTCGTTCACCACCGCTTCTGGATTTAATCGCTCTGCTTCGGGAATCTGTTCGAGCCTTGCCACCTGGGAAATGAAAATGCCGTCTGCTATTTTCAGCGCTTTCGGCAACGCATGCTGAAAAACAGCGCGACGGGTGGTGTTGGAGCGCGGCTCGAAAATGGCCCATAGCCGATGCTTTGGATAACGACGACGTAACGCCGTCAGGGTCTGCGCGATCGCGGTGGGATGATGACCGAAATCGTCAATCACTTTCACCCCTCGGACTTCGCCGCGGATTTCCTGGCGTCGCGACACTCCTTCAAACTTCGGTAATGCCGCGCGAATCGTTTCCGCTGACACACCATAAAATTTCGCGGCAGAAATCGCCATCGCGGCGTTGCGCACGTTAAACTCGCCAATCATCGGAATCTCAAATTCGTCGTCACGCAAAACGAACCTCGATTTCTTTGCCGAATAGCTGACATCGCGAATACGCTGCGCGCAATTCTTGGAAAAACCGACCTCGACCATCGGCGCCAGAGAATCACGCGTCACTTCGACGCAATTCTTGTCATCGCCATTGAGGACGATCATTCCGTTCTGCGGAACGATGTTCACCAGACGGCGGAAACTTGTTTTGATCGCATCAAGGTCGGGAAAGATGTCCGCGTGATCGAATTCGACGTTGTTTACGACCAGAAGCTCCGGGAGGTAGTGAATAAACTTTGAGCGTTTGTCGAAAAACGCTGTGTCGTATTCATCGCCTTCGATGACAAAGCATTTAGAGTCGTTGAATCGCGCGCCCCGTCCGAAATTGCGCGGAATGCCGCCGATCATGTAGCTCGGCGCGCGCTTCGCGAATTCCATGATCCAGGTCAACAACGCCGTGGTGGTTGTTTTCCCGTGTGTGCCAGTGACAACGAGATTGTGTCGTCCGCGGAGAAAGTAATTTTTCAAAACTTCCGGCAACGAAAGATAAAATAGTTTCCGGTTTAGGATCGCTTCCGCTTCGGGGTTGCCGCGTTTGATCGCATTACCGATCACAACCACATCGGCCTTTGCCGGAATATTTTCCGCGCGATAGCTGGAGTAGAGCGCAATGTTGCGCTGTTCCAGAAAGGTGGACATCGGCGGATAAACATTCTCGTCCGAGCCAGTGACGGTAAAACCGCGTTCACTGAGCGCCGCCGCGACCGACCCCATCGCCGTGCCGCAAATTCCGAGAAAATGGAAATGAGCCGGCGCTTCTTTCACAGCAATTCTTTACGCGGAGTAGCCAACTACGCTAGCGAAAGGAGAAAGCGCGTCATCCCGAGCGTAGGCGAGGGACCTCACCTACTTCTTGGATCATCAATCTCTACTTGAGTATTCAACACCGGACTCGCGAGGTCCCTTACCTTCCAGGCGGTTCGGGATGACGGAGCAATGAGCGGCACGGGCCGCAATCGGTCCTTATTTCTTCTCGAATACTTCCACCGCGTTCCACTCTTTGTCGGGCGGGGTCTGTTCATATTCGAGAGAGCGCTCGAGATACATCTTGGCCAGCGAATCATCAGGATAAAATTCCAGGAAGCGCGAGAACAAGATTTTAGCCTGCGTGAAATCACGATCACGGAACTTACGAATTCCTTCCTCATACGTTTCCAGCCAAATCAATAGTTCCTGATCGAGCGCAGCGGTTCGGGCGTCCACGATGGCGAAGACATCGACCGGTTCGGTCGCTCCTTTGACTTGGGCACGCGCGACGGAACGCAAATGAAATTCGTCGCGGATCAAATCCGCCGCCGCCCTACCGACAAGAATGTCCACTCCATAAATGCGGGTCAGCCCTTCCAAACGCGCCGCCAGATTAACCGCATTGCCGATCACCGTAAGATCGGCGCGATCCTGCGAACCGATGTTTCCGGCAAGAACCTGGCCATGATTAATGCCAATGCCCATTCCCAGAGTCATGCGGCCTTCCGTTTTCCAGCCGTTGTTTAGTCGCAACAATTCCCGCCGCATCGCGAGAGCTGCATGCGCGGCCGCCTTCGCATCTTTGGCCACCCCCTGGCTCTTGACGTTTCCCCATACCGCCATGATGCCGTCGCCGATAAATTTATCGAGGGTGCCGTCGTTCTGAAAAACGACACCGGTCATCGCCGTGAGGTATTCATTCAATTGCCGGACCAATTCTTTCTCGTCCGCTTTCTCACTCAAGGTGGTGAACCCGACGATATCCGAAAAAAGCATCGTGGCTGGGATGCGCGAGCCTGTGAGCGAATTGTAGTAGCCGCGAGGATTCTCGAGAATTTCTTTGACCAGGTTCTTTGAAACGTAACGCTCGAGCGTGCGTCGCGTGCGCAACTTTTCCATGCGCTCAATCGCGTAATCGATCCCGAGGGTGCTGACGCCGCAGAGCAGAAGAGTCGAGAGCACGGGCACCGATGCGACAAGGAAACCGGAGCGATCGTAGGCCAGACGGGCAATTGCGAGGTAAATCGCGGTGATTGCGATGAGCGAGAAAAGAGAAAGAATTGGACGCCGCAAAAAGGGAATCAAACCCCACCCAATTATCCCCGCGAGCAGAACGAGACCGAGCATTACGCGCGTCGGTGTCTGCCGCAGAAATTCATGCGCCTCGGTCGCGGCCATGACCTGCAGATGAACGGCCGGACCGGGCGTAGCCGGATTCAACGGGGTAACAATGAAGTCGTGCCGGATTTGCGATGAGGCGCCGACGATTACTACCTTATCTTTGAAGATTGCGCCGTCGGCGTAGTTCGCCTTCCAAAAGGCAGGATGGAAAACTTGCCAGAGGGGGAACGGCGGATAAGCATCATTAGAGCTAAAACGAAAGAGGTGATCGCGTTGGTCTTGGGGGATATCAGCGCTGCGTCCAAGTTTCGTTAGCGCGCGCGATGACATCGAAGCGTAAACCTCGTCGGCCGAGGCTGGCGCCACACCCGCGAGCTGACGTTCGGAAGTGAAGAAACGCGCGGCGCGCAATTTTCCGTCAAGCTCGTCATTCCAATAGTTTACGAACCCAACGCGATCGTCTGTTTGCGCCGGCGAAGGGATGAGCTGCGCATTCGGCAGCACAATTTGGGTGTTATTTTGCGTATCGATATTCATCCCAACGACGACCCGATCGTGATATCGGTCGAGCGCCGCGCGGAAGGCTGGATCGCCGTCGTTCGGATTGTTGAACACCAGATCGAAGATGACCAGCCGCGCACCGGCGCCAAACAAGCGATCTAGCAAGAGGACCCAAATTTCGCGCGACCATGGAAACGGGCGCTCGGTCATCAATTCAAATGCGCGATTACCCGCGATCTCCTCCGAACCAACCGCATCCAATTGCTCAGATTGCTGATCGATTCCCAGGAAAATAAAATCATCGCGCGTGGCGGTTTTGCGGCCTTCCGTGCGCAACAAGTCCTCGAAACCTTGCTCGCCCCGCCACGGTATGGAAATAAACGGCAGCGTCGGAAAAAAATGACCCACGAAAACCACCGCCGTCCAAAACGTGCAGATGGCGGCAAAGGCCAAACGACGGTGGCGCGCCAGCCAAGACATCGGGCTATTTTATGAAATTACGCGGGAACAGCCAATCCGAAACGCAACGCGCTGCTAATCACCGGAGGAGAGCAACTAGCTCCCCGAGCCGGACGAGAATGACATACTTGCAGCGCCGTGCTCGAAACGCCTGATGTGTAGTTGCCATTTCAGGCATTTCTGTGGTGGCACGCGTGTCGCGTGCAAACTCTCGCGAGTTGTCGCGTGCTTCTCTGCAGCCGAGACGGCTGCCGCTACAGAGGAAGCCTCGCAGAGCTCGCTCCTCCAGCCGCACGATCGACTGCACGCCTGGTCTGCGACATCATTCCCGCGTGGACGCTGAACTTCTTTGCCCGGCTTGTCGAATTCCATTGACGGAATTGCGTACCGGCAACGGCGTCATCTGGCGTTGCGAAAAATGCGATGGCCGCGCGGTTGGTCTGCAATTGCTGCGTCGCACTTTCACGCCGGAATCGATCAACCCACTTTGGTTGCACGCGATCCACCACGAAGGAAGAAGCGCCCGTCCCTGTCCATCCTGCGGAAACGCGATGTTTGAGGTCGCCCTCGACAGCAGCAGCAGAATCAAGGTCGAAGTCTGTCGAATTTGCGAATTCGTCTGGTTCGATGCCGGCGAAACACAAACGCTGCAAGCGCGGCCGTTGCCGGAAGCAAAACCGCAGGTTGTCTTGCCGCAAGAAGCGCGCGAGGCGATTGCACTGGCGAAAGTTCAGCAACTCGCCGAGCAAGCGCGCGGCTCGGATTTCGATAGCGCGCCACCCGACGAATGGTGGAAATCGATTGCAGCTTTTTTCGGGATGCCGGTGGAATTTGACGCGCCCGCAAAGAAACGCCATCCCGCAGTAACTTGGTTTTTGGCAGGGCTCATCGTCACCGCAAGTGTTCACGCATTTTTTCATTTGCAGGAGGCTGTGCAACTTTTCGGATTAATTCCTGCACAAGCGTTCCGGCTGCACGGCTTGACCTTCGTTACCTCATTTTTGCTCCATGCCGGGATCATTCATCTCGTCGGCAACATGTATTTCCTTCTCGTTTTTGGCGATGATGTGGAAAATTTTCTGGGCCCGCTGCGTTATATCGCATTGATCGCAATTGCCGCCTTCGTTGGAGATCTCGTACACATTGCATCGGCCCCGAATTCCACCATTCCCTGCATCGGTGCCAGCGGCGGAATCGCCGGTGTGATCACATTTTACGCTTTGGCATTTCCGCAGGCGAAAATCGGCTTTTTGTGGCGTTACTTTTATTATTTTCGCTGGCTTCGGCTGCCAGCGTGGTTCGTTTTCGTGCTCTGGATTCTTTTCCAAATCATCGGCGCTTACGAACAAAAGATCGGAATTAGCTCGGTTTCGTCCTTTGCGCATTTGGGGGGAGCGGCTGTGGGCGTGATCGCGTGGTTTCTTACCCGAAAAAGCGCGCCTCTCGCCGCGTAGGAACACAAGCTCCAGCCCTGTGTTCCGCAGCCCGGGTTAAAATTATAGCGCCCTCGGCGCCTGATTAACATCGCCCGCGGAGTGGTCGATCCACCTTGGCTAATCGGCATCAGCAAGAGACCACCTCCGAAACTGTTTGTCATTTCTTAGGGACTGCCTATTTTCCCCGCCCGACGCGTGACGCGTCGAAAGATCTTCGCACCTACGGAATACGTTTCCGTTAATCAGCGCACGAGGTCGCGCAGATCATATTATATAAGAACAGCGCGCTGAAAGGAGGCCCGAACGAAAATTCGGGAATAACAAAATGCCGAGAGCAACAAACGCCCCGGCCAGTCGCGAACGGCGACGGCGGGTTTTAAGAAAAGCGAAGGGTTATCGTGGTCGTCGCTCGAAACTTTTCCGTTACGCCAAAGACGCGACGATGAAAGGCCAATATTGGGCTTATCGCGATAGAAAGACACGTAAACGCAATTTCCGCATGCTGTGGATTCAGCGCCTAAACGCAGCCGTGCGCGCTAATGACATGACCTACAGCCGGTTCGCTGAAGGCTTAAAAGCGGCTGGTATTACTCTTGATCGCAAAATCCTCGCCGACCTCGCCGTGACCGACGAAAAGACTTTCGCCTCGATTATCGAACAAGCGAAAGGCGGACTGGAAAAGAAATCGAAGTCGAACAAAGCGGCGTAGTTGCGGCGAAGCGTCGAACCGTTGCAGCGGATTCGCTTCAACGCTTAAACTCATTTAACGCCTCAACGTTCATGCATCCGCTCGAACAATTACGCGACGACGCCCTGGCCCAGATCGCCTCGGCCGCGGACGAGCGCGTTCTCGAGAGCGTACGGGTGAGATTCCTCGGACGCAGCGGCAGCGTTTCCGAATGGAGCGACAAAATGAAGTCGCTTCCGAAAGAGGAAAAACCGACCGTTGGCAAATTGTTGAATGAAGTTCGGATCGCGATCACAGCCGGATTTGAAGAGCGGCTTGAAAGTTTCCGCGCCGAGAAGGAATCAGCCGCGGTTGCCAATATTGATCTTTCGCTTCCGGGCACACCGCATCAGCGCGGCGCCCTTCATCCGCTCACGCAAATGCTGGATCGTAGCATCGCGGTTTTCCGGCGAATGGGATTCGCGCTCGCCGAAGGCCCGGACATCGAGACCGAATGGCATTGCTTTGATGCCCTCAATACTCCCGCCGATCATCCAGCGCGGAACGAGCAGGACACATTTTATCTGCCGGATGGGCGCCTATTACGCACGCACACATCCACGGTGCAAATCCGCGCGATGGAATCAGCGCCGCCACCCATTCGCGTCATCGCCCCGGGCGCGGCTTACCGGCGCGATGAGATCGACGCCACTCATACCACGCAGTTTCATCAGATCGAAGGTCTTTACGTGGATGAAAATGTCAGCGTCGCCGATTTGAAAGGAGCGCTGGAATTTTTCCTCCGCGAACTTTTCGGTGCGGACACGGCGGTTCGTTTTCGCCCGCATTATTTTCCCTTTACCGAACCGAGTTTTGAGATTGACGTGAAATCGAGTGCGCTAAAGGGCGGCGAACAATGGGTCGAAGTCTGCGGCTGCGGCATGGTGCATCCCGCCGTTTTCGAAGCAGTCAATCAATCGCGCCGCGATAACGCTTATGATCCGGAAAAATGGACTGGGTTCGCTTTCGGTCTCGGAATGGACCGGCTGGCGATGATTTTGTTCGACATTCCCGACATCCGCTTGTTTGCGCAAAATGATCTGCGTTTTCTGAGCCAATTCGCATGAACCTTTTCCGTCATCCCGAGCGAAGTGGAGGGATCCCGTCGCGAAAGCGCACAGGTAACGCAGCGGGATTCCTCAACTGCGCTTCGCTCGTTCGGAATTACGAACAATCAAAATGAAATTCTCCGTTAACTGGCTGCGCGAATTCGTTGAGTTGCCGCCGAGCATCGACGCGTTGGCGGAGTTGCTCACGATGTCAGGAGTCGAAATCGAAGGAATCCAGAAACGCGGCGCCGATTTCGACAAGGTCGTGGTCGCGCAAATTACGGATTCAAAACCGCACCCGAATGCCGATCGTCTCACTGTTTGTGTGGTTGACGATGGCAGCGGAACGAAACGCCAGATCGTTTGCGGCGCAAAAAATTACCGGGTGGGCGACAAAGTTCCGTTAGCCTTGCCGGGCGCAGAATTGACCGGTGGTCTGAAGATTCGGGCCAGCAAATTGCGCGGCGTCGAAAGCGAAGGAATGCTTTGCAGCGCGAAAGAACTCGGCGTCGCAGAAGATGCGGCCGGCCTTCTCATCCTGTCGCCAGAGGCGAAAATCGGCACGCCCATTCGCGATTTATTTCCAGTCGACACCATTCTTGATGTCGAGATCACACCGAATCGCGGTGATTTGCTCAGCCATTTCGGCCTGGCACGAGAGATCGCGGCTCTGACGAACAAAAGATTTGTAGGGCAAGCGCTCCGCTTGCCGTCGAAAGCGGCAGGCGATGCGCCCGCCCTACAAAAGAAAGGGATTAAGATCTCCGCCTTACGCGAATGTCCGTTTTATTCCGCGCGTGGAATCGAAAACGTAAAGGTCGGGCCGAGCCCTGATTGGTTGCGCGCTAAAATCGAGAGCGTAGGCATTCGCTCCATTAACAACGTTGTGGATGTTTCTAATTTTGTGATGCTCGAGGTGGGTCAGCCCACTCATGCGTTTGATGCCGATAAACTCAGCGGTGAAATAAACGTGCGACTTGCGCACGAGGCAGAAGAGTTTCTCGCCCTTGACGGAAAAACTTATGAGCTCACGCCTGAAAACCTGGTTATTGCCGATGGCGAGCGGGCGGTCGGAATAGCGGGGGTGATGGGTGGCGAAGAATCCGGTGTCACTGACTCAACCAAAAATGTGCTGCTCGAAAGCGCCTATTTTTTGCCAGCGAGTATTCGACGAACGGCGCGCGATTTGAATCTACCAAGCGATGCCAGTTACCGATTCGAGCGCGGGGTTGATCCGCAAATGATTTTGACGGCATCAAGACGGGCCACCGAACTAATCTGTAAAGTAGCCGGCGCAAAGTCGGCCGCCACTATTGCGCTTGCGGGCGAGCTGCCGCCGGACCCACCAGATGTCTCGCTGCGCCACGAGCGGCTCGATCAACTCGTCGGCATTCACATCCAACCGACAAACGCAGACGCAATTTTGACGCGCTTTGGCTTGGCTAAAAGCGATTCGGTAAGTCGCCCGCACTGGAAAATTCCAAGCTACCGGCGCGATCTGCAACGCGAAGTCGATTTGATCGAAGAAATTATTCGCGCCCATGGGATCGAGAAGATTCCGAGTGCGGACCGCAGCCGGTTCACTCCGCTGAGCGAAGCCGACCGCAACTTTGATTTTGAAACAAAATTGCGCCGCGATCTAATCGCCATCGGTTTAACGGAAGCGCGCACTTCCTCATTGATTGCGCGGTCTGAACTGGCCAAAGCAACCGACGCGATCGAACTGCGCAATCCATTGAGTGAAGATCATGTCGCTTTGCGCACGAGTTTGATTGCGGGTCTGCTCGGGGCGGTTGCGCGAAATATTCGGGCCGGGACGGAACGAATCGCTCTATTTGAAATCGGCAACACCTTTGCGCCACCCGCCGGCGAACAACAACGCAAACTGGCGATTGCGCTCTGCGGTCAGGCCGCGCCGGTCAAAGATTGGCGTAGTGCAAAAAAACGGCAGCTTGATTTTTTTGATTTGAAGGGCGCGCTCAACGCATTGGGAACGTTTGAGTTTCGGCGTAGCGAGCAACCGGGTTTTGTCTTAATGGCCGAGATTTTTTATGAAACAGATCGGATCGGCTATGGCGGGCAGCTTTCTGCCACGACGTCGTTTGGAGCAAACGCGCCAATTTTAGTGGCAGAGATTGATCTGACACGAGTTGCGCATGCCAAAGAACGCGCGCAACCATTCAAAGAAATCGATCGCTACCCGGAAGTAACACGCGACATCGCGATGTTTGTCGGCCCCCAAGTAACGCACGCGGAAATTCTGGCATCGATCACGTCGGCCAACGAGCCGTTGCTGGAGAAGGTCGAGCTGTTCGATTTGTTTATGGAAAATGACGGCCCAAAAAAGCCGGACATGAAAAAGTCGCTGGCCTACTCGTTGACATACCGGGACAAAAATCGCACACTAACAAGCGATGAAGTGAGCGCGGTGCACGCGCGGATTCGTGAGCGGTTGCGAAGCGATATTGGTGCGGAATTGCGCGAGTAGTTCTTTTGACATAACTGCGAGTTGTTGGTTGAGAGTTGAGCAGGAAACCAGTGCTTTTCTCTCAACTCTGAACTGACAATTCTCAGTGCTTTACCCTGCGTTGTTCGAGATACAGGTGAGATTCCCGAACCGATACTTCATTAACAAGGAGGCTTGGTCGCGCCTGGGGAACATGGCATGCCTTAATTGGAAGTCAGACGCTCTCGCGACGGTCGTCCGCCCGTTACCGAAAGGGACGGGAGATCCGCCTAAACGGCATCTGCGGGGTAATTTTTTTTAAAACCCGAGTCGAACGTTTTCGATTCGGGTTTTTCATGGTCGTAATCGTGCTCGCACCCTTATCTTCCGAGCGCGATTACAGCATGAACAGGAGTTCGACCGGATCACACAACCGTGCTAACCATTGCGACTAATGCGCGCGTTACTCGCCCTTGAAGACGGCCGGATTTTCGAGGGCGAATCATTCGGCGCGACCGGCACACGTGTCGGTGAAGTATGTTTCAACACTTCCATGACCGGTTATCAGGAAGTGCTGACCGATCCATCCTATCGTGGGCAAATCGTCGCCATGACTTATCCATTGATCGGAAACTACGGCACGAACGGGATCGACCAGGAAAGTACTCATCCGCATGTGCGCGGGTTCGTTATCGAAGAGTTGAGCGAAATCCCAAGTAATTGGCGAGCCGAAGAATCGTTAGATGATTATCTGCGGCGCTGGGAAATTCCGGGCGCGCAAGTTATCGACACCCGCGCCCTTACCAGGCATCTGCGCACGCGCGGCGCGATGAAAGCCTGCCTCACTACCGAAATCACTTCGGCGGATGAAGCCGTGCAATGCGCCATCACCGGGGAAGGCGTCGTCGGGATGGATTACGTGCGCGAAGTAACCACGCCGAATATTTTTCAATGGGATCCGGACGATCAACTGAGCCGGAAATGGTCGCTGCAAGGCGGTGATCAAGTGCTTCCGCCTATCCGGCATCGCATTGTCGCATTCGATTATGGAATGAAACGCAACATTTTACGATCGCTTCGGCAACGCGGATTCGGCGTCACCGTCGTCCCGGCCACAACCGCAGCCGAAGAAGTGCTCGCGCTCAACCCGGAGGGCGTTTTTCTTTCCAACGGCCCCGGAGATCCGGAGGCGCTGCCTTACGCCCACAAGACGGTCCGCGGTTTGATTGGCCGCAAACCGATCTTCGGAATTTGTCTTGGTCATCAGGTGCTTGGTTTTGCCTTTGGCGGACGAACGTTCAAACTGAAATTTGGGCATCGGGGCGGTAATCAACCCGTCAAAGATTTACGATCGGGGAAAGTGGCAATCACAGCGCAAAATCATGGGTTCGCGGTCGATCCGGATTCATTGCCGAAAGAAATCGAAGTGACCCATGTCAACCTGAACGACGGTACCGTCGAAGGAATGCGTCATAAAGAACTGCCGATCTTTAGTGTGCAATATCATCCGGAGGCTGCGCCTGGACCGCACGACGCGAGTTATTTTTTCGACCAGTTCGCGGAATTGATCGAGAATAGTAACTAGCCACTCGCTGTTGTAGCTGCCGCCGTCTCAGGCGGCAGACATAGAAGCTGGAATTGGTTCTGCCGCCAATGACTACGGCAGCTACAACAGCAATACAACCGCTACAATTGACCATCGCGACTTTCGAGCGCACGTTTTGCGTATGTTCAATTCCACAATTCCTAAGAGTTTGAAGGTGGCGGTGGCGGCCGGATTTATTTCCGCGCTGGCGTTTTCGCCGTTCGCCCTTGCCGCGGAGCAGGGCAAAGAGAATCTCGACGCCTCGGCGTCAAAAGAAATTACGGGCGAAGTTGTCGATATGATGTGCTACGTCGATCACAACGCCATCGGCGAAAAGCACGGTCAGTCCTGCGGGGCCAAGTGCATCAAAGGTGGTGGGCCAGTCGGGATCGTTTCCGACGGAAAGGCGTATTTAATCGTCGGTGAACATAAGCCGATGAACGATCAACTCGCCGAGTACGCGGGCAAAACGATCACGGTCAAAGGCAAAATGGCTGAGCGCGGTGGCATCGCCATGCTGGAGAACGCAGAGATCGAGAAGAAATAAGTAGCGTTTCGAAATTCAACCGGCGCGCATTTGAAGATTGCGCGCCGTTTTGTTGTAGCCCACTGCGACCACGCAATCCTGTTGTCCCAAGCCCCGAACGCTTTCGGGGGGAGGGATCTCACAATTGTGGCAGTGTCACACAAAGTTGTGTGATCTCTCAGCAACTGAGAGGTCCCTCACTTCGCTCGGGATGACGCTGCTATTACGCACAATCTCAAACAAACTTTTTCTGATTACTCACCGGCTGTCAGGTTTCTCACCGGTGAAGGATACGGCCTTTGAGATGACAGCGTTGTTCGCGCGCAACGATAACACTTCTCGCAACATCCGTACGCTGTCGTGAACAAATCGCACCTTGCTACCTTCATGATGATTCCACCGCACTGGAATTTCCCTGAGCCGCAATCCCGCTCGTTGCGCGAGCAAAAGCAACTCCACGTCAAAGCCAAATCCGATGATTTTCGCGGGTTCGATAATTGGTCGACACGCTTCCATCCGAAACGCTTTGAAGCCGCATTGTGTGTCCCAAAAAGGCAGACCAGTCGCGACGCGTACCAGCAAATTAAAAACGCGCCCGCCTTGTTCGCGTCGCCACGGCTGTCGATTGTCGCTGGTGAGCAGTCGCAGGCCTCGGTCATCGAGTCTTACGCGACGGCGGGCGACGCGGGGGTTTTGGGCGTGCGCGCGCCGGGAACGCTCGGAGTCGCCACACCCCTCCGCAGGGCAGGGAACGGGCAGCACGCGGGACGTGTGCGTAACTCGGGGACCACGACGTCGTTGGGCTGTCAACAACCTGTGCTTGAGGGAGCATGACCGGTAGGTTGACCA
>Ga0207691_10001072_pt1 | contig 27194 bp, 24 predicted proteins | sample KBSM13metaG_FD_184327 | JGI IMG/M metagenome (GOLD analysis project Ga0207691, IMG submission 184327) | Miscanthus rhizosphere microbial communities from Kellogg Biological Station, Michigan, USA - KBS M1-3 metaG (SPAdes) (version 2) | ecosystem: Host-associated > Plants > Roots > Rhizosphere >...
AAACGTTCTTCGACCGAAAAGCCTTGCCCCGAACGAGAGCGAACGAAAATGAACCCGGACGAAGGCCTCAAAGTCAATCTGCACCAGTTGCTCCGCGCCATGATCGAGAAGGGCGCGAGCGACATGCACATCACGACGGGGTCGCCGCCGCTGCTTCGCATCGACGGCGCGGTGGTGCCGCTGAAGCTGCCGCCGCTCTCACCCATCGAAACCAAGCAAATCTGCTACTCGGTGCTGACCGAAGAGCAGAAGATTCAGTTCGAAAAAAATAAGGAACTGGATTTATCGTTCGGCGTGAAGAACCTGTCGCGTTTCCGCGCCAACATCTTCATGCAGCGCGGCGCAGTGTCCGGGGCCTTCCGCTCCATCCCGTTCAAGATCTTGAGCTTCGATGAGCTCGGGCTACCACCCGCGGTCGCCGAGCTTGCCAGCAGGCCGCGTGGGCTCGTGCTCGTCACCGGACCAACCGGTTCGGGTAAGAGCACGACGCTTGCTTCGATCATCGACAAGATCAACAGCGAAACCCGTCAGCACATCATGACGGTCGAAGATCCGATCGAGTACCTGCACCCGCACAAAAAATCGATCGTCAATCAGCGAGAAGTCGGCAGCGATACGTCGAGCTTCAAATACGCGCTGAAATACGTGCTCCGGCAGGATCCGGACGTGGTGCTAGTCGGCGAAATGCGCGATCTGGAAACGATCGAGGCCGCGTTGACCATCGCCGAAACCGGCCACTTGGTGTTTGCGACCTTGCATACCAACTCCGCGATTCAGAGCATCAATCGCATCATCGACGTCTTCCCGCCTCATCAGCAGTCGCAGGTACGCGCGCAGCTGTCGTTCGTGTTGGAAGGCGTGCTGAGCCAGTTGCTCTTGCCGCGCGCGGGACAGCCCGGCCGCGTGCTCGCTCTGGAAGTGTTGATCCCCAACGCCGCCATCCGGAACCTGATCCGGGAAGACAAGGTCCACCAAGTGTATACGCAGATGCAGGTCGGCCAAGCCAAGCACGGCATGCAGACGTTGAACCAGTCGCTCTACTCGCTGTACGCGCGCCGCTTGATCACACTCGAAGAAGCCATCGGCCGATCCAACGATACGGACGAGCTGCGCATGATGATCGAGGGACGCGTTTCGGGCGGCAACTTGTCACAGTGAGCCGCACGCGCGCTGCGTTGGCGTAGTCGAAATCCGTTGCAGCAATGCACTCGTCGTTGCAGTAATGCCCCCGTGCCCTGGGCACCTCGCAGGCAAGCGAGCTCGCCCGGTGTTGACGGCGAATTGCCGTTCTAGAGACGCGACGGAAACGCCCAGCACGGGATGACGCGCTCGGTTTGTTTCTCCAGCTGTTCCGGGCCCCTCGCGAGCGGCAAGAAATCGGGCTATTTTTAGGCTGCTCCGTGCTGAATGCGTGCGTTCATGGCGACAGAAACGGACGCGAAACACTAGCGACATGTTGGGTCGGCAGTCTCGCGCCTACATGTCCGACAGCGGTCGCTAGTGACCTCCTGCGGGCTGCCCCGCTTTGAACCCCGGAGATTTCGTGATGCGTAAGAGTGGCTTTTCCCTACTGTCGCTAGTTGCTGGTGTCTGCTTGCTCCCCGCCGCCGCGTTTGCTCAAGACGCACCTCCTGCGGCTCCCCCGGCGCCCGCCCCGGCGCCCGCCCCGGCACCCGCCCCTGCGCCGCCCGCTGCGGCCGAGCCTGACCACGCAACGCCACCTGGGACCGCGCCTGTGCCCGATGCGGCAGCCGCCCCGGCGCCCACGCCACCCACGGCAGAAATCGTTCCGGCCCCGGCGGAGGCTGCTCCGGTCGCTCCGACGTACCCTGCCACCACGATCACCGGCGGCATCGAGGGCACCTATAATCGCATGCTCAGTGCGCCGCACAATGCGGACACCGCCGCACCCACGCGCGCCTACGATTCTTCAAACGGCTTTTTGCTCAATCAGGCCTCGATCGGGGTCAAGCACCAGCTCAATGAATACGTGTACGGGCAGATCCGCTTCGATGCGGGTGCCAACGCGGGCATCAACAACGTCTTCGCGGGCGGCGCGGGCAACAGCAAGTCAGGAGCACTCTTCGACGTGCGCGAAGCGTACGCGGTTGCCACGGGCATGGGTCTCACGTTCACGGCCGGTAAGTTTGCGACCTACCAAGGCATCGAAGTGATCGACGGCTGGCTGAACCCGACCATCACCCGCGGCTACCTTTACTACCTGGCCGAGCCGATCACCCACGTGGGCGCCAAGCTGCACTACACCGCCGGCGCGTTCGACATCGGCGCGGGCGTCGTCAATGGCTGGGACACGAACAACGGCTACTTCGCGACCGGCGACAACAACCCGATGAAGACCTTGATCTGGCGCCTCGGGTACACCTCCGCGCCTTTCTGGGCTGGGTTCTCCGGTACCTACGGCGTGGAGAAGGCGGGCGATTCCGATCCCCGCTTGTCCCTCGACCTCACGGGCGCTGCGATCATCAGCCCGATGCTGACCATCAACTTCCAGGGCAACTACGGCAGCGAGAAGAAAGCGCAGATCTTGGATCCCAGCAAGACGGCGACCTGGGTCGGCTTCGGCATCCAGCCGGTCGTGAAAATCGACGCCTTCCAGGTCGGCCTTCGCTTCGAGTACTTCTCGGACGACGGCCTGTCGCGCACCTATGGCTTCGTGAACCCGCCGGACGCCATGGGCGCGCCCTCGAATACCAACGACAAGGTCGGGCTGTGGACCTTCGGCATCGCGCCAGGCTACACGATCGCCAGCGCCTTCCTGCTGCGCGGGGAGTTCCGCGTGGACGGCGCGGACAAGGAAGTGCTCTGGAACGGCAAGAAGACTCAGACCTCGCTGTCGTTCGGCGCGGCTTACATGTTCTGAGAGGTTGCTACCAGCAGTCGAAACGCGCTCGGGCTCACTCGTTGAGCTCGTGCGCGGCCTCGATCAAGTCGGGGTGTTTCGGAACTTGCTTCGCCAACGCCAGAACATACGGACGCGCCCGCTTGTCCTCGGCCGCGACCAGAGCGCGCGCGACTAGGATTCGCAACGTGAGCGGCGTTTCTGCCGGCGGCAGGTCGAGCTTGGCGGTGCGTGCGGCAGCTTGTGCTTTTTGTTTGTTGGCCACGTCGACCAACACCCCGAGCCAGGCGGTGAGCGGGCCCAGCACGGTCGGGTGCTTGGCGACCAAATTGCGCGCTCCGGCAGCGTCGTCCTTGTTCAAGAAAGCGTACAGCGATTCGACCAGCAGCGCGCTGGTGGTCGTGCCCTCGCGCGCCGCCGCAGCCGCCTTGAGCGCTTCGTCGGCTTTCTTCTGATAGCGATACAGCCGCGCTAGGCGCAGGTAGTGCACGGGACGCAGCGCGTCGCCTTGGCGCCGGCTCAAGATCTTGGACGCGAGGGGCAGATCGCCCACGTCGAGCGCCGCGTCGGCGGCCACGAGCTCGCCCCAGGGGGTCGCAGGTGTGGCCATGGCCTCGAGCTTTTCTGGCGACGGGAAGGCGCTGCCCCTGAGCACACCCGGGCCGGCCGCGAGCGCCGTGTACGCCTGCCGCGTGTGCGCGGCCTCACCGAGTGAGTGCAGCGCGCCTTCGAGATCGGCGGGCTCGAGCGCCTCGTAGGCCACGACGCCACGCACCACGGCCACGTCCGGAGCCGACGGATCGAGCTCTTCGATCGCCTTCTGCGCTTCGTCCAAGCGCCCACCCAGCAACGCCACGCGCGCCGCCAGGGTACGCGCACGCGGGTAGACTGCCGCAAATTGCAGCGCGCGCAGGGCGGCCTTGCGCGCCAATTGCTCGTCACCAGCCTCGATCGCCAAGAAGCCCAGGCCGGTCGCGAGCGAGGGCGTCATCGCACCGGTGACTGCGGAATCGATGGCGCGAGATACCTTGGGTAAGTCCCCGGCACGCATGGCTTGCACGGCCTCGACCATCGCCGGCACACCGCTGAGGGGTGCCGGCAACTTGTCGGCATCGCCCGCTTCGAGCTTGGCGTCGTCCGGCAACGATTCGGGGCGCTCTGGATCCACGACCCAGGCCAGGGCCGAGAGCGCGCGCGTGATCGGCACGTCACCGAGCTTCTTCCTGAGCGCTTCGAGCGTGGGCTTGGCGCGTTCGCCGCCGAACTCGAGCAAGAGCAAGCGCGCCAACAGCATTTGCGCTGGAATGAACTCGGGATCGAGCTGGCGAGCCGCGTCGTAGCGTTCGACCGCGCGCAGGTCACCCGCGCGCTCGAGCACGGCGCCCGCGGCGAGTTGGTAATACGGATCTCTGGCGCTGGCCGCATCCCAACGCGAGAGAATCGCGGCCCCGCCGGCCAGATCGCCCTCGGCCATGAACGAGGCGATGCGCCCGAAAGCCGTGTCCTTTTCCGGCAAGTTGACGGTTTTTCCGCGATGAACCGCGGAGTCGATGCCGCGCACTTCTTCGGCGGTCAAGACTTCGTACAGCACGCGATTTTGCAGCCAGAGCCGGGCCGCTTGCTGACTCAATGAATCGAGCTCGAACGCTTCGTTGAGCTTTTGATCGGTCTTGCGCAGATCGGAGACCTGCCCGGTCTCGAGCAACTTTTTTACTTCTTCGTTCAGCGCGAGCGCGTGCTGCGAGCGCTCGACGCGGATCTTCTGCGAGTACGCGTACGAGCCGGCACCGGCTGCGGCAATCAGCACGATCGCGACCGAGAGCGCCCAGGTGCCGCCCGCCTTTTGACGCTTCGGGGTTTCCCACGCCGGCGGCGCGCCACCCCCCGGTTCGTACACGCCAACGCGCGACAAATGTTCGAGCACGAGCCGCGCATCGGGCAGGCCCGCGTCCGAATGGAACGGTGCCGAGCGGGGCGCCGGCATCGACCGGTCGATCGTCGCAGGCGCTGCGGTCGGCGCGAACGGCGCAGGTGAGGCGACCGATGGCGCGGCCATGGTCTCGGCGACCGCCAGCGCAGCGTGAGCCGCGGGCGGCTCCGCTGCTGCCGCTGCTGCCGGCGGCAGCGCGGGTCGGGGCAGCGGCGCGGGCACGATGGCCGGCGCTTCCGGCCAGGAAGGCGCAATGAACGGCGCGGGAGTGATGGTCGTGATCACATCCTCGAAAGGCTCTGGCCTGGCAGCAACACGTGCTGCCGGCTTTGCCCCCAAGGGTGACGCCGCGGCCACGGAACGCGCCGAGGCGAGTTGCGCGGCCGCCAGCGATGATGCGGGAGGCTTCGACGCTACGCCGAGCTTACCGCCGAAAGCGAGCTTGCTGGCCAGTGGATTGGGGCGCACCGGCGCGGAGGGCGCCTTCGCTTGCGCGGGCGCGCTCGAGGGCAGTTTCGGTCCGGGCGGACCCATGCCGAGCGTGGTTGCGCGAGCCGCCAGTGCGGAAATGCGCGGCGCCGACTCCTCCACCAGATCGGAATCGGAGACGCGCAGCGGATCTTCGGAGTCGAAGCGCGGCAACACCTCATCGAGTGGCGCTGCCGGACCGGAAAACGGATTCTGGGCCCGCGGCCTGGTCGGCGCCTCGTTGCCGAAGTGCTTCTGGCTCAGACCCGACATCGTCGGCGCGGGAATAGAATTTTGCTTCGGCATCGCCCTGAGCACCTCCACAGCCACTGCCTCGACGCCAATCCGTTTCTGCAGCGCGCTGTAGACGACAGAACGGTCATGCCAAAGCCGAGCTTCAGTGTCGTTGGGGCTGAATTGTAAGGCGCGGGCCAGCACTTTTTCCGCCCTGAGCGCGTCGCCACGACGCAGCAGCACCTCGCCCAAGTAGCGAAAAGCCTTGGCATCTCTGCCGTTGGCTTTGCCCGCGGAGACGAGCGCAGCCTGGGCCTCGGCAAGCAACCCAGCATCCAAATGCATTCGGCCGACCGCCAGCATCACCGGCCCGTCCTCGGCGTGCCAGGCCTCGGCGCTCGTCGCCACCTCGCGGATCAGCTCTTCACGCGGCGAGGTCCCCAGAAACGAGCAGAGCGCGATGGTCGCATCGGCATCGGGATTGCTCCGCCACTGGCGGAGGAGCTCGTCGAGCGCGCTCATATCCCGGCAAGGATAACCAGTAAGCGCAAAAGCTGTACGCCTTGTTTGGGATTTTTCGCGGGCGGGAGCGACTGTTCGCGCGCACCGTTGACCACTCCCTCTTCCCCCAGCTCCGCCCAGGGTACACGCGCACACTCGGCCTTGACCGGCCCGAGCGCCGGACCCAGTGTGTAGCTTGCGCTAGCGCATCGAAGAAAGAGCAGCCAAAGTGGCCGCGACCTTTTTTAGCTCGCGCGCTCGCAAGCTTCGCTAGCCAGCACCTGAAAATCGTGGCAGCGGTTCGCCCCTCAAGCTAACGCTCCGGAAACTTCCGGGCAGTCGGACCAGAATGTGCGGCGTCTTCGGCATCTACGGCCATAAAGAGGCAGCGAACCTGACCTACCTGGGACTGCACGCCCTGCAGCACCGCGGTCAGGAAAGCGCCGGTATCGTCACCAGCGACGGCTCGCAGCTCAGTCTGCATCGCGGCATGGGTCATGTGATCGATGTCTTCCCCCCAGAACAGCTCGAGCGGCTGGGTGGTCCCCACGCCATCGGCCATGTGCGCTATTCGACAGCGGGCGGCTCGGCGCTCAAGAACGCACAACCGATCGCGGTCGACTACTCGCGCGGCTCGATTGCAGTCGCGCACAACGGTAACCTGACCAACGCCGAGGCGCTGCGCGAGAAGCTGGAAGAGCGCGGCTCCATTTTTCAGAGCACGAGCGACACCGAAGTGATCGTGCACCTGTTCGCGATGAGCCAGCAGCGGTCCTTCGAAGACCGCGTAGCAGACGCTTTGAGCCAAGTGCAGGGCGCCTATTCGCTGTTGATCCTGACGCCCGAGAGCATGATCGCCGTGCGCGATCCGATGGGCATCCGGCCGCTGTGTCTGGGCAAGTTGCCGGGCACCGATACCTTCGTGGTCGCCAGTGAGCCGTCGAGCTTCGATCTGATCGACGCCGAATACGTGCGCGACATCGACCCGGGTGAAATGCTGGTGATCGACCAGCAGGGCGTGCGCAGCGTTTGGCCGTTCGCGCCGGTGAAGCGCCACACCTGCATCTTCGAATACGTGTACTTCGCGCGCCCGGACTCGAACATCGACGGCGTGAGCGTGTACGAGGCGCGCAAGAACCTGGGCCGCGCGCTGGCACGCGAGCACGGCGTGAAGGCCGATGTGGTGATCCCGGTGCCGGATTCGGGGGTGCCAGCGACGATTGGCTACGCGGAAGAGTCTCACCTGCCCTTCGAGCTCGGCCTGGTGCGCAGCCATTACGTGGGGCGCACGTTCATCGAGCCCCGTCAGAGCATTCGCCATTTCGGCGTTCGCCTGAAGCTCAACCCGATCAGCGCCATCCTCAAGGGCAAGGTCGTGGTGGTAGTCGACGACAGCATCGTGCGCGGCACGACCAGCCGAAAAATCGTCAAGATGCTGCGGGACGCAGGCGCCAAGGAAGTGCACATGCGCATCTCCAGCCCGCCCACCAAGTGGCCTTGCTACTACGGCATCGACACGCCAACGCGCGGCGAGCTGATCGCTTCGAGTCACTCGGTCGAAGAGATCAACCAGTACATCACCAGCGACACCCTGGCTTATCTCTCGCTCGACTCGATGGTGCGTTCGGTGGTGTCGGCGCGCACCGAAGCCACGGGGCGCAGCACCAAGCGCACGCTACCCATGGCCGACGAGCCGGGCAGTGATCCGACCCTGGACAAGAGATCGTTCTGCACCGCCTGTTGGACCGGGGAGTACCCGATCCAATTCACGCCGCACCCGCGTCAGCGGCAACTGCGGCTGCTCGACCTGTAAAGCATTGCCGCGGCGGCTCGGCGGCTCGGCGGCTCGGCGGCTCTTTCAGCTATTTCCATGCTCGACGCGCTACCCGATCAAGTTTCGATCTACGAGGTGTCGCCCCGCGACGGCTTGCAGAACGAGGCCCTGCCGATCCCGCTCGAAGGCAAGAAGCAGCTGATCGCCGCGCTGGTCGAGGCGGGCCTGAAGCGCATCGAGCTGACGAGCTTCGTGTCGCCGCGTTGGGTGCCGCAGTTGGCCGACGCCGAAGACCTGGCGCGACAATTTCAGGCGCCAGCGGGCGTGACCTTGAGCGCACTGTGCCCGAACGCCAAGGGCTTCGAACGCGCGCACGCTGCGGGCCTGCAAGAGATCGCCGTGTTCATGTCGGCGAGCGAGACCCACAACCGGAAGAACACGAACAAGAGCATCGCCGAGTCGCTCGAGACCTTTCGTGAGGTCGTACCGCCCGCGCTCGCCGCCAACATGCGCGTGCGCGCCTACGTGTCGACGGTTTGGGGCTGCCCCTACGAAGGCGACGTCGATCCGGAAGCCTCGTTGGCGATCACACGCACGCTGCTCGAGCTCGGCTGCTACCAAGTCTCGCTGGGTGACACGATCGGCGTCGGTACCCCGCTCGCGATCAAGCGCGTGGTTTCGCAGTTTCTGGCAGAATTTCCGGCGCCGCGGCTGGCGCTGCATTTCCACGATACGCGCGGCACGGCACTGGCCAACGCGCTCGTGGGCCTCGAGCTCGGCATTCGCGATTTCGATGCCTCGGTCGCTGGCCTCGGCGGCTGCCCGTACGCGCCCGGCGCCGCCGGCAACCTCGCGACCGAGGACCTGGTGTACATGCTGCAGGGCATGGGCATCGAGACCGGCGTGGATCTCGACAAGTTGATCGAAGCCGGCCGCGTGGCAGAGGCCGTGGTGGGTCGGCGCTTGCCCGGCAAAGTGCACCAAGCGGGGCCACGCGTTTTACGCTAGCCCGAGCGCGGCGCTCACGCGCTCAGTTTTCCGGCGCGACGCTGCCGCCCATGACGCAGCTCATGCCCAAAAAGTAGCTCTGGCGATCGCCGCTCTGCCAGTCGTCGTACAGCACGCCGAGATCGCCGTTCGGGCCCAGGGCGGCGACCGGTCCCAGCGTATCGGCAGCAGTAAAGCTGAGCCGAGTGCGCGGGCTGAGCACGTTCAGATTTTCGTCCAAAATCTGCAAGTACAGCTCGTAGTTGCCGTCATGGTCGTCGGCCCACACGAGCAGCACGCGATCGCCCAGAGAAAGCGCCGAAAAGCTACGCGCGAAGTGGGCGCCGCTGGTGACGGCGCGCTCGGGCCCGAGCACGTTGCCGAGCTCGCTGACGACGGCGCCGTGAATCGACGGACCGTAGCTACTGCCGTCGTACTGATCCCAAAACATGACGAAGCGACCCGCGACGGACACCACGCTCGGATTGTGCACGTCGGTCCCCTCCAGATCGACGATTGGACCCGGCTGCGTCAGGTCCGGCGCGGTGCTCAAAAATTTCGCGTGCGTGAGCCTCAGCGTGGACACGATGCGCGAGCTGAAAACGATACCGATGCGCGTTTGGCCCAGCGCTATGCCAGGGTTTTCAGCAAAGATGCCGTCAGAGGTGAGCGCGATGTTGCCGCCAACCAACGAGCCGTCGAATGCGACACGCTGTCCGTACAGGCGCACGTCGTCGACCGCGCTTTGCCGAGCGTCGTTGCGGCGGTCGTCCCAGACCAGGATCGCTTCGCTGCCATTCCAAGCGAGTACCGGGTCGGTCGAAAAATTAGGCGCTCGGGTCACGCGCAAGTCCGGGCCGAGCTTTTGACCGCTGGGCGCGTAGCGGTTGAAATAGACTTCGTAGTTTCCGTCTTGCCGCGCATCGGCCCAGGTGCTCGCGAAATAGCGGCCGTTGTACAACAAGGGCCCCGCGTAGCTCGCGCTGTTGATCTCGTCGAGTGGGGTCTCGGGCACGACCACCCCGCCGTCGCGCGCGAGACTCGTGAAGTACGGGCTCCAGCGTTGCTTGTGCCCGGAGAAAGTGACTCCGTAGTTTTTGCCGTCGAAGGCCAGGCCTGCACCGTTCGTGCGCTCGATGGCCGCGGAAGCCACCCGCACCGGAGTCCTCACTTTGCCGTACGACGCGCCGTCGTCGATCTTGCCGTTGCAGTCGTTGTCCACGCCGTCACAGACTTCGCCGCCCCCCGGATGAGCGGATGCGCTGCGGTCGTCACAATCATCGCCGCAAGCACCAGGGGCGCCGGGAGCAAAGCCCGGCTTCGGACTGCGATGGCCGTCACCGTCCAAGTCCAAGGTACTGGGCGTGAACAGGCATTGACCGCTCTGTGCGTCGCAATCATCCGCCGTGCAGGCGTCGTGATCATCGCACACGATCGTCGGCAGCGGGACGCAGCTGCCCTCTCGACACTCGGCGGGCGCGCAGGCATCGCCGGTGGCGCAATCGAGATTGACGCTGCACGGCGCAGCCGAGTCCGCGCCCGCGTCGGTCGTGTAAATGCTGGTGCGAGCGCCGCAGGACAGGCCGAACAGCGCCGAAAGAACCAGGGCAGCGTGCGGACGTCGTGGGAATTTCAGGAACATACTCCGTAGCCTTCGACGTCCAGCTCGCCGCAGATCATGCCCGCTGGGCAAACCTTCTGCCCGCCTATCGGACACAATTGCACGCAGTGCTTTCCGGGTAGAGAACCGACCACGCACACGAAGCCCGCGGCACAAGTCTGACCAGCATTGCCGCAGTCGTCCCCCTGCTGACCGGTGCCGGCGGGACGGCAGGTGGTGCCAAAGCGCTGCGCATCGCAACCCTCACCGAAGGGATGCTCGACGAACGGGAAGCAGCCTTGACCGGCCGGACAGGTCGGCGTCGCAGAGAACGGATCGCAATCGTTCACTTCGGTCGGCGCGCCAACGTCCGGACAGCCTGGATCGACGTATACGTCGAGGCCGGCATCCGCCGGCTCGCTCGCCCCATTGCCGCCTGAGCCAGAATTGCCACGACCCGCATGCCCAGTACGACCCGCATGCCCGCGGCCGCTCGCGCCGCCGGCATCGTCTGCGCTGATCTCGACGGTGCCCCCGCAGTGCAGCAGTGAGAAGACGGAGCAGATTACCGCCACAGCCCAGAATCGCCCGCTCATGAGTGGGAGAAGGATAGCACCCCTGCTGGGCAAGCAAGGATGCCGTGTCTTTTTGCGTCTTTTCGCGTGCGCGCGAAAAATGCGCGGATCCAACCGGGCAGAGGGAATGCTAGACAGCCTGGGCGATGCGCGCATCCCTCTCGTTCGGCTCGTTCGGCTCGTTCGGCTCGTTCGGCTCGTTCGGCTCGTTCGGCCTGTGTATTTTGCTCGTGGCGGGCTGCAATCGCACGGAAGAACCGCATTCGTCGGGGGACGCGCAAGCAGCAGCGCTGCCAGCCGCGACACCGGCACAGACGGAAAAGTCGGCGCCGAGCAGCAAGGCTGCGTGCGTGATCCCGATGACCGCCGAGCCACCGCACCGCGCCGCCAGTGCCCTACATTGCCCGCCTGATCCCCAAGGGCAGGGTGAGCTCGCACATGGCTACGTGGTGTTCACGGAAGCTCCCGGCAGCCCGCGACTGAACGTCGAGCTGGCCCGCACCGAAGCCGAGAAAGAGCGCGGCCTGATGTATCGCACGAAGCTCCCCGACGCTCAGGGCATGTTGTTCTCCTGGGGCGGCGTGGAAGAGCCGCGCATGTTCTGGATGCGCAACACCTGCATCCCGCTCGACATGATGTTCATCGCGCGCGACGGCACCATCGCAGGCATCTTGGAACAAGTCCCGACGTTGAACGACGAGCCGCGCGGTGTGCCTTGCCCCACCGCCTACGTGCTGGAGGTAAACGCCGGTTGGTCTCGCGCGCACGGCATTCAATCAGGAACCAGGGTGCACTTCGAATGAATCAAGTGAAGAAAATTGCGATGCTCAACCACGTTCAGGCTGCGCTGCTGGCAGCGACTTCGGCCTTGGCCGTAACCACGGGCGCTTGCCGATCGACGCCTGCGGAGCCGGAGTCACGCTCGGTGCTCAAGCCGACGCCGCAAGAAACCGCGGCCGCCGACACCCCGCCCGCCCCCGTGCCGGCCAACCCCGCACCGCCCAGCAAGACGCCCGCGGCGCCTGCGGCCGAGGACGATCCGGTGCACGGCAAGTTCACCCTCGACGATGCCAACGCGGGCCTCGCCGGCAAAGGACCGCTCGTCGCCGAAATCGAGACGGACGAAGGCAAGCTCGTGTGTGATCTGTACGACGACAAAGCGCCGGTCACGGTCGCCAATTTCGTCGGCCTGGCCCGCGGCCTGCGCCCCTTCAAAGCCCCCGACGGCAAGTGGACCAAGAAGCCCGCGTACGACGGCACCACGTTTCACCGCGTGATCAAGGGCTTCATGATTCAGGGCGGCGATCCGTCCGGAACCGGCGCCGGCGAGCCCGGCTACGTCATCCCCGACGAAGTCTGGCCGGGCGCAGCCCATGATCAGCGCGGGCTCCTGTGCATGGCCAATCGCGGCCCCAACACCAACGGCCAGCAATTCTTCATCATGGACGGGGTCGCGAAGCACTTGGACGGCGGCTACACGATCTTCGGTAAATGCGGCCCCGACGCGGTCATCGAGAAGCTCGCGAACGTGCCCGTGCGCGGCGACCACAGCGTGACGCCTAGCAAGATCAAGAAGATCACCGTCAAGCACAAGACCAAGTGAGCCGCGCTCAATCGGGCTGATACACGATGCGCTGCGTATTGTCCTGGAAGTAATACGCAGCGTATCGCGAGCGACCGAAGGTGCCCGCGCCGAATGCGTTCAGGAGCACGGCCGCGCAGGCGCACACGCGAAACAGCCGCCCGAACCGGTAGCCGCCGACGGCCAGCAGCGCGAACAAGAAGACCGCGTAGTCGTTGGAGAACCGGTAGCCGAACTGCAGCCAGCCCGTGTTCTGATAAAACAGCGTGGGCAGCGCCACGCACGTCACCGTGAGCCACAACGCACGCTGAGGAACGGCCCGGCGCTGCGGCCAGAGCAGCCACAGATACGCGGGCGTAGTGAGCCAGAGCGCGAGCCCGTGCAGGTTGATCTGGAATGGAACCGTGCCGCTCGGTGTCCAATAGGGCAAGCTGGTCAGAACCACGCCCAAGTTCTTCGCCAAATAATGGTAGCCAAATAGCCCCCATTTTTCGATGCGATGCTGCCAGGTGATGCCCAAGAAGCGGTAGCCGACTTCGAACGGATCGCCGAACCGCAGTTGGTTGTGCAAGCACGTGAGCAGCACAATCGCAGCCACCGGCGTGAGAAACGAAAGCAGCGATCGCAGCAAGCGTGGACGCGACGTGCGCACGGCTTCGAGCACGAACAGCGGGGCGGCGAACAACAACGGTGTGCGCGTGGCGAAGCCCAGCCCGAGCGCTAGCCCTGCCAACCAAGGCCGCTCGGCTTCGAGCGCGAACAGCAGATACGCTGCCGAAAGCGCGGCGCCGACCACGTGCGCGGCGTACCAAACCGTGCCCTGTTCCGCGCAGAAGAAATAGACGCTGCCGAACGCGAAGCACAAGCTGAGCCCGATATTGCCGAGCTCGTCGACTTCGCTACGTCCGAAGCGGCGCAGCTTCTCGAGCGCAAGGAACAACAGCGCGGGAGCGACTCCCGCCAAACACAGGAAAAACTCGCCATCCCGCACGCGCTCGGGATCTTTGACGAGCGCCAGGATCGGGAGCAGGAGCAGCGCCGGAAAAGGCGGGAACACGACGAACCACTTGCCACCGAGCTGACTGAAATCGTTGTGCCCCGTGTACGCAGGCGGCGCGCCGTCCAAGTCGAGTCGGCCCTTTTGCCAAGCGTCGGCGAGCAACGCGAAGTGGTTCCACGGCGTATGCGTTTGAAGCAGTGCCGGGGCGGCAAACAAGAAATAGACCACGCTTGCACCCAGGTAGATGCCGAGGGCGATCCAGCGCCGCCGGCGCGTTTCAGGGCTTCCGCCGGACAGCATCGGGCCTGGACGCTAGCCCAAGATCCGAGCCGGCTCGAAGCGCTTCGCGCCGGAATCTGCGACTATTCAGGAAATTCGAGGCGATCTTTGCGAACCGGCCCGGTCGGCGCTAGCGTTCGCGCCCCGCCGTGAGCAAAGCCCTTTTTGTCGTACCCGTCGCCGATGTCGAGCGCGGCCCCCGCACCGTGAGCTTCACCCTCGAGGAAGCATGGCTGCGCGAGGCCTTGGAGGGCACCGAGGCCAGCCCCCGACGCGCGGGCAGCGCAACCCTGGAATTGAGCAAGAGCGGGCGTGAGATCATGGTCCGCGGTCGGGCCGAGGCGGCACTGAGCATGCCCTGCGTGGTGACCCTCGATCCGCTCGACATCGATCTGAGCCCCGAGATCTTCCTGATGCTCGCCCCCGCCCCGTCGGAGCCCACGGGCAGGCCTGGCCGGAGCGAAAAAAAGCGCGCGGTCGCGGGAGCCAGCGGTAAAGAAGCCCCCGCCGATGCGCGCGGAGCCGCCTCTCGCAAGCGCGGAGCGCAAGAAGACGACGAAGAAGGCGAACTATTAGATGCCACCACGGCGGCCCGAGATACCTTCGAAGGCAGCCAAATCGAGCTGGATTCGTTCATTCGAGAGTTCCTGCTCTTGGAGCTGCCGATGTTCCCCCGGCGTTCCGACTTGCCTTCGTCCCCAGGTCCCGCTATCGGTCCGCGCCTCGCAACGGCGGAGACCGACGAGCAGGAGCCCGTCATCGATCCCCGGTTGCAACCTCTTGCGGCACTTCGCAGCCGCTTGCGTGACACTAAAGAGTAAAGGAGTCGCCTCGTGGCCGTACCGAAGCGCCGTTTGAGCAGCAGCAAGCGTGACATGCGTCGCGCCAATCACGACAAAGTCAGCGCACCGAACGTGGTGCCTTGCCAAAATTGTTCCGCCCCCACCGTGTCGCACCGGGTTTGCCCGGCGTGCGGTTTCTACAAGGGCCGAGCAGTTCTCAAGACAGAACCCACAGAGAAGTGAGTCACCGCCCGCCAAGTGCGGGGGCCTCGACCGCGAAAGCGCTTTCGCAGCGCCTAGGCGGTCGTGTGTCCGAATCATTTGCGCGGCTAGCTGACTGGTTCTACCATTTTGCGTGACGGCCTCCCTGTAGGATCGTACGAGGAGAGCATGGCGTCTGAGTTGGTCCCCCAAAGTCGCATTCTTGGCGTCGGCGCATACGCGCCCGCTCGAGTGCTGACCAACGCGGACCTCGAAAAGATGGTCGAAACGTCGGACGCCTGGATTACCGAGCGCACCGGTATCAAGGAGCGCCATATCGCGCGGGACGACGAGGCAGCCAGCGACATGGCGCTGGTCGCGGCGCGACGCGCGCTCGAGACCGCCGGGCTCAGCCCGGGCGACCTCGATATGATCATCGTCGGTACGATCAGCGGAGACGTACCGATGCCCGCGTGCGCAGCTTACCTGCAGCGAAAGCTCGGCGCGGGGCCGATTCCATCCTTCGACGTCTCGGCGGCCTGCGCGGGCTTCCTGTACGCGATGTCGATCGCCGATCAGTTCGTGCGTAGCGGCACGTACAAGCACATCCTGATCGTCGGCGTCGAGCTGCTCAGCCGCCTGATCGACTGGGAAGATCGCACGACCTGCGTGCTGTTCGGCGATGGCGCGGGCGCCGCCGTGATCGGCCCGGCGCTCGGTGACGGTCGCGGGATCTTGACGACGCGCCTGTACACGGACGCTAGCCTGACGGAATCATTGTGCATTCCGGCAGGTGGCAGCCGCGAGCGCCTGACCACCGAGGCGCTAAAGGCAAAGCGCGACAAGGTCCAGATGGTGGGCAAGGACATCTTCAAGGCGGCCGTGAAGAACATGAGTCAGGCATCACGCGCCGCGCTCGAAGCCGCCAGCATGTCGACCGACAGCGTGCGCTGGGTGGTGCCACATCAAGCCAACCTGCGCATCATCACGCAGATCGCCGAGCGACTCGACATTCCGCTGGAGCGCTTCGTGATCAACATCGAGCGCTACGGCAACACGTCGAGCGCCTCCATTCCGATCGCCTTGGATGAAGCCTTTCGCGACGGGCGGCTCAAGCCCGGCGATACCGTGCTGATGTGTGCGTTGGGTGCCGGCATCTCTTGGGGCAGCGCGCTCGTTAGAATGTGAGGCGCGGGCGCCCGCATTGCTGCGCCTTCCCCTTTCCCTTCGCGATTGAGTCCGTGCTAAGTGCGGCGCGTGAAAATCGCGTGGCTTTTTCCAGGACAGGGTTCGCAGGAAGTCGGCATGGGACGCGCCCTTTCGAGCGCATTTCCGGCGGCTGACGAGATCTTCGCGCGCGCCGATCGCGCGCTTGGCTTTTCGATTCGCGCGCTCTGCTTCGATGGTCCCGAAGCCGAGCTGACTCTCACCCAGCACACTCAGCCGGCCATCGTTACCGCCAGCATCGCGATCCTGGCGGCGATTCGCTCGGCGCATCCAGGGCTGCCAGCGCCCAGCGTCGCAGCAGGGCATTCGCTCGGTGAGTACAGCGCGCTCGTGGCGGCAGGCGCGCTGACGCTCGAAGACGCGGTTCGCATCGTTCATCTCAGGGGCCGGGCCATGCAAGAGGCCGTGCCAGAGGGCGAAGGCGCGATGGCCGCCGTGATGGGCGGCGATCGCGCAGCAGTCGAAGCCCTGTGTGAAGCAGCCGCTGAAGGCGACGTCATTTCACCCGCGAACTACAACGCGCCGGGTCAGATCGTGATCTCGGGTCACAAGCGTGCGGTCGATCGCGCAACCGTGCTCGCCGGCGAGAGGAAACTGAAAGCGATTCCTCTCAAGGTGAGCGCACCCTTCCACTGCGCGTTGATGGCGCCCGCCGCACGCGCGGTCGAGGCTGCGCTCGCCCAAGTCACGCTGGCAGCGGCGAGCTTCCCGGTGATCGCCAACGTGACCGCGCTGCCGAACCAAGACGCCGAGGCGACCAAATCCCTGCTCGTGCGCCAGATCGACGGTGCCGTGCTGTGGCAGCAAACCATCGCGTCGATGGCCGAGTCAGGCGTAACGCACGCGCTCGAGATTGGGCCAGGCAAAGTGCTGGCAGGGCTGGCCAAGCGGATCGACAAACGGGTCGCGGTCCTGAGCGTGGCCGACCCGGATGCTATCGCAAAAATCCCGGAGTTTCTGGGCTAATTTGACGCATCGCGCAGCCTCTCGTGGTGGCCCTGGGGTCGGCTCGAGAGGCCGCGAAAGAGATTTCCCGCTTTAACGCCGGCAGCTCCGTGCTAAACACGGCGCCCGAGCCGAAATTGGGCTCATTTAGCAAGCACAATATGTTCGATCTCAGCGGTAAAGTGGCACTAGTCACCGGTGGTTCACGCGGCATCGGCCGAGCGGCAGTCATGGCGCTCAGCGAGCGCGGCGCGCATGTTCTCGTCAATTACGTGAGCAACGAGGCCGCAGCCCGCGAAACGCTAGACGCGGTCGCCCAGGCGGGCGGCAAGGCCGAGCTGCTGCAATTCGACGTGGCGAACGGCGAGGCCGCCGAGAAGGCCATCGCCGAAGCCGCCAAACGCCTGGGTCGGCTCGACATCCTGGTCAACAGCGCTGGGATCGCCATCGACAGCCTACTCTTGCGGCTCAAAGACGAAGACTTCGACAGAATTCTGGCGATCAACGTGAAGGGCGCGGTCGCTTGCTCGCGGGCCGCAATCCGCACCATGATGCGCGCCAAGACTGGCCGCATCATCTTCCTCTCCAGCGTCATCGGCGAGATGGGCAACGCCGGCCAAACAGCATACTCGGCGTCCAAGGCAGCGCTGCTCGGCGTGACCAAGAGCCTGGCCCGCGAGTATGCTTCGCGCGGGATCACGGTCAACGCGGTTACCCCGGGCTTCATCGACACGGATATGACCAGCGGCCTGACCGACGAGCAGAAGAGCGCGATGTTGACCGCTGTCCCGCTCGGTCGGACCGGCAGCGCGCGCGAGATCGCGGCTGCAATCGCCTACCTCGCTTCCGACGAAGCGGGCTACATCACCGGCCAGGCGCTGCGCGTCAACGGTGGGATGTACATGTAAGTTTGGGTTTCGTAAGTCTCGGGTTTGGGATTTACGCCCATGAGTTTGTGGGCTTTTTGCCCTCGTTTGACAGAAACACGTGCAATCGGGAACGCCCCTGGTGTAGAGGCGCCCCTGGAGGAATCATGGCTGAAGGTCGCAACGTAACCGTCGAAGTGAAGCGGATCATCAAGGAACAGCTGGATGTCGATGAGAAAGACATCAAGCCCGAGTCCACGTTCATCGACGATTTGGGTGCAGACTCGCTCGGGTTGGTCGAGCTGGTGTTGGCCTTCGAAGAAGCGTTCGAGATCGACATCCCGGACGAAGACACCGAAAAGATCCGCAGCGTGCAAGACGCCGTCGATTACATCGAAAAGCATCTGGCCAGCTGAAGCAGCGGGCACCAGGGCGTTCTTAGGATCGTCCGCCCGGGTGATCCTCTGCAGGTGAAACCCGGGCTTTTTGTCTGAGGAAGAGATGGAGCGCGTCGTCGTTACAGGAATTGGTCTCGTCACGCCCAACGGCATTGGGACCGAGCCATCTTGGCAGTCGTTGCTGAAAGGCCAGAGCGGCGTGGGCCCGATCACGCTCTTCGAGGCCACGGACGCCTATTCCACGCGCATCGCCGCCGAAGTGAAGAACTTCGACGCGGCGGAGTTCATGGAAAAGAAGAAGATCAAGGAGGTCTCGCGTTTCACGACCTTCGCGATGGCCGCCACGAAAATGGCGCTCGAGCAAGCGCAACTCGACCTGACCGAAGACGAGCGCGATCGTGCGGGCGTCTTCATCGGTGTCGGTTTGGGCGGCCTCGAAAATCTCGAGCGTTGCACGTTGACGCTCGACAAGAAGGGGCCGGGCAAGGTCAGCCCCTATTTCATTCCGTCGTTGATCGCCAATATGGCGGCCGGCCAAGTGTCGATCGCATTCGGTTTCCGCGGCCCGAGCTTGGCGCATACCAGCGCTTGCTCGTCGAGCGGTCACGCCATCGGCGAAGCACTGCGCATGATGCAACGCGGCGATGCAGAAGTCATGATCGCGGGCGGCGCGGAGTCGACCATCACCCCGATCGGCATCGCGGGTTTCAGTGCCATGTTCGCGCTCAGTCGCCGCAACGACAACCCGGAGGCGGCCAGCCGTCCCTGGGACAAGGGTCGTGACGGCTTCGTGTGCGGCGAGGGCGGAGGCACCCTGGTGCTCGAGACCCTCACCCGCGCCAAGAAGCGCGGCGCCAAGATCTTGGCCGAAGTGGTCGGCTATGGCGCCACGAGCGACGCTTACCACATCACCAAGCCTGCCCCGGATCACGCGCACGCTGCGCGAGCCATGCGCTTGGCGCTCAAAGACGCCAAGTTGAACCCGGAGCAAATCGAGTACGTGAACGCACACGGCACCTCGACCCCGATCGGTGACGTGGAAGAAGCCCGAGCGGTCGCCAACACGTTCGGCGCACATGCGCTCGACAAGAAGCTGTGGGTGAGCTCGACCAAGTCGATGATGGGGCATCTGCTCGGCGCCGCAGGCGCGGTAGAGGCCGCGGTTTGCATCAAGTCGCTCGAAAGCGGCATGATCCCGCCGACCATCAACCTCGACGACCCAGACTTGGACGTGCCGCTCGAATTCGTGCCGAACCAAGCGCGCGAACGGCGCATCAAGCGTGCCATGTCGAACTCGTTCGGCTTCGGCGGCACCAACGTGACGCTGATCTTCTCGGCGTTCGAGGGCTGACACGGGCCGCGCAGGCTCAGCTCGGGTGCGGATCTGATGCAGTGCCCGTATTGCCGCGAAATGGACAGCCGAGTGGTCGACTCACGCTTGGCCGCCGGCGGAACCGTGACTTGGCGACGGCGCGAGTGCGACGGCTGTAAGCGTCGCTTCACCACCTACGAGCGCGTCGAGCACACGCTGCCCACGGTGGTGAAGAAAGACGGCGAGCGCGTGCCGTTCGAACGCGACAAGGTCTTGCGCAGCCTGCGCATCGCCTGCAACAAGCGCCCGGTCTCCGCGGATGCCCTAGAAGAGCACGCCGAAGCTTTGGAGCGCGAGCTAGCCGAGAGCGGCGAGAAGGAAGTACCCTCGCTGGTCATCGGCGAACGCGTGATGCAGCGTCTGAAAACGCTCGATGACGTGGCATATGTACGATTTGCCAGCGTTTATCGGTCCTTCCGCGACATCGACGAGTTCATGGTCGAAATGAACAAGCTCGTACGATCCAAGAGCAGTGAGTGAACGCGTGAAAGATCTCGACAGCGAGCTGATGTTGCGAGCTTTGGAGCTCGGTGCGGGCGGTGATCCGACCCCGAATCCACACGTGGGAGCGCTGATCGCGGACGCCGACGGCACGATCCTCGCGGAAGGTTTCCATCAAGCAGCCGGGCTCGACCACGCCGAGGTGGTTGCGCTGAAGAAAGCCGGCGCCGCCGCACGCGGCAAGGTCCTGTACGTCACGCTCGAGCCCTGCAATCACGTAGGGCGCACGCCTCCTTGTGTGGATGCCATCCTGGCGGCAGGCATCACGCGGGTGGTGATCGGTTGCCGAGATCCCGATCCGCGGGTGCAGGGCGGTGGCATCGAACGCCTCGAGGCGGCAGGCATCGAGGTCACTGTCGGCGTGCACGAGTCTGCGGCCAAAGCGCTCATCCAGCCCTGGGCCAAATACGTGACGGAGCACAGCAGTTTCGTCACGCTCAAATTGGCGATCTCGCTCGATGGTCGCATCGCGACGCGCACCGGCGCCTCCAAGTGGATCACCTGCCCCGAGGCGCGGCTCAAAGTGCAGACCCTACGCGCGCATCACGACGCGGTGATGGTCGGCATCAACACCGTGCTCACGGACAACCCGCGCTTGACCGTACGGGACGTGCCGGGACGAAACCCGATCCGGGTGATCGTCGACAGTAAACTGCGCATTCCGCTGAGCAGCCAGGTCGTGCAAACGGCCAATGACACCCCCACCTGCGTGATCACGACGCTGGCCGCGCCGACCGTGCCAGAGCAGGCGTTGGCTCATGCCGGTGTACGCGTCATCCGCGTTCCCGCCACGGCCGAAGGCCGCTGTGACCCCGTGATGATGTTCCGGGAGCTGGCCGCGCGCGAGGTCGTCAGTGTGATGTGTGAAGGCGGCTCGGAGCTGGCTGGCAGCTTGCTCGCCCATCGCTTGCCGGACCAATTGCACGTCTTCGTGGCGCCGCTGCTCCTCGGCCCGCGCGGCCGCCCCGGCGCGGTGGATTGGGCAGGCCCGGAAAATCCAGTGCACGCGCCACGCATCGACCCGGCGCGCTGGGAGCTGTGCGGCACAGACGCTTACGTCTGGGGACCCATCGCTTACCCCAAGAAAACTGCGCGAACCCTGACCGGGGCGTGATCGTCCGGCCCGAGGGTTGCGACGCCGGATCTCGGGTGTTACCTTTCACGAAGCTCTATGATCCGCGAGATCCTCGAATATCCCGACGCGCGCCTGCGCGAAGTCGCAAAGCCCGTCGCCGAAGTCACCCCTGAAATTCAGGCCCTGGTGGACGACATGGCGGAGACCATGTACGCGGCTCCGGGCTGCGGTCTCGCCGCGACGCAGCTCGGGATCCCGCAGCGCATCTTCGTGGTCGATTGCGCTGCCGAAGACGAACCGAGTCAACTGCTCGCCTTCATCAACCCCGAGTTCATCGAGAAGGACGGCGTGCAAAGCTGGGAAGAGGGTTGCCTCTCGTTCCCCGGCGTCACCGAGGAGATCAAGCGCGCCGAACGCGTCAAAGTTCGAGCGCTCGATCGCAACGGGAAGCCCTTCGAAATCGAGGCAGAAGGCCTACTCGCCGTCGCGCTCCAGCACGAAAACGATCACCTCGACGGCGTGCTCATGATCGACAAGTTGAGTGCGCTCAAAAAGCGCATGATGGGTCGTAAGCTGGCCAAAGCCAAGCAAGACGAAGCGCGCGAGTAAAGACGCCGATAGGTTAGCCGCTGTCGGCCTGACCCGGCGCGTGCCCATTCCAAGCTTCTGCGAGACCTGAGCCCCTCTTTAGCGGCGCGCCCGACGACGCTTCGAACGGCTTTCCTGTGAGCTCGCCAAGATCGCCAAGTTTTCCAAGACCGCCAAGCGCCTACAGCGTCTCAGAAAGCGGAATGAACCAGAGCGTCACGCGGGAAATTTTTGGGTTCGCGCTGGGCGTCGAAGGTCGCACTGTTCACGACGGTCATTCACGCGAGCAAGACGCCGACCGCTGGGCCCTACGCATCGGCATCGACAAGGCGCTCATTCAGTACGAAATTCCAAGCCACGCTTCACACCGCTAACCCCAAATTTCCTCGAGCTCTCTGGGGTCCATCCGTCTTGGTTGGACGCCCTTCGTGCTTGGCGATCTTGGAAATCTTGGCGATCTTGGCGGCCTTCTGGGAGCCGTTTGCAGGTTGAACTGACGCCGCGAGCGTGACCAATAAGAACTCCGTCCGAGAGGACGAAGGATGGACGAGAGGGGGGCACGTTTGCGGGTGCCGGAGCAATTCAGGGCCACGCTAGCGCGACGGAGGCCGGCTGAAGATTGCACTTTCGACGGTCGTGCCACGCGCGCGCCAGGCTTCAGCCACCTGCGGCACGACTCCGCTGGCGGAAAACACTCCTTCGATGGCACCGCCCGCCGCAGTGCGGTCCATCACGAAGGTGAACACGTCCTGGGTTTGGATCTCGTCGCCGACGCAGCCGATCACCTCGGCGATGCGCAGCACACGGTGGCGTTCGTCGCGAAGGCGCGCGACCTCGACCACGATTTCGAAGGCGTTGGCGACCAGCTCGCGCGCCGCAGCGACGTGGATTTGTGGACGTTCAGCGGCAATCACACCTGGCAGACGCGACAAGCCGCGACGTAAGCTGGGCGCGTAACGAGCGGCGATGACGCCATCTCCGCCATCCGCGATGGCTTCGACGACGCGAGCGCACAGATCACCGCTGAAGAGCTCGGTCACGATCCGGGCACCGGGCATGGAAGCTGCCACTTGCAGGGCCCCGATGGTGGTCGTGGGATCCGACCCCGTGAGCAAGAAATTCGCTTCGGAGCCGCCGGGATCTCGCTCGCCGAGGAACACGCAGGGGCCATCGACAGCCGCCTGAGCTAGCGCCGTCAGCAGCGCCTCCACCCCGCCGTCGCGCGGGCCAACCACCAGCACATTCACGCGTGCGGCCAGGCATTGCTGCAGGAAGGTCGCCATCGCGCGCGAGATGGCGCCGCGGCGCACGAGCTCTTCCAACGTGATCGATGAGCGCTTGGTCTTGCGAATTGCCACGCAAGCCCCGCTGGCCGCGATCGAGCCGATCACGGCGGAAAGCCGCACGCCCGGCATGATGCGACGCTCGATGATCTCTTCGTTCGCAAGCAGGGGAGCTTTGGCCTCGGCACACAGACGGGAAACGGCCCAGCGCAACGACAGGTCCGACGAGAAACCCGTTTCAGTCACCGAGCGCCCCCCGCGCACCGACAGCACGCGGTCGAAGCGAGTGACGCCAACCTCCGACACCTTGGGATCTGCGATCAGCTCCGTCAGGGGACCGTGTTCCACCAGCTCACAGCGGGCCAGCTCGATGGCGCGCTCGGCGGCCACAGCGCCGGGCAGCTCTCGACCTTCGCTGACCTCGGACCATGCGTCTTGCAGCAGGCCGTCGATGCGCTCACCCAGCGAGGGCGGCACCGGCGCCAGCAAATCCACGTCTTCTAGCCGACGGGCGACGCGATCGACCAGCGAGCGTACGACGTCGAGCAGCGAATTCGCCGAAGCGTCGACGCGATCATCTTGCGTGGTCCGGCCCACGCTGTGCGTGCCGGTCGTTTCGAGGGCTGGTTCAAGGCGAGCAGGGCTATCGGACGAAACCGGGCTCGACCCGCTCGAGCTCGAGCTCGCGCCCGGAGGCTGCGTGAACACGGAGCCATCCGCGTCCGGACGGACGGACGCGTTCGACGCGTCCGGCGCGCTGGGGGTGGAGCGCGCGACCGCCGATGGCCCGGTCTTGAACTCGTCCGGTGACATGGCATCCCCGCTGGCTTCGATGCGCAGCACGAAGTCACCGATGTAGATGCGATCCCCCTCGCGCACGATGGTCGCTTGCGTGATCTTGCGCCGATTGACGTAAGTGCCGTTGGTGCTGTTCAGATCGGTCACGATGAAGCGGCCATCGCGGTACAGCAGCCGGGCATGGCGCTTCGACACGTTGCCCTTGGGCAACATCAGCTCGTTGCCCTGTACTCGACCCACGCTCAACTCGGCAGCGTCGAAGACTTCACGCCGTTCGGCGCCGCCCTTTTCGTGGACGATAATGGCAAACATCGGGGCTTTTGCAGGCGATGTCGGTGCGATCACTTGAAACGTAAGTCTCCGAACCTAGCCACGAGAGGGAGGAGGCTATCACGCGCTACCGATCGAAACACCCGGCTCGCGGTAAAATGCAGCGAACAGGCTTCGGGGACTTCACCCGCGTGGCCCGAGCCCCCGTCGCACTCACGGCGATCTGCCGACAAAAGTGCGGCCCGCCACTCCGCATTCTGCGTAGCGCGGGCCGACTCGATCGACCACGATAGCCCTTGGAGCTCAGCGAGCCGGTTGCTCGTTCTTCACGTCGGTCGTCACCAGACCGAGGAGCTCACCCGCTAGGGCGAGCACATCACGCTCGGTGAACCCGCTGGCGCGGAACTCCCGATAGATGTTCTTCGCGAGAATCTGAACCGCCCGCGGATCGGCTTTGGGGCTGGGGGATGCGATGGGGGACGATTGCGTCATTATTGAAATTTCTGCCCTTCGACCGTTGATCCGGACGCCGCCACATATCCAAGAATGATGCCGAAGTTTGGCGAGCTGGGCAGACAGCACAAACCTGCATTTTTCGAGGGGTAGCGGCGCGCGAGCTGCGAAGCCGACTTCGCAGGGGCTGCGAAAGATCGCCTCCCAGTGCACGCAATTACGCGCAAATTCACTGGAAAACGGGGCAAGTGGTTGAACATGTTCCGGTCCCGCTCAGGGGTAGGCGGCGACCACTCGTCGCTCGGGCCGCTCGATGCTCGCGCACAGACTGGTCACCAGCTCACGCCCGTCGTCGCCAAAGTACAACGCCTCGCCGACTTGCGGAGGCGCGCACGAGGGAACCGCAGTGCCATTCGACTGGTATCTCACGCCGCCCGACAGAGTCCGCTGAACGGCCAAGTGCGAGCGCAGAAAACAGCCCGTTTTGCGATCGCGAACCGCCACGCAGGTCTGACCGCGGAAGTGGTACTCGGTATTGCGGGTCACGTACATCCGGTGCTGGCGTCGCTCGTGGCCTGGATACGTCTGGCAAGGGGCGTCGAGGGTCATGCGAAAACTCCGTCGGATTGGGCCGAATTTGACGGATATTTTTCACGATTGGCGGGCAAACGGCAAGTTTTGCTGCTGGCGGGATTCGCCGCACGAGCGCGAGCCGGCGGCCAACCGCCACGAACTTCGTATTGGCACCGCATACGACATACGATCCTGTGCGTGGAGTTTCCCCAGGTGCAGCTTGGCGCATAAGGCGAACGGTCCAGGTCCGGCCAAGGCCAAGATGCTCGCCATCGGCACGAGCCGTACGCTCGAGCTCTGGCAATCGGCCGACTACCGACTGCGAGAGCTATTCGAAGCCGCCGACGTCATGAGCGAAGGGGCGACGCGCAGCGAACCGGACGGCGCCACCTACTACGGCTCCACCAGTGTGCTTTTGCCATTCAGCTCGCAAGGGGGCGGCGTGCCCAAAGAACGCGCGAAGGAGATCGCGCGCCTGATTGCCAACGACCCACACGCACGCATTCGCGCCATCCGCATCGCCTGCCTCGAGGCACAGATCCGCTCGGGCGCGCCGATTGGGCGCGTGCGTGCCGAGCTGTACGTGCGGCGCGATGCACGCGGGATTCGCGTCGACGTCGACGTCGAAGCGCGCGTGTTCAAAAACAGTGAACGACCGCGAGCGCCACGCAAGACCGAACCCACACAGCCCAAGCGGCCATCGCGCGCCTCGTGACGCGAGCAAGACCTGGCCCGTCGTCAAGAAGCATTTTCACCTCGGGGCCAAGCGCGGTGACGCGCGAGAGCGAGCAGCGAGCGCGGTCGAGGACCGCGGGCCGCGCCGCGAGCAGCGCAGCATTCTTCGGCGCACTGGCGATCCTCGGGTGTTCCACTTGACACGAAGCGCCGCGCGGAAGAGTTAGAGGCTCGTCCTTTCAGAGTAAGCGGGAACCAGCAAACGAATGGGTCGCAAGAGACAGCGCGACGAAAAGATAATCCACGTGGTCTTCGGGCCCGGTGGCGGTCGTGTGCAGAAGCGCGACCAGAGCGCAGCCGCGCCCGCGCTCGATTCGAGCACTGGCAGAGAGCCGCTCACCGATCTGTTCAGCAGTGGAGAAATCTCACGCTTGCTCGGCATCTCGCCGGCGCGCCTGCGCACGTTCGATCGCGCAGGGGTCGTATCGCCGACCGCGCGCCGCCGCGGCCGCCGCGCTTATTCGTTCTCCGATTTGATCGCGCTGCGCACGGCGCAATCGCTGCTCGAGCAACGCGTTCGGCTGCGTGACGTCACGCGGGCGGTAGGCGCGCTCAAGCGCTCACTGCCCAAAGTCACCCGCCCCTTGCAAGAGCTGCGGATCGTCTCCGACGGGCAACGGGTGATCGTGCACACTACTGACGGCGCGTTCGAGCCGCTCACCGGACAGATGGTGCTCGACTTCGAGGTCAAGTCACTGCGCGACGACGTCGTGCGCGTGCTGCGCCCCTCGGCCGGTCGCGAGCGCGCTCGCACGGCGTACGAGCTGTACCTGCGAGCGAGCCAACTCGACGAAGACCCGCTGTCGATGGACGAGGCGGAAGCGTTGTATCGGCAAGCCGTCACGCTCGATCCTTGGCTGGCCATCGCCTACACCAACCTGGGTAACATCCGCTTCCGACGCCACGATGCCGAGGCCGCAGAATCATTGTACAAAAAGGCGCTGGAGATCGACGTTCGCCAGCCCGAAGCGCAATACAACTTGGGCTACGTGATGCTCGAGCGCGGCCAGCCAGAGCTCAGCGTGCCGCTCTTTCACGGCGCCATCGAAGCCGATCCGAAGTTCTCGGACGCGTACTTCAACCTGGCGATGGCCTACGAGCAAATCGGCGAGACCAGCAAAGCGCGCCCCTTCTGGAAGAACTACATCGCGCTCGAGCCAACCGGGACCTGGACCGAGATCGCCAAGCGCCATTTGTAGTCGGCGCTCACAGTCTGCGGTGCTCGAGGCACGGAACCGCACCCCCGCGCCCGCTGGAGTGAATCCAGCGGGGCCCCACCCCTGAGTTTTGGGGCCCCGACCCCAAAACGATCTCTCGTCTCACACTTCACAGCCTGC
>Ga0207691_10001073_pt1 | contig 27194 bp, 22 predicted proteins | sample KBSM13metaG_FD_184327 | JGI IMG/M metagenome (GOLD analysis project Ga0207691, IMG submission 184327) | Miscanthus rhizosphere microbial communities from Kellogg Biological Station, Michigan, USA - KBS M1-3 metaG (SPAdes) (version 2) | ecosystem: Host-associated > Plants > Roots > Rhizosphere >...
CCGTGCGTCCGGCCGGACTGGCCTTTGGGGGCGTCGCGTGCTCCTCTCTCAGTGCCAGCGCGCGTTCGATGATCTTCTTGAACATCGCGCCGGTCTCGCCGCCTTCGGCGGGACGATGCGAGATCCAGATCGCGGGGTTGTCCTGCGCGAGGATGTCGGCGAAGTCACCCTGGCTCTTGACGCTCAGGGGCGCGAACTCGGCGATGTCCACGTCTCCCGCCCAGTCGTCGCGGTGCTTGATCAACAGCCATGAGCGATCGCTGCCGCCGCTGCCGGCCCAGCCGCCCTTGGTGCGGACGAGCACCCACGATCCTTTCAGCTTGAAACCGTCGAGCGTGAGCTTCAGGTCGCCCTTCTTCAGCGCCGCATCGACATCGTCCACTTCCGGCGTCCACGTGCCGCGGTCCCAGAGCATCACGATTCCGGCGCCGTAACCGGACGGAATCACGCCCTCGAAGTTGCCGTATTCGATCGGGTGATCCTCAACGTGCATCGCGAGCCTTTTGGTTTTGGGGTCGAGCGACGGCCCCTTCGGCACCGCCCACGACAACAGCACGCCGTTGTGTTCCAGGCGGAAGTCGTAGTGCAGGTGGCTAGCGAGGTGTTTCTGTACGCAGAAGAATCTGGGCGTGCGTCCGGCCGGGGACTTGTGTTGCGAATCGCCGGCGGGCTCGGGCGACTCGGAGAAGTTGCGCTTGGCTTTGTATTTCTCGAGGGTCAGCTCACGCCTCCCATCAATCGCTTGATCCGTGAGGACAGGGCGAGCATGACGATGCCGGCGACGATCGGCAGGATGCTGACGGTCATGAAGAGGCGGTCGAGCGGCATCGCTTCATAAAACGATGCCATCTGGCCGGCCATGAAGTTACCGGCCGATGCGCCGAGAAACCACACCCCCATCATCGAGCCGACGACGCGCGGCGGTGCCAGCTTTGTCATGGAGCTGAGGCCGACCGGGCTCAGACACAGCTCGGCGAAGGTGTGCACGAGATACACCATCACCAGCCACATCGGACTGACGAGGACGCCGCCGGCGTCCGCAGCCTGGGCGGCCGGAACGAGGATCAGGAAGCCGAGACCTACGCCGATGAGCCCGATCGAGAACTTCACCGGCGCCGACGGCTGTTTCGGGCCGAGCTTCAGCCACAGCCACGCGAACATCGGCGCGAAGATGATGATGAACAACGCGTTCACCGACTGGAACCAGCTGCTCGGGAAGTCGAACCCCAGCATCGAGTTGCGGGTGCTGCGATCGGCGAAGAGGTTCAGCGTCGAGCCGGCCTGCTCGAACACCGACCAGAAGATCGCCGCACAGACGAAGAACACGAAGATGACCCACAGGCGGCCACGCTCCTGTGGTGTCCAGCTCCGATCGAGGAACAGCGTGGCGAAGAAGATCACGGTGATGATGAGGAGCGAATAGCCGGTGACGTCGCGGACGGTGGTCGGAGAAATCGCGATCACGCCGGCCAGAGCGAGCAGTGCCACGGCGACCACCAGCGCAGTTGCGCCTCCCGCGTACCGAACCGCCTGCCGCTTGTACTTCTCCGCCAGCTGCGGCGTGGTCGCGCCGCCTGGTTTCATTCCCGCCGATCCCATTGCCGAGCCCATCACCACGTACTGGATGAGTCCAAGCGTCATGCCGACGCCTGCTGCGCCGAACGCCCAGTGCCACGCGGAGTTCGGATCCATGCCCCATCCTGCGATGAGGGAGCGGAAACGCGGATCCTGCGCCAGAAACCCGGTGAGCAGCGGTCCCATGAAGGCGCCGAGGTTGATCCCCATGTAGAAGATCGAGAACCCGGCGTCGCGGCGGACGTCGTTCGGCCCGTACATCTGCCCGACGATGACGCTGATGTTTGGCTTCAGAAGGCCGGTGCCGAGCACGATGAGCACAAGCCCGGCGTAGAACGACCAGGCGATCGGGATCGCCAGCGTGAAGTGGCCGGCGGCGATCAGGATGCCGCCGTACAGCACCGCCTTGCGCTGACCGAGCACGCGATCGGCCAGCCAGCCACCGGGGATGCTCATCAGATACACGAGCGATGTGTAGGTGCCGTAGACCGCCGCGGCCGTGGCGGTATCGAGGCCCATGCCGCCGGCCGTGACGGCCGCCGTCATATAGAGGATGAGGAAGCCGCGCATCCCGTAGTAACTGAAGCGCTCCCACATCTCGCTGAAGAAGAGGGTGGAGAGGCCGCGCGGGTGGCCGAAGAAGCTGGTATCCGCGCTCACCGCCGGAGCGTTCATTGCTCGCGCGGCGGCCGTTGCTGTCGGTGGGTTCACGCGTCCTCCTGAGCCGCGCGAAGCGCGGCCAGCAGATACTGTCGGGCAGCCGAGGGCTCTTCGAGCCCCCGCTGCCTGAAGGATAACGTGGAACAATGAAAAGCCGTGCGGGTTCTTCTCGTCTCCACCTATGACCTCGGCCGGCAACCGTTCGGGCTCGCGTCGCCAGCTGCCTGGCTGCGCCGTGCCGGTGTCGAGGTTGACTGCGCCGACACGTCACGCGAATCGCTCTCGGATGATGCGATCCGGAGGGCCGACGCCGTTGCGCTGTATCTGCCGATGCATACGGCCACGCGGCTCGCCGCGGCAGCGATCGAGCGCACTCGTGTCGTCAATCCGGACGCGACGCTGATCGCGTACGGACTCTACGCGCCGCTCAACGCAGCGTGGCTGCGTGAGCGCGGCGTGTCGCACGTGGTGGGGCCCGAGGCGGAGGAGGAGTTGGTACGGATCGCGACGTCCCAACCTCCGACTACCAACGTCCAACGTCCAACTTCCAACTCCCACAGGGAGCGAATCCCGAAGCTGCAGTTTATTCAGCCAGACCGATCGACGCTGTTGCCGCTGCAGCGATATGCCGCCTTGCAGATGCCCGATGGCTCGCGACGCGTCGTGGGTTCGACTGAATCGACACGTGGCTGCAAGCATCTGTGCCGGCATTGCCCGATCGTGCCGGTGTACCGCGGTGCCTTTCGTGCGATTCCGGTAGACGTCGTGCTCGAGGACGTTCGAATGCAGATCACCGCAGGCGCGCAGCACGTGTCGTTCGGTGATCCGGATTTCTTCAACGGGCCATCGCATGCGCGGCGGGTTGTTGAGCGCCTGGCGGCTGAACATCCGGGGGTCGGCTACGACGTCACGATCAAGATCGAGCATCTCCTGAAGCATGCGGACATGCTTCCGCTGCTGCGCGACACGGGCTGTCTGTTTGTGACGAGCGCTGTGGAATCGATCGACCCTGTCGTGCTGCACGCGCTGCGCAAGGGGCACACACGCGAGGACTTCGTGCGTGCGGTGGAGCTCTGTCGCGCCGCCGGCGTGCGCCTGTCGCCCACATTTGTTCCGTTCACGCCGTGGACAACGGCTGCGGGGTACGTCGACCTGCTCGACCAGCTCAGGGCGCTGGAGCTCGAAGAAGACGTCGCGCCCATTCAGCTTGGCATTCGTCTCCTCGTGACCGCTGATTCGGCGTTACTGGAACTCGACGAGATTCGCGGCGGCATCGCCTCCTTCGACCCGGAATCGCTGACCTATCCGTGGCGCCATGCGGACGCCTCCGTCGATACGTTGCAGATGCAGGTGATGCACCTTGTCTCGGCGATGCGAGAGGCCCCGCGCCATGAGATCTTTGATGCCATCGATGCGGCCGCTCGCGCAGCCGCTCACGCGTCGCCCAGGGCCGCCTCGCCCCGCGCACACGTTCCGGCGGCACCGCACATGACGGAGGCCTGGTACTGCTGCGCCGAGCCAGGCCCGGATATCGCCAGCTACGTGTGAAACGGGTTCTGCTTCTCGCAACGACGACCGGATATCAGATCCGTTCATTTGGCGAAGCCGCTCAGGCGGTCGGCGCGGAACTGATGCTGGCCACCGATCGGTGCGATCAGCTCGGTGACCCGTGGGCCGACCGCGCGATCCCGGTGCGGTTTCTCGACGACGAGGGGTTGATGGGCGTCGCGATCGCCGCCTGCGTGACTCAGAAGCCGGACGCCGCGCTGGCGGTCGGCGACCAGCCAACGTTACTGGCCGCGCGCGTCAATGAGGCGCTCGGCCTGCCCGGGAATCCACCAGGCGCAGCGGCGAGGAGCCGGAACAAGCTTCAGGCACGCGATGCGTTCAGGAGCGCGGGCCTGTTAACGCCGTTCTATCAGGTGTTCTCGCTGCGCGACAACCCCGCGCTGCTCGCGGGGCAGACCATCTATCCCGCGGTGCTCAAACCGCTGGCGTTGTCCGGCAGTCGCGGCGTGATGCGCGTGAATGATCCGACGGAGTTCGTTGCGGCCTTCGAGCGGCTCTGCGCGTTGATGACCGCTCCGGACATACGCCTGGAACGGGATGCGGCACATGACGCGGCGCTGGTCGAGTCGTTCGTTCCCGGCCTCGAGTTCGCCGTCGAGGGCGTGCTTACGCGAGAGAATTTTCAACCGTTTGCGATCTTCGACAAACCGGATCCGCTGGACGGTCCGTTTTTCGAAGAAACGATCTACGTCACGCCCTCACGGCAGCCTGCGTCCGTCCAGGGGCGGATCATCGCAGCCGTTTCGCGGGCCGCCCGGGCGCTGGGTCTTCGCCATGGGCCAGTTCACGCCGAATGCCGGGTCAATCAGGATGGCGTCTACGTTCTCGAGGTGGCGGCACGTCCGATCGGCGGACTCTGTGCGAAGTCGTTGAGACTCGAACGACACGGCCACCCGGGGACGGTGGCATCGCTCGAAGAAGTGCTCCTCCGACACGCGCTTGGAGAAGACGTCAGCGGATATCAGCGCGAATCACGCGCGTCGGCGGTGATGATGATTCCGATTCCCGCGCGTGGCGTCTATCGCGATGTGCAGGGCGTCGCAGCGGCCCAAGCGGTCACCGGTGTCGATGAGGTGCGGATTACCGTAAAGCCGGACTCCCTATTGATCCCGCTGCCCGAAGGACGCAGCTATCTGGGGTTCATCTTCGCGCACGCCGACACGCCGTCCGATGCGGAGCGGGCCGTACGCGAGGCTCATGCGAAATTGCGATTCCTGATTGTGAGAGAGGTGCCGTTGGCCAGGTCCGGCGAATAACAGGTCCGGCTGCAGCCGGACCCGACGACTACTTCGTCTGCTGTGGAACGTATCCCGGAGGAAGCGCAGCCCCTTCGCCGAAGAAAAAATCTTCCATCTGCTTGGCGACGAGTACCTGGGCTTCTTTCTGCCACGGCATCAGGCGGTACTCGTTGAGGATCATCTTCTGACGGTCCTCCCACAGCTTCCAGGCCTGCGCTGACACGTTCTCAAACACTCGCTGTCCCAACTCTCCCGGCCAGGGTTGGGTGTCGAGTCCCGGAAGCTCCTTGCCGAATTTCACGCACTTCACCGTTCGTCCGCTTTTATTTGCCACCGGTGCTTGCGTGGGAGAAGGAGCGCAGTCGTCAGCCATGTCTGCCATGTTAACTCTCGATTGTGAGTTTTGAATCGCTACGCAATTGATACCTCATCTGTAGCGATACGCTTCAGACGGCCAACGTGCATTTCCGGCACGACCCGCCAAGTCATTGAAATCAAACGGGTTTTATTGTGTGCAAGTAATGCCGCGGTGGCATACGCCTTGTAGCCTCAGCCTCGCCATCCCGTGCACAGGCGCACGGGTTCTTGATCGAACGAGTAGGGCCGTGTTGGGTCACGGCGTTGACGAGGAGGAGTGCTGTGGACGGAATTCGAAAAGAGCGCCGTGGCTTTGCATCGATGTCAGCGGAGAAGCAGCGGGAAATTGCCAGCAAGGGTGGACGCGCTGCGCACGAGAAGGGCACCGCTCACGAATGGACTGCCGACGAGGCGCGTGCCGCAGGACGCAAGGGCGGGCAGATCAGTCGCGGCGGTCGCGGCCGACTGGTGTCGACGCCGAATCCGGCCGATGTGAGTACGGTAGGCGTGGCTCCGTCATCCGGAATGGAGCCGGGACGGGTAGACTAATAGCCGGCCCGTTGTTTCGACGTCGAGCCGGAAAAGAGAGGCGACTAGTGTTCGTGCGTATTTTGTCTTCTGCGTTCCTGGTGAGCGCGCTTGCGGTGATGCCAGCCGCGGCGCAGGCACAGCAAGGCGGCGGCAAAAGCACTACAACCACCACCACATCAGGCCCTGTCGTTACGTCGGATGAAATCGTTCTCGAAGGCGACGCCAATCCGCGTCCCGCCTTACCGACGATCAATGGCGACACGGGCCTGTGGTACGTACCAACCGCTGAAACGCTGCCGGCCAAGAAATGGTCGGCCAGCCTATTTCGCGCGAACTACGCCACCGCACAGGGTTTGACCGATGTCAGTCAGATTGGCGTCACTGGCGCCTATGGCATCGGCAACCGCTTCGAGCTGTTTGGATCGTGGCATTGGGTACGCTACGACCGCGACCTGCGGCCGTTATTCGATCCAAACAATCCGAAGTTCGGCGGCGTCACGTCCGACTTTCCATTCGTCCGGAGTGGCTGGACGACCGATGGCGGCCCGCTGATCGTGGGCGGTAAATGGAGTCTGATTCAACAGGGGCGCGGCGATGTGATGAGCTTCGGGCCGCGCGTGACGGTGCAGTTCCCAATCGGCTCACAAGATGCGGCGACCGACGACTGGGTGACGAATGTCGGAGTCGTCGCCAGTCGCGAGTTCTCAAAGACCACGGAGATCTCCGGGACCGCAGGCGCTGTGCTCCGGGCCAACCCGGATCGGTTCGATCTGTCCGACGGGATCAGCTGGGGCCTCGGCGCGACGTTCCCGTCACGGAAGGCATTCCGTGCCCTCCTCGAAGCCACCGGCGAATTTGCGGTCGGGGACGACGTTGACGTGATCGGTGCGCCGTTCGTCGCGGATGATGGCAGCATCGCGCCAATCCACAGCACTGCGAACGACCCGACGCACTTGAAGTTCGGGGCTGTGTGGCAGGCGAAGAACGGCTTCTTCGTGCACGGCGGCGGCAACTACAGCCTCGACGTCGGCACCGGTAGCGGGAACCTCGATCGGAATGGGTGGGGATTCGATCTTCGCCTCGGCTGGCATCAGGGTGTAACGCCGCCGCGTCAGCGCGTCCGTCGCATCAAGGAAACGACGACCATCACCAATACGATCACCAACACGGTGACGGTTGCCACGCCGGCACCGGCGCCGAACCGGCCGCCGACCGTTCGAGTCACCTGCGACCCGGCCCTGCTCGAACCCGGGCAGACGTCGCGGTGCACCGCGCAGGGAACGGATCCGGAAGGTGGGCCGCTGACGTACCGCTGGACGGCAGGCGCGGGAAGCGTCAGCCCGGCAGACTCGCCGAATACGACGTTCACGGCGCCGCAGACGGAAGGCCCGGTCACCGTGACCGTGACCGCCACCGACAACGCCAAGAACGACGCGACCGCGTCGGCAACGCTGCTCGTTCGGCCGCGGACGGTGATTGAGTTCGAGGACGTACACTTCGACTTCGATCGCTACAGTCTGCGTCCGGAAGCGTTGAAGCTGCTGGATGAGGCCGTGGCCAAGCTGCAGGCGAACCCGAACATCCAGGTGACCATCGAAGGTCACGCGGATTCCGTCGGCACGCAGCAGTACAACCTGGCACTTGGCGATCGCCGCGCGAATTCGGCGCGCGACTACCTCGTGATGCGCGGCATTGCGACGTCACGTCTGCGGACGGTCAGCTACGGCGAGGATCGTCCGATCGACACGAATGAGACCGCGGCAGGCCGCGCACGCAACCGGCGCGCGCACCTCGCGGTCATCATGCAGTAGGAAGGGCCAAGGGCTAAGGCCCAGGGCCTAAGTGCTGGTCAAGGCCTAAGGCGCGCAGGCGCCTTAGGCCTTTTTTACGTGCCCCTTCGGCCCGCTTAGGCCTTCGGCCTTGGCCCTCAGGCCATCCTGTTCAGGCACTCTTCCTGCTTCTGCATTGCGCATGAAGTACCTGAAGCTCTACCTCGTCGGTTATTTCGTCCTTCTCGTCGGCGCGTGTCTCGCCCTGTGGCAGGCCGGTGTCCTCAACGACATCCCGCCGATCTGGCTGGGTATCGGCGCCATTGTCGCCGTCGGATTTGGAATCATGCTCGCCGTGGCGTCCTCACCGCGCGTGACGACCACGACGACACGGGACGTCTAGCAGGACTCAGCCATGGCCGCCTGCCGAGCGACATTCCTGGTTGTGGTCGCCGTTGCTCTGATCTGTGTCGTTGGCTGCCGAGAAGGTGACATCCAGATTTCAGGTCTCACCTTCAACGGCGTCAAGCAGGTCGATAAGGGCGCACTGGCCAATGCGCTGCAGACGAAGAAGGGCTCCTGGATTCCGTGGGGCCGCAAACGCTACTTCGATCGCCGCGCGTTCGACGCCGATCTCAAGCGAATCGAGGCGTTCTACCGGGACCGCGGGTTTCCGGACGCGCGCGTGCGTTCCTTCGATGTCAAGCTGAACGACGCGCAGGACAAGGTCGATATCAGCCTCGACATCAGCGAAGGCCAGCCGATCGTCGTCGAATCGATTGAGCTGCGCGGCTTCGACGTCATCCCGCCCGACCGCCAGCGTGCGCTGCGCGAGTCGCTCCCGCTGCTGCCCGGACGGCCCCTCGACCGCCAGCTCGCGATCGCCTCACGCGAACGCGCGCTCAACGCGCTTCGAGACGATGGGTATCCCTATGCGGAGGTGACGCTGCGCGACGAAGAGGCCGCGCCCCAGAGGAGTCGTCGTCTCATTGTCGACGCGGTGCCGGGCGTCCTGGCGCACTTCGGCGAAATCGACATCCGCGGCCAGGCGTCAGTCAGCGAGCACGTCATCCGTCGTCAACTGACCTTCGAGCCTGGCGATCGCTACACGCGGCGTGAGATGCGCGAGAGCCAGCGCAAGCTGTACGGGCTCGAGCTGTTTGAGTTCGCGAATGTCGAGCCGCTGGAAGAGCCGGTACTGATGAACGAGGAAGTGCCCGTCCGCGTCACCGTGGCCGAGGGACAGCACCGGAAGATCACCACGGGGATCGGCTACGGGACGGAAGAACGCGCCCGCGCGCGGATTCGCTGGGAGCACCGCAACGTCTTCGGCGGGGCGCAGCAGGCGGGCATCGAGGCCAAATGGTCGTCGCTGGATCGCGGCGTCCGCGTCGACTATCGCGAGCCGTTCTTCCTGTCACGCCATCTGTCGCTCGACTTCGATGGCCAGTCGTGGCAGGCGGCCGAGCCGGTGTATTCGACGAGGCAGGTCGGGGGCCGATTTCTGCTCCGGCATCAATCGAACCTGCAGAATTTCTGGACGATCGGCCTGGCGAACGAATTCCAGCACAGCACCATCGATCCGGAGGCGCTGCGCGACTTCACGATTCGCGACGACCTTATTGCGCTCGGCCTCGATCCCACGACCGGCCAGTCGCGCGGCACGCTGTCGGCGCTCGTCTTCGACATCTCGCGGAACACCACGAATAACCTGCTGAATTCCACGCAGGGGTACTTGCTGTCCGGTCACATCGAACAGGCGGGCAAGTGGCTGTGGGGCAACTACAACTTCTGGTCGGCGTCGGCAGAGGCGCGGCACTTCGCGACGTTCGGGCGGACGGTGACGCTTGCCACCCGGCTGCGCGCCGGCTCGATCGTGCCCGCCGGCGATGACGAAGCGAACGTGCCGTTCTACCGCCGGTTCTTCCTCGGCGGCTCCTCGAGCATCCGCGGCTGGGGCCGGTTCGACGTGAGCCCGCTCACCGAAGGATTCCCTGTCGGCGGCCTGACGATGTTCGAGGGGTCATCGGAGATCCGGATGCCGCTGCGCGGCAAGCTTGGCGCCGTGGCGTTCATCGATTTCGGCAACGTCTGGCGCGAGCCGCGCAATTTCGATCTCGGCGATCTGCGATATGCCGTCGGCCCCGGGCTCCGCTATCAGACGCCGATCGGGCCGGCGCGGTTCGACGTCGGTTACCAGTTGAATCCGATCGAGGGACTCCTCGTTAACGGCGAGCCGCAGAAGCGCAGCTTCCGGATTCACTTCAGCATCGGGCAGGCCTTCTGACGCCGGGGTCGTGATGTCGTTTGCCAGGCGCTCCCTTCAAGTCGTTGCCCTGCTCGTTACGCTCGTTGTCGGCACCACCGCCATGGCGGTCATCGTCACGCAGACCGCCTGGTTCAAGGAGTGGCTGCGCGGCTTCATCGTGCGGCAGGCGGGCGACTACGTCAACGGGACGCTGTCGATCGGCACGCTCGACGGGAACCTGTTCTCCGGCGTCAAACTCGGGAACGTCGGCGTGACCGTGAACGGCGAAAAGGTGGTCGACGTCAAGGACGTCAGCCTCGACTACAACGCCTGGACGCTCGTACGCGGTGACGTCGTGCTCGACGAAATCACGCTGACGCGCCCTGTGCTCCGGCTCGAACATGACGAGCACGGCTGGAATCTCGCGCATCTCATTCGCGCGCGAACACCAGATCCTGACAAGCCGAAGAATCGTCCGACCCTGGAGATCGGGGAGCTCACAATCAGCGATGGCACGTTGTACGTCAACCAGGGTGCTGTCGGGACGAAGGGGGTGGATGTTCCCGCGCGGATCGACAAGCTCGACGCGCTGGTGGGCGTTCGCTCCAACGAAGACGAACTGACGATCGACATCAACAGAGTGTCGCTCCGTGCCGAGGAACCGAACATCGGCATCAACAAGATGTCGGGCGTCATTCGGCGCACCCGGAACGCGCTGACGTTCGACAACGTGGCGATCACCACCGAAGAGAGTGGTCTGCGCGTCAACGGAACGGTCAGCAACATCGAAGGCCGGAACGCAGTCGTCGATCTCAAAGCCGCGTCCGACAAGCTGGCGCTCAATGAGATCGCAAAGCTGTTTCCCAGTCTCCGCGGGTACAACGTGCAACCCGCATTCGACGTGGTGGCAAAGGGCCCGACCGAACAGATGTCGGTCAATCTGTCGATGCGGGACGCGCGGCTGGGCGATATCGCGGCCGACATGACCGTGGATGCCGCCGCGCCAGGGTTCACCGCGCGTGGGAGCGCTCACGTCGATCGGCTGGATGTCCGGGCGCTGGTTCGCGACGGTTCGCCACAGCTGGCCAGCAACATCACCGGCAACGCGCGATTCGATCTGACACTCCCTGAAGGCGGGCGGCCGATTCGCGGTGCGTATGACGTCGACATCGATCGCGTCCGCTTTGGCGGTTACGACGCGCGCAATGTCGTCGGCAATGGCCGCATCGACGGCACGACCGTGCACGTTGTCGCCGCCCGCGGCGACGCCTACGGCGCCCACGCGACCGCCGCGGGCACCGTACGCGCTGGCGCGCCGCTGGCGCTTGATCTGCACGGCCGCGCGACGAACATTGACCTTCGCAAGCTGCCGCCGATGCTCCGGGCACCACAGGCGGCCAGCGACCTGCAGTTTGCGTACACGCTGAGCGTGCGGGGAAGTGCGCTCAAGGGCGACGTGACACTGGATCGCTCCACGATCGCAGGAGCGTCGATCGCCCCGGGCGCGATTGGAACGTTCTCGTTCGGCGCCGGAACCCCGACCTACACCGCCAAAGGAGAAGTTGCCGGCGTCGACGTGCAACAGGTCGGTCGCGAGTTCAATATCCCCGCGCTGGCGACAGACCGGTTCCGCAGCACGGTCAGCGGCCCGTTCGACGTGTCGGGTGCCGGTGGCGGCAGCTACCCGTTGACGCTCGACGTGACCGGCACGCTCGTCGATTCGCAGCTGTTTGGCGCATCCATTCCACGCATGGACGTGACGACGAACGTGGCGGACGGCAATGTGCGCGTGCACACGGACGGTTCGTTCGCTGGCCTGGATCCGTCCATTCCGACGCTGAACGAGCGGTTGAAGGGCATGTTGACCGGATCCGTGAACGCGGATACGACGATGCGTGGATACGCGAACGGTGTCACCGTGGATTCGATCGACACGACCGGTCATGTGGAACTTGGACCATCAGTGGTTGGCAAGCTGTCGATCGATTCCGCGGTGGTGGACGGCAGCTACGCGAATCGCGAAGGGCAGTTGAAGCAGTTCACGATCGCCGGCGCCGATCTGAACGCGACCGGCAGCGGGACCATCGCGCTGAACGACTCCGGCTCGTCGAATCTGACGCTCCACGCGGATACGCCATCACTCACCCGCGTCGGTGAGCTCATGGGGCAGCCGATCAAGGGCGCGGTCGTCCTGGACGCCACTGTCACCGGCAACGCGCGAGAGCTCAAGGCAGATGGCACGCTGACGGGAAGCGACGTCGGAAGCGGCGCTAGCGAGGCGTTGAGCCTGAAGAGCACGTTCTCGGCGGCGATTCCTGATCTGCAAATCGAGCGCGCCCGCATCCAGGCCAATAGCACAGCGACGTTCCTGGAAATCAGCGGTCAGAAGATCAACGAGCTCACGGCGGATACGACGTATTCGCAGTCACGGCTCGACTTCAAGGGCACCGCGAAAGAAGGTGTGCGTCAGCTTGCGGCCGGTGGTTGGGTCATCATCCATCCGGACCATCACGAGATTCACATCGGCGACCTGGCCTTGAAATCGGAACAGATCGAATGGCGGACGCCAGCCGGCACTTCCGCTGCCGTTCAATATGGCAAGGACCGCATCGAAGTGGAGAACGTGCAGCTGGTCAGCGGCGACCAGCGGCTGACAGCGGACGGCGTCATTGGCGGCCTCGATTCCACGTTGCGCGTCCATGCGGACAACGTCGACGTCGCGCAGCTTGATACGTTGTTGCTCGGCGACGGCAGGCTTGCCGGCCGCTTCACCGGCGATGCGCAGATCTCCGGCTCCACGCGAGCCCCGAACGTGTCGTCGACGTTCACGTTGTCCCAGGGGGCGTTCCGCACGTTCAAGTTCGAGTCGTTCGCCGGAACGGTCGACTATACGCGAGGCGGCGTGGCGATGGACGTCCGCCTGCAGCAGACGCCTACAGCCTGGATCACCGCCAAGGGCATTGCGCCTCTGACGTTATTCCAGCCCACACCCTTCGGCGAGCAGGTGCACGACGAAAACCGGGCCGGCGGCGCCGTCGACGTGCAGATCGCGAGCAGCCCGATCGACCTTGGCATCGTTCAGGGCTTCACGCCCTACGTGACGAACGTCGCTGGCACCCTGCAGGCGAACGTCCGCGTGACTGGATCCGGCTACGACCCGCACGCCGACGGAGCGATCGAAATCCGTGGCGGCGCGTTCGCCATTCCTGATCTGGGGACGCGCTATACGGGTCTCGACACCCGGATCGATTTGAAGCCGGATGTCGTCACGGTGCAGGAGTTCAAGGTGCTCGACGGTCACGGCCACCCGATGACGATCGGCGGAACCCTCGCGGTTCACGAGCTGTCGGTGGGCGCCGTCAACATCAGCGTTCAGTCGAACGACTTCGAGGCGATGAACAGCAACCTCGCCAAGTTGATCCTGGACACGCAGTTGAAACTGACCGGCGACCTGCGACAGCCGCGGCTCGAGGGGACGGTGAGCGTGGAAACCGCCTCGATCGACGTCGCGCGGCTGCTCGAGGAGACCACCGCCAATCCGTACTCGATTGACGAGACCGAGGATGTGCTCGTCGGAGCCGACGAGGCGGCCCGCGCCGTGCAAGCAACGCCGGCCACACCGCCGCCGGCGCGGGTACCGAGGCCGGAGCCGAGTCTCTTCAGCGCGCTCGATCTGGATGTCACACTCGAAGTGCCCGACAACATGGTGCTGCGCGGCAACGGCGTGCGGCCAGCGAACGCCCCCATCGACATCGGCGACATCAGCGTCACCGTTGGCGGGCAGGTGCGTGTGTTCAAAGCGCCAGGCGGAGAAGTCCGGCTGCTGGGCGATGTCGACACCGTGCGCGGCAACTACAACTTCCAGGGACGCCGCTTCGAGATCCTGCGCGATGGACACATCCGCTTCGCCGGCACCGACGAGCTCAATCCGACGCTCAACATCCGCGCGCGTAGGATCATTTCCGGTGTCGAGACGTTCGTGCGCGTCGATGGGACGCTGAAGCAGCCGGAGTTGTCGTTCAGCAGCAACCCGCCGCTGGATCAGGCCGACATCCTCTCCCTGATCGTGTTCAACCAGCCGATCAACGAGCTGGGCGAGGGGCAGCAGGCTTCGTTGACGGAGCGTGCCGCCGCCCTCGCCGGTGGATATCTCGCTACGGGCCTGAGCCGGTCGATCAGCAATGCATTGCAGCTCGACGAGTTCGAGATTCAGGCAGGTGAACAGGGATTCGGTCCGACGCTGAGCGTCGGGCAGCAGGTGGGCGAGCATTTCTTCTTCCGCGTCCGGCAGGGGTTCGGCGACGCGCAGGCCACCGAACTGATTCTCGAGTACCAGCTGGAAGATCATCTCCGCGTCCAGGCGGCGGCAGCGGAAACACCCAGCGCCCAGCGTGTCACGTTCCGGCGCGTCGAGCGTGCCGGGCTCGATTTGATCTTCTTCTTCTCGTACTAACGGCTATCGTGTGGCTGATCGTCTCTGGAGGGTCGTGCACGAGGCTTGTTCCGCGGTATCTGCTTATCGGTTGCCACGCACGACACGTTATCGCTGCTGACCCACGACCGTAGATCGCGGACCGCTTAGAGATCCCCGCCGCTGGTAGGAGAGTCCCTCAATCCCGCCCAGCACATCACTTCGCCAAAGTCGACCGGCCGCTGTTCGACCTGCGTCATTCCCGGGAATAGTTTCCGTGTCGTCGAGGTCTCTACTTACAGATGGCATTCATCGGTCGGCTCCATCCCCTGCTGATTCACTTTCCGATTGCCCTCGTCATCGCGGCGGGACTGGCTGAGTGCGCGGCGATCGTCACCGCAAACGAGGATTGGCGGACGATGGCCGTCGGAAACGTTCGTGCCGGTGCGGTCTTCGCGTTGCTGGCGACGATCGCCGGCTGGCGGTTGGCCCTCATGCCGGACATGGAGGTGTCGCTGCTGCTCGAATGGCATCGGTGGCTGGGAATTATCGGGGCCGGTTCACTCATTGCGGCAGCGCTCGCGACGGGAGCCGTTCGTCGTCGGTCGGTGCGAGCGGTACGGATTTACCGGATTGCTCTGGCCGCCTCGGTACTCCTGGTGGCAGTAACCGGGCATATCGGGGGAGTGCTGGTCTGGGGTGTGAACTTTCTGGTCCCTTGAGGAGGTACGTGTGTCACAGGCAGATGATGAGAGAGAGCTCGATCGACGGGGTTTTCTGAAATGCATGGCATGGGTGGGAACGCCAGGCGCGGCTCCCCGGGTGATGAATGGGGCAAATCATCCGGGGTGCCATCACGATCTAATTTTCGAAAGGATCACTATCGTGCGTAAATACCTCTGTGCGGCTGCGCTGGCCGCGTCGATGTTCGTTCTCGCTGCATGCGGCAGTTACGGCAGTTCATCGCCATCTGGTCCCAGCGGCTCACCGCCTCCTGCCGATGCCATCACCATCAACGTCGTTCGGGAGAATGGCAACCAATCGTTTTCGCCGAATCCGGCGACAGTGCCAACGGGACAGACAGTGGTCTGGCACAACATCGACACGACGACGCACCGGGTGGTGCTCAACGATGGGCGGCTGGATACTGGAAACCTCGCACCGGGTGCGTTCAGTCAGCCGATGACACTCGGTGCGCCAGGCCCTTACCATTGCTCAATTCATCCGGATATGGTTGGCACTCTCGTCAGTCAGTAGCCCGGATGATTGCGGCTGAACCTGATGAGAATCCTAGCCATCTCCGGCAGCCTGCAGGCTCAGTCAAGAAACCTGGCGCTCCTGACGGCGGCTGCAGCTGTGGCGCCGCCGGGAGTAGATATCGTCGTGTTCGATGGCATTCGCGATCTGCCGCACTTCAACCCCGACATCGAAGCGAGTGCGGTGCCCGAGAGCGTTTTGCGATGGAGGCACGCGCTGGCGGCCAGCGACGCAGTCTTGATCGCTTCCCCCGAGTACGGCTTCAGTCTGCCTGGTGTCCTGAAAAATGCTATCGATTGGGTGATCGGCTCTGGTGAGCTCGAGAAGAAAGTCGTGGCCATTACGGCCGCCGTGCCCGGCCCAGGGCGGGGCCGGCGTGGACTGCAGGCGCTCCGCGAGACCCTCTCTGCCGTGCGGGCCTCAATCGTGGGTGGCGAACCGATTCCGATCGGAACAGAGTTCGAGCGCTGCGTCGGCGCGCTGGTCAGTGATCTGATTCAGGCGGCTCGACGAGAGAACGCGCGACGACGGTCGCGCGGTGCTGGGTGATTGGCTCGACGATCATTGAACGGATCCGATCGAAGCAGACTCACGAACACCAATTATTCCCACTTGTGAGGGCCGACACGCTGCACGCGCCCCTCGTACGCCACCAGCGAATCGTCGCTTCGCGCCGAGCTCCCCCGCACCCGTTCGCCGATTTCGCGCAGTTCCTCGCACTCGCGGCACCTCAGCGCAAACGGCACGGCCGTCAGACGCTTGTGAGAGATCTTCTCGTTGCACTCCCTGCAGAAGCCATAGTCACCGCGTTCGAGGCGCGCAAGGGCCTGATCCACCTGACGCAGCGCCTGGGCCGCCAATTCCGCGAGGGCAGCGCCGAAGTACTGCTCCAAATCCGAAGCAGATGCATCCGCGGGGTCGAGCGCCTCGAACGTCTTGCCGTCGTGGCTGTGCGCGCGGACCTCGTTGAGCCTTGTCCGCAGGCTCCGCTGAAGGTGGCGCTTGTGATCCTCGAGGGTCGCTTTCAATCGTGCGTATCGTTTGTCGCGCATGGCCTCGGCTCCGTGATCTGCCGTCTCATGCTGACGTAGACTCACCGGCCGGTTCGTTTATTCCAACGACCGCGAAGGAATATGACTTCGTGGTTCCATCCCGGGCGCAGGTGGCAGGAGCGCTCACAGCGATCGTGACCGTGACGCAACGCAGGTGGGAACGCGGAACCGGGACGCGCGAAACTGGGCAGCGCGATCCCGGGAGGTCCGCGTGATCAGGGGATGTCCGGACGAGTTCGTCCTATGTCAGCGCCTCATCCTGCGCGAGTTCGACCTGTACTCGAGCGTCGTTGAAGCAGGCGCCGCCGCCGAGATCTGTCAACGTGTCAGGCGCAAGGGCATTTGCGGTGTAACCGTTGGCCGTGTGCTTCCGCCACAACCCCTTCGGCAGCATCACCGTGCCAGTCCGAATCCAGTTGCCGACCTGCACGTTGCAGCGCACCTCGCCCAGATCGTTGAAGACGCGGATCGGATCGCCGTCCTTCAGGGCGCGTGCCTCGGCATCGGCCGGATTCATCAGCAAACGCACTTCGGGGCGTGGGAGCTCAGAGAGCGTGGACGTAATCGTTCGCTCGCTGGCCGGCGAGATGAGCGTCAGCGGAAAGGCGAGTGTGGCGGGATCAGGCTGATAGCCGTACAGGCCCGCTGGGGCTTCTGCCTCGAGCGCCTCAGGATACAGGTCTGCCTTGCCGTCCGGAGTCAGCGGCCAGACGTCGCGGAACTGAATCGGCCGGCCGCCGAACGGCGGCGTTGCGGCGCCCATCTCCCGCAGATCCTCGCCAATCGAATGGGGCAGGTGCGCCAGGACGTCGAGCATCTCCTCCAATTCGCCGGAGGGTTCGCCCGCCTGGTTCAGGTCGAGTCGTTCGAGCAGCTCGCTGAACACATCCGCGTTGGGACGCGATTCAGCGACGCGTTCGATCACGGGCTGACCGAGTCGCAGGCTGATGGGCCCGTAGCCGCGCGCGAGGTCGTAGCCTTCGAGGAACGTCGTCGCCGGCAGGAGCACGTCGGCGTACCGTGCGGTGTCTGTCATCACCTGGTCGAAGACGACCGTGAACAGATCGTCGCGCTCGAGGCCTTGCAGCACGCGCCGCTGATCTGGAGTCGTGACCGCCGCGTTCGAGTTATAGACGAACAGCAGCTTCACGGGCGGATCGTTGTATTCGGTGAGCGCGCGACCCAGCTGGTTCATGTTGACGATGCGGGTCCGCGGCTCGTCGGCGGGAATCCAGTTGCGCGTGATGCCCCAGGCCGACGTGTTGCTCATCGCATACCCGCCGCCACGGACTTGGAACTTGCCGCCGACGGCGGGCAACGCGAGGATGGCGAGCGTGGCGTTGCCGCCGTTACGATTGCGTTCCTGACCCCAGCCGCAGCGAATGACGGCCGGACTGCTCGTCTCGTAGAGCGCCGCCACGGCTTCTAGCTGGCTGGCATCAACGCCTGCTTCTGCGGCGGCACGCTCGAAGGTCCACTCTTTCGCTTTGGTGCGCAGCCGATCCGCACCCCGGGTGTACGCGGCGATGAACTCTGAATCCGCACCGCCCGTTTCAAACAGATGCCGATGGATCGCGAGCGCGACCGGGAGGTCGGTGCCCGGACGAATGGCGAGATGAATATCCGCGAGCTTTGCCAGCTGCGTCGTCCGCGGGTCGACGACGACCAGCTTAGCGCCGCGGCGTTGCGCTTCGCGGATGTGGGGCACCAGGTGGAGGCCTGTCGCTGACGGATTGGCGCCCCAGATGACGATCAGCCGCGCGTCCTCGAAGTCCAGGTAGGTGACGGAGGCCATCTTTCCGTACATCGCGCCGTTGGCGGCACCGGTCGCGGCCGCGCATACCGTTCGCGCCAGACGCGAGGCGCCGAGCCGCCGGAACAGCGTCGCATCGCTCGTGTCCTGGGTGAGCAGTCCGTTCGAGCCGCCATAGGAGTAGGGCAGGATCGATTCGCCGCCCCACCGCTCTCGCGCTTCGCTCAGACGCTCGGTGATGAGTGCAAGCGCCTCGTGCCATGACGCGCGCTCGAAGTTCGCCAGACCTTTCGGTCCCTTTCGTATAGCGGGATACAGGAGGCGATCTGGTCCATACAGCCGCTCGGGGAACCGACGCACCTTTGCGCAGATGTAGCCGTCGGTCACCGGATTGAGCGACGACCCATCGATCGAGGTGACGCGCCCGTCCTGAACGCGCACGTCGAGGCTGCAGGAATCGGGGCAGTCGAGCGGACAGACGGTTGATACCGAATGTTCTGACGCGAACGAGGTGGAATTCATGGTCAATTCCCAACTCCCAACTGCCAACTCCCAAAATGTCCCGTCATTGCGACTTTGGGTGTTGGGAGTTGGAGATTGGGAGTTATTAATACTGGCACATGTCCGAGCCACGCGTGGTCATCATCGGTGGCGGATTTGGCGGTCTCACGGCTGCCAAAATCCTGCGCAACACGGAATGTCGCGTCACGCTGCTTGACCGGCGGAATCATCATGTCTTTCAGCCGCTGCTGTATCAGGTTGCAGCCGCAGCGCTGTCACCCGGCGATATCGCAGCCCCGATCCGATGGGTGCTGCGCCGCTCGCGCAATGTGCGTGTCCTTCTTGCCGAGGTGGCGACCATCGACGTGGACGCACGGCGCGTGGTACTCACCGACGCGGATAGCGTTGAGTATGACTATCTGATCGTCGCGCCGGGCGCCAGCCACACCTATTTCGGACACCCTGAGTGGGAGCCGTCGGCGCCGGGCCTGAAGACCCTCGAGGACGCACTCGAGATTCGACGACGGGTGCTGCTCGCGTTCGAACGTGCTGAGCGTGAGACCGATCCGGCACGGCGCCGCGAGCTGCTGACGTTTGTCCTTGTCGGCGGAGGACCGACAGGCGTCGAGCTCGCGGGAACACTCGCCGAGATCGCGCGCCAGACTTTGCGCGACGAATTCACCTCGATCGACACGAGCGTCACCCGCATCGTGCTCGTCGAAGCCGGCCAGACGATCCTGCCGTCGTTTCCCGAGAAACTCCGTGACGCGGCCCGTCACGCGTTGGTCCGGCTGCGCGTGGACGTGCGCGAACACACGACGGTGACCGGCGTGGACCAGCACGGTGTGTGGCTTGGTCAGGAGCGGCTCGATGCCGGCACCATCCTCTGGGCGGCAGGTGTTGCTGCCTCGCCGCTCCTGAAGACGCTCGGGGCCGCCCTCGATCGGGCCGGGCGGGTGGTCGTCGAGCCCGATCTGTCGATCGCGGGGCATCCGGACGTGTTCGTCGTCGGTGATGCGGCAGCGTTTCACCAGGACGGCCAGTTGCTGCCGGGTGTGGCGCAGGTTGCCATCCAGGGCGCCGCGCATGCGGCGAAGACCATCCTCCGGCGGGAACGCGGCGAGCCTTCAACGACGTTCGTGTACCGCGACCTTGGCAACCTGGCAATCATCGGGCGCGGCTCGGCCATCGCCGACATTGGCCGTGTGCATTTCTCCGGGCCGCTGGCGTGGCTTTTCTGGCTGTTTCTGCACATCTTCAAGCTGATCGGTTTCCGCAATCGTCTGAGTGTGATGCTGCAATGGGGCTGGGCGTACGTCACCTTCCAGCGCAGCGTACGACTCATTACGCAACGCTGAAACGGCGACGCTTTTGCTCATCTCATTCACCGATGGCAAAGGCGCCGGTGGCCCTTCCGCATGAATCGGCACGCGCGGCCGGACTCCGCTACGTGTCCGATCGTCGTCCGGGAATCCGGCGCACGATGTCGTCGCTCGGTTTCAAGTACTCCCGGCCTGACGGTCGCCTGATTCGGAATCCGGCGGAACTGAAGCGCATCGCGAGCCTCGCCGTGCCGCCGGCCTGGACCGATGTCTGGATCTGTCCCGATCCCCGCGGCCACCTGCAGGCCACGGGTCGTGATGCGCGAGGACGAAAGCAGTACCGCTATCACCCCGAATGGCGGCAAACGCGTGACGAGACGAAGTACGAACGGCTGCCGGCGTTCGCCGCCGCGCTGCCAAAGATTCGCGCACGTATCGACGCGGACCTGGCACGCACAGGCCTGCCGCGAGAAAAGGTCCTTGCCACCATTGTGCGGCTGCTCGAGAAGAGCCTCATTCGCGTTGGGAACGAGGAATACGCCCGCCAGAATCAGTCGTTCGGACTGACGACCCTGCGCAACCGGCACGTGAAGGTCAACGGCTCGAGCGTCAAGTTCGAGTTCCGGGGCAAGAGCGGCGTCCGGCATTCGGTGAGCGTGACCGACAGGCGCGTGGCGCGGATCGTCAAGGGTTGTCGCGACCTTCCAGGACAGGATCTCTTTCAGTATCTCGATGAGGACGGAACCTGCCGCGACATCGGCTCGGGCGACGTCAACGACTATCTGCGCGAGATCTCAGGAGAGGACTTCACGGCGAAGGACTTCCGCACGTGGGCGGGAACGGTGCTGGCGTTTGCTGCGTTCCGCGAGATCGATGGGCAAAAGGCGTCGACCCGGGAGCACGGGCCGCGGAGACGCGAAGGCGCAGAGAAAATTTCGGCAAAGAGTGTCGTTCAGGTTGTGGACGCGGTAGCCGGCGTGCTTGGAAACACGCGCGCCGTCTGTCGCAAGTCCTACATTCACCCTGGCATCATCGACGCCTGTTGTGACGCCGGTTCGAGCATGTATCGCCCGGCGCAACGGACCCGCCATTCGGCGAAGCGCCTCTCAGCCGACGAATGTGCGGTGCTCGCGATCCTGCGGTCGTTATCGAAACCGGAGAAACGAAAGGCTGCCTGACGCGACGGTCAGGCGTTGCGCTTTGGGTAGCGCGTGGCGACGTAGTTGTCCACCAGCTCGCGAAAGCCATGGGCGAGCTCGTCGTACGTGCCGCGCAGCGTCGTGAAGTGCTCGCCGTCGATGTAGACGGGGCAGTTCGGCGCTTCGCCGGTTCCGGGCAGGCTGATGCCGATGTTCGCCGCCTTCGACTCTCCGGGACCGTTCACCACGCAGCCCATCACCGCGAGCGTGAGCGTCTCAATGCCGTCGTAGGTCTTCTTCCACTCCGGCATCTGCTCGCGGATGTAGTCCTGCGTGCGCTCGGCGAGCTCCTGGAAGGTGCTGCTCGTCGTGCGGCCGCAGCCGGGACAGGCCGTCACACTCGGCGCGAACGCGCGGATGCCGAGCGCCTGCAGCAGTTCGCAGGCCGCATACACCTCTTCTCTGCGATCTCCGCCGGGCCGTGGCGTCAGCGACACGCGAATGGTGTCGCCGATCCCTTCGTTGAGCAGGATCCCCATCGCCGACGCCGACCACATCAATCCCTTCATGCCCATGCCGGCCTCGGTCAACCCGAGGTGGAGCGGCTGGTCGGATTGCTTCGCAAGGTCACGGTAGATCGAGATGAGGTCGCGCGGGCGTGAGACCTTGCACGAGATGATGATCTGGTCTTTGCGCAGTCCGGTCTCGAGCGCGAGCTCAGTGGACTGGATGGCGGAGATCGTCATGCACTCGTTCAGGATCTGTTCCGAGGTCCGGCCAAGATTGCGGTCGGTGTTCTCCTGCATCTTGGTGAGGACGAGCTCCTGATTCAGCGAACCCCCGTTGACGCCAATGCGGACCGGCTTGTTGTGATCGATCGCCACGCTGCAGATGGTGGCGAACTGCTCGTCGCGCCGGCGCCCGGTACCCACGTTCCCCGGATTGATGCGGTACTTGTCCAGCGCGCGCGCGCACTCAGGGAAGCGGGTGAGGAGTTGATGGCCGTTGTAGTGGAAATCGCCGATGAGCGGTGCCGTGCACCCGGCATCGAGCATGCGCTGCTTGATTTCGGGCACTGCTGCGGCAGCCTCGGGGAGATTCACGGTGACGCGCACCATCTCCGACCCGGCCTCCGCAAGCTCGATGCACTGGTCAGCGGTCGCCTTCGCATCCGCCGTATCCGTCATCGTCATCGACTGGACGACGACAGGCGCTCCTCCGCCCACCTGGACGTTGCCAACACGTACGCCGACAGTCTTGTGGAGGCGGGCTACTGAAGACACCTGACTAAGAATAGCAGCCGTTCCCGGTTCCAGGTTCTCGCGTCCGGGTTCGTGTTCAGGTTTGGTTCAGCGTTCAGGTCTCTTTCCACCCATCCCTGAGCAGGATTCCGCGAATCTGCTCTGCTCTGGCCATCGCCAGATCGATCGTGTCGTAGTTCTCAGCGCGGTCCATGACGCCATCGAAGTACCACGTCACGGTGGTGGCCGTCGCCCCCGGGAAGATCGTTGCGTGTGCGGTGGAGCGTCCCCGCGTCATGCGCCAGAGCACGGTTGGATCATTTCGATGAAGGTCCATCTTATCGACTCTCCAGACTGAGGAGGCCGACGGAGATGATCGCGAGGGCCCACAGCGTGGGGTTCAGCTCGCGGTGGCGCCCGGTGGCGACGTAGAGCAGCGCGTGCAGAACGAAGCCCCAGAGAATCCCCTGCGTGATCGAAAGCGTGAGTGGGATCAACACGATCGTGACAAACGCCGGCAACGAATCTTCGAGGGTCCGGAAATCCAGCGATCCCACCATCTGAAACATCGAGAGGCCGACGAGGACGAGCACTGCGGCTGTCGCGTATGGCGGGACTGCGGCGGCGAGCGGTGCGATGAACAGGCACGGGAGAAAGCAGAGCGCGGTGATCACGGACGCCCGGCCCGAGCGGGCGCCCACGCGGATGCCCGCAATACTCTCGACAAAGGCGGTTCCGGACGATGTGCCGGCGAGGCCGGCGCCGACGGTCGCGCACGCGTCGACGATCAGTCCGCGCCGCAGATTCAGCGGCCGACCATCCGGTTCCGTCAGCCCTGCGGCACTGGCAACACCGATGAATGTCGACAACGAGTCGAAGAGATCCGTAAACAGAATCGCCACAATGGCCGGAAGCAGCGACCACCGGAGCGCGTCGATCACGTCGAGCTTCAGGAAGACGGAGGAAAAGTCCGGCGCGCTGGTCAGTTGCGCCGGCGGCGTGGCGAGGCCGAGTATCCAGGCCAACGCTGTCGTGGCAAAGATCGCGGCCAGGAACGCGAACGGGTTCCGGCGCCGCAGCAGCACAACGGCGATGACGATTCCCATCAACAGGAACCCGGCCCGGTGGTCGAGTGTGCCGAGGCGCACGATGGTCGATGGATCTGCGGCAATCAGGCCGGCGTTGCGGAAGCCGATGAACGTCAGCAGCAACCCGATACCGCCGGCTGCGGCGATGCGAAGCCCCGAAGGGATGGCCATGGCCACGTGTTCACGCAGCGGCGTGGCCGACACGACGAGAAACAGGACGCCTGCCCAGAACACCATTCCAAGCGCCGTCTGCCAGGGCACGTGATTCTGCAGAACGATGGTGTAGGCGAAGAATGCGTTCAGCCCCATGCCAGGCGCCACCGCAAACGGCAGCTTTGCGTAGACTCCCATCAGCAGCGTCATCGAGCAGGCGATGAGCACGGTGGCGGTCATCGCGCCGGCAAACGACATCCCGGTGCCAGGAGTGGAGAGGATGCCGGGATTGACGACGACGATGTACGCCATCGTGAAGAAGGTGGTGATGCCGCCGGCGAGGTCGCCGTACTTGGAGGCAGGGGAGGGCGAGGACACTGCGCGGAATATTGTCCTTCGTCCCTGGATGTTGTTTACACGCGATAACGCCCTAGCCGCGCGGTGAGAATCGCTCTGAGATCGGCCTCGGACCGCGTGCCGGTCAGATCGAGATCGGACTCGCTCAGCGCGTCAATCAGCGCGCGAATGACATGCGCACGGCTGATGGCGACGCCGCTCGCGGCGCGGATGTCCGCGCCGAGCCGATCGAGAAACACGATCTGCCGGTCGAACAGCACGACGGTGACCTTGGTCCAGTGTTCGGTATGCGAGGGCCGTCGTCCACGCTTCTTCGGACGGTCCGCATCGCTGCTCTCGACCGGCGGAACGAAGATGTCCTCGCCGCGCTTTCCCAGACGTTTACGCATCCCCACGGCTCGATTGGGCGTTCCCTGCATAGGATTTAATTCAGTAATTAAAGTCTGATGTCACGAAATCGAACATGATCGTAAAGCAACCTCACGCATGGCGCAAGGTTGGGCGCCGTCAGCGAGCCCGACGGGCGATGCGGGTGATGAGTTCAGCCGCCACGCGGCGATAGGCGCGGCTGCCGCGCGATGCCGGCGCATACGCAACCACCGGTACACCATGCGACGGCGACTCGGCGACCCGCGGATCCTGAGGCACCTCGGTCAAGAGGACCCCGCGGCGGTTGTGCAGGCGGATGATGTCGATGATTTCTCTCGTCGCCTGACGCCGGTGGTCAACCATCGTCAGCAGAATGCCGCACAGTTGAGCGGTGGTTTTGTGTTCGGCGTGATAGTCGCGGTACCACGTCAGAAAATGCGCCAGCGATTCGAGCGAGAGGTACTCCGCGCGAATCGGCACGATGAGCTGATCGGCGATCAGTGGCACGCTGCGAGCAAGGAGGGAGTAGCCGGCCGGCGAGTCGAGGATGATCGTGTCGAACTGCGGCACCAGCGGTTTGATGACGTCAGCGAGCCGGCGCTCGGGTTCGCGAACATTGCGCAGGCGGTTGTCGATCTGCGTCAGTTCCGGTGAGCCCGTCAGCAGAAACAGATTCGGCGTGTGCTCGACCGCTCGCACGGCGTCAGCCGGGCGCGCCTCGCGCGTCAGAACCTCGGCGATCGACGGCCGCCGCGCGTGTGCCGGCCGCACCCCGAGCGAGATTGAAGCATTGAGATCAGCTTCGAGGTCGACGAGCAGGACCTTCCGCCGCATGGACGCCAGGACAGCGGCGACGTTGACGGCGGTAGTGGTCTTGCCAGTCCCACCTTTGGGGTTGAACGCGGCGAGAATCACGGAGCGTCAGGTGGGCAAGGGAGTTAGAGACGTCTTTCACCCCGAATTATAGACCGTGTCTCCGTGCTTCAGTGGTCGTCAGCTGTGCGCGCACGATGAATCGTTGGGGCGCGGAGCCGATGTAGCGGAACGGATAGCAGGTGACGAGCGTGAGGGCAGGCTCCGTTGTCGGACTGAGAACCCACGTGTCGGTCGGCTCGACGATCCGGGTGCCGTCGACGCGATACGTGAACGTTCCCTCGGGTGTCACCAGACGTACTTCGTCGTTCACGCGAATCTCACCCAGTCTGCGGAAGAACGTATCGCGGTGCGCTGCCAGCCCGATGTTGCCTCCTTCACCGGGCAGCGCGGTGCCGCCAATGTGACCGATGGCGAGTTGCAGCGTCCGTGCATCGCTGCCGGCGCGCACAATGGCCGACACGTCCAGCCTCGGGATCTCGAGGCGGCCCAGCGTCGATCCGGTTGTCGGACGTGGGCGCGGCGCCGCCGGTGCCACCCGCTCCTCCGTGTAGGACGATGCATCCGCGTTTGCCAGGATCTTGTCGAGCTCGCGGGTCTCGTACGCCTGGTACAGCGCAGACTCTCCCAGCACGTATCCGTAATATCCGAGGCAGACGAGGCCGATGACCAGCAGCAGCCGCTCGAGCAGCTTCAGCCCGCGACGCACGGGTGGAGCAGTGGCGTGCGGCGGCAGCGGGCCGCGCGCGTCAGTGGGCGTCAGCGTGGCGGGGCGCCAGGTAGCCATCGCGAGCAATCACCGAGAGATTCTTATATCCGTGTGCGCGCACCGACACCTTCACATGACGGAAGCGTCCGTCATGGACGGTGTTGGTCGGCACGTAGCCGATGCTGTAGCCGCGGCGGATGTTGGCCGCGATCTCGCGGAACGCGTCGACGACCGTACGTTCAGACTTCGGCGAGTACGTCACCCCGCCTGAGCGCTGCGCCAGCTTCTTCAGGAGCCCGGGATTCCCATCGCCCGACCCGAGTTCGGCTGTCGAGATCGTGTAGATCAGTGCGTTGCTGCGTGCGGCGCGCTCGAGCATCACGTCAGCGGAATGCATGCTGGCATTGTCGTCACCGTCGGAGAGTACGACCAGCACGTGCTTTTGATGTGAAGCCTCCTCGAGGTGCTCGAGTCCTTCGATGACGGCATCGTGCAGCGCCGTCTTGCCTCCCGGCGGGAATCTGGTCACGGCTGCCTCGATCTGAGGGGCATTCTGTGTAAATGCCAGGTTTCCAGGAAGACCGTGACGGATGTGTTCGTTGAACACGATCGTGAAGACTTCGTCTTCGGGGTGACCTGAGGTCGCAAACGCCTTCGCGCCGGCCAGCACCATCGACCGTCGCGCGATCATGCTGCCGCTGTTGTCGACAACGAGCCCCACTGCCACCGGCACATCTTCGTTGCTGAAGAACGTGATCCGTTGCGGGGTGTCGTCTTCGGCGACCTGGAACGCCTCCTCCGGAAGATTCGGAACCGCGTCCGAGTGTCCGTCGAACACGTTTACGTGCAGTACGACGAGCTCGGATTCGGCTTTGAAGACCGGCGCGGCATCATCCTGTTGGCGTGCGCCAAGCGGAAACACCGCCAGCGTCATCAACCCCACACAGGCAAAACCGACAGATATTCTCATCGGCGACTCCGGCGCTTCAACCATCGTACGACACACGTTGGGGGTCGGGGCC
>Ga0207691_10001075_pt1 | contig 27186 bp, 25 predicted proteins | sample KBSM13metaG_FD_184327 | JGI IMG/M metagenome (GOLD analysis project Ga0207691, IMG submission 184327) | Miscanthus rhizosphere microbial communities from Kellogg Biological Station, Michigan, USA - KBS M1-3 metaG (SPAdes) (version 2) | ecosystem: Host-associated > Plants > Roots > Rhizosphere >...
GCGCGCGAAGTGCTGAGCAAGGAAGGCAACTTCATCCGGCCGATGTACACGCCCGGCTTCGCCGCGCCCGAGATGTACCGCCGCGACGGCACGCTCGGCCCCTGGACCGACATCTACGCGATCGGCGCCTGCATCTACGCCTGCATGCAGGGCTATCCGCCCAACGACGCGCCGCAGCGGATCGAGAAGGACCGCCTGGCGCTGTCGCTCTCGCGCCTCAGGAACGTCTACAGCGACAACCTGATCGAGGTCACCGAGTGGTGCATGTCGCTCGACCCGCTGTCGCGGCCGCAGAGCGTGTTCGCGCTGCAGAAGGAGCTCTCGCGCGAGACCGAGCGGCAATACACCAAGCTCAGTTTCAGCGAACGGCTGAAGCTCCAGCTCGAGAACCTCACCGCCAGCGCGAAAGCCTGAGCCTCACCTCATGCGCTTCTCCGTCTATCAGGTCAGCCGCAAGGGCGGCCGCGAAAAGAACGAAGACCGGATGGGCTATTGCTACACGCGCGACGCGGGCCTGTTCGCCCTCGCCGACGGCATGGGCGGCCATCCGGAAGGCGAGGTCGCGTCGCAGCTGGCGCTGCAGACGCTCGCCGCGATGTTCCAGCGCGACTGCAAGCCGACGCTTCCCGATCCGCTGCGCTTCCTGCACGAGGCGATCGTCGCCGGTCACCACCAGCTGCTGCGCTACGCGACCCAGAAGGCGCTGATCGACACGCCGCGTACGACGATCGTCGCCTGCCTGATGCAGGGCAATGCCGCGTACTGGGCGCACTGCGGCGATTCGCGGCTGTACATGGTGCGTGGCGACAAGCTGATCGCGCGCACGCGCGACCATTCGTACTCCGAGCTGCAGCAGACGATGAGCCAAGTCGTGCCGATGGGCGACCGCTTCAACCGCAACGTCCTGTTCACCTGCCTCGGCAGCCCGGGCAAGCCCGTGGTCGACACCGTTGGCCCCTTGCTGATGCAGGCCGGCGACCGCCTGCTGCTCTGCTCCGACGGCCTGTGGGGCACGGTCAGCGACAGCGAGATCACCGACCAGCTGGCGTCGCTGCCGCTCTCCGATTCAGTCCCCGAACTGGTCGAGCAGGCGCTTCGCAATGGCGGCGCCAAGTGCGACAACGTCTCGGTCCTGGCGATGGAGTGGGAAGGGGTCGAGAACGACAGCGGCTCGGGCATCCAGACGACGTCGCTCGGCGAGGCGGTGTTCGCGTCGACGATCCAGGCGAGCGTCCTCGGCACCGATGTCTCGCCCGACGAGCTCGACGACGCCGAGATCGAAAGATCGATCAAAGAGATCAACGAGGCGATCAAGCGCAGCTCGCAGCACAAGAAAGGCTGAGCGCCTTTCTCGCGCTGCGCCCTGCGCTCGCTTCGCTTTCCAGGGCTGCTCCTTCCCCGCTTCGCCCCCCTCCCTCCGAAGGAACGGCGGGCGCCGCTGGCGGCCCTTTTCGAGCGGCGACAATCGGCGATGACTTTCAAACGTTCCCAGGGGCGTGCGCACGATGCGTTGCGGCCTATTTCAGTCGTCCGCGCCTTCACTCGGCATGCCGAGGGCTCGGTGCTGGTCGCTTTCGGCGACACCAAGGTGCTCTGCACCGCGTCGGTCGAGGAGAAGGTGCCACCGCACAAGCGCGGCAGCGGCGAGGGCTGGCTGACGGCGGAATACGGGATGCTGCCGCGCGCGACGCATACCCGTGGCGATCGCGAGGCGGCGCGCGGCAAGCAGAGCGGGCGGACGCAGGAGATCCAGCGCCTGATCGGCCGGTCGCTGCGCTGCGTCTTCGATCTCTCGGCGCTCGGCGAGCGCACCATCTCGCTCGACTGCGACGTGCTCCAGGCCGACGGCGGAACGCGCACGGCGGCGATCACCGGCGCTTTCGTCGCCGCCCACGACGCCGTGGCGTGGCTGGTCGCGCAGGGCAAGCTGGCACGCTCCCCGATCCGCGACTTCGTCGCCGCCGTGTCGGTCGGCATCGTCGACGGCACCCCGCTGCTCGACCTCGAATACACCGAAGACTCGGCCTGCGACACCGACATGAACGTCGTCATGACCGCCGCCGGCGGCTTCGTCGAGCTGCAGGGAACGGCCGAGGGCGCGACCTTCTCGCGCGCCGAGATGGACGCGCTGCTCGCCCTCGCCGGCAAGGGCATCGGCGAGCTGGTCGCGGCGCAGCGCCGCGCCCTCGCCGAGCCGCTGCCGGTCGTGGCGTGAGACTGGTCCTCGCCTCCAACAATCCCGGCAAGCTCGCCGAACTCGGCGCGCTGTTCGCGCCGCTCGGCATCGAGTTGGTCGCGCAGGGCGCGCTCGGGATCGGCGAGGCCGAAGAACCGCACGCGACCTTCATCGAGAACGCGCTCGTCAAGGCGCGCCACGCAGCGCAGGCGGCGCACGGCGCGGCGATCGCCGACGACTCGGGGCTGGTCGTCGACGCGCTCGGCGGCGCGCCCGGCGTCGCTTCGGCGCATTACGCGACGCTCGAGCGCGATCCGGCCGAAGACCGCGAGGCGCATCGGTTGCGTCAGGACGCAGCGAACAATCGGCGCCTCGTCGCCGAGCTGCGCGGCGCGCGCGAGCGAAAGGCGCGCTTCGTCGCGACGCTGGTCGCGGTGCGGTCGGCCGTAGACCCCGAGCCACTCGTCGCCGTTGGCCGCTGGCCTGGCGAGGTGCTCGAGTCGCCGCGCGGCTCCGGTGGCTTCGGCTACGACCCGCTGCTCTGGCTGCCGTCGTACGGCAAGACCGTCGCCGAGCTCGATCCCGCAACCAAGAACCGGCTCAGCCACCGTGCCGACGCGACACGGCGGATGCTGGTGCTGATGCGCGAGGCGTGGGGCTTGCAGCCTCTCGTGGCACCGAGCGCGAGCGGCCGCTAGAGGCCAGCGGTGGCTCACGTTCCGATCGTCGCGGCGCCGGGAGTTGCGCTGGGCGACGTCGCCGACCGGCTCGAGCGTCTAATGCGACCCGGCGCTCTCACCCTCGCCGCGCTGCCGCCGCTCTCGCTCTACGTCCACCTGCCGTGGTGCCTGAAAAAGTGCCCGTACTGCGACTTCAACTCGCACGGCCTGCGCGCCGCCGGCGACGTCGTTCCCGAGGCCCGCTACGTCGCTGCGCTGGTGCTGGACCTCGAGCAGTCGCTGCCCTTCGTCTGGGGCCGGCGCGTCCACACCGTCTTCATCGGCGGCGGTACGCCGAGCCTGTTCGTGCCGGCCTCGATCGAGCGGCTGATCGCCGCGATCCGCGCCCGGCTCCCGCTCGAGCCCGGCTGCGAGATCACGCTCGAGGCCAATCCCGGAACCTTCGAGCGCGAACGCTTTCACGCCTATGCCGCGGCGGGCGTGACGCGCCTCTCGATCGGCGTGCAGAGCTTCGACGACGCCAAGCTCGCCGCGCTCGGTCGCGTCCACGACGCCGCACAGGCACGCGCCGCCGTCGCCGAGGCCAAGGAAGCGTTCGCGACCTTCAACCTCGACCTGATGTACGCCCTGCCCGACCAGACGCTCGCCGAATGCGAAGCCGACCTCGAGGCGGCGCTCGCGTTCGAGCCGCCGCATCTGTCGCTGTACCACCTGACGATCGAGCCGAACACCTACTTCGCGCGCTTTCCGCCGCGAGTCCCGGATCCCGATCTCGCCGCGGTGATGCTCGACCGCATCGTCGAGCGCGCCGAGCAGACCGGACTCCAGCGCTACGAGGTGTCGGCCTTCGCCCGTCCCGGACATCGCGCGCGTCACAACCTCAACTACTGGGAGTTCGGCGACTACCTCGGCATCGGCGCCGGCGCGCACGGCAAGCTGAGCTTTCCGCACCGCGTCGCGCGCCAGGTGCGGCTGCGCGATCCCGCGGCGTACATGGCGGGCGCCGAGGCAGGCTCGGCACTGGCGTCGGAAACCGAGGTCGCTCGCGCCGATCTGGCGTTCGAGTTCATGCTCAACGCGCTCCGCCTGAAGGACGGCTTCGAGATTGCCCGCTTCTGCGAGCGCACCGGACTGCCGCTGTCGGCCATCGAGGCATCCCTCGCCGAAGCCGAGCGGCGCGGGCTGGTCGCGCGCGATCTGCAACGCCTGCAGCCGACCGCGCTCGGCTTCGACTTCCTCAACGACCTCCAGCAGCTGTTCCTCCCCCGGGGGTCCTGACTCCGCATCGAGGACGGCCGGAACAAGGAGGGCGTTGCGCCGATGCGCCGTCGCCGCGTGCATTCGGCGCAGTTGAGCGCTTTGGCGGGCTTGCGAAGGTCTCTGCAACGAACCCCCGCTGCTAGACTGCCGCGGCCTCCATTCACGCTTCGGGCCACTTCAAGATCGATCCCCCGATCCACGACCGAGCAGCGCTCCGCCTCGACAGTGCGCTCCAGCTGCTGCAGCAGTCCGGCCAAGTGCTGCCCGATCGCAAGAGCGACCGCGTCGCCTGGCTGCAAGCGGTGATCGACGGCCTGTGCCAGCTCTCGAGCCGCGATCCGCTCACGGGGCTGGCCAATCGGCGCCACTTCGAGCTCACTCTCGCCGGCGAGGTCGACCGCGTCGCGCGGGCGGGCGAGCCGGCGCTGGTGCTGATGATCGACATCGACCACTTCAAGCGTGTCAACGACGCGCACGGCCATCAGGCCGGCGACATCGTCCTCAAGGACGTCGCGGTCGCGCTCAGCGAATGCATCCGGCCGATGGACACGGTGGCGCGCTTCGGAGGCGAGGAGTTCTCGATGATCCTGCCCAACTGCGCGCCGTTCTTCGCCCAGCAGGTGGCCGAGCGGATCAGGACCCATGTCAGCTCGCGCAGCATCGCCATCGGCGCCGGCCAGGAGGTCTCGGTGACGGTGTCGATCGGCGGCGCGTTTGCGCCGCAATGGGTGCGCTCGTCGTCGCTGCTCTGGGTCGAGCGCGCCGACCAGCAGCTCTACCGCGCCAAGTCCGAGGGGCGCAACCGCGCCTGCCTCGAGCAGCCGATCGTCTCGCACGTCAGTGCCGAGGAGAAGGGCCTGCTCTTCGGCACCTCGCAGTTCGCCGAGCTATGAGCCGGGCATCGATCCTCGCGGTGACCAGCGGCAAGGGCGGCGTCGGCAAGACGTTCTTCTCGGCCAACCTGGCCGCCGCCCTGGCGCGCCAGGGCGAACGCGTTCTCGTTCTCGATGCCGACCTCGGCCTGGCCAACCTCGACGTCGTGCTCAACCTGCAGCCGAAGATCACGCTGCACGACGTCTTCACCGGCAAGTCGACCCTCGACGAGGCGATCCTTGCAGCGCCGGGCGGCTTCTCGGTCGTGCTGGCCGGATCGGGGCTGGTCGAGTACTCGCGCCTGACGCCTCAGGTGAGAGACCAGCTGGTCGAGATCATCGAGCAGCTCGCGCCGCGCTACGACCGGATCCTGCTCGACACCGGCGCCGGCATCTCGGACGTCGTGCTCCATGCGATCTCGCTCGCCGACGACGTGCTCGTGATCGCCACGCCCGAGCCGACCTCGATGACCGACGCGTACGCGACGATCAAGCTGCTGGCGATCCAGCAGGGGCGGCGCGCGATCCGCCTGGTCGTCAACCAGGTGAGCGCCGTCGGTGAGGGCCGCACTATCCGCAATCAGCTGCAGCTGGTGGTCGACCGATTCGTCTGCCCGCACCTGAACGGCGGCGCCGGCGCCGCGGTCGCGCTCGACCTGCAAGGCGAGATCCCGACCGATCCGGCGGTGCGCGAAGCCGTGCAGCGACGCTGCCTGTTGCTCGAGAAAATGCCCGGCGTGCCGGCGGCGCTTGCCGTGGTCGCGATCGGCGCGCGCATGGCGCGCGCCGGCTTGCCGCTCAGCCCCGCGGCCGCGCCTTCGCTGCCGGCCGCAGGAGGACGATGAGCGCACCGTGGCCGCCGTCGGCGGGTCGGGCATGGGTAAAGGCCAGCACCTCGCTGCGCTGGATCAGCCAGGACTTGACCTTGGCCTTGAGCACCGGCTCGCGGCCAGGCGAGCCATGGCCCTTGCCGTGAACGACGCGAACGCAGCGCAGGCCGTTGCGCGCGGCGTCGTGCAGGAACGAGGCGACGCGCTCGCGCGCCTCGTCGCGACGCAGGCCGTGCAGGTCGATCTCCGCCTGCAGCACCCACACGCCGCGGCGGAGCTTGCGAACGACGTCGACGCCGATGCCGCGCCGGCGAAACGACAGCGAGTCGTCGCTTTCGAGGAGCGACTCGCCGTCGAATGCATCCGAGATCGATTCGGCCAGCGCCGCCGCCTCGTCGCGCTCGCGCTGGCGCGCGACCGCGGGCGTACGGGGACGCACGGGCGGCGGCGCTGCGCCGCGCCGCAGCGGGATGACCCGACCGACGCTCGCGGCAAACAGGCTCTCCTCGCGCCGTTCGGCCGCACTGCGCTCGCCCTCGACGGCGGCGCGCTCGCGCTCGGCTGCGGCCTCGGCTCGCACCAGGCGCTCGCGTTCGACCAGCGCGGCTCGCAGCTGCGCCAGGTCGGCGAGACGCCGGCTCTTGATCGGCGCGCTCACAGGAGCGCTCGTTCGGCGAACGACACGACCGCCGCCTGGCCGACAACGAGGTGGTCGAGGACGCGGACGTCGACCAGCGCGAGGGCGCTCTTGAGCGTCTGCGTCAGGAATTCGTCGGCGCGCGACGGCTCGGCCGCGCCCGACGGATGGTTGTGCGCCAGGATCACCGCGGCCGCGCCGAGCTCGAGCGCGCGCTTGACGACCTCGCGCGGGTAGACGCTGGTCTGGGTCAGCGTGCCGCGAAACATTTCCTCGAGCCGCAGCAGGCGGCTTTGGGCATCGAGAAACAGCACGGCGAAGACCTCGTGTTCGCGGCCGCCGAGCTGCAGGTGCAGGTACTCCTTGACCTTGGCCGGCGAATCGAACACCGGCCGAGCCGCGAGCTCGGTCGCGATCGAGCGCCGTGCCAGCTCGAGCACCGCGGCCATCTCGGCGCGCTTGGCCGGACCGAGCCCCTTGATCCGCTTCAGCGCCTCGGGGTCGGCGCGGAGCAGCCCCGTGAGGCCGCCGAACGAAGCCAGCATCTGCTCGGCGAGCTGCAGCACGCCGGTGCCGGCGAGACCTGTTCGCAGGAGCAGCGCGATCAGCTCGGCGTCGGCGAGTGCTCCCGGCCCGAGGGCGAGCAGCTTCTCGCGGGGTCGCGCCGAGGCAGGAATGTCCTTGAACATGGCGGGTCGAGCGGGCCAGGCAGGCGCGGCTCGTAAAATGCGGGCCAGTCTATTCCCTCGAAAGGCGCACGCGTGAATCGCGTCGAGCCCGGCTCCTTCCTCACCTTGCACTACCGCTTGCGCAGCAGCGACGGCGACGCCTTCGTCGACACCTTCGCCACCGGGCCGGCGACGCTGTCGCTCGGCACCGGCGAGCTCGCGCCGGCGATGGAGGCGCGTCTCATGGGCCTTGCCGCAGGAAGCCAGGAGTCGTTTGCGTTGGCACCCGGAGAAGCGTTCGGTCAGGCCGATCCGGCGCTGATCCGGCGCGTGAGCCGCGCCGAGCTAGACGGAGAAGGCGACGGCGACGGCGACTACCAGGTCGGCGACGTGGTCCGTTTTCCCGGGCCCGAGGGTCAGACCATCGCCGGCGTGCTGCGCACGATCGACGGCGATTCGCTCGTCTTCGACTTCAATCATCCGCTCGCCGGCCGGCCGCTGACCTTCGACGTCAAGCTGATCGCCGTTCTATGACGGTGCACGAGGTCATCCTTGCCGAGCCGCGCGGCTTTTGCGCCGGCGTCGACCGGGCGATCGAGATCGTCGAGCGCGCGCTGCACAAGTTCGGCGCGCCAATCTACGTTCGCCACGAGATCGTCCACAACACCTATGTCGTCGAGGACCTGAAGAAAAAGGGCGCGATCTTCATCGAGGACCTGGCCGAGGTTCCGCCCGGTGCGACGCTCGTCTTCAGCGCCCATGGCGTCTCGCAGGCGGTGAGGCAGGAAGCCGCGGGGCGCGGCTTCTCGGTCTTCGACGCGACCTGCCCGCTTGTCACTAAAGTGCACGTCGAGGTCGCCAAGCTGGCCAAGGAAGGCTACGAGTTCATCATGATCGGCCACAAGGGTCACCCCGAGGTCGAGGGCACGATGGGCCAGCTCGATCGCGGCATCTATCTGGTCGAAGACGTCGCCGACGTCGAGCAGGTCGCGGTCCCCGCGGGCCAGCCGCTCGCGGTCGTGACGCAGACGACGCTCTCGGTCGACGACGCCGCCGAGATCCTCGCCGCCGTCAAGCGCCGCTTTCCCGACGTGCGCCAGCCGAAGCAGCAGGACATCTGCTACGCGACCCAGAACCGGCAGGACGCGGTCAAGGTGCTCGCCCCCGGCGTCGACGTGCTCGTGGTCGTCGGCAGCCCGAGCAGCAGCAACAGCAACCGCCTGCGCGAGCTCGCCGAGCGGCTCGGTGCCGACGCCTACATGGTCGACACCGCCGACGACCTGCGCGCCGAGTGGTTCGAAGGCAAGCGCCGGGTCGGCCTCACAGCCGGCGCGTCGGCTCCGGAAATCTTGGTGCAGGCGGTCGTCGAGCGGCTGCGCGCGCTTGGCGCCGTCTCGGTGCGGGCCGTGGCGGGGGCTCCCGAGCGGGTCCACTTCCCGCTGCCGATGGGCCTCGGCGACAAGGCGATGCGGGAAGTCGCCGGCTGACGCCGCTGCTAATCGTTCCGCCGTGGCGCGGGTCGATGGAAAGTGAGCGGCTGAACGGCGCCGGCCGGCGGCCGGGCCGCAGGCGAGCGATCGCAGCCGTCGCAGCCGCATCCGGAAGACGCGACGGCGTGCTTGCGCAAGCGAAGCGCGATCGCCGCGGGCAGCGGCAGCTTCAGCAGCGCAACAGCGATGCCGCGGCGCGCCGCCGCCGGCATCAGCGTCCACGTCGCGTAGGCCGAGCAGGCGACGACCAGAACCGCGACGACGAGCTCCTGCAAGACCATCAGCCGCCTCCGAGAGCAAGGGTCACGCGGTAGGTGACGAACGAGGCGATGTAGGCGAGCGCGAACAGGTAGCCCGCCATCAGCAGCGGGTAGCGCCAGGAGTTGGTCTCGCGCTTGACCACGGCGAGAGTCGAGATGCACTGCGGCGCGAACACGTACCAGGCGAGAAGCGAGTACGCCGTCGCCAGCGACCAGCCCTTGGCGATGATCGGCGCGAGCGCGTCGGCCACCGCGTCGCCCGCCGCCGACATCGAGTAGACGGTGCCGAGCGCACCGACCGCGACCTCGCGTGCCGCGAGTCCCGGCACGAGCGCGATCGAGATCTGCCAGTTGAAGCCGATCGGTGCGAACACGTGCTCGAGCGCGCGGCCCATCATGCCGGCGACGCTGTACTGGATCGCCGGGCCGGTGGCGCCCGTGGGCGGCGCCGGAAAGCTCGACAGGAACCAGAGCACGACCATGAGCGCGAAGATGATGCCGCCGACGCGGCGCAGGAAGATCCAGGCGCGCTCCCACAGGCCCAGGCCGAGGTTGCGCAGGCTCGGCAGTCGATACGGCGGCAGCTCGAGCATCAGGGGCTGGTAGCGGCGCTTGATCCAGATTCGCTTGAAGAGCCACGCCACCGCCATCGCCGAGACGACGCCGGCGACGTAGAGGCCGAACAGGGTCAGGCCGCGCAGGTTGAACGGTCCCACGTTCGTCGCCGGAACGAAGGCGCCGATCAGGAGCGCATAGACCGGCAAGCGCGCCGAGCACGTCATCAGCGGCGCGACCATGATCGTCGCCAGCCGGTCCTTCCAGTTGGCGATGGTTCGCGTCGCCATGATTCCCGGGATCGCGCAGGCGAAGCTCGACAGCAGCGGAATGAAGGCGCGCCCGGAGAGACCCACCTTGCCCATCAGGTTGTCGAGCAGGAAGGCGGCGCGCGGCAGGTAGCCGGAATCCTCGAGCGCGAGGATGAAGAGGAAGAGGATCAGGATCTGCGGCAGGAACACGAGCACGCTGCCGGCACCGGCGATGACGCCGTCGACGATCAGGCTGCGCAGCGGCCCTTCGGCCATGTGCGCGGTGGTCCATTCGCCCAGGCCGGCCATCGCCGCCTTGATCGCGTCCATCGGCACGTTGGCCCACGCGAACACCGCCTGGAACATCAGGAACAGGACCGCCCCTAGCAGGACCAGGCCCCAGACCGGGTGCATCACGACGGCGTCGATCCGATGGTGGAAGCGCTTCACCGACGCGGCGCCGGGCGCGACCAGGGCGAGGATGCGACGCACCTCGTTCTGCAGCTCGGCCGACGAGCGCGCCTGGCGCGCGCTCTCGGCCGCGCCGAGGTCGCCGGTCGCCGTCGCGTCGACGAGCGTCCCGGGCGATTCGTGGTCGGCGAGGTGGCGCTCGAGCAAGGCGAGCAGCGCGGCGTGACCATCGGCGCGGACCGCGACCGTCTCGACCACCGGGCAGCCGAGCTCGCTGGCGAGTCGGTCGACGTCGATCGCCAGACCCTCGGCACGCGCGACGTCGGCCATGTTGAGCGCCACCATCAGCGGGCGGCCGAGCTGCTTCAGCTCAAGCACGAGGCGCAGGTTCATGCGCAGGTTGGTCGCGTCGACGACGGCGACGATCGCGTCGGGCGCGGCTTCGCCGTGACGCCGGCCCTCGATCACCTCGAGCGTGATCTGCTCGTCGGGGGTCGCCGGGGTCAGGCTGTAGGCGCCGGGTAGGTCGACGATGGAAACCGTTCGGCCCGACCGAAGGCGAGTCAGGCCGACCTTGCGCTCGACGGTGACGCCGGCGTAGTTGGCGACCTTCTGGCGCGCGCCGGTCAGCAGGTTGAAGAGCGCCGTCTTGCCGCAGTTCGGGTTGCCGACCAGGGCAACCCTCCAGAGCGGAGCCTGGTGGGCGGCGTTCAGGGCGTGGGCCATGGTGGGTGCCGCCGCTCTCAGGACACCGGCACTGGCGTCACTTCGATGCATTGGGCTTCCAGCAGGCGCAGCGCGAACATGGTTTCGCCGATAAGCACCGCGAGCGGCTCGCGACCGCCCGGCCCGCGGCGCAGCAGCTGCACCGGCTCGCCCGGCAGGAAGCCGAGCTCGCCGAGCCGGCGCAGCGTGACGGCGTCGATGTCGGCCGACGACGAGACCACTCCAGCGACGGTCGCACGGGCGCCGTCGGGCAACTGGTGGAGACAGAGCTTGGCGGCAGGGGTCATGGCGGATGTCGCACCCCGAGGAGGCGGTCGACTTACATGCGAATGAGATTGTCTCTCATTTGAATCCCCGTGCGGCCACCGCTGCCACCTCCTCGCCCACGCCGGCGTGCGATCGTTGACGAGCCGAGGAGCGCACTCGGTGGCGAACCCGCTCCCTACAATCCGGCCTCCTCGCCCACTTGGCGGCGCCTGCAGTGCGTCGCGGCTCGACATGCTCGACATCACCCTGCTGCGCAAGGATCTCGCGCAGGTCGTCGCCCGCCTCGAAACGCGGCAATCGCCCCAATCCTTCCTCGACGTCGATCGCTTCGTCGCTCTCGAGTCGGAGAGAAAAGGGCTGCAGACCCGCACCGAGGAGCTGCAGGCGCGGCGTAACGCCTTGTCGCGCGAGATCGGCAAGGCAAAGGGGCAGGGCGGCGACACGAGCGCGGCGATGGCCGAAGTCGCCGGGATCGCCGACGAGCTCGCGCGCTCGGCGGCGCGCCTCGAGACGATCCAGGGCGAACTGCACGCGCTGCTGATGGCGCTGCCGAACCTGCCCGATGCGAGCGTTCCGGTCGGCGCCGACGAAAAGGCCAACGTCGAGCTGCGCCGCTGGGGCACGCCGCGCCGCTTCGAGTTCGCGCCGCGCGACCACGTCGACGTCGGCGCGCCGCTCGGGCTCGACCTCGACTGCGGCATCAAGCTCAGCGGAGCACGCTTCTCGTTCCTGCGCGGCCCGGTCGCGCGGCTGCATCGGGCGCTCGCCCAGTTCATGCTTGACGTGCAGACCACCGAGCACGGCTACGTCGAGTGCTACACGCCCTACATCGTCAACCGCGAGGTGCTCGAGGGCACCGGCCAGCTGCCGAAGTTCAGGAACGACATGTTCTGGGTCTATCGCGGCGCGGAGGGCGAAGAGGCGGGCGCCGTGGCCGCGCGCGAGCAGTACCTGATCTCGACCTCGGAGATCTCGCTCACCAACAGCGTCCGCGAGGAAGTGCTCGCGGAGGCGCGGCTGCCGATCAAGCTGACCGCGCACACGCCGTGCTTTCGCTCGGAGGCCGGGAGCGCGGGCCGCGACACGCGCGGCATGATCCGCCAGCATCAGTTCGACAAGGTCGAGATGGTGCAGGTGACGCATCCCGAGAAGAGCTTCGCCGCGCTCGAGGAGATGGTCGGTCACGCCGAGGCGATCCTGCAGAAGCTGGAGTTGCCCTATCGGGTCGTCCAGCTGTGCACCGGCGACATGGGGTTCGGCGCGAGCAAGACCTACGACCTCGAGGTCTGGGTGCCGGCGCAGAACATGTATCGCGAGATCAGCTCGGTCTCGAACTGCGAGGCGTTCCAGGCGCGGCGCATGCAGACGCGCTTCAAGACCGCTCAGGGCAAGAACGAGTTCGTCCACACGCTCAACGGCTCGGGGCTGGCGGTCGGCCGGGCGCTCGTCGCCGTGCTCGAGAACTTCCAGAACGCCGATGGCTCGGTCGGCGTGCCCGCGGCGCTCCGGCCCTATCTCGGCGGCCTCACGGAGTTGCGCGCGTGAGCGCGCTGACGCCAGCCCTCGTCGACGTACGCGCGACTGCGCTGCTCGCCGCCTACGACGGCCAGCGGCCGCTGCCGACCTTCACCGGCACCGACCCCTCGTTCCAGGTCGCCCAGGCGTACCAGGTCGCCGACGAGATCCGGCGTCGGCGCATCGCCCGCGGCGAGCGCCCGCTCGGCTACAAGATCGGCTTCACCAACCGCGGCATCTGGCAACGCTACGGCGTGTTCGCGCCGATCTGGGGCCCGGTCTGGGACACGACCACCGAGCGTGTCGACAGCGCTGCGGCCAGCGTCTCGCTGGCTCGCTTCGTCGCGCCGCGGCTCGAGCCCGAGGTGATGTTCGGCTTCTCTCGCGCGCCGCGCGCCGGAATGAGCGTGACCGAGCTTGCGGCGTGCATCGACTGGGTCGCGCACGGCTTCGAGATCGTCGACACCCATTTCGCCGACTGGCGCTTCGCCGCTGCCGACACCGTCGCCGACTTCGCCCTGCACGGTCGCTTGTTCGTCGGGCCGAGGGTTCCGATCGGCAGCTTCGGCCCGTCCGGCCGTGACGCTGCCAAGGACCTCGCTGCGATGTCGGTCACGCTCATGGCCGATGGCCGCGACGTCGAGGTCGGCCGCGCCGACATCGTTCTCGACGGACCGCTCAACGCCTTGCGAATCTGGGTCGACGCGATGGCGGCGCAACCCCAGCAATGGCCGCTCGGCGCCGGCGACATCGTCACCACCGGAACGATCACCGACGCCGCGCCGCTCGTCGCGCCCGGCGTCCGCTGGCAAACGCGCCTCAGCGACCCGCGCCTGGCGGCGATGACGCTGGAGACGAAGGCGTAGCGAAGGGCGAGCGGCTCCCAGGCCCTAGAATCCCGCCCTCGGCAGCGACCCGCCGAAGCAGCCGAACCGGAGAGGTGGCAGAGTGGTCGAATGCGCCAGACTCGAAATCTGGTTTACGGTTCACCGTAACGTGGGTTCGAATCCCACCCTCTCCACCAAACGGCGTCCCGAGCGGTGCAACGACATCTCAAACCGTCGTCGTTTTCCTAGGCAGGACCGCTGGACCGCGACTTGCGACCTTGCCTGCACGGCCGTATTCTCGGCACACGTTCCGCGGCTGATCGTGCGCGCTTCGGCAGACGTTGCTGAGAGTGCGCTTTTTGTCCGAGGAACCGCCATGTCCGCCCCCTCAAGTCGCGTCGTCCGGCTGCATGCGTTGTTGTTGGGGGCGCTGTCGTCTGCTGCCCTGGCCGACCCCGGTGGAATTCCCGCCGAAGTCCAGGCGCTGCGAGGAAGAGTCGACGCCATCCAGGCGCAGCAAGCAAGCGCTCAGGCGCAGCTGGGTGGTCTGCTTTCGGCAGTCACCAATCTCACGGCTGCCAGCAACAGCTTGCGGACGGCCATCACGGCGTTGACCGGCACGGATGCTGCGATGCAAGCGAAGATCGCAGGCCTGCAGTCGTCGGTGAGTGTTCTTCAATCGACGAGTACCGCGCTGTCCGGTCAGCTAGCTGCACTGCAGACCGCCAACTACACGACACCGCGGTTCACGGCTACCCCGAGTTGCGTGGTTTCCGCTCAGCAGGGTCAGCAGCCGGCCGAGGGCGCAAACTACTACTGCAAGCTCGACGGGGCCGATGCAGCAGGCTTGACGGTGCAGTGCTATGCACCGCCGAGTCTCGCGTTCGCGGGGAACTTCGCCTCCTTCGTCAGAAACGCCGCCTCCGTAGGCAACTTCCAGTTCATCTGCGCTCAATGATCGCAAGCGCGGCGTTGCGCCGGTACGAAGCATCAAGCGCACCTCGCGCATCATCCCGTCACCATCGCGATCGGAGTCCTCATTGAAAAGCAAGAGCTCGCCTGAGCCCACGGAGCTGTTCGACCCCCGCCAGCCGCTACCTGAACTGAAGGACCTGGTGCTCTGGCGCGAGGGCAACCTGGTGACGGCTCAGTGGCGCGGATCGCCGAAGTTCTCCGTGGGCGTTCTATCCACTTTTGACGACGAGCAAGCCTTCGAACGAGCTGCCGTCTCCATGAGCCTTGCTGTCAAGCCGGGGTTCAAGGAAGCCGAAATGAAAGCATGTGCCAAGGAGATCAGAAGGCGAGCGGAAGCCAACAGGGCTGCCGGGCTTCCGTCCGCTGTGAACTAGCTGCCTGTCACGCCGCTCCTGGCCTGGCACCTGGCGGTCGCGCGCGAGCTCGGCAGTCGGGTCCAGAACGTCCAGGTTCTGACGCATGACGCGAGCGGCCGGCCGATCACCGACGACGACGTCGCGATCGCCTACCTCGACGCCGCCGAGCTCGGTGGCAACCTCGTCGGCCACGCGCACGCGCGGCCGGCGGTGCCCGCCAATCCGCGCAACATCTGGGGCCATCACCCCGATGGCACCGTCGGCCGTGGCATCCAGTATCCGTTTCGCGAGCCGGCGCCCGGTGCCCGGCACTCGCCATGGGACGAGACGCGCCTCTAGCCGTGGAAGAAGTGATGCGCCAGCTGCTGCGCCATCACGCCGCGGAGCCGGCGAGCCCGCTGCAGATGATCTCGACCCCGAGATCAATCCGCCGCCCGACTACGGTGCCGGCGCACGGTACTCACTCTACGACGACAGCGTCGCGCTCGCGAGCTGGCTGCGCGCCGAATGGGCCGCCGCCCAGCAGCCGGCGCCAACGGCCGCTCGCGCCGCGACCTGACGGCGCACGACCAGGATCGGCGCGGCCATTCCGGCCCGTGGCGCTGAACGAGAATCGAGCATGGCTCACACCTTCGCCAAGGTCGCTGTCGTCGGTGCCGGTGCGGTCGGCAGCTTCTTCGGTGCGATGCTGGCGCGCGCCGGCCACCGCGTCGTGCTGATTGCCCGGCCGGCGCACGTCGAGGCAATCGCGCGCGAGGGACTTCGCCTCGACAAGGGCGGCAGCATCGAGGCGATCGCGGTCGAGGCCGGCGACGACATCGCCGCCGTGCGCGACGCCGACCTCATCCTCTTTTGCGTCAAGTCGACCGACACCGAGGCCGCGGCGCAGGCCATGGCGCCGCACGTTGCGCCGGGCGCGGTCGTGCTCAGCCTGCAGAACGGCGTCGAGAACGCGTCGGCGATCGCCCGGATCGTCGGCCGCACCGTCGTGCCGGCCGTGGTGTACGTCGCGACCTCGATGGGCGGCCCCGGCCTCGTCCGCCATCACGGCCGCGGCGATCTTGTCATCGGCGCGCTCGCCGACAGCGGCGAGAGCCGTGCGCAGACCGAGGCGTCGCTGCAGGCACTGGTCGACTTCTTCGCCACCGGGGAGGTGCCGGTGCGCATCTCGGCCGACGTCACCGCCGAGCTCTGGTCGAAGCTGATGGTGAACTGCGCCTACAACGCGATCTCCGGGCTCGCGCAGGCGAGCTACTCGGCGCTGGCCGCGTTGCCCGAGGCGCGCGAGCTGCAGCGCACGGTCGTCGCCGAGGTCGTCGCACTCGCTGAAGCCGAAGGCGTGCATCTTCCGCTCGCGCCGTCGCTCGAGGCGATGGAGAAAATCGCCGGAGCGATGCCGGCACAGCTTTCGTCGACCGCCCAGGACATGGCGCGCAAGAAGCCGAGCGAGATCGATCATCTCAACGGCTTCGTCGTCCGGCGCGGCCGCGAGCTCGGAATCGCGACGCCCGCCAACCAGGCCCTTCACGCGCTGGTCAAGCTGATCGAGGCCGGCCATGGGCGCGCCTGAGGCCGGGGCGCAAGCCCTGGTCGACGTCCCGGCGCCGTTCGCCCAGGCGCTGCGCGAGCTCGGCCTGGCCGGCGACGAGCCGCTTCGCGGGGTGCCGATGACCGGCGGCGTTTCTTCCGACATCTGGCGCATCGACACCGCGCGCGGCCCGGTCTGCGCCAAGCGCGCGCTCGCCAAGCTGCGCGTGGCCGCCGATTGGCAGGCGCCGATCGAACGCAATCGCTACGAGGCGCGCTGGATGCAGGTCGCCCGGGAGGCGGTTGACGGCTGCACGCCCGAGATGCTCGGCCAGCATCCCGAACTCGGTGTGCTGGTGATGAGCTTTCTGCCGCCGGCGGACCATCGTCTGTGGAAGTCCCTCCTGCGCGACGGCGTCGCCGAAGCGGCCACGGCGCGCTCGGTCGGCCGCGTCCTGGCGTGCATCCACGGCTTCTCGGCGGCGCGCCCGGAGCTCGCGCCGCAGTTCGACAGCGACGCGATCTTCTTCGACATCCGCCTCGAGCCGTACCTGCTCGCGACGGCGCGGCGCCATGCCGATCTCGCACCGGTGCTCGAGGCGCTGGTCGCGACGACGCGTTCGCACCGGGTGGCCCTCGTTCATGGCGACGTCAGCCCGAAGAACATCCTGATCGGTGCCGGCGGCCCGGTGCTGCTCGATGCCGAGTGCGCGTGGTGGGGCGATCCGGCGTTCGACATCGCGTTCTGCCTCAATCACCTGCTGTTGAAGTGCCTGTGGAATCCGCAGGCGACAAGCGCGTTTCTCGCCGCGTTCGATGCCTTGGCCGATGCCTACCTGGAAGGCGTCGACTGGGAGCCGCGCAAGGCGGTCGAACGGCGTGCGTCGGCGCTTCTGCCGGGGCTGCTGCTCGCCCGCGTCGACGGCAAGTCGCCGGTCGAATACATCACCGAGGAAGGGCAGCGCGCGCTCGTGCGCAAGGCAGCGCGCGCGTTGCTGCGCGATCCCGTCGATCGTCTGCGCGCGGTCGGAAAAACTTGGCGCGAAAGCCTCGACGAATGAACGATCCGACGATTCGCTCGATCCGCGGCCGGCGCGTCTGGGACAGCCGCGGCCGACCGACCGTCGAGGCGGAAGTGACCCTGGCCGACGGTGCGGTCGGCCTGGCGATCGCGCCCGCGGGAGCATCCAAGGGAAAGCGCGAGGCGCACGAGCTGCGCGACGGCGGCGCGAGTTTCGGCGGCCTCGACGTGACGCGGGCGGTCGCGAACGTCAATGGCGAGATCGCCGCCGCGCTCTCTGGCATGGCAGCCGCCGACCAGGCCGAGCTCGACCGGCGCCTGATCGAGCTCGACGGCACGCCGGCCAAGACGCGCCTCGGCGCCAACGCGACGCTCGCCGTCTCGATGGCCGCTGCGCATGCGATGGCAGCGTCGCGCGGCATTCCCCTCTATCGTCACATCGGAGGTGATGCGGCGACGCTGCTGCCGATGCCGCAGATCCAGATCTTTGGCGGCGGTGCGCATGCCGGCCGGCGCGTCGACATCCAGGACTTCATGATCGTCTGCCCGGGCGCGCGCGACTTCGGCCAGGCGCTCGCGTGGACAGCCGAGGTCTACCGCCATGCCGGCCTCCTGATGCGCGAGCGCGGCTCCCACGCCGGCGTCGCCGACGAGGGCGGCTGGTGGCCCGACTTCGCGACCAACGAGGAAGCGTTGGCGACGCTGGTCGCGGCAATCGAGCGCGCCGGTTACGCGCCCGGTGCCCAGGTCGCGATCGCGCTCGACATCGCGGCCTCCGACTTCGGCCGCGCCGGCCGCTACGCGCTCGGCCTCGAAGGTCGCGTGCTGGACACCGACGGCCTGATCGAGTTGCTGCTCGGCTGGCTCGACCGCTATCCGATCGCCTCGATCGAGGACCCGCTCGCCGAGGACGATCCCGAAGGCTTCGCTCGCTTCACGCACGCCGCCGGCAAGCGGGTGCAGATCGTCGGCGACGATTTTCTCGTCTCGGATGCGAAGCTGGTGCGCGAGGCGGCCGCGCGCGGCGCCGCCAACGCGGTGCTGCTCAAGCCGAACCAGCGCGGCACGTTGAGCGAAACGCTCGCTGCGTGGCGCGAGGCGCGGTCGGTCGGATATGCCGGCATCGTCTCGGCGCGTTCGGGCGAGACCGAGGACACGACCATCGTCCACCTGGCGATCGGCTGGGGCAGCGGCCAGCTCAAGGTCGGCTCGTTCGCACGCGGCGAGCGCATGGCGAAATGGAACGAGGCGCTGCGCATCGAGGAGCGGCTCGGCGAGCGCGCGCGCTTCGCCGGCGCCGCTGCGTTCGGTCGCAGTCGCTAACGGGCGCGAACGCCGACGAGGGCCGGACGCGGCGGACGAGGTGCGGATTACGTCGCCGGCGCGCGGCCGAAGTGGGCGAGCAGCAGCGCGGCCAGCTCGTCGGGTCGCTCTTCGGGAATGAAGTGGCCGCAGTCATCGACGACGACGCCGGTGACGTCGTCGGCGATCAAGCGCAGCGACTCCTCCGGCTCGCGCCCGCGGCCGCGCGCCTCGGCCCGGCCGCCGCCGACCGCGAGCACAGGCATCTTCAGCCGCAGGCCGCTTGCGAGCAGGGCGCCGTTGTCGGCGCTGTCGCGCGGGATGTTGCGGTAGTAGGCGAAGCCGGCGCGCAGCGCGCCGGGTTGCGCGTAGGTGCGCAGGTACTCGTCGATGTCGGCCGGTGCGAAGGCGCCGCGTCGCCACGAGAACGATTCGTAGAACCAGCTCAGGTACGCGCGCTCGCGCCCCTGCACCAGCGCTTCCGGCAGGTCGGGTGTCATGTGGAACGCGTGGTGCCAGCGCTTGCCGCCCTGGGAGACGTCCGGGCCGATGCCCGGAACCGTCACGTCGACGATCGTCAGCGTGCGGGTCGCCTCGGGGTGCGCCGCGGCCAGCGCGAACGCGACCGGGCCGCCCCAGTCGTGCCCGACCAGATGCCAGCGTGTCAGGCCGAGCGTGGCGGCGAGCAGCTGCCACAGGTCGGCAGCGATCGATCGCTTGTCGTAGCCATCGAGCGGTCGCGAGCTGTCGCCGAGGCCGCGCAGGTCGGGCGCGATGACGCGGAATCTGGCGGCGAGCGCCGGGATCACGTGGCGCCATCCGTACCAGGTCGACGGCCAGCCGTGCGGCAGGACGACAGGATCGCCGGTGCCGGCGGTGACGTAATGCAGCGTGACATCGTCGATGCGCGCGTGGTGATGTTCGATGGGCATCGTCGTCGTCTCTGTGTTGCCTGCCGCCGCTTCGGCCGCGAGGTGAAGCGCATCGGCGGCCCGCGTTGCTGGGGGCCGACGGCGCCGCCCCAGGCTCGCCATGTGTCGCTTCCGCCTCGTGGGCCGCGCCCCTGAAGTCGCGCCACCACCGAATTTCACCATGACGGCATGATGCCGACGTGGAAGCTCCCGCAACGACACCGCGCCCGCCGGGCCCCCGACCACCACTCGATCCCGACGCGGCTCGCCGCCTGCTGCGCACCGCTCGCGCCCGGGTGGCGATCCTGGTCGAGGGCTGGAGCGATCAAGCTGCGCTCGAGGCCCTGGCACGCCGGCGCGGCCGCGACTTGCCGGCCGAAGGCATCGTCGTCGTGCCGATCGGCGGGGCCGGCAACGTGCAGCGCTTCGCGCAGGCGTTGGGGCCGCACGGCATGGGTGTGCGCCTGGCGGGGCTGTGCGATGTCGCCGAGCTGCCGTATGTGCGGCGTTGCCTGGAGCGTGCCGGCATCGCGGCAAGCGCGATCGGCGTCACAGAGGCGGGCATCGTCGATGACGGCTTCTATGCCTGCGATGCCGACCTCGAGGACGAGCTGATCCGTGCCCTCGGGACGGCGGCCGTCGAGCGTGTGGTCGAAGCCGAGGGCGAGCTCGTGTCGTTTCGCCGCTTCCAGGAACAGCCTGCGCAACGTGGCCGTGAGCTGCAGGCGCAGCTACGCCGCTTCCTCGGCACTCGCGCCGGACGCAAGGTCCGCTACGGCGCGCTGCTCGTGAACGCGCTCGATCTCGACCGCGTGCCGCCTGCGCTCGATCTCGCGCTGGCGCATGCCCGCGGCTGAGCACGAGTGCGCCTGTTCGACCTTGTTGGTCCCGCCGACAGGAATCGAACCTGTATTTGCCGCTTAGGAGGCGGCCGTTCTATCCGTTGAACTACGGCGAGGGAGCGGGCTGCGTCCCGTGACGAGCGCCGCGAGTTTAAGACCTCGTCGGCGCTGCCTTCGGCGCGCGGCATACTGCCGCACCGCCTCGTCGACAGGACACGCGCCATGGCCACGGTCGAAGGAACGCACACCCGCCGCGGCGACGGCCGGGCAATCCGCTATCGCGTCGACTACGAGGTCGTTCGCAACACGATCCACTTCCGCGCCACTTTCGACCGCGCCGGCGCGGCGCACGAGGGCGAGTTCGACTTCGATCCATCGCGGCTCGGCGCCGAGGCGGCGGTCGACGCGTTCATGCAGAACCACATCGAGAAGTCGGACTGGGACGTGACGCCCTAGCGTCCGTCGTCTCGCTCGCCGCGCCCGCGCCCCGGCGACCGACGCTCGCCGTCGGCTATCGCCAGCGCAAGGTCCAGTTGAGGTCGATCGCGTTGTCGCTGCCTGCCGTCGCGCGGACGGTCAGGCGACGCGCGAGGCGGTAGACGAGCTGCCAGCTGCCGGCAGTGGCGTTGAGGCCCCGCTCGTAGCCGACATACCAGTCCTTCGTGAGCTGCTTGCCGACGCTGACGATCGTGTCCTTGGCTTCGCCTTCGCTCTGGCGCACCGAGATCGAGTCGAGGCCGATCGCGTGCGTCAGCCGGTCGGTCGCGCCCGGTCCTTCGCCCGAGAGCAGGCCGAGAGCGGCACGCTGCAGGAGCGCCGTGTCGGCGCCGTTCACGCCCTCGCTCGGGCGGCCGACCACGAGCCAGCTCAGCTTGTCGAGGTCCGACATGTCGGGCTCGGAGAAGAGGCGGATGCGCGGCGCCAATGCCGTTCCCGTGACGAGCACGCCGACGCGAACGTCGACGTCGGGCCGGGTCGCCTCGATATCGAGGCGCGGGTTCTCGACCGGGCCGGTGAACGTGAGCACGCCGCGGTCGATGGCCAGCTTCTGGCCATACGCCTGATACGTGCCGTCGACGGTGCGCAGCGACCCGTCGACGGCGAGCCGGCCGCTCGGCGTCGTCAGGCGCAGGTCGCCGCGCAGGCCGGCGTCGAGGCCGCGGCCTCGTATGCGCAGCTTCTCGCCCATGTCGACGCGCAGGTCGAGCGCGACCTTGCGCTCCGCCGGCGCGACCGGCGCGATAGGCACGACCGGCGCGGGCAACGAGGCAGGCGTCGCGCCGCCCCTCGCCGCAGGCGCCGGAGCAGCGACCGGCCGGCGCACGACCTCGACGTCGTCGCCGAGCGTCGGTGCGTCGCTGCGCGTGAAGTCGACCAGCCCTTCGTCGACCTTGAAGTTGCCGTCGAGAGCGACCGTCGTCGCGTCGAGTTGCATTGCGGCGCGGCCGCTGGCGACGATGCGCCGGTCGACCCGACCGAGCAGCTCGAACCTGTCGGCGCTGAGGGTGAGGTGCGCGACCGGCGCATCGTCAAAGGTCGCGTCGCCTTCGAGCTTCGCGGTGCCGGCGCCGGCCTTGGCGCTGAATCGCTCGATCCGCGCGCTCGTTCCCTGCAGTGCGATCGCGACGTCGCCATCGCTGATGTGGACGCCCTGGACGAAATTGCGCACCGCCAACTGCGTGCCTTCGATCCGGCCGGTGTAGGTCGGCGCGCCGATCCTGCCGCCGAAGCTCGCGCTCGCGCGAAGCTCACCGTCGAGACGCCAGCCCGCGGGCACCCAGGTGCCCCAGGCGCCGAGCTTGGCGACGCGCAGCTCCAGCACGCCTTCGATCGGCGTCGCCGGGTCGGGCCACGGCGAGCTGGCGCTGGTCCGCGCCACGACCGCGCCCGAAGCGACGCCCAGCGTCGTCCCGGCGATCGCCGCAGTGAAGTTCCAGACGCCGTCCTGCGCGGCGATGCCGAGCCTGAGGTCGCTGAAGCCGAGCGCCTGCGTCGCGATCTCGTCGGTCACCGTGAGGTCGCCGCCGGCGCGCTCGACGACGACGTCGACCACCGTCGTCGGCGCGCTGCGCACATCGATGCGGGCGCCGACGGCGAGGTCGCCGCCCCAGCCGAACTCGGGCTGCAGCGTGTGCAGGATCGGTGCCAGCGGCAGCGGATCGATCGTCGCTTGCGCGTCGAGGCGGCCGGCACCGGTGCCGCTGGCAGCGCCCTGCCAGGCGACGCGACTCCAGCGCAGCGTCGCGCCGAGCGCTTCGACACTGCCAGCGGCGAGACTCGCCCGCGCCGGGCCACCGGCCCAGAAGACGTTGCCGCGGAGGTCGCGCGCGCGCAGCCAGGTGCGTGTCGGTGCGGCCAGGCTTTGCACCAGCAGCTCGCGCACGCTCCCTTGCCAGCCGGCGTTGCGCTCGCCGTTGGCATCGACCAGGCCGCCGTCGAGGACGACGACGACGGCGCTGCGCGAGGTCACCGCCGACGGGGCCGTGGGCACTGTTGCTGTTGTCGGTGGCGCCGCCGTCGCGGCTCGTGCTGGCACTGTCGCAATCACAGTGGCTGGCGCCGAACCCACGCCGGGGGGACGCACGGCCGACGCGGCGGCGGCCGGTGCCGCGGTCGGCGCCGGCGCGCGCTGTGCGAACGCATCCGCCCACTCGGGCGGCAGCGCCGCCGACTCGATGCGCAGCTCGCCGCGATGGGCCCGCGCCGTGCCCGAGACGGCTACCCCGGCGTGCTCGATCGCCCGGCCCGAGGCATCGATGCCGTCGAGCGAGATCGTCGCCTCGAGCGGCGCGTCGGCGTCGCTACCGAGCTGCCAGCGGCCCTCGGCGCGGCGCAGCGCCAATGTCCGATAGCGCAGGTTCGTGCCGTGCAGCTCGCCGGTGGCACGCAGCGACGGCCAGCGGCCTTCGACGTGCGCTTTCGCCGTCAATGCGCCCGCGATCGCGTCGGCGCGCTTGCCGTCCCCCGCGGCAGCAAGCCACGGCGCAAGCCGATCGAGTGCCGGCGCGTCGAGCGCGAGCTGCCAGTCGTCGGCGCTGCCGCCGCGCACCGCGAGCTGCCCCTGGCCGCGCGCGCGGTTGCCGGCGACGACCAGATCGAATCCCGGCCGAGCGCGGCCGTCGCTGTTGACGAAGCTCGCATTGCCTTCGACGGCGACGCCGGCGAGCGTGCTTGCGCCGAGCGCCAGCGAAGCGCTGCCGCGCGTTGAGGCAATCGCGTCGTAGAGCGGCAGGTCGGCGGCCGGCAGTGCGAGATCGAACTCGCCTTGTGCCACGACCCGGTTCGGGCCGCGTGCCAGCGGCGAGTCGGCGCTGCCGGGCCACCACAGGGCCGGGTCGAAGTCGGCGAGCTTGATCTTTCCGCTCGCTCGCCATGGCGCCTCGCTCGCGCGGCGCACCAGCTTGCCGGCCAGGCTCGCCCGTGCCGCGCCGGCACTGGCCTCGGCGACGCGCACCTCTACCGTGTCGGCCGCGGCGGTTGCGTCCAGGCGGAGGCGGGCGCTGCGCGGCGCCCCCTTTGGCAGGCGCGTGCCGTTGAACTGGCCCGCGAGTTCGGCGGTGATCGCAACCGACGGCTGCGTCGGGGTGCCGGCGAAGCCGGTGCCGACGAGCGACGCCTTGCCCTCGAGCACCACGTCGGGCGCGCGCGCGTCGAGCGCCGCCGGCCGGACCCGCGCGAGCTCGGCGGTGACGTCCCAGCGCTCGCCGGCCCATTGGCCGCGGCCGACGATCGTGCCGCCGCTGCGATCGGCCGAGCCGAGCTCGGCGTTGAGCGTCTGCACCTCGATGCGCTCGGGCGCATCCGGCCGTGCGCGCAGCTCGGCGACGAGGCGGGTGACGGGCAGCCGTCCATCGTTCCAGCGGCCGGCGCGTCTGTTCGCCAGATCCAGCGAGACGACCGCGGGGCGATCGATGCCGCTCGTCGTCACCACCGCACGACCGCTCAGCGACGTTGCCGGCGCCGCGCTCGCGAACACCGACAGGTCGAGTGCCTCGGTCGTCGCCTGCAGCTCGCCGAGCGGCCAGGCGGCGAACGGACGGACCACGGCTTGCGCATCCAGCGCCTGGGCCGCGCGGCTCGCGCTCGCGGCGACGCGCACCTGCGCGCGCGCGGCAAGCGCCCCGAGCGGCCCATCGGCGGCGAGAGCGGCCTGCCACGGCAGCACGGCGTCGACGGCGCTCGCGGTAGCGTCGAGCGTGACCGCGAACGGCGCGTCGGCGCCGATCGATGCCGAGCCGACGATGCGGGCGCGGTCGTAGCTGGCGGCGAGATCGTCGAATCGATGACGCAGGCCGCCGTCGCTGCCGAGATGGACACGGGCGCGCAGCCCTTGCACCGGCGTCGCCGTCGCGGCCCCGACGCGCAGCTCGTCGATGCTCGCGGCGTCGATCTCGATCTCGAGCGGCAGGCGCAGGCTGCCGGGCGGCTGTGCCGGTGCGCCGGTCGCGGGCGCGTTGCTCTTGGGCAGCCAGCTCAGCCGGTCGGCATGCAGCGCGCCGATGTGCAGATGCAGCCAGCGACCGCGGTCGCCCCGCGCCGCCCTCAACGCCACCCAACGCGGTGAGTCGAGGCGGATCACGCCGCTCCCCGGAAGCGTGATGTCGATGCGTTCGGCGGCGAAGTTGCCGATCAGCGATCCCTTGGCGCCGACGACGCTCAGCTGCGGCGCCCAGCCGAGGAGCCACGCCGTGCCGTACGGGCTGTGCACCGCCCAGAGCAGGGCGCCGATCGCCATCAGCACGACGGCGATCAGCGTCCCGCCCGCGGCGCCGAGCCAGCGCCAGACGCGTCTGCGCCGGCCGGGCGGCGTGGCCGCGGCAGGCGGCGGCTCTACCGGATCGGCGCTCGCGGGGTCGTCCGTCATGGCGCAGTGAAGGTGACGCCGACGCTCAGGTAGACGCGGAACAGGCGATCGCTCTGCCCGTAGGCGACGTCGAGGCTCAGCGGCCCGACCGGGCTGCGGTAGTGCAGGCCGACGCCGTAGCCGAACACCGGATGCCAGCCGCGCCAGTCGTCGGCCGCATTGCCGGCGTCGACGAAGACCGCGCCCATCAGCTGCGGCAGCCGGGCGGTGAGCGGATGCTCGAACTCGACGCTACCGGTCCCCAGGACGCGACCGCCGACGACGGCGCCGTTGACGATCGGACCGAGCGTGCGGTAGTCGTAGCCGCGTACCGAGTTGTCGCCCCCGGCCCGGAACAGGATCGTGTCGGGAACGGTGATCCGGTTGTTCACGAACACCTGGCCCGCCTCGAGCCGGGCGTTGGCGAACCAGCTGCCGAACGGCCGGTACCACGTCGCGCGTGCGTAGGTGCGCACGAACGGGCCCTTGCTGGTCTGCTCGACCGGCAGGTCGGAGCGCTGCTGGCTGCCATCGCCCCAGCCGACGGCCCCTTGCAGCGAGAGCGCGACGCCGTCGGTCGGCTGCAGCACGTTGTCGACGTCGCGGTGCAGCCAGTGGTAGTTGGCCGTGACGGCGGAGCTCACGGAGGTCAGCGGCGCGCTTTCGACGCGTGCCTTCACCAGCTCGGCGTAGTACACGCGCTCGTAGCGGATCGTGTCCTTGGAGCGGCCGACGCGCGCAGTGACGCTGTCGCGCGTCTCGCCGGCCGAGAGCAGCTCCTCGATGTTGGCGGCGATCTGGTTGCGCCACTGGTTCTCGAGCGGGTACGACGTGAGCTCGATTCCCGCCAGCTTGTTCTCGGGGCCGTAGACCAGCGGCACGTGCGCGACCCACGGCGCGCCGAAGAGCTTGCGGTCGTACAGCTCGACCGATGCCCGCGGCCCGGTGTTGGCGCTGTAGCCGATGCCGAAGTTGGCCTGGTATTGGGTCAGCTCCTTGACTTTCACGCGCACCGGCGCGTCTTCCGCCGGACCGGTCGCGTCTAGCTCCACGGAGGCGCCTTCGAACAGGCCGAGCTTCATCAGCCGGTCCTGGTAGTCGAGCAGCGTCCGCTCGCTGTAGACGTCGCCGCGCGAGAAGGTCGCGAGGCGCAGCACCACGGCGTCGTCGAACACGCTCACGCCTTCGACGCTGATCGGGCCGAGGTGATAGAGCGCGCCGCCCTCGGCGACGAGCGCGAGGTCGGCAAGGTTGTCGGTGGCGTCGATGCGGGCGCGCGTCGATTGCCAGGTCGCCTTCGGGTAGCCGTCGGCGCGCAGGGCGCCGATCGTCGCCGTCTTGGCGCTGCTCCAGTCGGCCTCGCGAAAGGGCTTGCCGGGCGGCAGGGGCCAGATCTTGCGCAGGTGCTCGAGCCGGTCGCTCCAGGGCTCGTCGCGGGTCGCTTCCTTCGGTGCCAGCGGCGTCGCCGTGTCGAGTGTGACGCTCTGGACCATGACCCGCGGGCCGGGCTCGACCGTGATCGTCAGGCGCGGCAGAGACTCAGGCGGGTCGCTGCGCGCGATCGTTACCGTCGCGTTGAAGTAGCCCTCGGTCTCGAGCAGGGCGCGCGCCTGCGCCGGTGCGGCGGCGGCGAGGCGGTCGAGCTCGCTGCTCGTGATCGCGTCCGCGCGCGGTGTCTTCTGGAATCGGCCGAGGTCGAGGTAATCGAGCAGCAGCTTGTCGAGCGGCTTCGGCGCGTCGACCTCGAGCTCGTACTGGGTGATCAGCGGCTCGGCCTCGGCCGCGTCCTTGTCCTTGTCGCCGAAGAACGGCAGGCTCGAGCAGCCGGCAAGAATGGCCGCGAAGAACAGTACCCACAGCGCTCTCGGGAGCGCTGCCCCCGACCTCATTTCACGAGCAGTCGCATGGCTCCTTCGAGCCCAGGCAAGGTGAGCGGGAACATGCGCTGGTTCATCAGCTGCTGGATCACCGAGATGCTCTGGCG
>Ga0207691_10001077_pt1 | contig 27178 bp, 28 predicted proteins | sample KBSM13metaG_FD_184327 | JGI IMG/M metagenome (GOLD analysis project Ga0207691, IMG submission 184327) | Miscanthus rhizosphere microbial communities from Kellogg Biological Station, Michigan, USA - KBS M1-3 metaG (SPAdes) (version 2) | ecosystem: Host-associated > Plants > Roots > Rhizosphere >...
TCATCGACGGCTTCGAACGGAGAGAGCTTGGCCACGCCGGCATTAAAAAAAATGGCGTCGAGCATCAGGTGTCGCTGTTGTAACAATGTAGCCAGTTTGCTCCCATCTGCGACACTCCCTGCATCGTTTCGCACAGAGAAGGCATGCTCGCCGAGCTCTGCAGTGGCCTTATCCAGAGTAGCCTGATCGCGTCCCGTGATAACGACCCGCGCGCCTTCTTTCGCAAAGGCGAGCGCTGCTGCCAGGCCGATTCCGCTATTGCCGCCCGTGACGAGCACATTCTTATCTTCAAATCGTTTCATGCTCGGACTCCTTTTGTGGCGACTAAACCAGCCCTCTCGTTGTGGGAGAAGCCAGCTTTTGCGAAGTTTGTCTCTTCTTTGTCCTATAAGGCTGGGATAAGTACCAAGCATAGAGCAGCGAGAGAAGCACAATGTTGGGAATGAAAATGGTTGGCGTCGTCCATTGCCACCCGTTGAATTTCCAATTGAAGAAAGGCCACAAGACAGGAGTCGGGAAGAAGGCAAACGAGTGTGTCGGTACGTCAATCAGCACATGCAGACCCCAGGCCGAAAATTCCCAGAGCGGTCGTTTCAGGAGGAACCAGATCAAGAGGAACACGATCAGGAACACGATGAAGCTATGTGTGACATTGTACAGATGATGTACATATTGAGGGATCGAAGATTCCGGGGGTGTGCCGTGACTGAAATCGGGTTTGTCGGAAATACCCAGCCATGCCGCCGCATAGAGAATCCCGAACGAGAAAAGATCGGGAGCCAAGCCGAACACGAATGCCAGCCAAAAACTCGATCGACTTTTTCGACCGAAAGCAATCCCGCCCCAGAGGCCATGGGAAACAATATCCATCTGCCACTCCAGCCAATGGCTTACATGCCCCACGCCCGATAAGAAAAGAGCGCGGTGCACAGAGTCGCGACGAGTTCAATCGCGTGATGCAAGAGAATTCCTCATCACTGTGCCTGCGCACGACGAGCATCGGATCAGCAGTCTCGATACCGGGAAGCAAAGCTCCCGGCATGAAGAGTAACTTCTTTTCCGCGGTTTGACTGTCGGCCACAGCCTTGGTGATGGTGATCGTGCCCAGTTCCACCTTCTTACGACTATCCGGCCACGCGATCGAGGGGTCATCGAGCTTGTCATCTCGCTCCGCCATTTGCACGACCAGCTTGAATTTGATGGGACCACGACGAACCCGCTCGCGAATCTCGGTGGTCAGATAGTCTGGTCCCATCGTCGAGAGCTGCTCATTGGTGAGGAATTCCTCGCCGCCGACCGGCAGGAGTTGGTAACGACCGAACGTGGCGGCTCCCTTCGCGTTGGTGAACTTAAAGGCGTTGACACCGAAATACGGCAGGGTTGCATAACTGACCGGTGCGGGCTTTGCCGCTTCCACGAACGCTTTCGCGGCCGGATGAGTGCTCAAAAAACTATCAAGGGCAGTTGGTTGAGGATCGCCTGGTTTGGTCGCAGCAAGCGCGAGGAAAAAATCCCTGAGCTCGTCTGCCGTGGCGACGGGAAAGCCGTTGAACGAATTAAGCACGATGTCGGTGATCGACCCGCCAGGAAGATGAAATTTCACCGCCATGCCGCGTGGACTCGCGCCGGGATCGGTGTCTGGGATAGCGGGAAGTCCTGTCGAGTGATCTCCACATAGCGTGTCTCTCCTCGAAGGCTGTGGGCCTGACATCATTACACAGTCGTAAGCCAACTGGATCGAACAGATTTAGGGACCGATGGATGGGGTAACTTTGAATACTCTACTCTTCCATATCGGGATGGTCCATCAGTGAATCGAACGAAGTGGGACTATTGTCGATGTCTGTGCAAGTGGACGATGAGAAGCCCATGCCGCTACATTTTTTGCCTGTCATCGCGCCATATAATTCCTCGTCATCAGGGCGAAAACCTCGGTCCCAGCAGCGTAGGATGTCCCTAAAGTAATCTCTTCCTCAGCCATCCTCGCTAAAGAATTTTGCTGATTGACATCCACTGGAAAGAAGCGTACAGATGAAATTGTTCCCTGAGGTTTCTTCGATCACTCCTAAAAGTGGAGGAGGCGAAATGGAAGACCTAAATCCACCTGACCACCATGGCCCGCCGAGTGATGGGCGGGCACCTCGTCAGTCATGCTAGTCGAGTCTTCGACGGCTCTCGTCTTCCCGCGAAAGGGAACTACAGAAAACTAAAGAGCCATTGCGAAGAGTTCAGGCTAACTGTGAGGAACGCAAGCGCCTGGGATGACTAGATGCTCCCCTGACGAGTTGCCTTAAACAGTGCCTCGTACGGGTCTCAGAACAACGACGATATAGCGGTTCGGCGTCACAAGCGCCACACGCGGGCGACCTTAAACGTATGTGTAGGGTCGCCCGTGCTGTTTCATGCAGAGAAGGAGGCCGTCATGCTTGTCCACGACGTCATGTCAACCGGCATTGTGACAGCCCAGAAAACAGATACAGTTCGGTCTGTTGTGGTGAAAATGATGAATCGCAACTGCGGAGCGATTCCCGTGATTGAGGGGGACGCCCGGCTCATCGGAATGGTGACCTTGAGGGATGTCCTACTGCCGCTCTATCCCAACTATGGAGACTATATTCACGACAATGTGCATAGCCGAGATTTCGTCGAAATGGAGGCGGGCTATCCTGAGGTGCTCGGAAAGAAGGTCGAAGACGTGATGACCAGAAACCCCCTCACCGTAGGATCGTGTGATCCCATTCTTGAAGCCGCCTCCTATATGGGTCTCAAGAACTTCCGGCGAATTCCCGTGGTCGACAAAGACAAGCTGGTCGGCATGCTCAGCATCGGTGACATCAACCGCGGGCTGTTTTTCGAGCAGGGAATGCGAGGCTGAGCGCTCTTGCTGAACTCGACCATAGCAAGACCTGACCTTCAGGATTATTTCTTCCGACTAAGCCCCGCGTGTCCAGAACCAATAGGCAGCGAGGGCTAGAAGAATCACAACCACAACAAGCCAGCGGACACAGCCCTGCTTCTGCTTCGCTTGCGCCATCGCCATTTCTTTTCTTCAGGTCCGGTTGTGTCGTCAGATAGGCCTCGACGGCATCCTTGGCTTCTTTCAGCCCGAGGTTCTGTTCCTGGCGGACGACTTTGATCGCCTCGATCATCTGCCCTTTCCAAAGGGCGGCAATGGCCGCCGGCGACAAGCCGGATGGCGGTGTAGGCTCGTTCGTCATGTTCCAATCTCCAAAACGTAAATCTGTCGGCACTTGGCGAAGGAAGCGGAAAAAGGGCCTTCACCCTAGACCACCTTGACACAATCTCAGCCGATCAGTAGCTTGAGCCTCTCTTTCTATCATCGAGCACAAAGGAGCAGCCATGAAGGTTCCGTTCACCATCGGTACCGTCGGACACTTCGGCCTAGCCGTTCGTGATCCGCGGAAGAGCGCGAAATGGTTCATGAGCGCGCTGGGATTTCACAAACAGTTCGAGTTCGAGGACGGTATCGCCGTGGGCAACGATAATGTGACCATCGTCTTGTCGAAAGGCAAACCGTCACCGAAAACCATCGGGCACATGTCGTTTCATTTGCCGAGCATGGCCACACTACGAAAGGCGCTCGCGCACTTGAAGAAACACAAGGTCAAGGTAGAAGATCCGGACGATGAAATCGGCCCCGAAGCTCCCGGCTCACGCAACATGGGCGTATGGTTTCATGACCTCGACGGCTACCGCTGGGAACTGTCCGTTCAAGGCGGAAAGTAACTGCAGCGGGTCACGCAGCCGCGAGTCCACGCACACCTGTTATCCACCCGATAGCCCGATAAAGTTTTTGATTTCGTGGCGGAGGGCAGGGTAATCCGCCATCAGGTTGACGGGATCGCCGAGTTCGAGATCAGGGGGTTCGACACCGGGCCACTCCGTAGTTCCGAGCAACGCGAATGTGCTTCCGGCGCCCAGACGAGAAATATGGAACGTGCCGCCGGGGATGAACAATTGGGGGTGCATACCGGCAGTCAGGTCAGAGCCTGTCACTTTTATCCCTCCAGTTCCGTCCGGATACAGCAACAATACTTCCAACGGCCCACCCAGGTAATGGTGATACATCTGGTCGGAATGGATACGGTGCAGACGGATCTGTGCTTCCGGTGTCACCATAAAATAGAGCACAGAACCAAACGGGCGGCTTCCCTCGTACGAGGCGGGTAACGCCTGTCGAGGGATTTGCTGCCGGCTGCGGTAGGTCTCGGCGACGAACCCACAGGTCGGGTGTCGTTTGAGACCGAGCATCGCTATGATCTGTTCTGCCGTCTCCATGTCAGGGATGATCGTTGAGGAATGAAAACGTACTACATTTTCTGGCGTTAAGCTGAAAAGAATCGGCTGCCATTGCCTTCATCTGGCTCCTTCAGTTCGATGGCAGATTTCCAACCGATTGCCGCTGGGATCCTCGAAAAAGACCGCGTAATAGCCCGGCCCTTCATGGTATCCAGGGCCTTCGACATTCCGAGCGCCTGCCCGGACGATAATCTCAGCCAGCCGGGCGACCTCGCTCGGACTGTCTGCCCAGAAGGCAATCCGGCATTCATTGGCGGTATGTCCTGCTGACTCCGTGACGCCAAAAAACTCAGTCGCACCGTCCGCGCCAGCTGCTTCAAACTGCAGCCAGCCCTCGATCCGGACATCCCGCGTGAATCCCAACGCGGGCAGGAGTGTCTCGTAGAAGGGCCGCACCTCCGCCAGACTCCGCACCCTCAGGTCAATGTGATCGTAGCGTCTTCGCATAGGTCCTGCTTGGCCGTATGATGAAGAAGTTCGGCCATCCTACTTTCCCAGGTTAGCCTGGTCTATTGCAGTCTGAGGGGAAGGAGGTAGGAAGCCGGGCCACCACGCGCTGGAAAAAGTTCTTGATATCTTTTTATTTTCCAAGAGTGGCTTCAACCACGCTCACGGGAGAGTCAGTAGGCACAACCCGTGTCAGGTGGAACCCCGCCTTGCCGAGCAGCGTGGCGTATTCATGCTCCGTCCGCTCCTGTCCTCCCGGTCCCACCAGCATCATCATGTCGAGCATCTTGCCCGGATGAGGAGCATTGCCTGCCGGAAGCACCATCTCGATGATCAGCAATCGGCTCCCGGGCTTCATCGCGCGCCGGCAGTGACCGAGGATCGTGAGGCACTGGTCCTCCGTCCAATCGTGGATGATGTGCGAGAGTAAATATGCCTCTCCGCCGTTTGGCACCCGCTCGAAGAAACTGCCCGACTCCACCGTGATGCGCTCCGCCAGTCCGCGCGCCTGAATCAGCGTAGGCGCGTCGCGCACGACATGGGGAAGATCGTAGAGAATGCCGCGAGGGCCGGGATATTGACGGAGAATCGTGGTTAGAAGATGCCCCGTGGCTCCGCCTACGTCAACGATCGTCGCGAAGCTGGAGAAATCGTAGGCGGCGGCCACGGCCGGTGGCTCCGCGCCATGGATGCCGACCATGGTCTCGCTGAACATGGACGCCTCTTGGGGATGCTTCGCCAGCCAGTCGAAGATGGGCATGCCCAGCGATTTCTCAAATCCGCTTTTCCCGGTCTCAACCGAATAGAGTAATTGACCCAATCCGCGAGACATCCAATCGCTCGCCAGCGTCAGAATCGAAGCACGCGCTGAGCCGGGTGCGTCGGTCTTGAGCGCGTCACCGAGTGGCGTCAAGGCGAAGCGGTGCGAGTCATCCTCAGTCAGGATGCCGAGGTGGGCGAGCGTCCGCATGAGGCGATAGAGAGCAGGTGCCTGGGTCCCGGTGGGTCCGGCAAGCTCGTCGGCGAGTTTCGCCCCGTTCGCCAGGTAGTCGGCCACACTCAGTTTGGCAGCGACGTACACGATGTGGGACACCCAGTGTGCCATGGCCATCTGGATGAGTTGCGCGTGAGGTGGTGCTGTTTCGGTTGTCCCGTGACTGTTCTCAGGCATAGGTGGTTCTCCCATTACAAGACTCAGCTGACGACGATGTTTATATTGAAGCCAATGAGGACGAGTGTACTGCAAAGCGGGAGACGTATCCATCACTGTGGCGAGGAGTAGGAGCGTGGGGTGAGGTGTAAGGAAAGCGAGGGAGGAGCCGGACCGCCCGCGTTGGGAAATGGGATTGCAAGATCTCTCATCACTCTTGCGAAAGATATGAGGTCGATTTTACAAAATGATACGAGAAGCAAGACTTGACCCCACTGGTCATTTGACCGTGGCGAGGATTTCGAAACGTGGTGTGAGGCGAGTGGAAGCGAGGGAGGAGTCGGGACCGCCTCTTATTGTTTTGCTGTCTGCGCTGCGATAGACCTTCTGATACGAGCCTCCTGTTCGCCGCGGTATTCCGCGATCCGGCTTCGATCAGATTCGCTAAGCGCGCGTCGGAGAGCAGTGGCTTCAAGGTCCTGGCAGTAAGCCGGTGTTCCCGGCTGCTGCCGCCAGGAGTTGTCCAGATCTCCGACATCGACGGGGTCGAAGCCGAGATCGTCGACGAGGCGAAGCACCGCTGCCTTGGCGGCCAACGAATCGCCGGCGACTGAGAGAGCGATCCGTCCCTTCGTTCCCTGCGGAGTGCCCTTTTCGAGAAGGCTTTTGGCGAAGATGTTGTTGAAGGCCTTGATCACGGGATACCCGATCTGTTGCGCGACCCACTGGCTATCGAGCATGCCGCGGTCAATCGTCTCGATGCGGCCATCGCGAAGCTCGGGATGGTAGTTGCCGATATCGACGACCACGGTGCTGGGTAGGTTCGCAAACAGCGCCCGCGGAAGATCGGGGACGGCCTTCGTGGGGATCGCGAGGATGACGATGTCTCCGGCTTTCGCGGCGTCGACAACGGAAACGGGCGTCGCGCCGATTTCGGCCGCCAACGCGGTCAGGCTCTCCGGTCCTCTCGAGTTCGCAATCGAGACCTGATGTCCGAGCTTGACGAGGTGGCGCGCCAGTATCCTTCCCATGCTGCCAGCACCGATGACTCCAATCCGCATGTGCAGGCCTCCTTTTCACATCTCATCATATCTTGTGCTCTATTTGGCCGGAAGATCAGGCAACGGTGGCTGCGACGCTAGGGGGCGGATTGATGTTTATGAACCGAAGACGGTAATCGAAGCGTCAGAAAAGTAGCCTATCCTATTTCTTCTTCGACTGCTCGCCATCACGAGACAACACGCGTATGAAGGGGAGTAATCCTCATGTGATTGCAACGCCTGCCCTCAGCATGAGACGTTAGATTAGTTATAATGCCTAGGTAAATTAATGAATAAAGCAGCCTGTGTTGAGCGATCAAGCGCCCGCGATGAGCACCGGACCTGAATCAGTAGTTAGATTTGCTGCGACATGCGTTATACGGGAACCGTTATGAACTTAACGAAACGCTTGCCTCGTTCTGTGGTTCGTGATTCCAGCATTCCTCGTTCCGTCATCGTTAAGTGGATAAATTGCCCTTGTCCCAATAGTCCCTCGACCTGGAGATCCCGAACAATCTGATCGTAAGTGTCCCGTTGTCCACGATGCTGGGGAAAACAGTGCTCGATTACAGTGGACACACCGCCAACGCTCCACCCAGGGTTAGCAATTCGGTTCCATTCCATCCATTCGACAGGATTATGTAGTAAGCTCAGAACTCGGAGGTGCCACGGCGTAAGCTGATCGACCAACCTCAGGAAAATCATTTGTTCATCTTCCTGCGGAGGATTAAGCAATGCCGAATTCAGAACAGCGTTTCGGAGCGCTTCTAACTTTTCGTGCTGATGGTTCCGGATCGCAATTTGGGAGGCTTGCATGGCCACTGTAATGAATGCTTCGTTCGCGGCCAGCTTTTCAGCAGTTAACCCTTCCATCTGGTTTTGCACTTCTGTCACGACGCCGGCCAGCTGCTCAAGCCAAGCTTGTTTGCGTTTCCCTATCGGAGCGGCAAAGACGTTCTCGAATAGAACTTGTAGCGGCCCACCAGCTGACGGAATAACGGAAATAATTGCCCGCCCGACATCGCGAGCAATATCGCCAGCACTCCTAGATTTCGGTAACTTTTCCATCAGATTTTCAATCTAACGCTGGTAGTGTCTTGTTGGTTGCAATTCGTCCCCGTGCAATGTGCGTAGGTTTCATCACCGCTCCGTCTTGGCCCGTTTCCACAGATCTTCGTACGCCTGGAGCACAACCGGAAATGCGTCTGTAATCTGAGTGAGAGTTGTAGGTGCAGCCTTTGCTCCATCCTTAAACGAGGCGCCCGACTGATAGCACGCGGCTCTATCTACGATCACGTACCTGTCATGAAAGCCGGACGCTGACCGTACGTGGATCGTAGTGCTCGACTGTCGAGCATACAGATCCACAGCAGGAAGAAGCGTCGGCACTCGCTCGCGGGCCAAGAGCCGAATAACGACTCCTGCCGCGACGTGCGGTAGGTATCGTGATACGAACTCCGCATCAAGGTAGGGATCCACGAAAAGGAGGTCCTGTTTCGCAGGCTCAATTAGCTTTCTAACCTCATCAAAGTAGTCAAAGACACGGCCGTGTCCCATTGCAGCATTCACTGGCCCGATGGTTCTCATCCTTAGATCGTGACGTGCTTGATGCAGAAGCGTGAGAATCTTTCGCAACCCTTCTTGTGCATCTCTAGCAAATTGGCCATGGAATTGATCCATTGCGGAGGTAAGCGGAATGCTTTTCGGTAGATCCCAAGCTTCAATGAATGCGGATACCCGGCCTAGCCATGCAAAGTTGTCTTCAGTTGGATGGCGCAATGTTTGAGGGGGCGGCATCGTTCTCAAGATGTCCTCAACTTCACCGAGTAGCTCTTCCTGATTCATTCTGTTTGATGTCCTTGTCTCTTGACCCTTGCAGGGCTATAGGTACGAGGCGACAGAGAGGTTGCTAGATCCAGTATACAAGGAAACCCTATCACATGCGAAATATCATCTAAAAACAGAATTTCCTTCGACGCAGATGGCATAAGGATGTCCTCGTGCTTAGAACTGCCCCGCGCCTATGTAAGTGTACCTAGTTAGGTGGTCGCCTGACTTTCCTGCGAACACTTCACTGATGTCGGCTTCTCCTTGGAAACAGCATCAGTCTTCCCAGTACAGCGAGACGACGATGCCACTCTTCGAACGCCTCTCCTATAAAAGCGCGAAATAAATGGGGCCAGGTCTTGAATCTTGTAATTGATCAAGATGCATGCGGGGAAGAAGAAGCTGGACAGCAGAGAAGCCTAATGTTTACACTCGTAACGTGGATTTCACCCACACTGCCTGCCAAGCACACCCTGCGCGTGCAGACGTTTCGGCCGTCAAGTATTTCTTAGTCAACTTGTTGTTGCCTTTAGCCAGAAGTCTGGCTGTGCAGGCCCGCCTCCGAAGTCTTGTTGAAGCGACATGACCAGCATTGCTGAAATCTTTGTTGGGCTTCTGCTGACGGTAGCCCTTCTGGCCATGTTGGCGCGCAAAGTCCTCATTCCCTATCCGATCCTGTTCGTCATCGGCGGCTTGTTGCTTAGCTGGATTCCCGGGCTTCCAAAAATAACGCTCAATCCAGAACTGGTCTTTCTGTTCTGTCTACCGCCACTTTTATTTCCGGCGGCGCTGTTCACCTCGTGGCGTGATTTCCGGACAAATCTCCGCCCCATTTCGTTCCTCGCCATTGGCCTTGTCCTATTCACCACGGTGACCGTCGCCTATCTCGCGCATTATTTCATGCACCTGCCGCTGGCTGCGGGGTTTGTGTTGGGCGCCATCATTTCTCCGACTGATGCCATCGCCGCCACGGCCATTGCCGAACGGTTGAAAGTCCCGCGCCGCATCGTCACGATCCTCGAAGGAGAAAGTCTTGTCAACGACGCGACCGGGCTGGTCGCGTATCGTTTCGCGCTGGCGGCCGTGGCGACCGGTTCATTTTCCTTGACGTACGCGAGCGGGCAATTTTTCATCGTCAGCAGTGGCGGAATTCTGACCGGTTTGGCGGTCGGATGGCTGGCGCAACAATTTCACAAGCGCGTGGATGATGCGTCGATTGAAAACACCGTTTCGCTACTGACGCCCTTTGTCGCGTATTTGTCCGCCGAGCGGATAGGCGTTTCTGGCGTGCTCGCGGTTGTAACGGCCGGTTTATATCTGGGTCGACGGATGCCTGAATTGCTGACCTTTAAGACGCGGCTGCAAGGCGGGCCGGTCTGGGAAATGGTGGAATTTCTGCTGAACGGTGTCGTTTTCATCCTGATCGGATTGCAACTGCCCGAGGTGTTGCACGCGTTGTCCGGCAATGACATTCCCATTCATCAGTTCGTGTGGTATGCGTTGTTCATCAGCCTCGCGGTGATTCTCATCCGCATGCTGTATGTTTTCCCGGCGGCGTATCTGCCGCGGCTGCTCTTCAAGAGGATTCGGGACCGCGATCCATATCCGTCGTGGCGTTACGTCACCATCATTGGATGGACAGGCATGCGCGGTGTCGTGTCACTCGCGGCGGCCCTCGCGATCCCGACCAGCATGGATGGAACGCCAGACGGTCAGCCATTTCCGCACCGCGATTTGATTCTCTTTCTTACCTTCATCGTGATTCTGGCCACCCTCGTGGTGCAAGGCTTGAGCCTGCCGCTGGTCATTCGCTGGCTCGGCGTCACGGATGACCGGTCAATGGAAAAAGAGGAACGCGAAGCCCGACTCAAGGCCAACCGCGCCGCCCTCTCGAGGCTAAATGAAATGGGAGAAGGCGACCCTACGAAAGCCGACGCGCTGCAAAGGTTGCGCGTCGAATACGAAGACCATATCCGTCAGGTGGAAGGCGCCGAACCCGAGAGTGCCGGCACGCCGCTCCGACTGTTTTCCTCCGAGTTCGAACGACTTTCGCACGAAGCGCTTCAAGTGGAGCGCCGAACGATTCTTCAACTTCGCAACCAAAACGTCATCAGCGATGAAGTCCTGCGCCGTATCCAGCTGGATATCGATCTCGCTGAAGCGCGGTTACAGCAACATCGGTAAGCCTCACAGTCATCACCACAATCACGCGCCGGTTCGAGGTTGTCGGTGCGGACTGTGCCGGTCAGGTTATCCATCCGTGGGGTGGGCGCATAGTCAATAACCACTGGTCCCTCACGGCACAAATTCTGAATCTCTTGCTGAGGCCGTGACGCTCCGAGGGCCATAATGAGAAGATCTATCTGAATGGTGAGATGCTGGGCGGTAAATTCCAAGCCGCGTACCCGCGCCTCATCTGAAGGCGTGCCGAGCCACCTTCCACATCACCCTCTCCTCCAAATTGCATCCGAATTGGGGTCAGGTCTTTGAATCTTGCTATTTGGCTATGGCAGCGGACATCGTTTTACGGTTAGCTTTGGCATTATGACATTTCTTTACCGTGGCCTTCCCAAAGCGCCGGCTCTCTTCGGCACACACAATCACCGTGCGCCAAGTTAAAGAAGCTTAAAACGTCCCATCGCCTTAAGTTTCCCGATGGTCTTTCCTTTATGCAAAATAGCCGATTGGATCGTTCGCAAGCAGCGTCCATTGCTTTATCACATCACCTGGCTTAGAATTTTATTGAGTTCAATATGGCGACTGCGAAGCAATCCCTCATTACGTCCACCCCTGATATCCTGGGCGGTACCCCGGTTTTCCGGGGGACACGCGTGCCTGCGCAGACGCTCATCGAGTATTTGGAAGGAGGCCAGACGATTGATGAGTTTATTGACGGATTTCCCACTGTCACGCGTGAGCAAGTAATTGCCTTCCTCGAAGAGGCCAAGGCTAGGATGCTGATCATCGCTTCGTGAAAATTTTGCTCGATGAGTGCATTGACCGCCGTTTAGCGAAAGATATTCAAGGCCATGAGGTGCTCACAGTGCCTCAAGCTGAGGTGGGCTGGTATTAAAAACGGGGAACTCCTCAGACTCGCTCAAGCTCAATTCGATGTCTTTGTGACGGTTGATCAAAACCTATCCTTTCAGCAGAATCTCCCAAAATTTACCATCGCCGTCATTGTTCTTCAGGCGCAGACCAATCGTTTGAAAGACCTGCTTCCGTTGATACCCCACCTCCAAGGCCTTCTAACGTCTGCTCCCAAAGGCCAGGTAACTCTGGTGCGAGAAAAGTCCTAATCTTTTCTTGCATTCGCTCTTCTCGTTTTCTAGAAACTGGCCCACGCCTATGTAAGGGTACCTAATTAGGTCATCTCCTGACTTTTCTGCGAACGCTTGACTGATGTCGGCTACTCCTCGGAAGGAGTATCAGTCTTCTCATTACGCGAGACGACTATGCCACTCTTTACACGTCTCTCCTCCATAAGAACCGCCACAAGTAGCTAAGAAAAGGAGGCTAGCATGGCGACCTATCTGATTCAGATTAACTGGACTGAGCAAGGTATTCGGAACATCAAGGATTCGCCGAAGCGGCTGGATGCGGCCAAAAAGACGCTCAAAGACCTCGGTGGTGAGATGAAGGCGTTTTACATGACGCAGGGCGCCACAGACGCCTTGCTCATCGTCGATATCCCCACGGATGAGGCGCTCGCCAACTTTGTGCTGAAGATAGGCTCCGCCGGCAACGTGAGGACCTCAACCGTTCGCGCCTATGCAGAAGATGAGTATCGGAAGATCATCGGCGGCGTGTCTTAATCTTTAAGATTAATGCTGGACGGCTGCATGTTCCGTCAAGCATGGCGCTTGGCGGCAATTCGTTTCGTACCAAGGCGAACATACGCGACACTCCGGCCGACCGCAGCCAACCGAAGCACGAGCATCGCCGGGAGTGCAGTGATCGATCCGAAAACTCTTATCTGCTAACACAGCGTCTCCCTGCGCGCCATCCGACGCAGGAGCGCCGCGAGTCCGGTTCCCAATAAGAGCCAGGTAGCGGGTTCGGGAACGGCGCTTGAAAGCCCGCTGGGCGATGACGGCAGGAAGGTACTGAGGCTGGGAAGTGTACCGGTCTCGAACAATGAGAGAGCGGCGCCCCCGATCATCCGATGCACGCATGCGCTGTTGCTGATGTTCGTATGCGTGACCGTGCCGCCGATGTCGTTTAGGCAGCCTCGGTTATTCGGCTCATTGAACAGGTCGGTGACATTGAAACTCTGATCGGGATTGCTCAAGCGTTCCAGAAATGGCGGAACGAGCGGGTTATCGCCCGCATTGGGCGTATGGTACAGTTCCACTTCCTGGAGCACATCTGCCGGCTTGACGGTCCCACCCGGGCATAGAACGCATGCCGCATCAATGGTCACGAGGAGATCGATGGGTCGTCCCGGCGTCAATGCGTTGGCGAACTCCAGGGCGGAATCGCCCCCGAAGCTATGGCCAACGACGACAAGCTCATCCGAGCGGTTCAGCGATCGTACAAAGTCGGCCGCAGCGGGCTCTTGATCCCATGGAAAGACGCGTCCAGTGACGTGCTGAGCCGTGAACGTCGCGTCGAATTCCTGTGCGAGCGATTGAAGTCCTTCACCGCTTTTACCCTGAAACGACGCATTGGCAATGCGGTCCAATGCGCTTGATCCAGTACCGAGGCCTGTGAAGAAGACGTAGTCGAGTCCGGTCGGCACGGCATGGGCCGCCGTCCCAATCACGAGGACCATACAGACGGCGAGCACCTGTGATCGTACGATCATCGTTCCAATCGGCCGTGTTCTCATATTCCTCCAGCGAAAGAGATAGCATCACCATACGTGCCTGGCCGCATGGTGAGAATCAGACGGAGACTTACGAATCTTCGCAGAGAATCACGAAAATAACATGGAGTGAGTTTCATGAGCCCGTCCTGATAATGTGAGCTTCCTCCCCATCGAACTGCTTAGGGTTTTGGAAAACGTCTGCTGGGGCAGCAGGCCTACATCAACCGATCCCATGAGGTTCTTGGCTACTGTTGGATGGCGGCGTAAGGCCCTGGTGGTGACCGTAGCCCTGAGAGGTGAGGAGGACTTATGAATGGCAACGCAATTTTCGTTTATCTGTTGTTGAGCGGCTTCGTCGGAATAATGATGATTGGTGATGCGGCGGCCGCAGAGACCAACCTCAGAACGACAGCCAGCCAATATTCCGTCACTGACACGATCGATAGAATCGAGAAGGCCGTCGTGGGAAAAGGCATGCGCATCTTCGCTCGCATCGACCATGGGGAAGAAGCGAAAAAGGTTGGATTGGAGATGAAACCGACGATATTACTGATCTTCGGGAATCCGAAAGGCGGCACCGCGCTGATGGTGGCTCAGCCAACAGCAGCCATTGATCTTCCTCTGAAAGCCCTGGCGTGGGAAGACAAAGATGGTAAGGTTTGGCTCACCTATAATACAGCCAGGCTTCTGAGCCAGCGGCATGGTGTACCGGACGATCTTGTCTCCAATCTCCAGCCGGTGGAAGCTCTCCTGGAAGCGGCGGTGAAATAGGCGTGGACGAGTCGACGTAGCCATAGTTCATGCTCGCTCTCTAAAATAGAGTGCTGCTCCGCTGCGCTTTAAGCTGCGATCGGTGTGATCAATTCTGAGTGTCAGTCATCCTTCCACTTGTCATTCCTGCATCGTTCGACATCGCAATGTGCTTCTGTCCGATATCTCGGCAGAATGGTGATATTGCGCTCGGGTCTTGTAAGGATACTTTTCCCGCTCAACTTGCCAGCCAGGACGATTGTAATGAACCAGAGGGAAGGACTGCCTGAATAGTCCTACGAGGGACTCATTGCGTGGCATGACACTCGCGCATCCGACGCTTTCGTTTTGCGAGCCGTTTCGTTACTCGTCGAGGCTTGGGCGAAAAAGGAACGGGCCATAGACCAGGGCAAACAGGACATATGCACCACTCCAGCCAATCGCAGCCAACTCAAGCACCAGCGTCGTTGGAAGGTCAGTGATCGGTCCGAAGACTCTCAGCAATGCCCCTAGCGTGACCAGCATGTAGATGAAGACCGTCGTCGCCCCCGCGTGCCGGGGACGTCCCGTATGGCCGAGGCTCGCGCGGGTCATCACCGCCAAGGTCATGACGCCCACCGCGCCGGTGGTGAGCGCATGCACCGCATCCTCTTTCGGCAGACCTATTCCAAGAATCGCGCCACCCAGGACGAGCAGTGATATCGCCAGCCACCCATACCCCAGATGCAGCATCAGCACCAACGGTTCACGCCATGTCGCCCAGCCGTGCCAGCGCAACAGACGGCCGACATTCGCAAGTCCGGCCGTCACCAACATCCAGCCTGTCGCCGTCGCATGTGGCTGAACGATCCAGGCCACAGCGGCGATGGCCACGAGAACGATCGACGCGCCATCGAAGCGTGAAAATGGGGCAGGCCGCTGGGTCTTTCCGTGCTCAGTTAGGAATTCTTCTGTGAAGCTGGGTGTGACCCGCCCACCGATCAAGGCCAGTAGGACCATCACGAGCGCGAGCGCCATTCGTACGGGAAGATTCGTCGCCGCGCCGCTTAAAGCCATCACGTGGAATACGATGTTGGCGCCGGCATACAGACTGATCAGCACTCCCATCGGCGCACGGTTCCAGCTTTTGCCGGCTGCAATCTCTCGCCACACCAACCCCGCCACTGTAACCAGAAAGGCTCCGTCGACGATGGCGGACGTGATGGGCGGCACTCTCGGGATCGCCATGATGAGACGTCCGGCCAGCCACAAGACAAACAGGACTATCAGCTCTTTGCCTCTGATCGGAGAGCGGTCGGTCCAATTGGGGATGGCCGTGAGCATGAAGCCGGTGATCACGGCGGGGAGAAAACCGAAGACCATCTCATGCACATGCCAGTCCCGTGGCCCAGAGAGAGCGGCAGCGTCCCCGAGTCCAGCCAGCATCAGGACCCAGGCAGGGATCGCCACCCCCGCAAACAGCGCTGCCCCAAGAAAAAACGGCCGGAAGCCGTACGAAAAGAACGCCGGTCCCTGATAGGCTTGTCTCTCGCTTACAGGATCCGTCATACGATCCTTGTCCCTCAATCATAGTGTCGTGCGGCGAACGGATATCATGATCGCATCAAGAATGACAGTCCGTTCCGACCCGGCTTGATTTTTTGAAACGGGCGGGAGATCTTGTCGAAAAAGTCGTATTAGAGCCGTGAAAAGGAGAGTGGAAGGAAGAAAGCTTGATGATTTTTCACGAACTCCTGGCGTATGCTGGTGACTGTTTCCATCAAACGGCCATTTAAGGGTCCCTGCCATGGAAAGTGATCTGATTCGCCGGGCGGATCTATCGGTCGAGCAATACCAGGCTCTTCTACAGGTCTCGGAGTCCATCGCAAAGCATTTGGACTTGACGGCCTTAGTGCATGATCTCGCGCACCTCCTTCCACGGGTAGCCCATGTCAACTTCGTGGCCCTGTCGCTCTACGATCCCGCGCGCCACGTGATGCAGCTCCACAACGTTCAGGCGAATATTCCAGCCGATATCGTGGGTGGCCGTGAAGAGCCCGTTGACGAAACTCCTGCCGGATTGGTGTGGCAAACGCAGCAGCCCCTCCTTGTTCCAAATCTTGCCGAGGAACAACGTTGGCCAAACGTTACGGCACGGATGCGGGAGGACGGCATTCGTTCCTTTTGCATCGTTCCCCTGACCACGGCGCTACGACGACTGGGTGCCATGGGATTTGCGAGTGTAGAAGAAGGAGCCTATGAGGATACGGATGGGGAATTCCTCCAGCAGGTCGGCAAGCAAGTTGCCGTGGCTGTCGACAATGTCCTCCATCATCAAGACTTGACTCACGATCGTGATCGGCTGCGTCTCCTGCTGGAAGTGTCCGAATCCATCGCGTCACACCGCGACCTGGAAGGATTGTTTCGCGATCTTGCCCAACGGCTCCCTGATGTCGTGCCATTCGATTACATCAACGCGGTCTTACATGAGCCGGAACGCGACATCATGCGCCTGTGGCTCTTGGTGACCTCGCAACCGACCACGATCAGCCCCGGTCTGGAACTATCCGTGGACGAATCTCCAGGTGGGTTGGTGTGGAAAACTCAACAGCCGTTGATCGTGAACGACGTGATGGAAGAGCGACGCTTCCCCGTGTTGGTGTCGCTGCTCCGCGAGAATGGCGTCCAATCCTTCTGTGTCGTTCCCCTCACGACGGCGCAGCGCCGCCTCGGCGCCATGGGATTTGGAAGCCTTCACAAGAGAACCTATCAAGTCTCCGAGCTCGCCTTCATGCAGCAGGTGGCAAAGCAGGTGGCCGTCGCCGTGGACAATGTGTTGCACGACGAGAGCGCGACATCCGCCCAGCAACAATTGGCACGTGAACGGGATCGCCAGCAGCTGTTGCTGGAAGTCAACAATGCCGTCGTGTCGAATCTAAATTTGGATCAGGTTTTCACCGCCGTCAGCCGCTGTTTGCGTAAGGTCATTCAACATGACGGGTCAAGCTTGGTCTTGCATGAGCCGGAGACGCGTCAGTATCGAGTGCATGTGCTCGACTTTTCGAAGAACACCAGTTTTATCGAAGAGGGTCGAGCGGATACGCCATGTCAGGGGCCGGCCAGCATTGCCATGACCATTAGGAAACCCGCAGTCTTTACAGAACAAAGTCTTAAAAGTTTATCCGCTGACTCGACGGTCTGCAAGCGTCTGATCGATGAGGGAGTGAAGTTCCTGTGTAGCGTTCCGCTACTCTCTCACAATCGCGCCTTGGGCGCCTTAAATGTCGACCGACGCACGGAGGACTCTTTTGCTCAGGACGATATCGATCTGTTGGGCCAGGTGGCGCAACAGGTCGCCATCGCGGTGGACAATGCGCTGGCCTATCGTCAAATCGGGGAGTTGAAAGACAAACTCGCGGAAGAAAAGCTCTATCTCGAAGCTGAGATCAGAACCGAATACATTTTCGAAGAGATCATCGGTGAAAGTGCCGCGCTCAAGGAGGTGCTGAAACAGCTTGAGGTTGTGGCGCCAACGGATTCGACGGTCCTCATTCAAGGCGAAACGGGGACAGGTAAGGAACTGATTGCGCGCGCCCTTCATAAGCTGAGCGGACGGCGAGAGCGAACCTTTGTCAAGCTGAACTGTGCGGCCATTCCAACAGGGCTGCTCGAAAGCGAGCTGTTCGGACATGAGAAGGGCGCCTTTACCGGGGCCATCGCGCAAAGAATCGGTCGGTTTGAATTGGCGGACGGAGGGACTCTCTTCCTCGATGAAGTGGGCGACGTTCCTCTGGAGCTACAGGCGAAGCTCCTGCGCGTCTTGCAGGAACAGGAGTTTGAGCGCTTAGGGAGTACGCGAACGATCCGTGTGAATGTGCGCTTGGTCGCGGCGACAAATCGTGATCTGAATCAAATGGTCGCCGAGAAACAGTTCCGCAGTGATTTGTATTATCGATTGAACGTCTTTCCGATCACCGTGCCACCGCTCCGAGAACGGACTGCGGATATCCCGGTGCTCGTTCGCTATTTCGCCCAGCAATATGCACGCCGCATGAACAAACGGATCGAGACGATCCCGTCTGAGGCGATGCACATCCTGAGTGGGTATGCATGGCCTGGGAACGTGCGCGAACTGGAGAACTTTATCGAGCGTGCCGTCATACTTTCGCACGGCGCTCAACTCCAGGTCCCCGTGGCCGAGTTAGCCAAAGCCAAAGGCATGATACCCAGCGGCATCGCGACGCTTGAGACGGCCGAACGCGAACATATTGAACGCGCTCTGCGGGAAGCCAATTGGATCATCGGCGGGCCGGCGGGGGCCGCCACCCGTCTTGGTATGAAACGAACCACCCTTCAGTCCAAACTGCAGAAACTCGGTATCTCTCGTCCGTAGTCGCGCCGAACTTTCGGCACAGCGCCGTTCTGTCGGCGCCGACGTGTCGTCACAACTCCACTTGCTAAGTTAAAGTTTGAGAGTCACTGACTTATAACCTCTCTTTTCTTCAACATTCTTCTTGTGCGCTTGAATCGGGCCGATCGCTGGAACGGTCTATGCTCCCACCCTCATGAGTTAGACGAGATGACAAGCGAGAGGAGGTCAACGATGGCCACGGCTGTAGGATTTCCAGTATCAGACCTGAAAGAAGAAGAAAGCACCGCCGATTGGATGCCACTTGCTACCATGACGAGATGTTTAAGGTGCAGCGGCCTTCTGGTCGTTGAACAGGGTATTGAGTTTCCGGTGTGGCGCTGTGTGCAATGCGGCGAGATGATCGATCCGGTCATCTTCCGAAATCGCGTCCACAACAACAATAGTCCGACATGATTCAATCTCCAAATAGTGGTGACGTATGAATCGCAAAACTCAGAGATACAGCTTCTTGCAATCGATGGAATGGGCCGTTGCTGGTGTGAGCCTGTTGCTCTTAATCACTTCCGGGGGACTGGCGTTCTTTGCACAAAGGGCGCTTGGGCCGGACGACTGGACTGCCGCACTCCTGACCTTCTATCTGGCTTCCTGGTCGTATGTTGTGGGCATGGCCATCTTGGGTATCCTGCTGGTGTGGGAGCTCATCGAGTGGTTACGCGTGCACATGAAGCAGGCTGTCATGAGCCGAATTTCTGCTGCTGAGCCAAGGCATCGACCCTTCGAAAAGTCAGCGCTGCGAGATCCTCAATATTCTCAATGGGGCGTGGCTCCTCCTACCGCTCCGAACCGCTTGTCTGGGGAGAGTCATGACGGGAAAGAGACACACAGTCTCACCAGGGTCGCCTGAGGTAGAAAAGTGGGCAGACTCCTTTCCATGATGAAAAGATGCTCTGTTGCGGGATGACATTCACCAGCGAACCTCGAAAGGAGTAACGCTCATGAGCACAGCCAATCTACAACAGCGGCTGAACGATATGTTCGGTTACATTCGACAAGGCAAAATCATCGAGGCGATGAACGAGTTTTACGACAAGGACACCGTGATGCAGGAAAATGCCAATCCGCCGACGAAGGGACTCGGCACCAACATTGGACGGGAAAAACAGGCCATGAGCGGCGTGAAGGAATTAAAAGGGTTCACCATCACAGCTTCAAGTGTCGGCGACAACGTCACCTTTTATGAATCCACGAGCGACTTTGTCACGACCGGCGGCGAGCCCGGCCATGTTGAGCAGGTTTCGGTGGCGAAGTGGAAGAACGGAAAAATCGTGCACGAGCGGTTCTATTATGACAGGGGCAAGCACTAGGCGAATCCTATTCACCCGTGGTGGCTGACTGCATTAACGAGAATCCATGAAAGAAAACCTCGAAAAAGTGAAACTGCTCGCCCGCGATCTGTACGACTTGGAAGAGGAACGGCTCTGATCGGAGGGCAGCGCCATGAATATGGCAAAAACTTATAAGGCGGTCGAAGTATCAGCGCCAGGCAGTCTTCGCCTTGTCGAGCGAACAATATCCGAACCTGGACCCGGCCAGGTTCGGATTCGGGTAGAAGTATGCGGAATTTGTCACACCGATGCCGCCACGGTCGCGGGCATCTACGCGGGTTTGAACCTGCCGCGCGTTCCTGGGCATGAGGTCGTCGGCCGCATTGAAGCGTTAGGCAGTGGAGTGTCCAAATGGAACATTGGTCAACGGGTCGGTGTCGGCTTCTTCGGCGGCGAGGATGGAGTGTGCGAACCATGTAGACGCGGAGACATTGTGAATTGTCAGAACGCGGTGATACCAGGAGTAACCATGGATGGAGGATATGCGGAAGTGATGATCGCTGAAGCGCGGGGCATTGTTTCCATTCCTGATGAGCTCGGTTCGGCAGAGGCAGCCCCACTACTCTGCGCAGGGATCACGACCTACAATGCTCTTCGCAACGCTGGCATGCGGGGCGGAGATTTGGTTGCTGTGCAGGGCATAGGTGGCCTGGGTCATCTTGGCATCCAATTTGCGCGACACATGGGGTTCCAGGCCGTAGCCATCGGACGTGGCAGCGACAAGGAAAAGCTTGCGAAAGATTTGGGCGCGCACATCTACATCGATACGTCCGTCGACGATGCGGCAGTGGCACTGCAGCGTTTCGGCGGGGCCAGGGCGATTCTCGCAACCGCCCCCAATGGTGGTGCGATGGGGCCGCTTGTGTCCGGTCTCGCAGCCCGCGGGAAGCTCATCGTAGTGGGTGTGCCGCAGGACCAGATCCAATTGAATGCATTCCCCCTCGTCTTTGGAGGGCGCTCGATCTACGGCTCACTGGCCGGCACGGCGATTGATACCGAGGACGCCCTTGCCTTCAGCGTCCTGAAAAATATCCGCCCGCTGATCGAGACAGTTCCTCTCGAACAGGCCGCTGACGCTTACGCTCGCATGATGCAAGGCAAAGCACGGTTCCGCATGGTCCTGACCACAAAGGACGGACTCGCGCAAAGTGCGCCGATCAACTGAGCACTGGTTCTTTATCTGGCTTCGCATGTCGTGGGCATGGCCGTCCTGTCTCTTCTTTCGATCCGACTTGTAGTGAACGGGCTTCTAACGTGAGCGAATCGACATGCCCTGAAGAAGTTTCCTACAGCGGAGTCGCCTGTTACGACGCAGTCCCATCATGACGTAAAACGTGCCGATGACATTGCGGCCTAATCGAAATAGGAGTCCTTCGGTTAGGTACAAGGGGCGGCTGGTGATCTTCTGATAATGAAAGACCGTTGGGTTTTTGAAACGCAATCAAGGAAACAAGGAGGCACAGACCATGGGTGCGCTAAATGAAAAAGTGGCCATCGTAACCGGGGCATCAAACGGAATTGGGCGCGCCATTGCCGAACGATTAGCGGAGGAAGGCGCCACGATTGTTGTGAATTATGGAAAAAGCGCCGACAAAGCCAAAGCAGTGGTCACCGGTATTGAAGCCAAAGGGGGTAAGGCCATCGCCGTTCAAGCCGACATGAGCAACATTGCCGATGTCGCCAGATTGGTCAAGGATACCGTAAAAAAATTCAGCCGCCTGGACATTCTGGTCAATAACGCCGGCAAGTTCATATACAAGCCTTTGGTGGAGATGACCGAGGAAGAGTTCGATAGCATATTTGCTCTCAATACCAAAGGTCCCTATTTTGCGTTACAAGAAGCGGCGAAGGTCATCAAGGAAGGCGGTCGTCTCGTGAACATTTCCACGGACGGCACCCATATCGGGTTAGCCGGCGCGACCGCATACCTCGGCAGCAAGGGGGCTCTGGAGCAGTTCACGAAAGGCCTCGCACATGAACTTGCGCCAAGGGGGATCACCGTGAACACGGTCTCTCCAGGCTACACACTCACGGACATGATGCCCGCCGATCCCAAGTTCCGCGAGATGGGCACGCAGGCCTCGCCGCTCAAGCGACTTGGCACGCCGAAAGACATCGCAGACGTCGTCGCGTTTGTCGTGAGCGAGGATGCGCGGTGGCTGACTGGACAGAACCTTCATGCCGGGGGAGGCGTGGTGATGTGAGGGTTCGATAAAGAAGTGTATGGCAACACTTTTGGCAAGGAGGACTTCTTTACGCATACCGCAAGGCGAGTCCAAACCATGAGATCCGCTGTGAAACCAATCCATTGTCTTGCCCGCCCTAGTGCGCTGCCTACACGCTCTTCACGCTCAATTACCGGGAGCTTACCCGCTAACCGACAGGAGGTCGCCGGGTAGGGCGTTAGCATAGATAATCGATAATGAGACATCTGTGAAGGAGGTGCGACTATGAGCGAGCAGACCAAAGATCAATCCGTCTTGGATAAAATTCAAACCCTCGTCACAGAAGAGCATCGGATGTTCGGGAAAGGATCGCTGTCGGATTCCGATCGTGCGCGACTGGAGAAAATCAACGTTGAGTTAGATCAATGTTGGGATCTATTGCGTCAGCGTCGCGCTCTCCGCGAAACGGGTGGGAATCCGGCGGACGCGCATGTTCGCCCGCCGGAGGTCGTCGAAAAGTACGAGCAGTGAGCCTCAGTTTTAATTTCATGAAGGTTCACAAACGGCTCGACCCCACTACTGACGAAACCATTCGTCACTGACGATACTTCGTCACGATCGCCTCGTCACTTCTCTCGTTAGGCCATCTTATTTTTCATCGCGTCCCAAGCTTCGTGTGAAGCGTCGCCTACTTACATGAGGTAGTCGAATCCAATTCGATTGGAACGGTCTTTGCTGCGTTGCTACATCAAGATGGTATCGAATTGAGCAGCCAAGAGGTGTAGCGATGCAAGAACAAACCATATGGACGATCGGATGGCACGTGCTGTTACTCGGACTTCCTTTAATGGTGATCGCAGTGATGATGAAAGATTGGATCGCGCATTTGCATCGGCATCAAGCCCCGGTGAAGCCACGTCATAAAAGAGGAGCGTGACATGGAAACCATATTCAAGACAGATGACTCCTGGTCGAGTTTGGTGCTGCGTGTCGTCTTGGGCATTGTGATCTTTGCGCATGGCGCGCAGAAGCTCTTGGGTTGGTTCGGTGGCAATGGATTTAGCGGTACGATGGGGTTCTTTACCAATATCATGCATCTGCCCTGGCTGATAGCGTTCCTGGTGATTATCGGTGAATCCTTGGGCAGCGTAGCCTTGATCGCGGGATTCCTGACACGAATTACGGCCGCCAGTTACATCGTGGTCATGCTCGGCGCCATCGCCACAGTGCACTGGCCTCAAGGCTTTTTCATGAACTGGTCTGGCAAACAGCCGGGTGAGGGATTCGAATATCATCTTCTCGTCATTGGGATGAGCGCCGTCTTGTTGATTGTAGGGGGTGGCAAGTGGTCCGTTGACGGACTGATCTCACGCCGCCTGGCAGACAGGTGGGAAGAGCTACCTGGGAGCCGTTCGACAAAATTTAAAGCGGTGGGATGATAGCTATGCATGTGGTCGCCGACAGTCAACCGGTTTCCGAACAGAGGTAAGGAGTCGATCATGTACGTCGTGACTGGAGTCACTGGACATACGGGGTCGGTGGTCGCTCAAGCTTTGCTTGACCGCGAGCAGTCGGTCAAGGTCATCGTGAGAACGGCCAAACAGGGCGAGAGCTGGAAGCAAAAAGGCGCGGAGGTGGCCGTTTGTTCGCTTGAGGATGCACGATCATTTGCCAAGGCGCTGGAAGGCGCGACGGGCGCCTATCTGCTCGTGCCGCCGAACTATCAGACGGCGCATCATGTGGAGGATCGCCGGAACCTCATCGATGCGATGGCCGTGGCGGTGGCGCAGAGTCGCCTGCCTCACGTTGTGTTCCTCTCATCAATCGGCGCCCAGCTCTCCGATGCAACGGGTCCCATTCGCGTGCTCCATTATGGCGAAAGGCGCCTGGCCGAGGTGGTGCGGAATCTGACCATCGTGCGTGCGCCGTACTTCATGGAAAATTGGATGGCGACGCTCGGTGAAGTCCGTGCGCAGGGTGTCCTGCCGTCGTTTTTGACGCCCGAGCGAAAAATTCCGATGGTGGCCACGCGCGACATTGGACTTGTGGCGGCGGAGTGTTTACTTGATCAGCCAAAGGGGCGAAGGGTTTTGGAGCTGTCGGGCCCGCAGGACTATAGTCCGAACGATGTGGCGGTCGCGCTTAGCCAACGACTCGAACGACGGGTACAGGTACAACAATTGCCGCTTGATGCCGTCGTGCCGGCGCTGACCTCGCATGGCTTCTCTGAGGACGTCGCGCGGCTCTTTGAAGAAATGTATGCCGGATTGGAGGATGGACGCATCGTGTTTGAAGGCAACGGCGCCTGCCGCCCGCGCGGGTTGGTCACCCTCTCGGAAGCCGTTGCCGAATGGTTATAATGGATCACGAGCGATTGTCAGGGCAGGGACATAGGGATCATAGTTGGGGGACTGAGCGAGTCGGAAGATTGAATACGCCGGAGTGATTGTGCCATGGTCGGTACAGTGCTTTTGGTTAGGAGATGAATGTCATGACGTACGCGCGGATTGCGGTTGTCATCCTTGGGTTTCTCATCGTGGGCACACTCGGCCTCTTGGGATGCAAACGGGAAACGGCGCCTCCACCCGCTCCACCTGCGCCGAAGGTCGAAGTGGTCACGGTCAGCGCACAGAGCATTCCCGATGAGCCGGAATTCATCGGACAAACCGAGGCGTCCCGCATCGTGGAGATTCGCTCCCAGGTCACCGGCATTATTAAGGAGCGTTACTACGAGGAAGGACGGGACGTCAAAAAAGGCGATCCCCTGTATCAAATCGATCCTATCCCCTTTCGAGCCGCGATGCTCAGCGCTCAGGCGAAGGTGTCGCAGGCGGAGGCGCGATTGGTGCAAGCCAAGCAAAACCTCCGTCGGGTGAAACCGTTGATTGCCGAACAGGCCGTCAGCCAAAAAGATCTGGACGACGCGATCGCCGAAGAATTATCGGCGAAGGGCGCGCTCGAAGGAGCCAAAGGCGAATTGGTAAAGGCCAAATTCGACATGGATAATACGCGCATCACGGCGCCGATCGAGGGCTTGATCGAACGTACTCGATACTACGAAGGGCGTCTGGTGAACACCCAGACCGATCTGCTGACGATCATCCATCAGGTCGATCCGATGTATGTGATAGTGAATGCGCCGGAGAGCTTCCTGCTCAAACGGCGGCGCGATATTGCCTCCAACCGAGTTCAAGAGCCGGATATCTACAAATTGCGTGGCGTCATCACCTTCTCCGATGGGACGCTCTATCCACAGGAGGGGATACAGGATTTCACCGCAGTGGGATTGCAAAGCGAGACGGGATCGAGAGAGGCACGCGTGACGTTTCCCAATCCCAACCGGGTGCTCCTCCCCGGACAGTTCGTGAAGGTGCGTTTTAAAGGATCGACGAAAAATGACGTCATGCTTGTGCCGCAACGCGCCGTGCAGCAAGGCCCAACCGGCTCGCTCGTGTACGTCGTCGGTGAAGGCGACAAGATCGAGGTCCGCGATGTCAAAGCCGCCGGCTGGCAAGGCAACCAGTGGCTGGTCGAAGAGGGTTTGCGCCAAGGGGATCGAGTCGTTGTCGACGGCATGCAGCGACTGGCTCCCGGCGCGCAGGTGCAACCGGTCGCCGTGGCCTCCGCCGGCACGTCGGCGGCGCCATCTAGCGTGCCATCGCCTGCCGCCGACGGGACGAAGCCGGCGATGAAGCCTGAGGCCGGCCCGTCCTCAAAGCCGGATGCCGCCACGCCGACGGTGAAGGACGAGGGAGCCATGGCCGCCACGAAAGGCGACACCGCCATGCGGTCGTCGAAGAAGGAGGGAGCGCCGTGAGCCCGAGTTTTTTCATCGACCGGCCCATCTTCGCGTCCGTCATTTCCATCGTCATCGTGGTGATCGGCTTGGTCGCGATGCAGGTGTTGCCCATCGCTCAATTTCCGGAAATCACGCCGCCGGTTGTACAGATCGATGCCGATTATCCTGGGGCGAGTGCGGAGGTCATCGCGGAATCCGTGGCGCGGCCGATCGAGGTCCAACTGCCGGGCATCGATCATCTGCTCTATTACGATTCGACCAGCACGAACGATGGACACATCACGATTAAGCTCACGTTTGAGATCGGCGCGGATGTCGATATTGCGACCGTGCAGACTCAGAATCGGGAGAAACTAGCGGAGCCCCAGCTTCCGCCCGAGGTCATTCGGCGCGGCATTACCATCAAAAAAGTCTCGCCCGATCTCGTGGCCGTCTTGACGCTGGAATCAAAAGATCCTCGCTACGACGCCTTAACCATTTCGAATTATGCCATCTTGAGAATCCTGGACAACGTCAAGCGCCTGGAAGGCGTCGGTGATGCCTTGGTCTTCGGTGCCCAGAACTACAGTATGCGGATCATTCTCGATCCCGTTCGCATGGCCCAGCTCAGTCTCACGCCGACCGATATTGCCGATGTCGTGCGCGAGCAGAACCGTGATTTTCCCGCCGGCATCATCGGGCGCGAGCCGGCATTGCCTGGCACTGAAATGACCATTCCTGTTATCACGCAGGGGCGCATGACCGACGTGAAGGAATTCGAAGAAATGATCGTCCGGGCCTTACCGAATGGATCGATGATCCGATTGAAGGATGTGGCTCGGGTTGAGTTAGGGGCGCAGTCGTACGATTTGGAAGGCCGGTTTAGAGGAAAGCCGACCACGTTTCTTCTGACCTTTCTATCTCCCGGCGCTAATGCGCTCGACACTGTTAAGCGTATCCGGCACCAGATGGATGAGCTGGCCAAGTCGTTTCCGGCGGGGATGCGATACGACATTCCCTACGACACGACGCGCTTTATCGAAGTGTCCATCGAGGAGGTCATCAAGACGCTGTCAGAGGCCATGATCCTGGTCATTTTGGTCGTCTATTTGTTCTTGCAGACCTGGCGCGCCACCGTCATTCCGGCCGTCGCCG
>Ga0207691_10001078_pt1 | contig 27170 bp, 25 predicted proteins | sample KBSM13metaG_FD_184327 | JGI IMG/M metagenome (GOLD analysis project Ga0207691, IMG submission 184327) | Miscanthus rhizosphere microbial communities from Kellogg Biological Station, Michigan, USA - KBS M1-3 metaG (SPAdes) (version 2) | ecosystem: Host-associated > Plants > Roots > Rhizosphere >...
TCGCAGTTCCAGTGCAGGAGATCGAACGGGAACGGGTCGCGCCCCAGCAGGTAGTTGTTGATGACGAACGACCAGATGAGATCGTTCGAGCGCAGCATGTTGAACGTGTTGGCCATCTCGCTGCCCTCGAGATAGCCGCGCTCGTTCATCTTGCGCTCGAGCGAGGTAACCTGCTCGTCGTCGATGAATACCTCGAGCTCGCCGGCGCGGGAGAAATCGACGAGCGAGGTCATGAACGTCGCGCTGACGATCCGCTTGTCCTTGGTGGCCGCCATGTAGGCGAGGGTGGCGGCGAGCAGCGTGCCGCCGAGGCAATAGCCGACCGCGTTGACTTCCTTCTCGCCGGTGGCCTTCTCGATTGCGCCGAGCGCCGCAAGCGTGCCTTCGGTCAGGTAGTCCTCGAAATCCTTGTGCGCGAGCTTGCCGTCGGGATTCACCCACGAGATGACGAACACGGTGAGCCCTTGGTCCGTCGACCATTTGACGAACGAGTTCTTCTCGCGGAGATCGAGGATGTAGTACTTGTTGATCCACGGCGGGATGATGAGGAGCGGCCGCTTTGCGACCTTCGCCGTGGTCGCCTCGTACTGGATGAGCTGGAGCAGCTCGTTCTGGAAGACGACCTTGCCGGGGGTCGTGGCGATGTTGACGCCGAGTTCGAAGGCCTTGGGATCCGTCATCGAGATACGCAGCTGGCCGTCGCCGCGCTCGATGTCGTCCAGGAGATTGTGCAGCCCTTTGACGAGGTTCTGTCCGCCGGTGGCGATCGTCTCCCGGAACACCTCGGGATTGGTGAGCGCGAAGTTCGACGGCGCGAGCGCGTCGATGTACTGCCGCGTGAAGAAGTTGACCTTGCGCTTCGTGGCGTCGTCCAGGCCCTCGACGTTGCCGACGGCATCGTGCAGCGCGTCGGCGGCGATCAGATAGCTCTGCTTGATGTAGTCGAACAGGAAATGCTGCTCCCAGTCCTCGTGCCTGAAGCGCTTGTCGCCCTTGCCAGGCGTCGCGACCGGCTCGGGCGCGCCGCCCAGGAGTTTGATCGTCGACGATTGCCACAGGTTCATGTAGTTCCACCAGAGGTTCATCTGGGATTCGGCGAGCCGGTAGGGATTCGCGAGCATCTTCGCCGCGAGCTCCATGAACGCCTTGCCGATCCCGAGCTCGTCGGCGACGAGCGACTTCCCGGACTGCGCCTGGCGCGCGGCGAAGTCGCCGATCACCTTCGCGCTCTTTTCCGCTGCGCTGCGCAGCGAATCGGCGAGCGCGACGGGGTCGTGGGTCCTTTTGGGCGCAGGAGCGGGCACGGCGCGGGTCTTGGCGGTTGCGGACATGGCGGCTTTCGTCGAATTGGGGCTGGCTTTGGCTGTGAGTTGGCTGGATAACCGGCGGGGGAGATTATCCTACGGGCGGCCCAAATCGTATCGCCCCATCCGCTTCGACGCGGCGGCGCGCTCTGCCCGCCTGGCAGAGAAAGTTGAGGTGGGCGATGGCCTCGCCCATCGCGAAGTAGCGCTGCTGGATGTCGAGTTCCCGGCGAAACAGCACCGGCACGAGGTCCGCCGCACTCAGGGGCGCGGCAGCGGCCGTGAGCGCCGCCTGCAGCTCGCCAAGCCTCGCCTCGTGATGCGTGCGCAGCTGCCCGATGCGCATGGCGATCCCGCGGAACGGCAGGCCGTGCGACGGGAGCACCAGCGTTTCTTCGGGAAGATCGGCGAAGCCATCGAGCGAATCGAGGAAGCGGCGTAACGGGTTGCCGTCAGGCTCCAGGGCGCTGACGCTCACGTTGGTCGAGATCCGCGGGAGCAGCATGTCGCCGGAGATCAGGATCCCGCGCTCGGCGCAGTACAGCGACGCGTGCTCCGGCGAATGTCCGCGGCCGACAAGGACGCGCCAGCGGCTGTCGCCGGCATCCAAAACGTCGCCCGCGACGATCCGGTCGAACGATTGCGGCAGCTCCGGCACGCCTCGACGATAGCGGTTGCCTCGCTTGGCAAGCGCAGCAACGTGTTCCTCGGCCATTCCATGCCGGCGGAACAAGCCGATGATGCTTTCCGGGTCGTAGCCCGCGTACTGGCCGGCGGCGGCGTGCGCCGTCATGTACTCCGAATGGGTCATCGCGATGCCGCACTCGCAGCGCGCCGACAGCCACGCCGCGTTGCCGAGGTGGTCGGGGTGGTAATGCGTCGCGATGATCCGGCGGATCCGCGTCGACGAGAGCGCGGCCGCGAAATGGCGGTCCCAAACGGTTCGCGTCGGGCTGTCGCCGAGGCCGGTATCGATGAGGGTCGCGCCGCCGCCTTGCTCGCGCAGCAGCCAGAGGTTGATGTGGTCGAGCGCGAACGGCAGCGGCATCCGCAGCCACAGGACGCCCGGTGCGATCTCTGTGACTGCGCCTGCCGCGGGCGGCGTGTCGACAGGGTAGGTGAGGGCGGCGAGCGGAGGAAGGAGGGGCGGGGGATTGCGCATGGGTAACTCGTTTTGTGCGCCGCAGCATACCCGGGGAGCCCCCGGCGCTGTCAACCTATTATGCTATCGTGACAGCCCCATTCGATGCGGATCCCGCGTCCCCCGCTCGCGATGTCCACCGTCAGTGTCTCCCCGGGCCGCCCCCTGCCGCCTGCCGCCGAGCGGGCCGCAAACACTTATTCGATCTCCGAGCTCGCGCAGGAATTCGCACTGACGACGCGGGCGATACGCTTCTACGAGGACGAGGGCCTGCTCGCCCCACGGCGGCGGGGGGTGGCCAGGGTCTACGGTGAGCGCGAGCGCACCCGGATCAAGCTGATCCTTCGGGGAAAGCGGCTGGGTCTTTCGCTGTCGGAGATACGCGAGCTGTTCGACATCTACGCGACCGCCGGCAACGAGCGGGCTCAGCTCACCAAATTCCTGCAGATGCTCGCCGACCGGCGGGCGATGCTCGACCAGCAGCGGGAGGATATCGACGCCGTGCTGGCCGAGATCGCCTTCATCGAGCGGGACTGCCGTCGCCGGCTCAAGTTCGGGACGGAGAGTGCCGGAGTCGTTCCGGAGAATGAAGATCGCTGAATTTCACGGCGCAACATTGACGTTTACGTAAACGTTACAATGCCGGCTTCGCCACCGCTGCGGCGGCCGGCGCCGGGTGACTGCTGGAGGAGCGAGGATGCAGGACTTTCCCGCGATCGATTTCCATCACGGCGAGACGATCGACATGCTGCGCTCGACGGTTCGGCAGTTCGCCGCCGACGAGATTGCGCCGCGCGCCGGCGAGATCGATCGCGCGAACGCGTTTCCGATGGATTTGTGGCCGAAGATGGGCGATCTTGGCCTGCTCGGGATCACCGTCGGCGACGAGTTCGGCGGCACGGCGATGGGCTACCTCGCCCATGTGATCGCGATGGAAGAGATCAGCCGCGCCTCTGCATCGGTAGGCTTGTCGTACGGCGCGCACTCGAACCTGTGCGTCAACCAGATCCAGCGCAACGGCAGCGTCGAGCAGAAGCGCAAGTATCTGCCGAAGCTCGTGTCGGGCGAGCACGTCGGCGCGCTTGCGATGAGCGAGCCGGGTGCGGGTTCGGACGTCGTATCGATGCGACTGCGGGCCGAGCGCCAAGGCGATCGGTTCGTCCTCAACGGCAGCAAGATGTGGATCACGAACGGGCCGGACGCAACCACGCTCGTCGTCTACGCGAAGACCGATGACGCGGCCGGCCCCCGCGGCGTCACCGCATTCCTGATCGAGCGCGGGATGAAGGGCTTCTCCACCGCGCAGAAGCTCGACAAGCTGGGCATGCGCGGTTCCAACACCTGCGAGCTCGTGTTCGAGGACTGCGAAGTGCCCGCGGAGAACCTGCTCAGCGCCGAAGGCCGTGGCGTCAACGTGCTGATGAGCGGGCTCGACTACGAGCGCGCGGTGCTCGCCGGCGGCTCTCTCGGCATCATGGCCGCGTGCCTCGACGTCGTGATTCCCTACGTCCACGAGCGCGTGCAATTCGGCCAGCCGATCGGCGAGTTCCAGTTCATCCAGGGGAAGCTCGCGGACATGTACACGACGCTCAATGCGGCGCGCGCCTACGTCTACGCGGTCGCGCAGGCCTGCGACAGGGGCGAGACGACGCGCAAGGATGCGGCCGGCGCGATCCTGTTCGCGAGCGAGAATGCGACCCGGATCGCCGGCGAGGCGATCCAGTGCCTTGGCGGCAACGGCTACATCAACGATTATCCGACAGGAAGGTTGTGGCGCGACGCGAAGCTGTACGAGATCGGCGCCGGCACGTCGGAGATCCGGCGCATGCTGATCGGCCGCGAGCTCTTCAACCAGACGAAGTGACCCGGGGACTTGCGATGTTCAACGATCCCGTTGTAATCGTCGGCGCCGCCCGCACGCCGATGGGTGGTTTTCAGGGCGACTTCTCGTCGCTCTCGGCGAGCGACCTCGGCGCGGTGGCGATAAGGGCCGCCGTCGAGCGCGCGGGCATACGGCCCGAAGAGGTCGAAGAAGTGATCATGGGATGCGTGCTGCCGGCAGGCCAGGGGCAGGCGCCGGCGCGGCAGGCGTCGCTCAAGGCCGGCATTCCGTTGGCGGCGGGATGCACGACGGTCAACAAGATGTGCGGGTCGGCAATGAAGGCCACGATGCTCGCCCACGATCTCATCGTCGCCGGCTCCGCCGACATCATCGTCGCCGGGGGAATGGAAAGCATGACCAACGCGCCGTATCTGATGCCGAAGGCGCGCGGCGGTTACCGGATGGGCCACCAGACCGTCCAGGATCACATGTTCCTCGACGGCCTGGAGGATGCGTACGACAAGGGCCGGCTGATGGGGACGTTCGCCGAGGACTGCGCCGCGACGTTCGGCTTCACGCGCGAAGCGCAGGACGCGTTCGCGCTCACCTCGCTGTCGCGCGCGCTTGCTGCGAACGACGACGGCACGTTCGCATGGGAGACCACACCGGTCACGGTCGCGGGGCGTAAAGGCGACGTCGTGATCGACAAGGACGAGCAGCCCGCGAAGGCTTCACCGGACAAGGTGCCGCAGCTGAAGCCCGCGTTTCGCAAGGACGGCACGGTGACGGCGGCGAATTCGAGCTCGATTTCCGATGGCGCGGCGGCGCTGGTGGTGATGCGCCGGTCCACCGCCGAAAAGCGCAGGCTTGCGCCGCTCGCGGTGATCGTCGCGCACACGACGCACGCGCAGGAGCCCGGCCTCTTCACGACGGCGCCCGTGGGCGCCATCGAAAGGCTGTATCGCAAGACGGGATGGACCACGAAGGACATCGATATCTTCGAGATCAACGAGGCGTTCGCGGTGGTCACGATGGCGGCGATGAAGGAGCACGGCATCCCGCACGACAAGGTCAACGTCCACGGCGGCGCGTGCGCGCTCGGCCACCCGATCGGCGCCTCGGGAGCGCGGATCATCGTCACGCTGCTCGGCGCGCTGCGCAAGCACGGCAAGAAGCGCGGCGTCGCGAGCCTTTGCATCGGCGGTGGCGAGGCGACCGCGATGGCGATCGAGCGCCTGTGAGGTCGTGCTGCCATTCGACGTTGACTGCCGATGTTGCCTGTTGAATTTGCTTATTGATGTTGCCTGTTGATACCTGGCTGCTGTTCTGTCTCGCCTGCGTCGTGCTCGTCGCCACGCCGGGGCCGAGCATCCTCTACCTCGTCTCGCGCACGCTCGCGCAAGGGCGCGCTGCGGGCTTTGTCTCGCTCGCCGGGACATCATCGGGGTTCGCGCTCCACGCGCTGGCCGCCGCATTCGGATTGTCCGCGTTGCTTGCCGCAGTGCCGCTCGCCTACGAGATCGTGCGTTGGCTCGGCGCCGCGTACCTCGGATGGCTTGCGATCGCGACGTGGCGCACCCGCGACGTGGCGACGACCGACGCGGCACCGGTGGCGCTGCCCGCTGCGCAGCTCTTTCGGCAGGGATTGCTGACCGCGATCCTCAATCCGAAGGTCGCGCTGTTCCAGCTCGCATTCTTTCCGCAGTTCGTGGCGCCCGCGCACGGCAGCGTGCTGACGCAAAGCCTGCTGCTCGCCCTGACGCAATTCGTGATCGTCGTCGCCGGCGATTCGCTGTTCGTGCTCGCCGCAGCGAGCGTTCGCCGGTGGTTCGCCGGTCGCGCCGGGTGGGGCCGATGGAGCCGCCGTGCGCTCGCCGTCGTATTCGGTGCGCTCGCGCTGCGGCTCGCCTGGCAGGAACGGCCGTGAGCGCGCCGCTCGCGTTGTGAAGCGATGCTGCTGACCGAAGAGCAAGCTCTTGTCCGCGACACGATGCGCGCGTTCGCGCGCGACGAGCTCGCGCCGCATGCGGCGGCGTGGGATCGCGAGCACACGTTTCCGCGCGAAGCCTTGCACGCGCTCGGGGCACTGGGCGCGCTTGGGATGGTGGTGCCGGAGCGCTGGGGCGGTGCCGCCATGGACTATGTCTCGCTCGCCATCACGCTCGAGGAGATCGCCGCGGGCGACGGCGCGACGTCGACGATCGTCAGCGTGCAGAACTCGGTCGTCTGCGGCCCGCTCAACGCGTTCGGTACCGACGCCCAGAAAGAGAAGTATCTGAAGCCGTTGGCGCGCGGCGAGCAGTTCGGCTGTTTCTGCCTGACCGAGCCGCAGGTCGGCTCCGACGCCGGCGCCATCGCCACGCGCGCCGAACGAAGCGGCGACTCCTGGGTGCTGAACGGCGTGAAGCAGTTCATCACGACGGGCAAGAATGCCGACGTCGCCATCGTGTTCGCCGTCACGGACAAGGCGGCGGGCAAGAGGGGAATCTCGGCGTTCGTCGTTGAAACGTCCGCGCCCGGGTTCAACGTCTCCCGCGTCGAGGAGAAGCTCGGCCAGCGTGCGTCGGACACGGCCCAGATCACGTTCGAGAACTGCCGGTTGCCGGCGTCGAGCGCGCTCGGACGTGAAGGCGAAGGCTACCGGATCGCGCTTTCCAATCTCGAAGCGGGGCGCATCGGGATCGCCGCGCAGGCGGTCGGCATGGCGAGGGCGGCGCTCGACGCCGCTCTTGCGTTCGCGCGAGAGCGGGTCGCGTTCGGAAAGGCGATCGCCGAGCACCAGGCCGTCAACTTCAAGCTCGCCGACATGGCGACCGAGATCGAGGCCGCGCGCCAGCTCGTGTGGCATGCCGCGTCGCTGCGCGACGCAGGTCAGCCGTGCCTCAAGGAGGCGTCGATGGCGAAGCTGTTCGCCTCCGAGATGGCGGAGCGCGTATGCTCCGCTGCGATCCAGGTTCACGGCGGCTACGGATACGTCGCGGATTTTGCGGTGGAGCGGATTTATCGCGACGTCCGCGTCTGCCAGATCTACGAAGGGACGAGCGAGATCCAGCGGCTCGTCATCGGCCGCGCGCTCGCGGGCTGACAACCATTCGCACGAGAGACACACGATGGGAGCACCGATCGACTTCTATTTCGACTTCTCCTCGCCCTACGGTTTTCTCGCGGCGCAGAAGATCGAGGCGCTGGCCGAGAAGCACGGCCGCGCGGTCGACTGGCACCCGATGCTGCTCGGCGTCGTGTTCAAGGAAACCGGCGCGGCGCCGCTCACCATGGTGCCGCTCAAAGGCGACTATTCGCGGCGCGACTTCGAGCGGAGCGCGCGCTATCACGGCATCGCCGGCTTTCGCATGCCACCCAAGTTTCCGATCGCGAGCCAGGCGCCCGCGCGTATCGTGCTGTGGGCGAAGACGCGCGACCCGGCGCTCGCCGTGCGCGTATTGAAAGCGTTGTACCGGGCCTTCTTCACCGAAGGCCTCGACATCTCGGACGCAGATGTCGCCGCCTCCGTCGCCGCGCGAGAGGGCCTCGATGCGGCGGAGGCGCGCGCGGCGGTCGACGACCCGGCGATGAAGGACGCGTTGAAGCGCGAGGTCGAGCAGGCGATCGCCCGCGGCGTGTTCGGCTCGCCGTTCATCATTGTCGATGGCGAGCCGTTCTGGGGACTCGACCGCTTCGACCAGATCGAGCGCTGGCTCGTGACGGGGGGGTTCTAGCGCTCTCGCGCGACGCGAACCCGATCGGGGATTACACGGATAGAAACGAATAGCCCAAGGGGCTTCGCTGATGGCCGACTACGTGCTCCACTGCTTTGCCCAGTCCGGGAACGCCTACAAGCCGGCGCTCGCGCTCGAGCTCGCCGAAGCCGACTGGGCGCCGCGGTTCGTCGACTATTTCAACGGCGAGACGAAATCGCCGGCGTATCGCGCGATGAACGTGATGGGCGAAGTCCCGATGCTCGAGCACCGCGGCGCGGTGCTGTGCCAATCGGGCGTCATCCTCGACTATCTCGCCGAGACGCTCGGGCGGTTCGGCCCCGACAATCCGGTCGAGCGGCGCGAGATCCTGCGCTGGCTGCTGTGGGACAACCACAAGCTCACGAGTTACACGGCGACGTATCGGTACATGCGTACATTCGTCAAGAATCCGGAGACCGCGGTGCTCGACGAGTTTCGCCGCCGGGCGGAGACCGCGTGGGCCGTGCTCGACGCACACCTCGAGCGCCGGAACTACGTCGTCGGCGAGCGGCTCACAATCGCCGACATCTCGCTCGCCGGCTATCTCTACTTCGACGACGAGCTCGGCACCGACTGGAGCGCCTTTCCGGCGGTGCGCGACTGGCTCGCGCGAATCAGGGGCGAGCCGCGATGGGTTCACCCGTACGAGCTGATGCCGGGACACCCGCGAACATGACAGGCGTTCACGACCTTGGCCTCTTTGTCGTGGCGGGGCTGCTGCTCAACGTCACGCCGGGACCGGACATGGCGTACATCGCGGCACGCGGAGCGTCCGGCGGTTTTCGTGCGGGCGTCGCCGCGGCCCTCGGGATCACCGCGGGCTGCGTGTTCCACACGCTCGCCGCGGCGGCCGGTCTGTCGGTTCTCCTCGCGACTTCCGCCGCCGCATTCAGCGTCGTCAAGTGGTGCGGCGCCGCGTACCTTTTTTACGCCGGCGTGCGCCTCGTCCTGTCGAGCGTGCGGCCGTCACGCGGGACGAGCGGCGGCGCGCTCCTCGCGCCGGCGTCGGCGTCGCGAATTTTTCGCGAAGCATTCGTGATCAACGTGCTCAATCCCAAAGTGGCGCTCTTCTTCCTTGCATTCCTGCCCCAATTCATCGACGCGGCGGCGCCATCGAAGGCGCTCGCGTTCATCGGACTCGGTTGCGTGTTCAACTTCAATAGCCTGTTCACCAACCTGCCAGTCGCGTGGCTCTCGGCGCAAGCGGGAACGCGCGTCCGCACGCACGCAACGGCGGCGCGCTGGCTTTCCGGCGCCGTTGGCGGGCTGTTCGTGGCGCTGGCCGCGCGCCTTGCGACGCTTGAGCGCAATTAGCGCGTCCGCTCCGATCCACTTCCAACCGCGTTCTCGACATGCCCGTCATCGACACCAAGCTCGATTTCCGCGACGAGACGTTCATTAAGAACCGTGAAGCGATGGCGGGGCTCGTCCAGAATCTGCGCGCGGTCGTCGCGCAGGTCGAGTTGGGCGGTGGCGAGGCGGCGTCGGCGAAGCACGTCGCGCGCGGTAAGCTGTTGCCGCGCGAGCGCGTGCGGGCGCTGCTCGACCCAGGATCGCCGTTCCTCGAGCTCTCGCAGTTGGCGGCGCATGGCATGTACGACGGGACGATCGCTGCGGCGGGCATCATCACCGGCATCGGCCGCGTCAGCGCGCGCGAGTGCGTGATCGTCTGCAACGACGCGACCGTGAAGGGCGGCACCTACTACCCGGTCACCGTCAAAAAGCACCTGCGCGCGCAGGAGATTGCCCGCGACAACCGCTTGCCGTGCATCTATCTCGTCGATTCGGGCGGGGCGAACCTGCCGAACCAGATCGACGTATTCCCCGACCGCGATCACTTCGGGCGGATCTTCTTCAACCAGGCGACGATGTCGGCGGAAGGGATTCCGCAAATCGCGGTCGTCATGGGTTCCTGCACCGCAGGGGGTGCCTACGTGCCGGCGATGTCCGACGAATCCGTCATCGTGAAGGAGCAGGGGACGATCTTCCTCGGCGGTCCGCCGCTCGTCAAAGCGGCGACCGGCGAGATCGTGACCGCGGAGGAGCTGGGCGGCGCCGACGTTCACACTCGCGTATCCGGGGTGGCGGATCATTTCGCGCTCGACGATCATCACGCGCTCGCCATCGCGCGGCGCATCGTCGGCGATCTCAATCGCCCGAAAGAGGTCGCACTCGATGTCCGCCAGCCTGTTGCGCCGAAGTTCGACGCGCGCGAGCTGTACGGCGTGATCAGCGCCGACATCAAGAAGCCGTACGACGTGCGCGAAGTGATCGCGCGGGTGGTCGACGGCAGCGAGCTCGACGAATTCAAGGCGCGCTACGGCACTACGCTCGTCACCGGCTTCGCGCGCATCTCGGGCTATCCGGTCGGCATCGTCGCCAACAACGGGATCCTGTTCTCGGAATCGGCGCAGAAGGGCGCGCACTTCATCGAGCTCTGCGCGCAGCGGAAGGTGCCTCTCGTGTTCCTGCAGAACATCACGGGCTTCATGGTCGGGAAGAAGTACGAGGCCGGCGGCATCGCGCGCGACGGCGCGAAGATGGTCACCGCTGTGTCGTGCGCCCAGGTGCCTAAGTTCACCGTAATCATCGGCGGCAGCTACGGCGCCGGCAACTATGGCATGTGCGGCCGCGCCTTCGGCCCTCGCTTCCTCTGGATGTGGCCGAACGCGCGAATCTCGGTGATGGGCGGCGAGCAGGCGGCCACGGTTCTCGCAACGGTCCGCCGCGACGCGATCGAAGCGAAGGGCGGGTCGTGGAGCGCCGCCGAAGAGGACGCGTTCCGGCTGCCGATACGAGAGCAGTACGAGCGCGAGGGCCATCCGTACTTCGCGAGCGCGCGGCTATGGGACGACGGCATCATTGATCCGGCCGACACGCGCCGGGTGCTGGGGCTCGCGATTTCGGCGGCGCTCAATCGGCCGATCGACGCGACGAAGTTCGGCGTGTTCCGAATGTGAGGTGATGGATTTGAGTAAAAACGTGACCCGCGCGAAAGTCCCCGCTGGCACTGCTGCGAAGCCGCCGCGCAAGCCTGCGCTGCCCGGTGGCAACGACTACGACACGATCACCGTAGACGTGCGCGAGAGGGTGGCGCTCGTCACGTTGACGCGGCCATTGGTCCGGAACGCGTTCGATACGACACTCGTGCGCGAGCTCACACAAGCGCTCGCCGCGCTCGATGGCGACGCCGGCGTGCGCGCCGTCGTGCTGCTGGGCGAGGGCGAAAGCTTCAGCGCTGGCGCCGAGTCGAGCTCGTTGCAGGAAATGGCGGGCTACGATGAGGGGCGAAACCTCGCCGACGCCAAGGAGCTCGCGTGCATGCTGCGCACGCTGTACCTCCTCGGGAAGCCGACGATCGCACGCGTGCACGGCCCGGTTAACGGGTCCGGCATCGGAGTCATCGCCTGCTGCGATATCGCGTTCGCCGAGCACAATGCGACATTCTCGCTGCCGGAGACCAAGCTGGGCCTCATTCCGGCGGCGATCGCGCCGTACGTCGTGGAGGCAATCGGCGCGAGGCAGGCGCGACGTTATTTCATCTCCGCCGAGGAGTTCACGGCGGCGGAAGCGTTCCGCATCGGGCTCGTCCACGACATCTGCCCGCTCGACGAGCTCGACGGGCGGATCAACGAGCTCCTGGGCTCGCTGCTCGTCGCCGGGCCGCGCGCGCAGGCGGAAGCCAAGGCGTTGGTTCGAGCCGTCGCCGCGCGCCCCATCGACGACGCCGTGATCGCCGATACCGCGGCACGGATCGCGCGAGCGCGAGGCTCGGCCGAGGGCAAGGAAGGCATGTCCGCATTCGTCGACAAGCGCGCGCCGAGCTGGATCCCCGAGGCGTTGCGCGACGCATGACGACCCCGATACCCCAGGACGGAGCGCGGCTCGCCCTCATGATGACCCCTGCACCCCGGGAGGTGGCGCAGTTCGCGCTCGGGAGTGGCCCTTCGCGCTTACGCACGACGTCGCCGCTCTTAGGGAGGCACCCATGACGCTGCCGGGATTCGAGTCGTTCGACACTTGGCAGCTGATCGCGCTGGCCGCGGCGGTCGGGTGGGCGAGCGGCATCCGACTCTATGCGGTTCTGTTCATCGTCGGCGGGCTGGGCTACCTTGGAATGGTCGACCTGCCCGGCGGCCTCAAGGTGCTGGCGCACCCGTGGGTGCTTTTCGCATCGGGATTCATGTTCGCGGTCGAATTCTTCGCCGACAAGATTCCAGGCGTGGACTCGGTGTGGGACTTCGTCCACACGTTCATCCGCATTCCTGCCGGCGCGGCGCTCGCCGCGAGCGTGTTCGGCGATTCGAATGCTGCGGCCACACTCGCGGCGGCGATCATGGGAGGCACGCTTGCGGCGGGCAGCCATCTTGCGAAGGCGGGAAGCCGCGCGCTCATCAACACGTCGCCGGAACCGTTCTCCAACTGGTCAGCATCGTTCGGAGAGGACCTTGCAGTCGGAACGGTGCTGTGGCTCGCGTTCACGCATCCGATCGCAGCGCTGATCGTGCTTGTGCTCATCCTCGCGCTGATGATCTGGCTGATCCCGAAAATCTGGCGCTTCATCTTCGCGCTGATTCGCAAGGTGGCCGCGCTGTTCGGACGCCCGGATTCGCGGCGTTCCGGTCGCGCCGATGTTTGACAAGATCCTCATCGCCAACCGCGGCGAGATTGCCTGCCGCGTCGCGCGCACCGCGCGACGGCTCGGCATCCGCACGGTCGCCGTCTATTCCGATGCGGACGCCGACGCGATGCACGTCGCCGCGTGCGACGAAGCTTACCGGCTTGGTCCGCCGCCGCCTCGCGAAAGCTATCTCGACGGGGCTGCGATCATCGCCATCGCAAAGCGGTCGGGCGCACAGGCGATTCATCCGGGCTATGGCTTCCTGTCGGAGAACGAACGCTTCGCGGCGGACTGCGCGCGGGCGGGGATCGTCTTCATCGGTCCGCCGCCGTCGGCAATTGCCGCCATGGGCTCGAAGTCGGCGGCGAAGAACATCATGGGCAAGGCCGCGGTGCCGCTCGTTCCCGGCTATCACGGCGACGACCAGGATCCGGAGAAGCTCGCGCGCGAGGCGGCCGCCATCGGCTTTCCCGTGCTGATCAAGGCGACCGCGGGCGGCGGCGGCAAAGGAATGAAGATCGTCGAGCGGGCGGCGGATTTCGCGGCCGCGCTCGCATCCGCGCAGCGCGAGGCGAAGGCGGGCTTCGGCGACGATCGTGTGCTGATCGAGAAGTACCTGACCGCGCCGCGCCACATCGAGATCCAGGTCTTCGCCGATACGGACGGCAACGCCGTGTATCTGTTCGAGCGCGACTGCTCGGTGCAGCGCAGGCACCAGAAGGTGCTCGAGGAGGCGCCGGCGCCCGGGATGACGGCCGAGCACCGGCGCGCAATGGGTGAAGCGGCGGTCGCCTGTGCCAAGGCGATCGGCTACGTCGGAGCGGGCACGGTCGAGTTCATCGCCGCGGACTCGTTCGCCCGCGACGGCACCTTCTATTTCATGGAGATGAACACGCGGCTGCAGGTCGAGCATCCGGTCACTGAAATGATCACCGGAGAGGACCTCGTCGAGTGGCAGCTTCGCGTCGCGGCGGGCGAGCCGCTGCCGAAGCGGCAGGACGAGCTTCGGATTCGGGGACATGCGATCGAGGCCCGGATCTACGCGGAAGACCCGGACCGCGGATTCCTACCGTCGATCGGCACGCTCACGCATTTGGTGAGCCCTGCCGAGCGCCCCGGGGTGCGCGTGGATACCGGCGTGCGCGCCGGCGATGCGATCACGCCGTACTACGACCCGATGATCGCCAAGCTGATCGTCCACGGCGACGACCGCGCGGCCGCGCTGCGTCGGATGACCGAAGCGCTCGGCGAATACGAGATCGTCGGCGTCGCGACGAATGTTGCGTTCCTGAAGCGCGTCGTGATGCACGAGGCTTTTGCCTCCGGCCATGTGGATACCGGGCTCATCGCGAGGCATCAAGCGGCGTTGTTTCCGCCGCCGCCGCCCCTGTCCGACGAGACGTTGCTGGCGGCCGCACTGGCTCACGTGCGGATGCTGGGCGACGAGCGGGCTGCGGGGGCGGGCCGCTCCGCCGATCCTTATTCGCCGTGGCACGCGGTCGACCCATGGTGGGTCAACAGCGCGCGGCATTCGATCGCGGTGACGTTCACGGACGGCGCGACGCGTCACGATGTCGCGTTGCGCCGTGCTGGCGATGGAATCGGCTGGAGCGTGACGCTGCCTTCCGGGCTCACGGCGGCGAGCATGAGCGAGCGCGACGGCCGTCTTGTCGTTACCACTCCCGCGGCCGAATTTGCGGCGACTGTCGTGCCGCTCGGGGACGAGCGCCATGTGTATTGCAATTCCGGCGCGCGCAAGCTTTCGCTCGTCGATCCGCTGGCCCATGCGGGCGAGGAAGAAGCGCATGGCGGCCACCTGACGGCGCCGATGTCCGGCACGGTCGTCGCGGTGCTCGTGAAGACCGGCGACAAGGTTCTCAAAGGCGCGCCGCTCATGATCCTCGAGGCGATGAAGATGGAGCACACGATCGTCGCGCCGGCGGACGGTGTGGTGGTCGCCGTCAACTTCCGCGCCGGAGACCGCGTGACGGAAGGCGCGGACCTCGTCGACATCGACGATGCCTAGCGATGCTCTCCGCACGGCGGCGTTGAAGATCCAACTGCAGGCGCCGCGGGATGAAGGAAAGGAATGGCACCGGGCGCTGGCCACCGCGCTGCCGGAAGCGACGATCGCGGTGTGGCCGGATACGCTCGAGGATCCCGACTATGCGCTCGTCTGGAAGCCGCGGGCCGAGCTCTTCGAGCGCGTGCGGCCGCAGCGCGCGATCTTCAACCTGGGCGCCGGCGTCGAAGTCCTGCTTGCCGTGTCGTCGCTCCCACAACACATTCCGGTGATTCGGCTCGAAGATGCCGGCATGGCAACGCAGATGGCCGAGTATGTGACGCTCGCCGTTTTGTCCCGGTATCGCGAATCGGTCGAGTATGCCGCGCAGCAGCGCGAACGGCGATGGCAACCTCGGCAGCGGCTTCCGAAAGCGCAATTCGGCGTCGGCATCCTGGGCTTCGGCGTGCTGGGGCAGGCGGTCGCTGCCGCGCTCGTGCCGTTCGGTTTCCCCCTTTCCGGATGGAGCGGCACACGCAAGGAAGTCCCCGGCGTCCGCTCGTTCGCCGGTCGATCGGAGCTCTCCGCATTTCTCGCAACGAGCCGCGTTCTCGTGTGCTTCCTGCCATCGACGCCCGAAACCCGTGATCTCCTCGACAGGGCGACATTGTCGGAGCTGCCTCGCGGCGCTCATCTCGTGAACGTCGCGCGCGGCGGCATCGTCGTCGATGACGACCTCATCGACCTCCTCGACACGGGACATCTCGCGAGTGCGACGCTCGACGTGTTTCGCGACGAGCCGCTGCCCGCGGACCATCCGTTCTGGGATCACCCGCGGGTCACGGTTACGCCTCACGTCTCGGCGGCGACGCTCGTCGAGGACTCGATCGCGCAAGTCGTCGACAAGATTCGCCGGCTCGAGCGTGGACAGCCGGTGACGGGCGTCGTCGATCGCGCGCGGGGATACTGAAAGCTGCGATGAGCTCACCGATCGAGCGCGACAACCGGGACCAAGTTACGTCGCCGTGCATCAGCGTGTGCGAGCTCGATGCGAAAGGCCGGATCTGCGTCGGGTGCTTTCGCACGCTCGACGAGATCGCCGCCTGGGGCTCGCTCGACGCGACGGAAAAGCGGCGCATCGTGGCCGAGCTTCCCGCGCGCAAGGCCGCAGGCACAACGCGATGATTGCCGACTGGTATTTCGATTTCGTCTCGCCCTTCGCCTACTTGCAGAGCGAGCAGCTCGCTTCGCTTGCACCGCGCGTCTCGATACGCTACCGGCCGGTTCTCTTCGCGGGACTCTTGAGTGCAAACGGGCAGAAAGGACCGGCCGAAATCTCTGCGAAGCGCGCATTCACCTATCGCTTCTGCCTCTGGCGCGCGAAGCAATTGGGGGTCCCGCTTCGGTTTCCGCCCGAGCATCCGTTCAACCCGCTGCCGCTCCTTCGCCTCGCGATCGCCTGTGACTCGACGGCCGACGCGGTGCACCGGATCTTCCGCTTCGTGTGGCGCGACGGGCGGTTGCCGGATTTGCCGATCGAGTGGGCCGAGCTCGCGACGCTGCTCGGCGTGCCGGATGCCGATGCGAGGATCTCTACGCCGGAAGTGAAGGACGAGCTCAAGGCGAACACCGACGCGGCGATCGCCCGCGGCGTTTTCGGCGTCCCGACGCTCGTGATGGGCAGCGAGCTCTTCTGGGGTGCGGACGCGACCGCGATGGCCGCCGACTACGTCGCCGCCGGTTGTCGCTACGACGACCCGGAATATGCCCGCGTCGCGACGCTGCCGGTCGGAGCGACGCGGGGCGAGCCTGGCCAATCCACGGCACCGAAGCCAGTCAGGAAATCCTGACCACGCCAGCAGCGACGAGCGCATCGATTGCCGCCGCGTCGTAACCCGCTTCGCGCAGGATCCCGGCGCCGTGCTCGCCCTGCCTCGGCGCTTCCCGAGCCGCGGCGAACCGGTAACCCGACACCTTGAACGGCGGTGCGAATTGGCGCGAGCCGTCCGCACGCATGCTTACCATTCCGCGGGCAACGAACTGCGCGTCGTCCATCGCCTCGTCGAGCGTCGCCACCGGCGTAACGCAGCAATCGACCGTCGCGAGCTTGTCCGACCATTCCGCGAGCGTCGCCGCGCCGAACAAGCGCTCGAGCTCGCCGCGCACGCGGTCGCCTTCGTCGCCGAGCGCGAATTGGCCCGCCACGAGATCCGGCCGAGCGATCGCGTCGCACAGCGCCTTCCAGAATTTTTCTTCGAGCGCGCCGACGGCGAGCCAGCGTCCGTCGCGCGTCGGATACACGCCGTAACAGGGCACGCCTCCCGTCAGGAGATCCGATCCGCGCGGCACGACGTGCCCCCAGCGCTCGAGCGCGTGCAGCGAAAAGAGGTTGTGCGAGAGCGACGCATCGGCCATCGAAACGTCGACGTACCGCCCGCGGCCGGTTCGCTGTGCGCCGACGAGCGCCGCCAGCGACGCGATCGCCGCCGACGCCGCGCCGCCCAGCAGGTCGGCGATCTGCACGTTGCATAGCGCAGGCGGACCTTCGCGGACGCCCGTCTGGTCGAGAACGCCGGCATAACCCAGGTAGTTGATGTCGTGTCCAGCGACGCGCGCGCGGGGACCGTCCTGGCCATATCCGCTGATCGACGTGTAGACGACCCGCGGATTGATCTTCTCGACGACGTCGTGACCCACGCCCAGCGCGGCGACGACGCCCGGCCGAAAGCTTTCGACGATGACGTCCGCGTCCTTAGCGAGCGTCAGGAAAGCGTCGCGCCCGCGCGGATCCTTGAGATCGAGCGCGAGGCTCCTCTTGTTGCGGTTGACGGCGCGAAATATTGGCGACACGTTTCCGGCGGGCGTGCCCAGATGACGCCCGTAGTCGCCTGCGGAGGTGTCCTCGATCTTGACGACGTCGGCGCCCAAATCCCCGAGGTACAGCGTGCAGACAGGCCCCGGAAGAAGCCGCGTCAGGTCGAGCACGCGCAGTCCTGCAAGCGGCCCTGTTCCCGTGCAGTCTCCGGCCGGCAGAGAAGCGTCGCCGGTCAAAGCTCGTCGGCGCCCGGGATGCCGAGGTCGCGCTTGATCGTGCGAGCGATTCCGATCGCGGTTTCGAGCGCCGGCGCAAGGCACGTGACGTGCCCCATCTTGCGTCCTCGCCTCGGCTCGGCCTTGCCGTAGAGATGAAGCTTCGCGCCGCGATGGCGCAGCACATCGGCCCACTCGGGCTCGCGGGCGGCGGCGCCGCGCTCCCCGAACCCCCCGCCGCCCTCGGCGAACCATATGTCTCCCAGCAGATTCACCATCACGGCGGGCTCCCGGAGCCGCGGGTCGCCCAACGGAAGGCCGGCGAGCACCCGCGCCTGCTGCTCGAACTGCGAGGTCACGCACGCGTCGATCGTGTAGTGGCCGCTGTTGTGGGGACGCGGCGCGATCTCGTTGACGATGAGCCAGCCCTCCTTCGTCACGAACATCTCCACGCAGAGCACGCCCCGGTAGTCGAGCTTCGTCGCCACGCCCGTCGCGACAGCGCGCGCCTCGTCGGCGAGCGCCGCCGACACGCGCGCGGGAATGATCGACACGTCGAGGATCCCGTCGCGGTGGTGGTTTTCGGCGACTGCCCACGTCGAGGTCTCGCCTTCGTCGGTCCGGGCAACGACGACCGAGACCTCGGCAGCGAGCGGTACGAAGCGCTCGAGGACGCACGGAACTTCACCCATCGTGATCCATGCTTTCGCAACCTCGGCCGGCGACGCGACACGCACCTGGCCCTTGCCGTCGTAGCCGAGACGCGCGCTCTTCACGATCCCGGGACAAAGCGCCGGATCGGCGTCTCGCGCATCCTCCTGAGTGCGGAGGACCGCATGAGGCGCGACGGCGAATCCGTTCCTGGCGAGAAACGACTTCTCCTGAATACGGTCCTGCGCGATCGCGACGCTTTGCGCGGCGGGGCTGACGCGAATCGCCCGTTCCAGGAACGAAAGCGCCGCGGCGGGCACGTTCTCGAACTCCGTCGTTGCCGCACCGGCGAGCGCGGCCAAGTCGGAGAGCGATCGAGGATCGTCGTAATCGCCGTGGATGTGGCGATCGGCCACGCTGGCGGCAGGACCCGAGTCGGCCGGGTCGAGCACTGCAACCTTGTAGCCGAGACTCTGCGCGGCCATGCAGAACATCCGGCCGAGCTGCCCGCCGCCCAGGAGGCCGAGCCACCCTCCGGGAGGAACCGCGACGCTCACGATGGACCGGGGGGCACCCGCATCGCGCGGGCGGCATTCGTCTGCTTCAGGCGAAACGCGGCAAGCTTCCTCGCGACCGCGGGGTCCGTCCCCGCGAGCAGCGCCACGGCGAAAAGGGCTGCGTTTGCGGCGCCGGCTTCGCCGATGGCGAAGGTCGCGACCGGGATGCCTTTCGGCATCTGGACGATCGAGTGCAATGAGTCCTCGCCGCGCAGGTGCTTCGAAGGCACGGGCACGCCGAGCACCGGCACCGCCGTCTTCGATGCGAGCATTCCGGGAAGGTGCGCGGCGCCACCGGCGCCGGCGATGATGCACCGGAGCCCGCGCGGGCCCGCATCTTCCGCATACTCGAACATGTCGTCGGGCATCCGGTGCGCCGAGAGCACGCGGGCTTCGTACGCCACGTCGAACGCATCGAGCTGCGCCGCCGCGTGCTTCATGATTTCCCAGTCGCTTTCGCTGCCCATGACGACGCCGACCAGCGTGGCGATCTTGCGTTGACCCATCGGTCCTCCGCGATGCCGGCAGCGCTTCGGGGGAACCGCACGAGACGCTGCCGAGGTGCGCGAATCTTAGCACCGCGGAAGCCGCCGTCGCGCGCGCAAGCCGTGGTCACGGGCTGACGCAACTGGCCAATTGGCTGTTGCGAACGCACCCAATCGGCTGTTGCGATCGCCGCCCAATCGGCTGAGGCAAACGAAAAGGTTGCCGTCGTGGCGTCTCGTCCCCGAAAATGCCCGCCATGCTTCGAATAACTCGCATCTGGGTGTGTGCGCTTTCGTCCGCGCTCATCGTGTTGGCCGCGATGCCCGCGGCGGTGGCGCAGTCGGACAAGGATTTTCTCGAGGCACGGACCGCGTTCGAAAGAGGGGACCGTATCCGTCTCGATGCCCTCGCGCCGAAGCTCGCCGACCATGTGCTTGCCCCGTATGTCGAATACTGGCAGCGGAAGCTAAACCTCGACAATGCTACCGACGCGGAGATATACGCATATCTAGCCCGGTGGTCGAAGACGCCGCTCGCCGACCGCCTGCGCGTCGACTGGTTGAAGTCGCTCGGCAAGCGCGGGCAGTGGGCGACGTTCGGCGCGCTGTATCCGCTGCCGTCGGCCGAGGATACCGAGCTTGCGTGCTACGGGATCCAGTACCGGCGGCAGCGCGACGGCAACGCGCCGCTCGCCGACGCGAAGCCGCTCTGGTTCACAGGCCAGAGCACGCCGGATGCATGCGAGCCGCTGTTCGCGGCGCTGATTGTGGGCAACGAGCTCACGGCCGACGATCGGCGCGCGCGCTTTCGCCTCGCCGCCGAAGCCGGCAATGCTCGCCTTGCCCAGACCATCGCGGTCGATTTACCTCCCGAGGAACGCATCACGGTGAGTGAGTTTGCGCACGTCGACGCGAATCCGGGCGCTGCCCTCTCCCATGGGATCGAATTCCGGTGGAAAGACCGTGCGGGCGCCAATCTCGCGCTCTACGCGCTCGAGCGTGCCGCGCGGATCGACGCAGCGGGCGTTCGCGCCGCATGGGAAAAACAGCGCAGCCGCCTCACGGATGCCGACCGTTCGTACGGCAACGCGCGCATCGCGTTTCACGCCGCGCGCCAACAGTATCCGCTGGCGGCGCAATGGTTCCGGGAAGCGGGCAGCGCCGCATCGACCGATGCGCTGCGCGCCTGGCGAGCCCGCGCCGCGTTGCGTGCCGGCGCGTGGCCGGACGTCCTTGCTGCGATCGAGGCGATGCCGTCCGCCGAGCAGGAGGAGCCCACGTGGCGATACTGGAAGGCGCGCGCGCTGACGGCGACGGGCCGGACCGCCGAAGCGTTGCCGTTGTATGGCGGCCTTGCGAACGAGATCAGCTTCTACGGAATGCTGTCGGCCGAAGCGCTAGGCCAGCGCCAGGAGCTCGCGAGCGCGCCGCTCGAAGCGACATCGGAGGCGCTCGCGACGTTCGGCGCGAATCCGTCGGTGCGCCGCGCAGTGAAGCTCGCGGCGCTGGACATGCGTCCCGAGTCGCAGCGCGAATGGCTTCACGTCGTGCGCGGGCTGCCCGACGATGCGCTGCTGCTCGCCGCCGAATACGCGCGGCGCGAAGGGCTTTACGACCGCGCGATCAACACGGCCGAGCGCACGTCGTCGCGCCACGATTTCAACCTACGCTACCTGGCGCCGTTTCGCGCGGAGTTCGCGGCCGCCGCCCAGGACAATGCGGTCGACGTTTCGCTGCTGCTCGGCATCGCGCGCCAGGAATCGCGCTTCGCCGCCGACATCGTGTCGTCGGCCGGTGCCGTGGGCTTGATGCAGCTCATGCCGCCGACGGCGAAGTGGGTGGCGAAGCAATTGAACCGCGCCGACTATCGCCCGTCCCAGATCGCCGACGCTTCGCTCAACACGCAGTTCGGCGCCTACTACTTCAAGTATTGGCTCGAGCGGCTGGACCGGATGCAGCCGCTCGCCGCTGCCGCGTACAATGCCGGTCCGGGTCGAGCGCAGGCGTGGCGCGCCGCGACGCCGCTCGAAGGCGCCGTGTGGGTCGAGACGATTCCGTTCAACGAGACGCGCGACTACGTGAAAAAGGTGCTCGCGAACGCGATGGTCTACTCGCGCTTCCTGAATCTTCCGTACGTGCCGCTCAAGACCCGCCTTGGCACCGTGCCGCCGCGCAGCAGCGCACCGGTCGCCTCGTCCGGCGATCCTTGAACGACGCAGCCTCGACGTTCCGCGGATGAACGGGGGATCGATCCTCGTACTGGGAGGCGCCGGGTTCGTCGGGCGGCACGTCGTCGATCGGCTGGTGGCCGCCGGCGACAAGGTGGTCGTGCCGACGCGGAGGTTCGATAAAGCGCGGTTCCTGCAAGTGCTGCCGACGGTCACCATCGTCTCCGCCGATGTCAACCGCGCAGAAGTGTTGGCTCGCCTCGTCGCGTCATCGGCCGCGGTCATCAACCTCGTGGGTATCCTGAACGAGACACGCGGCACCACCTTCCAGCGGGCGCACGTCGATTTCGCGCGCGGAGTGACCGCGGCGTGCCAGGCCGCGGGCGTGCGCCGCCTCATCCAGATGAGCGCGCTCAATGCCGCTCCGGATGCACCGAGCCGATATTTGCGCAGCAAGGGCGAGGCCGAGGCGATCGTCGCCGCATCCGGTCTCGATTGGACGATTTTCCGGCCGTCGGTGATCTTCGGTCGCGAGGACCGGTTCCTCAATCTCTTCGCGACGCTGCTTCGCTATGTCCCGGCGATCGCGCTCGCAAGTCCCGATGCGCGATTTCAGCCCGTCTACGTCGGCGATGTCGCGCAATGTCTGGTCGAAGCGCTGTCGCGCCCGTCGACCTACGGCAGGGCTTATCCGCTTTGTGGACCGAACATCTACTCGCTGCGCGACCTCGTCCGCTACGTCGGGGCGGTCACGGGCAAGTCACGGCCGATCATCGGTCTCGGCCCGACGCTGTCCACGGTCCAGGCGAGCGTGCTCGAGCATCTGCCCGGATCGCTGCTCACGCGCGACAATCTTGCATCGATGCGGAAAGACAGCACGTGCGACGCGGAATCGGTCGCGGCGTTTGGCGTGACCCTGCAGGCGCTCGAGAGCGTCGTGCCGTCGTACCTCGGGCCGAACGCGAACACGAGCCGATACAGCACGCTGCGCGTGCGCGGCGCGCGCTGACTTGCGGCTCCGTGCGGGACCGCTTGCGAAAGTCCAGGTGATCGTTGCGCGCCGTGCGGCGGACCGCTAACGTGTGCGCATGGCGAAAAGTCCGAACGAAGTCCGCATCTACCGGGTCGGCGGCTCGGTACGCGACGAGCTTCTGGGCCGGCCCGTCGCCGATCGTGACTGGGTGGTGATCGGCGCGACGCCCGAGATCATGACGGCGTCGGGATACAAGCCGGTGGGTCGAGACTTCCCGGTGTTCCTTCACCGCGACACGGGCGAGGAGTACGCGCTCGCGCGCACCGAGCGCAAGCATGGCCGCGGCTATCGCGGCTTCGAATTCTTCGCGTCGCCCGACGTCACGCTCGCCGAAGACCTGGCGCGCCGCGACCTCACGATCAACGCGATGGCGCGCGACGAGCACGGGACGCTCATCGATCCGTTTGGCGGCGCGGCAGATCTTTACGCCGGCGTGCTGCGGCACGTCTCTCCGGCATTCGTCGAGGACCCGCTGCGCGTGCTGCGTGTCGCGCGGTTCGCCGCGCGCTTCGACTTCAAGGTTGCGCCGGAAACCGCGCGCCTGATGCGCACGTTGGTCGCGTCCGGCGAGCTCGCCGACCTCTCGCCGGAGCGCGTCTGGCAAGAACTGGCGCGCGGCCTCATGGAACCGCACCCGGCGCGGCTTCTCGACGTATTGCGCAAAAGCGGCGCATTGCGCGTGCTGCTGCCGGAGCTCGATGCGCTTTATGCCGTGAAGCCGCGGACGGGCCGGAAATCCGCCGACCCCGCGCGGCTGCTCGCTCGCGCGCTCGAGTATTCGGCGAAGCGCGGATTCGGGCTTCCCGTGCGTTACGCCGTCCTGACCGATCGGCTGGGCGATCCGACGACGGCGTTCGCTCCCGAAACCGGTAAAGGCCGCGGCGCGCAGCGGCACTTGGCGGTTGCCGTCGCCATCGCGGAACGCCTCAAGGTGCCGCTCGATTGTCGCGACGCTGCGCGGCTTGCGGCGCGCTGGGGTGGTGTGGTACCGAACGCGCGCGCCCTCGGCGCGGCCGCGGTGCTCGACCTCTTCGCGGCCGCCGATGCGCTGCGCCGGCCTGGGCGCCTGGAAGCACTGCTCGAGACGTGCGAGTGCGAGACGATGTCCCGGCCGAACGCCCCCGGCGAGTTTGCCGGCGCCGCTTATCTGCGTGCGGCGCTCAACGTGGTGAGAGGCGTCGATGCGGGAGCGATCGCCCGCGCGAGCTCCGGCAACCTCCCGAAAGTCGAATCGCGCGCCGGGAGTCATTCCGATGCGGTGACGTCGGCGATTCGTACGGCGCGGCTCGCCGCGCTTCGAGCGTGGATGCGGTCGAGACCGCGCTAGACGCGATACGCGATCAGCCGCATCAGGTCCGCCGCCACGCGCATGACGCCTTTGAGCGGCAGCGGAAGCTCCTCCGCGCCCGCGGCCCGCGCCGCTGCCCCGTGGCGCGCCTCGTCATCGCGCATCTTCTCGACGATCGCGCGGGATTTCGCATCGCCGGCAGGCAATCGCTCCATGTGCGTCGTCAGGTGCTCCTCGACCTGACGTTCGGTCTCGACGACGAACCCGAGGTTCGAGCGATCGCCCCTCAGGCCGGCGGCCAGGCCGATCGCGAACGAGCCCGCATACCACAGCGGATTCAAAAGCGACGGGCGATCGCCGAGCTCCTCGAGGCGCTGCTGCGTCCACGCGAGGTGCTCCTCCTCCTCGCGTGCGGCTTCGGCGAACTCGCGCTTCACGCGCGGCTCGCGGGCGAGCACGGCCTGCGCCGCGTACAGCGCCTGCGCGCACACCTCGCCGGTGTGATTGACGCGCATCAGCCCGGCGGCGTGCCGGCGCTCGGCCGGCGTCAGCGGTGGTTCGTCGAGATTCGCGCCCGGCGTCGCACGCGAGGCTGCCGGCACGCCTGTGATCATGCGCAGCGCGCGATCGAATCCGACGACGAGATCGTCCTTCATGGGCCCGGAGGTTCGTGAGGCGGCTGGCGCATCCCGCCACGGCACTTCAAAAGAAATGCGCCATGCCGACGAGGAAGCCGCCGGGCTTGCCGCACGAGCCGTTGGGATACGGGTTGCACAAGATGGGATAAGGATTGTGATTGAACGTGTAGGCGGCGTTCGACTCGTTCCTGATTTTCACATAGCCGGCGTACGCCAGCGTGCGCCCCGACAAAAGATACGTGTAGCTCACTTCCCACTGCGTCGACGCGGTCTTGACGCCCTTGGTGAGGCCTGCGATTCGGGTGCCGTCCTCGGCGCTGCCGGTGCCCTTGCCGGCGCGCCCGACGAAAAGGTAGAGAAGGCCCGGGCCGACGTCGGCGGTCGCGCCCAGCCCATAGAAATCGCGCTTGAGATTGGTCGTGCTCGTGGCGTCGTAATTGAGCCGCTCGAACACCGCGCCCAAGCGCACGTATTCGAACTGATAGGCGCCTGCAACCGAAAACGCATGATCCGACAGCGCATGGGTCGGCGTGCCGCGGATCTTGTCGTGCGCTTCATAGGCGACGCCAACCTGCAGGGGGCCGTTGTTGTAGAACGCGCCGGTGCTGATCGCGTTGCTGTGCGGCTTCACGGCCCCTTCGTAGCTCGCGAACTGAAACGCGGCGCTCAATCCGGACACCGTCGGCGTGTCGTAGCGGATCGATTCGCGCAGCCGGTCGTCAAAGCCGCCGTTCTCCGGGGGGCCGGCGAAACCCTGCGCCCACAGCGCCGATGTAGCGAGGATGGAGCTCGTAAGCGTGGGCACGTTGCCGAAGAGCGACAGGATGTCGTCGTAGGGCCCGAGGAAGTAGCCCATCTTGAACGTGCCTAAGGGGCCATAGAAGCCAACGAACGAGTCGCGCCCGGTGACGACGCCGCGGCCCTGCGTCGGGTTGATGCTGTTTTCGATCTGGAAGATCGCCGACCATCCGTTGCCGAGCGGCTCGTTGCCCCGTACTCCGAATTCCGACGAATTGGAGTTCACCCGAAACACGTGCGGATTCGGGCAGTTGTTCGGACAGGTTGTTCCCGACTGTTTGCCGTTGACGACCTCCATGTCGAGATTGATCCGCCCGTAAAGGGTGACGTTGGCGTCCTGCGCGTGCGCGGCCGGCGCGCTCAGCAGGCCGGCGACGACGGCGGCGACGAGCTTCGTTCTCAATTAGGCCTGTTCAAACTATGGGCACAAACGCCTGATTTCTCCGCTGCGAATCATATCGCAGAGGCGGCGCGCGCTTCGAGCGCGAGGATATCCCGCGATATCGAAGTCTGAGTCACAAATGAAAAACGGGCGCCCGAAGGCGCCCGTCTGTCGATCGGTCCGGCTGCTGCCGGACGCACCACTTCTTCGTATCGATCAGAAGTTGTGGTACATGCCCATCACGAAGCCGCCCAGGTGCATGCCAACCGGACCGCCCGTGACGGTGCCCGCGTTGCCGGGGTAGGCGTTGATGTTGAAGCTGTAGCTCGCGTTCGCGTCGTTGTTGAGCTTCACGTAACCGGTGTAGACCCGAGTACGCTTCGACAGGTCGTACGAGTAGCTGACTTCCCAGTGCTTCGCACCGGTGTTGTCGCCCTTCGCAAGACCGGCGACGCGCGAGATGTTCGAGCTGTTGACGGCGAGCGGCGTGATGATCGGCTGCGGCGTATTCTGCGCGCTGCCCGTGCCGTCGCCGGCCTGGCCGTAGTACAGGAAGAACTGGCCGTTCGCGCCGACGTTGATCGTCGTGTCGAGCGCCCAGAAGTTGCGCTTCAGGTTGTTTCTGACCTGGTTGAACTGCGTGGTTCCGTTGCTGACGTCGTAGTCCATCCGTTCGTAGACGCCGGCGATGTTGAAGCCCGAGAACTGCCACTTCGCCGCGAGCGACCATGCCTTGTCGGACAGAGGAAGCTGCGCCGTGCCGCGTGTGTTGTGGTGATTTTCGAACGCGCCACCAAGGATCAGCGGGCCGTTGCGATAGAACAGGCCATACGATTGCGCGTTGGTGTTGCTCGACGGGTTGACCTGGCCCGACGGGCCGACCTGGCCGCCGTACGTCGAGAATTGAGCCTCGAGCTGCAAGCCCGCCCACGACGGCGAGTCGTAGCGGATCGATTGCTGCAAGCGATCGTCGAAGCCGCCGTTGACCGGCTGGCCGGCGAAGCCCTGCGCCCAGACCGATGCGGTCGACAGAATCGACGTTGAGGCGGTGTTGTCGTTGCCGAAGACGCCATGGATGTCGTCGTACGGGGCGAGGAAACGACCCATCTTGAACGTACCCCAACCGCCGCTCAAGCCCACGAACGAGTCGCGGCCTGCGAGGTTGCCGCCGTCACCCGTGGTCGGGCGGATAGAGCCGTTCTCGATCTGGAAGATCGCGTTGAGACCACCGCCCAGGGACTCGGTGCCGCGCAGGCCGAAACGCGACGAGTTCGAGGTAACCCGGTACACGTTCGGGTTGGTGTTGTTCGCAAGCCTGCCGTTGACGAATTCCATATCGATGTTTATGCGACCGTACAGCACGACGTTCGCGGTTTGCGCTTGTGCCAACGGGGCAGCCAGCACGCCCGCGACGGCGACAGCGACAAGCTTCTTGTTCATGGAGTCTCTCCTCTAGCGGATAAAATAGGCAAGATAATCGTCTAGCAGGCTTGCCGTCGGAACCTTCTCTGCG
>Ga0207691_10001080_pt1 | contig 27151 bp, 24 predicted proteins | sample KBSM13metaG_FD_184327 | JGI IMG/M metagenome (GOLD analysis project Ga0207691, IMG submission 184327) | Miscanthus rhizosphere microbial communities from Kellogg Biological Station, Michigan, USA - KBS M1-3 metaG (SPAdes) (version 2) | ecosystem: Host-associated > Plants > Roots > Rhizosphere >...
TCGGCGGCCAGCTGGGTGAGCACGTCCTCGTCGGTCGACGGCTGGCCCGTCGCGGTCTTGCGCACCGTCGGCAGCTTCATCTTGTCGAACAGGATTTCGCCAAGCTGCTTCGGCGACCCTAGATTGAACGGCTGTCCGGCGAGCTGGAACGCCTGTTGCTCGAGCGCCATCACCTTGGCGCCGAGCTCGGCGCCCTGCGCGGTCAGCAACGCCCCGTCGAGCATCACGCCATTGCGTTCCATGCGGAACAGCACCTCGCGCACCGGCATCTCGATCGCGGCGTACACATGGTCGAGCTTGGGATCGGCGCTCACGAGCGGATAAAGGCGGGCGTGAAGCTGCAGCGCGACGTCGGCATCCTCGCCCGCGTATACGCACGCGTCGGCGACGCTCACCTGGTCGAACTCGATCTGCTTCGCACCCTTGCCGACAACTTCGGCGTACGTGACGGTCTTCACGTTCAAGTGTCGCGACGCGAGGTTGTCGAGATCGTGCGGCCGGTGTGCTTCCAGCACGTACGACTGCAGCAGCGTGTCGTGCGCGACGCCGCGAAGATCAAGCCCGTGGTTCGCGAGCACGTGCTGGTCGTACTTGACGTTCTGGCCCATCTTCATGCGCGAGGCATCCGCGAACCACGGCGCGAGGAGCGCGAGCGTGTCGGCGAACGGCAGCTGGTCGGGCGCGCCGGGATAGCGGTGCGCGAGAGGAACGTAGCACGCGACGCCGGGCGCGACCGCGAAGGAAAGTCCGACGAGCTTCGCCCGCATCGGATCGAAGCCTGTCGCCATGGTATCGAAGCACACCAGCTCGGCGCGCTCGATCTCGGCGACCCAACGCTCGAGCGCCGCAGCATCGGTGACCACCTCATAGTGCCGCGGCACCGTCTGCGGCGCCTCGGCACCTGCCGCGTGCCCACCGTGAGGCTCCGCTTTCGTCAGCGCTTCGTCGAAACCATTCGGAGTTTCGGCGTCGTTCCACCGCGCCTGCGCCGATTCGCGGTTCTCCGCCGCACGGCCTCCAGCGGGGCGCGCAATGCCATCGCGCAACCATTGCTTCAACTCGAAGCGCACGAACATCGACGTCAACCGCTCGATATCCGCCGCTTGCGGCGCGAGATCGGTAGGCTTCAACGCAAGCTCGCAATCCGTCCTCACGGTGAGAAGGCGCTTGCCCTGCGGAAGCCATTCGAGCGTCGCGCGCAGATTGTCGCCGACGACGCCGGGCACTTGCGCGGCGCTTCCGATCACGGCGTCGAGCGTGCCGTATTGCGAGAGCCATTTCGCCGCGGTCTTTGGTCCGACTTTCGGCACGCCCGGAATGTTGTCCACCGCATCGCCGGTGAGCGCGAGAAGGTCGAGGACCTGGTCGGCACGAACGCCGAACTTCGCGAGCACGCCGCCCTCGTCGAGCGTCTCGTTGCTCATGGTGTTGACGAGCTTGATGCCCGGGCGCACGAGTTGCGCGAGATCCTTGTCGGACGTCGAGATCACGCAGTCGATTCCGTTCGCGGCCGCGGCGACGGCGAGCGTGCCGATGACGTCATCGGCCTCGACGCCTTCCACCATGATGAGCGGCCACCCGTGCGCACGCACGAGGTCGTGCAGCGGCTCGATCTGCCGAGCGAGGTCGTCGGGCATCGCCTGGCGGTTCGCCTTGTACTCGGGATACCAGTCGTCGCGGAACGTCTTGCCGGGCGCATCGAACACGACGGCGAAGTAGTCGGGCTTCTCGTCTTCGGCTATCCTGCGCAGCATCGACAGGACGCCGCGCAGAGCACCGGTCGGCTCGCCGCGGGAGGTGCGCAGATCCGGCAAGGCGTGAAATGCGCGATACAAATACGACGACCCATCCACCAGAACGAGCGTAGGCATGTATCAGACCACCAAGATTCCGGAGCTTATCGATCCGCAGGCGACGTACACCACCAACGGGCAGGAAGCCTGGCGGGTGCTGGGAATTATGGCAGAGTTCGCTGCGGCAACCGAAAGGCTGCGCGGCGTGCGCCCCGCGGTTTCGATGTTCGGCAGCGCGCGCATCAAGCAGGATCACCCGTATTACGCAAAGGCCGAGCGCATCGCGCGCCTTCTGTCCGACGCCGGATTCGCCGTGATTTCCGGCGGCGGACCGGGACTGATGGAAGCGGCCAACCGCGGAGCGTTCGCCGGGAAGTCGCCCGCGATCGGCCTCAACATCCTGCTGCCGAATGAAAAAGGCGGCAACGAGTTCCAGGACGTCGGATTCGATTTCCGCTATTTTTTCGCGCGCAAGATGATGTTCGTGCGCTTCGCGTCGGCATATGTCGTCCTGCCCGGCGGATTCGGCACGCTCGATGAGCTCAGCGAATGCCTCACGCTGGTGCAGACAGGCAAGAGCCGCCGCATTCCAGTCATCCTCGTCGGAGGCGAATTCTGGGGCGGGCTCGTCGACTGGATGCGTGAGAAGCTGGTCGGCGAAGGGATGGCGGGCGAGGACGATCTCGGCCTCATGCAAATCATCGAGGAGCCGGAGGCGATCGTCGAGGCGATCTTCGATTTCTACGAGTCGCGCGGCTTCCAGCCGACACGCGAGGAGCGGCAGAAGATGCTGAATCTCTAGCGGGCGCGGCCGCAGCCCGCGAACCGAGATCACTCGCGCGATTCGCGCCGGCGCGCGTCGCGCTCTGCTAGAATCGGCCGAAAATGGTCCCGCATGAACGACCTTCGGCCCCTGTCGCTTTGCTGCCTCCTTTCAGTTGCGCTGTTCGCGGCTTCGGGACTCGTCCTCGCACAGAGCGCGGCTCCGCCACCGGCGCAGCTCGAGCCGCTCCCGGAAATTCCGCCACCTCCGGGCGTCACGGGAGATGCGGATCTCGAGCCGCAGATCACGATTCGGCGCAACGACAACGAGTCGGTCGAGGAAGCGCGGGTCAACGGCCAGCTCAAGTGGATCAAGGTGACGCCGCGGCACGGAAGGCCGTACTTCCTGATCCCGGACGCCGGAGGCAGACGCTACATACGAAGCGACAGCCTCGACTACGGGCTCAAGGTGCCGATGTGGCTCATCTTCGAGTTCTGAACTGATCCACCTTTCCGGAAGTCCGCCCGAACGGCGCCTCGAAGTTTCCTGAGAAGCGCCGCGATGCCCGATGTCGGTCTACACGCCCGTCACCGCCCTGGAACTCGAAGCGTGGCTTGCCCGCTATGCGGTGGGCGAGCTCGTTTCGCAAGCGCCCATCGCCACGGGCATCGAGAACACCAACTATTTCGTGACGACCACTAACGGCCGATACGTGCTCACGCTCTATGAGCGCCTTCCTTCGAACGAGCTCCCTTTCTACTTGAACCTCATGGCGCATCTCGCGAACGCCGGGGTTGAGTGTCCGGCGCCGATCCGCGATCGCACCGGCACCCTGTTCGGCACGCTCAACGGCAAGCCCGCGAGCCTCGTCACTCGGGTCGACGGCGCTCCGATCGAAGTGCCCGACGTGGTTCACTGCGCGGCGGTCGGCAACGCGCTCGGCCGCATGCACGTTGCATCCGCAACGTATCGCGCGCGTCTCACCAATCGCCGCGGGCCGGCGTGGTGGCGCCAGGCCGCGCGCGCGGTGCGGCCGTTCATCACGGCTGAGCAGAACGAGCTCCTCGCAAGCGAGCTCAAGTACCTGGCCGGATTCGCGAAGGCGCGACTGCCGCGCGGCGCGATCCACGGCGATCTCTTTTGCGACAACGTGCTTTTCGTAGGCGACCGTGTATCGGGAATCATCGATTTCGGTTTCGCCGCAACGGACGCGCTCGCGTACGACCTCGCGATCACCGTCAACGACTGGTGCGTCGACAAAGGCGGAAGCGGCGCGCTCGTGCCCGAGCTCGTCTTGGCGCTCGCCGACGCCTACGACGCGGTGCGGCCGCTCACGGCGGAGGAGCGTGCGCAGTGGCCGGCGCTGCTGCGCGCGGCCGCGCTGCGCTTCTGGCTGTCGAGGCTCTACGACTTGCATCTTCCGCGTCCGGGCGAGCTCGTGCACGCCCACGATCCAGCGCACTTCGAGCGCATCCTCCGGCATCGGATCGATGACCGCGTGCCGCTGCGGGAGCGATCCGGCGCAGGGACCGTCCAGTGAGCGCGCCCCCGGCCACGATCGAATTCGTGCGCTACTCGGGGCGCCGCGGCGCCATCTGGCTCAAAGACGCTGCGACCATGCTGTCCGCCGCGCGGGTCCCGTGGCTGATGCTGTTGCTGTCCTACTACTTGATCCAGCTGCTGGTGAGCGTGATCCCGCTCGCCGGGCCGCTCGCGATGATGGTGCTGCGACCCGTGTTCACCGTCGGCTTTCTCGCCGCCGCCTGGACGCAGGAGCGCGGCGGGATGCCGCGGATCGGGCATCTGTTTCGCGGCTTCGGCGCGAATCTGTGGGCGTTGCTCCCGGTCGGAGTCGTGCTGATCGTCGGTACGACGCTGGCGGTGCTGTCGACGGCGCTCGTCGATGGCGGAGCTCTTCTCGAAGCGATCACGTCGAACACGAAGGCGGAGGAAGGGCTCGCCATCAACTCCCGCGTCGAAAGTGCGATGCTGATGGCGATCCTGGTCGCGCTGCCGACGCTGCTCGCGATCTGGTTCGCGCCGGCGCTCGTCGTGTTCCAGGACTGCGGACCGACCCGGGCGATGCTCGCGAGCTTGCGCGCGGCGCTCGCCAACTGGCGACCCGTCGCCGTGTACGGCATGCTCCTTTTTCTCTTCGGTGCCGTGCTGCCCGGAATGGCGGTCGCGATCATTACGCTGATCGTTCCGCAGGGCGTCGCGCCCTTCGTGATCGCACTGACCGTCGTCCCCTACGTCTTTCTGTTCGTCGCGACGCAGACCATCTCCGACTACGTCGCTTATCGCGACATCTTCCACGCCGGGGAAGCGAGCGGTCCGGCGGAGTCCGCCGCCGTCTGACGCGAGCGCCGAGCCCGCCTACGCCGCCTCGAGCTTCGCGTATTCCAGCGCCAGCCACTTGACGCCCGCGTCGCGAAAGTTGACCTGCACTCGCGAGTCGCCGCCGCGGCCCTCGGCGTCGATGATGATGCCCAGACCAAACTTTGCGTGACGGACGCTCTGCCCGATGCGCCATCCGTGGTCGGGCTCCGGCGCTCGTCTCGGGGCAGGCGCGCGACCCGCCGCGGGCGCAACCGCAGCAGCGCGCTCGCCCCATTCGGCCGGATCGAGGTCGACCGCGGCAGCCGGACTGCCCCATGGCGTCGACGAAGTGCGGCGCCGCGGCGGCGACAGCCAGTGGACGAGCTCGCGCGGCAGCTCGTCGAGAAAGCGCGACGGGATGTTGTAGCGGATCTGGCCGTGCAGCATCCGGCTCTGCGCGTGCGTCACGTAAAGACGTCGCTTCGCCCGCGTGATCGCGACGTACATCAACCGGCGCTCCTCCTCCATGCCGTCGATCTCGTCGCGGCTGTTCTCGTGGGGAAAGAGTCCTTCCTCGAGACCGGTGACGAACACGGTGTGGAACTCGAGTCCCTTCGCCGAATGCACCGTCATGAGCTGCAAAGCCGGGCGACCCTCGGCGGCCTGCGTTTCGCCCGCTTCGAGCGCCGCGTGCGCAAGAAAGGCCGTCAGCGGGTCCGTCGCGCCCGACTCGGCCGCGGTCTGCGCGTTGTCGGAGTCGGCGGGAGCAATCGGCGCATCGACGGCAAGATCGGCCTCGCGCATGAAGCTCTGCGCCGCGTTGACGAGCTCCGCAAGGTTGTCGACGCGGTCCTGGCCGTCCTTCTCGTTGCGGTAGTGCGCCAGAAGACCGGATGCCGCGTTGACGTGCTCGACCGCTTCCGGCAGCGACAAGCCGGCGGTCGCCGCGTGCATCCGCTCAATGAGCCGCACGAACGACGCGAGGCTCGCGTTCGCCCTGCCGCCCACCTTGCCGCCCGCGCACGCGACCTGCCACAGCGTCGTGCCTTCGCGGCGCCCGGCGTCGACGAGCGTCTCCAGCGTCCGCGCGCCGATTCCCCGCGGCGGAAAGTTGACGATGCGCAGGAACGCGCCGTCGTCCTCTGGCGCGGCGACGAGACGCAGGTACGCGAGCGCGTTCTTGATCTCGGCCCGCTCGAAGAACCGCATGCCGCCGTAGACGCGATACGGAATGGCGGCGTTGAACAGCGCGTGCTCGAGCACCCGGGACTGCGCATTCGACCGGTAGAGGATGGCCACTTCCGACAAGGCAATGCCCGACGCGGACAGTGCCTTCGTCGCGTCGACGATGAAGGCCGCCTCGTCGAGATCGGACGGCGCCGCGAGCGCACGAACCGGCTCGCCCTTGTCGTCGCTCGTCCAAAGGTTCTTGCCGAGCCGCGCCTGATTATTGCTGATGAGCGCATTGGCGGCATCGAGAATATTGCCGTGCGAGCGATAGTTCTGCTCGAGCTTGACGAGGGCGACCGGCGCGCCGTCGCGCGAGAAGTCGCGCTCGAAGTGCTGCATGTTGGCGACGTTCGCGCCGCGGAACGCATAGATCGACTGGTCGTCGTCACCGACCGCGAAGACGGCAGCACGCTCGCCCGTCAGAAGCTTGAGCCAGCGGTATTGCAGAACGTTCGTGTCCTGGAACTCGTCGACGAGGATGTGCGTGAAGCGACGGCGGTAGTGCTCGCGGAGGCCGTCGTGCCGGGCGAGGAGCTCGTAGCTCCGCAGCAGCAGCTCGGCGAAATCGACCACACCTTCCCGCTGGCACATCGCTTCGTAGAGCGCGTAGTGCTCTACCATGCGCCGCGCGAGGTCGTCGCCCGCCTCGACCTGGTTCGGCCGCACGCCGTCCTCCTTGGCATCGGCGATGAAGTACTGCAGCTGACGGGGCGGATAGCGCTCCTCGTCGATGTTGTGCGCCTTGTAGAGTCGCTTGATCAGCGCGAGCTGATCCTGCGTGTCCATGATCTGGAAGAGCTGCGGCAGCTGGGCGTCGCGGTAGTGCGCCCGCAGCATCCGGTTGCAGAGGCCGTGAAACGTTCCGATCCACATGCCGCGCAGGTTGATCGGCGTCATCACGGAAAGACGGACGAGCATCTCCTTCGCCGCCTTGTTCGTGAAGGTGACGGCCAGGATCGACAACGGCGACGCCTGCCCGGTCGCGAGCAGCCATGCGATCCGCGTGGTCAGCACCCGCGTCTTGCCGCTGCCCGCGCCGGCGAGAATGAGCGCCGACCGGTGCGGCAGCGTCACCGCGGCGAGCTGCTCGGGATTGAGATTGGAGAGAAGTGGATTCGACATTGCGGCGGACTCCGAATTATACGTCGCGGCCGCCTCGAGCTTGCTGCGTGGCGACGCGCTCCAGTGCGCCAGCGAGCGCGGCGATCGGCTCGCTGCGATCGACAAGATCGGGGAGCCTTGTGCGGATGCGCAGCGCGAGCTCCCTTCGATAGGCGGGTTCGCTCGCGACTTTTTGCGCGAGACCGAGATACTGGTCCGCGTTCGCTGCGATCAGCTTCCCGATGCCCAGAATGCGCAGCATGGCGGCGGTCTGCCGTCCTCGCATGTATCGCCCTTCAACGGTCACGATGGGCAGCGCGGACGAAAGCGCGTCCAGCGCGGTGTTGCCCCCGCTCCAACGCAACGTGTCGATCATCACGTCGGAGACGGTCATCACGTCGAGGAACTGCGCGCGGCCCATCCGCGGCAGGAACTTGAATTGCTGGCGCGGCGGCAAACTGCGTGCCCGCATTGCCTGCTCCAGCCGCTTCGCGAACGCGATCGTCTGGCCAGTCGACTGGCCATCGAAGAACACGATGAGCGCACGCGGGTCCCGATCGACGAGCTGGATGAAAAGCGCATCGTTGTCGGGATGGATCTTGGACAGCGACTGCGGGCAGAGATAGACGTGCCGGTCGCTGGGAAGGCCGAATTGCGCGCGATCGCCAACGCCGGTGGCTTCGGCAGGGCGATAGCGCACCCCGATTCCCCGAAGCGTGATGAGCTTCTCGGAATAGTGTGCCTGCGCGTCTTCCGGCTCCATCGCCTCGCACGAGATGAAATACTCGACGCACTCGCTGCCCGTCGAGACCGGATGACCCCACGCCGCGCACTGGGCCCTCGCAAGGCGCAGATTGGCGAGCAGCACGCTCTTCGCGGACATGCCGACATCCGGAAGCACGACGACGTCGAGGCGGGCCTCCCGCACGGTCTTTGCAACGGCGCCAGCGTTTCCCATCGCCTGCGCGAAGGTGTCGCAGGCGCGCTCGACGTCGCGCGTCAGCTCGTCGTGCCACTGCCGGTAAAAAACGTCGAGACGTGAAAGCGATCGCATGGCAGGTCGGTGATCCAGCGCAGGAAATATTGGCCGACGGTCGAAATTCGAAACTCCGACGATACGAATCCCGCGCGGATTCTTCCGTGTTCGTCGCGCGATGCCTCGACCGGTTGCCGAAGGCCGGGCACGGCGACGTCGAGCAGCGTCGCGAGGAAGCGGCTGTAGCCTCGCTGCAAGGTGACGTCGTTCTCGCCCTGATACGCCAGAAGAAAGTTGCTCCATTCGAGATCGAGTACGGGGGACGGGGCCTGCCGCCACGCTGCAACTCCTGCGTGGAGGCGCGCGAGCCCCGACTCGAAGCGCTCCCGATCGCTGCAGGTCTTCATGGCCGGAGTAGACGGGCGGAAGCATCAGCGCCTCGGCGATGGCCGCGTGCATGTGGTGCGGATCGATCGCGAGCGCACGCTGAAGCGCTGCGACGGCCGCGTCGGCCTCGTTTTGCTCGCGCAGCGCGTACGCGTGCAGCACGTGCAAATCGGGCAAGCGGGGCGCGGCTGCGCAGGCTCGGCGAAACTCTACTTCCGCCGCGTCGAACTGCCGGATCGACAGGAGCAGCCTGCCGAGGCGCGCACGGAGGCTCCACGCCGACGGTTCGAGCTCCACGGCACGCACGTAGCAGTCGATCGCCTGCGCCACTTGTCGAGCCGCAAGATATCGCTCGCCCGTCGCCATCCACTCGGCAGCGCTCGCGGGGATGTTCGAAGTCGTCATCGCGCTTCCGAGTTTAACCATAACGCAGCGCGGCGCTATAATCCGCGCTCCTCGCGGAGCCCACTCCTTCAGTCCGCTTTCCCTCGCCGCTTTTCCTCGATGCCTCCGAACCCCAATGCCGCGCCTGCCGCGAATTCGGCGACGACGCGCGCCTTCGTCCAGTGGATCCGTTCCGCGGCGCCGTACATCCATGCGTTTCGCGGCAGGACGTTCGTCATCGCCTTCGGCGGCGAGGTCGTCGCCGACGAGACATTTCTCGGCATCATTCACGATCTCAACCTGCTGCACAGCCTCGGGGTGCATCTCGTCGTCGTCCACGGCTCGCGGCCGCAGATCGAGGCCATCCTGGCGCAGCAGGACATCGAGAGCCACTACGCGCTCGGATTGCGCGTCACCGACGCGGAGACGATGGACTGTGTGCTGGAAGCGAACGGGCAGGTGCGCTCACGCATCGAGGCGCTGCTCTCGCTCGGCATGCCCAACTCGCCGATGGCGGGGGCACGGATTCGTGTCTCGACCGGCAATTTCATCACCGCGAAGCCGATGGGCGTGCGCGACGGCACCGACATGCAGCTCACCGGCGAGGTTCGCCGCGTGGACACCGACGCCGTGCGCGCGCGCCTCGACGACGGCGACATCGTCCTCATCTCGCCGCTCGGGTACTCTCCGACCGGAGAAATCTTCAACCTGGCGCTGGAAGAAGTCGCAACGCAGGTTGCGGTGCGCTTGACGGCGCACAAGCTCATCTTTCTCATGGAAACGGAAGGCGTGCGCCGTGGCCGGCAGCTCCTGACCGAGCTGTCGACGAAGGACGCGGACACGCTTCTCGCGCGAACCGGCGGCAAGCAGCCGCCCGACGTCCTGCACTACTTGCCCCACGCGATCCGCGCCTGCGACAACGGCGTGCGGCGCGCGCATCTCATCAGCCGGCATGTCGACGGCGCGCTGCTGCTCGAGCTTTTCACGCGCGACGGCGTCGGCACGATGATCGCTTCGGCGCCGCTCGCGCACATGCGCAACGCGACGATCGACGACGTCGGCGGCATCCTGCGGATCATCGAGCCGCTCGAGGAGCAGGGCATTCTCGTGCGCCGGTCGCGCGAGCGGCTCGAGATGGAGATCGAGCGCTTCATCGTCGCCGAGCATGACAACGCGATCATCGGCTGCGCGGCGCTGTACGCGTTCCCCGACGAAAGGGCCGGCGAGCTCGCGGCGCTGGCCGTGCATCCGGATTTCCGGCGCGAGGGTTACGGCGAGGCGCTGATGGAGGAGATCGAGGCGCGGGCGCGGAAGCTCAAGCTCGACGACCTTTTCGTGCTCACGACGCGCACCTCGCAATGGTTCGTCGAGCGCGGCTACCATACTGCGACGGTGGCCGACCTGCCGCGGCAAAAGCAGGCGCTCTACAATTTCCAGCGCAAGTCGCAGGTCTACCGCAAAATCCTCTAGGAGACTTTGATAATGGCCCGCATGGTTCACTGCGTGAAGCTCGGCCGCGAGGCCGAAGGGCTCGATTTGCCGCCTTACCCCGGCCCGCTCGGGAAGCGCATTTATGAAAACGTGTCGAAGGAGGCGTGGCAGGCGTGGCTTCGGCACCAGACGATGCTCGTCAACGAGAATCGGCTGTCCCTCGCCGACGCTCGCGCGCGGAAGTGGCTTGCCGAGCAGATGGAGCAGCACTTCTTCGGCGCGGGTGCCGAGATGCCCTCCGGCTACGTGCCTCCGAAGCCCTGAACGACCGACTCTAAGTCCCTTCCGCGGCCGACCCGTCAGCCGCGCGGCGCGGCGCGCGTGTTGAGGTACACCGAATAGAGCGACGTCGTGCCGCAGATGAAGAGGCGATTGAGCTTCGGGCCGCCGAAGCACACATTGGCGGCCGCCTCGGAAATACGGATCTTGCCGAGTAGCGTCCCGTCGCTCGAATGACAGTGGACGCCATCGCCCGCCGACAGCCACAGGTTCCCGTGGACGTCGACACGGAATCCGTCGTAGAGGCCGACGGGGCACGTCGCGAACACCTCGCCGCCGCCGACGCTCTTGCCGTTGGCGGAAACCTTGAAGCGGCGCACGTGGTGCGGGCCGTCCGCTTTGTGCGTCAGCCCCGTGTCGACGATGTAAAGCAGTGATTCGTCCGGCGAGAACGCGAGCCCGTTCGGCTGCACGAAGTCCGCGGCGACGATTGCAACTTTCCCGCTGGCGGGATCGATGCGGTAGACGTTGCAGGCGCCGATCTCGCTTTTCGCCGCGTCGCCCTCGTAGTCGGAGTCGATGCCATAGCTCGGATCCGTGAACCAGATGCTGCCGTCGCTCTTGACGACGACGTCGTTCGGCGAGTTGAAGCGCTTGCCGTCGAAGCGGTCCGCCAGCACGGTGCGCGTGCCGTCGAAATCGGTGCGGGTCACGCACCGGCTGCGGTGCTCGCACGTGACGAGCCGGCCCAGTGTGTCGACAGTGTTGCCGTTGCTGTTGTGCGACGGCTGGCGGAACGTCGACACCGAGCCGTCCGTTTCGTCCCAGCGCAGCATTCGATCGTTCGGGATGTCCGACCAGACGAGATATCGCCCCGCCGCGAACCAGGCGGGCCCTTCTGCCCAGCGGCATCCGCTGTAGAGCTTCTCGACCTGGATGTACGGAAGCGCGACCCGGCGAAAGCGCCGGTCGACGACTTCGAAGCTGGGCGTGAGGTCAAGGGTCATTTCGTTGTCCGGAACCAGTCGTGTGGCGCTCGTTATTCCGAATGCCGGCGACCGCGCCCGTAGATGAGCAGCATCGCGACGATGACGATGCCGTACGTGACGTGCCGGCCGAACTCCTCCATCTGCATCACCGACAGCATCGACTGCAAGAGCGTGATCAGGATGACGCCGGCCACGGTGCCGAGGTAATTGCCGCGGCCTCCCAGGATCGACGTGCCGCCAAGCACGACGGCCGCAATCGCCGGCAGCAGATACGGATCGCCCATCGCCTGCGCCGCCTTGCTCGCATAGCCCGCGAGCAGCACGCCGCCGAGCGCGGAGAGTGCGCCGGAGATCCCGAACGCCGCCATCACGACGAGGCGCGTGCGTGCGCCCGAAAGATAGGCCGCGCGTTCGCGGTTGCCGATCGCGTAGACGGCACGACCGAACGTCGTGCGCGTCAGCAGGAAGACTGCGCCGGCGCCGATCGCCCCCCAGACGATCAGCGCATTTGGAATTCCGAGCACGCTGTGGCCCGTCGCCAGAAATCGCATCGCCGGCGACGACGCGTCCTGCGGCGAGAAGCCGCCGGTGTGCACGACCATCAATCCTTGCGCGACTGCGTTGACCGCGAGCGTGACCACCATCGACGGCAGTCGCAGGAAAGCGACGCCGGCTCCGTTGACGAGCCCGAGAGCGATGCCGCAGGCGACGCCCACGGGAATGGCGAGCGTCGCGCCGAGCGTACCCCAGCCGGTGGCAGCCGTCGCCATCATTCCGCCCACGGCGACGACCCATGGCACCGACAGGTCGATCTGGCCCAGCAGAATGACGACCATCGCGCCGGTTGCGATCACGCCAAGGAACGATGCGACCTTCAGTTGCTGCAGCAGATACTCGGGCGAAAGGAAGCTCGTCGAATAGAGGCTTCCGACGAAGAGCACGACCGCGACGCAACCGAACGCCGCGACGACCGCCGGATCGACGCGGGGTCGCCTTCGCCGCGACGCGTGCGCCGGCGCCGCGCGTGAATCGTCGGCCGGCAGGCGCACGTCAGCCATAGAGATCGAGCCGATTGCGGATGCGGAGGAGCCGCAACGAGCCCAGGCAAACGGCCGCGACGAGCACGACACCCTGGAACAGCGGCTGCCAGAGCGGCTCGACGTTGAACACGAAGAGGAGATCGCCGATCGTGCGGAACATGAGCGCGCCGAAGATCGCGCCGATTGCGCTCCCCGAGCCGCCGAACAGCGAGATGCCCCCGAGCACGACCGCCGCGATCGAATAAAGCGTGTACGAGCCGCCGTTCGCAGCCGACGCCTCGCCGGAATACGTGACGCAGGTGAGGAAGAGGCCGGCCACCGACGCGAGCAGTCCCGACAACATGTAGGCGGCGAACTTCGCGCGCCGAATCGGGACGCCGGACATATAGGCCGCGACCTCCGAAGATCCGACCGCATAGGCGGCGCGGCCCAGTGCGGAACGCCGGAACGGCATCCAGACGATGAAGACGAGCGCAGCGAGCAGCACGAGGCTCGCCGGTATCCCGCCAGGCAGCTGCCCGGTCAGTGCATCGGCCAGCGTGGACTCGATGTCGCCTCCCGGGACTCGCCGCAACGCAAGCGCGGCGCCATAGAACACCGATCCCGTCGCGATCGTGGTGACGATTGGTTGCAGCCTGCCATAGATCACGACCACGCCATTGATCGCGCCGCAGAGGCAGCCTGTCGCCAGGACACCCAGAACACCGAGCGTGGTCGCGGCGGGCGAGCCGACGACGATCGTGGACGCGAGACAGTTCGCAAGCACCATCACCATGCCGACGGAAAGATCGATGCCGGACGTCAGCACCACGACCGTCTGCGCCATCGCCACGATCGCGAGCAGCACGCCCTTGTTCGCGGCGGTCGTCGCCACGTTGGCATTGAGGCCGGCAGGATGGTTGGCGGCGTAGACCGCGAACATCGCGACAAACGCGGCGAAGGCGAGAAGCGTGCCGCGGTGCTCGCGCAGCCAGTAGGACCAGTCGCCACCAAAGGGGGTCGTTACGGGGCTCATGGGGAGGTCCCTAAGGGACTCATGGGGAGGTCCCTAAAGGAGTCATGGGAGTTCCCTAAGGGAATCATGGCCGCGTCCGGTGCGCCGGGTTTGCTCCGGCCCGCTCCGCGCCGAGATTGAGCGCGCTGCTCACGAGCGCGCGCTCGGTGATGTCGGCGCCGGCCAACTCGCGCACGACGCCGCCGTCGTACATCACGAGCACGCGATCGCAGCAGCCGACGAGCTCGTCATAGTCGGTCGAGTAGAACAGGATGCCGGCGCCGTCGTTGGCGAGCGTCCGCAGGAGCTGATACATCTCCTGCTTGGTGCCGACGTCGATGCCGCGCGTCGGATCGTTGAGCAGCAGGATCCGTGGCGCCATCATCAGCCACTTGCCGATGACGACCTTCTGCTGGTTGCCGCCGGACAAGGCGCCGGCAGGCACATCGACGCCATCGGTGCGAACCGCGAGCAGCCGCACGACGCGGTCGACCGCATCGCCCTCTGCCTTCCGGTCGACGACACCGAAGCGCGACAGCCGGGGGAGTGCGGCGAACGAGAGATTGTCGCGCACCGACATGGGCAGCATCAGGCCCTCGGTCTTGCGGTCCTCGGGAATCAGGGCCATGCCGATCTCGCGCCTTTTAGCGGCGTACGGGCCCGAAAGCGCGACCGTTTTGCCGTCGATGGCAACTTCACCCGTCGTGCCCCGCAACACGCCGAAGAGGGCGAGCAGCAATTCGCGCTGGCCCTGTCCGTCGAGACCCCCAAGCCCGATCACTTCGCCCGCGTGCAGGCGCAGCGAAATGTCGCTCAACCGGTTGGTCCAGGCGAGCTTTCGCACCTCGAGAAGCGGCGACGCCTCTCTCGGCGCCCGCACGGGCCGTGGCGGGAACACCGCGTTGTATTCGCGGCCGATCATGAGCTCGACCACCTCGTTGTCCGATTTCGTGCCCGCTGCGTAGGTCGCGACGCTGCGACCGTTGCAGAACACCGTGCACTCGTCGGCCAGCTCCGTTATTTCGTGCATCCGATGCGAGATGTAGATGAGCGCGAGCCCTTCGGCGCGCAGCCGCTTCAGCACGCGGTAGATCTTCGTGACGTCCGCGGCGGTCAGCGCGGAGGTCGCCTCGTCGAGGATCAGGATTCGCGGCTTCCGCGCGAGCGCCTTCGCGATCTCGACCATTTGCCGCCGCGACAGCGAGAGGTCCTTGACCAGCGCCAGCGGATGGATGTTCTCGCCGCCAGCGCGCGCCAGCGCCTCCTCCGCCACCCGGCGCTGCGCGCGGCGATCGATGAGCCCGAACCGGCGCGGTGGGTTGCTGATCGAGATGTTGTCCGCGACCGGCAGATCGGGGATGAGCGACAGCTCCTGGAAAATGCAGGCAATGCCGGCAGCGTTGGCGGCTGCCGGCGACGCGAATGCGACGGCCGCCCCGTCGAGCATCATCCGGCCCTCGTCGGGCGCGATGACGCCGGCCATGATCTTGATGAGCGTCGATTTTCCGGCGCCGTTCTCGCCGAGCACCGCATGGATGCGCCCGGCCTCGATGGCGATGTCGGCGTTCGACAGCGCGTGCACGCCGCCGAAGCGCTTCGACACGCCCTCCATCGCGAAGAGGGTCATTGGAGTACCTTCGCGCTTCGCGCTCCGGTATTCGCCCTCGGGGCGGCCCTTCGGGCTCATGAGACGCCCAATTGAGCCGCCCCGGACCGGGGCGGCGCGCTCATCGAATCACCAGCGACAAGCGTTTCCGGGGCGACGGCCGACTACTTGTTCGCTTCCGTCTGCCCCATGATCTCCTGCGCCGTGAAATTGATGCCGCAGGTCGGGAACGCATTGCCGACGAAGAAGTTGTCGCTCTGCGCGGGATAGTAATCCGTGCCTTCCTTCAGGCTCGGAAACTCCGCCTTCGCGAGCGGCAGCTTGACCGACTGCGGTATGACCTTGCCCTCGAGCGCCGCGATCGCCGTCTTGATCGCGACGGCGACCTGCGCGGGTCCGGTACCCGCAGACGCACACTTGAGGCCCTCGGCTCCATACTTGCCGCAGAATTTGCGGAAGCCGTTCTCCGTCTCCCCGCCGAACGGCACGAACGGATGCTTGGCATCGATCATCGCCTGCACGACGCCCGTGTCTCCGCCTTGCGCGGTGATCGCGTCGAACTTCTTGTGGACGGCGATCGCGTCGGCCGTGACCTTCTGCGCGGTCGGATCGTCCCACTTGCCGATCACTTCGACCGTATCCCATTTCTTGCCCGACGCCTTCAGGACCTCCTGGATCCCTTCGTGCCGGTCGCGGTCGACCGACGTGCCCGAGACGCCGCGCACTTCGAGCACCTTGCCGCCGTTCGGCACGTTCTTGACGAGCCACTCGGCCCAGTACTTGCCGAGACCCTTCTGGTCGACGTTGACGTTGACCGCCTCCTCGGTGTCCAGGATGTTGTCGAATGCCACCAGCACGACGCCTGCGTCGTTGGCCTTCTTGATGACCGGCTTGAACGCCGCCGGATTCTGCGCGTTCACGACGATGGCGTCGTACCCCGAGTCGATGAAGTTGTTGATCGCGGCGATCTGCGCCGCGACGTCCTCGCCGGTCGAGACGACCTTGAACTCCTTGAGCTTCGCGGCGACCTCGGGCTGTGCCGCATAGGCCTTCGCTGTCTTGATCATCTGGATGCGCCACGTGTTGGCGATATAGCCGTTCGCGAGCGCGATGCGATACGGACCTTTCTTGGCCGGGTACTGGAAAAGCTTGGTGTTGGCGGCCCACGGGGCGAAGCATTGCGGGTCGGAGTTGGGCGCCGTCACGACCTTCGGCGGCGCGGCCGTCGCGGCTCCGGCGACCAACAGGGCGAGTGCTGCGGCAATGCGGGTGCGGTGAAGCATCGAAGCCTCCTCTTCTTGATGGTTAAAGCCAAAACGCGGCACGACGCGGCACGGCCGGCGTCAAGCACACCTGGCGTCTAGTGACCGCGGCCAACGCTTGAAAGAAGCCCGCGTCAGCATACGCGCCGTCCCGCAAACATACAATTTGAGCGCAACGACGGGACGAGATCGCGCCCGATGCGCGTGGCCTGTCTAGAAGAACTCCGCCCGGCGAGCGCGCCCGCCACAAGTTCGTTCGTATCGCCTCGATTGCGGCCCGGTTGTCAGCAGACGTCGTCCCACGCAGAATAGCCCCAAAGCTTGCAACTTCCGTTCACGCCACGCCGCCTTTTTCGAAGCTTCGATGAGAGCCGATCGACCCCTCGAAACGGTACGCTTGTCGCTTACGATCCTTTGTTGCGCTTTGTCGCTCGCCGCCGGCGCACAGCCGGACGCACCCGGCGAGGCGGTCGTCATTCCGGGCGCTGAAGTGGCAGACTGGGGCCGGGTCGAGAAGGTCTACGGTCATTTCGGCAAGCCGCCGGGCGATTCGGCCACTCATTCGCCAAAACTGGCGGCCGTGCTGATCCTGCACGGCAGCAACGGAGTCGACGGCCGAGGCGCGTACTACGCCAAGGCGCTGCAAGAAGCCGGCATCGCGAGCTGGAAATCACGATGTTCGCATCCGGTGGACGGCCGCGATCCGGCACCAAGGCTACGATCCCTTTCGCTAGCGCAGCCCTGAAATGGTTAGCCGCGCGAAGCGACGTGGATGGTGCGCGGCTGGGTGTGATGGGCGTGTCGTGGGGCGGCGTCATGACCGTGCTCATGAGGAGCGACCTCACACAGGACGCGGAGGGCAAAGACGTTCCGAAACCCATCGCCTTTGCGGCCATGTATCCCACCTGCGCAGTCATCGCACGCGTCCTGAAGAACAGACAAAATGCGTTCTACGGCGCCGAGACTCGAATGACGAGTTCACCGATGCTGATCCAGGTGGGCACGCAGGACGACTATGAGGACGGCGAGCATGCGTGCGATGCGCTCGTCGCGTCATGGCCCGCGGCCGCGCGCGAGCATACAACCGTGCGATCCTACGAAGGCGCAACCCATGGGTTCGACTTGCAGGGTCAGCCGCGGCAATTTAGCGATGAGTTCGCTCACGGTGGGCGTGGAGGACTCGTCAGGATGTGGCCCACTCCCGACGACGCCGCTGCGGCGCGGACCACGCTCGTCGCGTTCTTCAAGGAGCAACTGAAGCCGTAGCTGTTTCAGCACTTGCGAATGACCGGTCGAACGCCGCCTGACAAGTCGTCGCAGCCGAAGTGGCCCTTCGGGTCACGCTGAGGTCCCTACGGATCCCACTTTATGGACATCGCCGAGTCGATCCGAATTCGGGCGCAGGTCGAGAATGAGCTCGAAAGTTACATCTACCGACCCGCGGAACCCGGAACAACGGTGGGCCCCCGGTGGCCCGCGCCGCGAGTCGTGGAGTGCATCGAGCGGAGGAAACCCAGGCTGGTCGTTCCGTATCGCTCGCTGTTGCGTATTTCCGAATCTGACCGCCGACCGGAAACGGCGCGGCTATGCTCGGACGTATGGATCGTCTGGAAGGATCCAGACTACGTTGTGTTCTTCGACACCGTGAGCGGGCACTATGGCCTCGCGGCGTGGAGGGCTCACGCGGACATTCCAACGTTCTGGGGTATCTATGGAGATCTCGTATACGTTCTTTGCGCAATATGATCGCCGTCCACTGGAAGCGTCGGCCTCGGAGCGGAATCGAGGACAGGTCGTAGAATCATCGCTCGCCCGTCATCATTCGAATTCGTCGCAACCATGACGCCCCCGCCCATCAGCCGCTATCCCGTCCCGAAGCTCGAAGACCTTCCCGGCGACATCCGCACGCGGATGCTCGAAGTGCAGGAAAAAGCCGGATTCATTCCGAACGTGTTCGTGGCGCTTGCGCGCCGGCCGGACGAGTTTCGCGCCTTCTTCGCGTATCACGACGCGCTGATGCTGCGTGAATCGGGTCTCACCAAGGCCGAGCGCGAAATGATTGTGGTCGCCGTGGCGGGCGCCAACGATTGCCTCTACTGCTTCATCGCTCACGGAGCCATCCTGCGCATCTATGCGAAAGACCCGCTGGTCGCCGACCAGGTGGGCGTCAATTATCGGAAGGCGGATATCACGCCGCGCCAGAAGGCCATGCTCGCGTTCGCGCTCAAGGTCTCGGAGAAAAGCGGCGACATCGAGGATTCCGACTTCGAGACGCTGCGCGCGCACGGCTTCGACGACGAGGACATCTGGGATATCGGCAATATCTCCGCATTCTTTTGTCTGTCGAACCGGATGGCGAACCTGATCACGTTGCGGCCGAACGACGAGTTCTATCTGCTCGGCCGCGTTCCAAAGAAGTAGTTACTGCGCCACGAGCCGTCCCACCTCGATGCGAGCGAGCAGTACCCACCGAACTCACCGCTGCCTCGGTGCCGTTTTCCAGCAGTGAATCTGACGTTCAGGAGGTTCGGGTCACGGCCACAAACGGGTCGTGGCATTCCCCGCGCTTTTCTCCGAAGCAGCCCTTCATCGATCGCATTTTCAGGTCTTCTCAATCCCCGTCATACCAGTGATACCTTCACACGTTTGACGAGAACGATGGCAGAACGATCCCGCGGCCCGGTCGTGTACCCAGAGTGCACGGGACCGCGCAAGTTGGTCGGCCAGTTCTGTTACCCATCAGCGGCACCATGGTCACACGATCACGACCACCTTTGCCGTGGCGAATCACAATCTCGCCGCGACGCAAGTCGAGATCCCTTCACCCGCGGGCGAAGGCATTCCATAATGCGCATTCCAGTCCCGTACATATCGGAAGATTCAGTCATACCCGTACGCTTGAGACACCGAACATCAACCGCTTACAGTTGAAGTTCCTTAATTGTTCGGCACCGCCGGCACGGCCGGTTAACTTGGTCTCGTTAGGCGGCAGTCGTACGCCGCATCGCCGGTTTCGTCATAAGCTTGCAGACGTTGTTAGTCCAGCCAATGTGGGAGACTTGAAATGCCGATGATTAGCGGTAGCTGTCTCTGCGGTGCAATTCACTATACGTGTTCCGCGCAGCCTGCTCTAACAGCGTTTTGTCATTGTCGTTCGTGCCAGAAGGCTGGTGGTGGTGGTTACTCGGTCAACGTAGCTGTCCCTACTGCATCGCTTCTGGTTCATGGCACTCCACAGAGGTATCGCGCTGTTGGCACATCGGGTTTGCCGGTCGAGCGCCACTTTTGTCCAAATTGCGGATCTGCGTTGTTCACCGACGCGGCGGCATTTGAAGGCGTCACCTTTGTGAAGGGCGGTTCGCTTGACGATGCTTCCTGGATTGAGCCCACGCTTCACATCTGGTGTGACTCTGCGCAGCCATGGGACAAAATCCCCGCGGGCGCGACCTGCATGGCAAAGAACCCTTCGCAGAGCTGAACGCGGCCTAACCGCGCGTTCAACCGGACCGTGTCTGGCGGTGTCATTCGGCACCGCCGGCACGGCCGGTTAACTTGGCCTCGTTACGCGGCAACCCGGCGACCAATGGCCGCCATCGCCCCTCACTAATAACTGGCTGGCCGGATGACGACGTCCCATGGCGTACCATGGCCAGATACCATTTGTTGACCGGAGGATTTAGCAATGTACCGGCGAACGCTCATGCTCTACGGGCTCGCGTCCTTGTTTCCGCCGGTCGTATTTCCGGCAATTGCGCAGACTGCGACGCAGCCACCCCGCGTGGTGTTGATCCTCTTTCGCCCTGAGGCAAGCGGACGCGCGTTCGCGGCGAGCTTCCTCGACGGCATGCGCCAGGCGGGCCAGGTTCAGGGGCGGACGGTTCAAATCGACGTCCTCTACGTCGAAGCTGCCGGCCTGCGAGCGCTGATCAATGAAACTGTCGCGCAGTCGCCGAGCGTACTCGTTGTCGGCGGACTGACCGCCACTCGCTATGCCCGTGAGGCCACCGCGACGGTGCCCATTGTTGTTGCCACATCCGGCGATCTCCTGGATGCCGGACTCGTGCAAAGCCTCGCTCGCCCCGGAGGCAACATCACCGGCGTCTCGGACCTCGGCGACGTAACCGCCGTCAAGCGACTGGAATTGCTCAAGGTCGCATTGCCGAATGTGTCTCGCGTGGTGCTGCTGGTCAACCCGGAGTTTCCTGCCACGCCCAAGATCGAGGCGCGCGTGCAGGCCGCCGCTTCGACCCTCGGTTTGAACGTAACTCTGCTTTCCGCCAAGGATGGCGCCACGCTCGAGAAAGCGCTCGACTCTCTCGAAAAGTATCGCCCCGACGCACTGGTCGTCACCGAAGCGCTGGCCGTGCAGTACGCCGCGGAACTGATCAATCGAGCAACCGCGCTCCGCGTCCCCGTTGTCCACTTCTGGCCCGGCACCGCGGAGCAAGGCGCGCTTCTGAGTTATCAGGCAGACGCTCTCGACAATTTCCGGCGCGCCGCGGGCTATGTCGACAAGATCCTCAACGGCGCGAAACCTGGCGATCTTTCCATCTATCAGCCAACGCGCTATGAGCTCGTCGTCAATGCGAAGGTGGCGCGCACGTTCGGTTTGACCCTGTCGCCAAGTTTCCTCGTTCGCGCCGATCGAGTTATTCAGTGATGGAGGCAGGTCCATGCCGCCTAACCCGGCGTTCGAGCGGACGCGCCGGTTCAGCCTTTCTACATGTCGGGCGTCGGTGGGGCGCGCCGCTCATCTTGATCGTTAGGCGTCTCTAGACAATATGAAGCGTCGCTTTGGCTCCTTGCTAATTCGCACGCTCAGAGGCGGCGCTAACCTCTCCGACGAAGAACACTTTCTGCTGCAATCGCTCGTGGATGCACTTCCCTCAGAGCTACGCTCGGTCGTCTCTGCTCAATTCAAATCCTATAATCTCGTACAACGAGAACAAGATGGCCGTGCTTTGAACTTCCATCGCGTTCCTCTCGTTGGCAAGCCGATACCGCCAGGGCGGCTCCTGGAAATGAAGTTGGATGAAGCGCCGCTGGTCGGCGTAGTGGCACAGATCAAAGGCGAAACACGGCCGCTCCATGCCACTCTGGCCGCGGTACACGGCCGCGCCTTTGCCGTTGCATTTGATCGGCCAGTTCCGAGAGTCGGTGCATCAGCACTCGGCGTGACTAAGGTGTCGCATTCCTGGCTTTCCAATTTTCGGGACTCAGATGCAGACGCCTAACCACGCGTTCAACCGGACGGTGTCCGGCGGCGTCCTTCGGCGCCGCCGGCACGGCCGGTTAACTTGGTCTCGTTAGGGCGCTCATGCTCCGGCGCAAACTCACGCCCGCGGATGCGGAGACGTTCCAAACACTGCGCTTGCTCGGCCTCCGCGAATGTCCGGCCGCCTTTGCATCAAGTTACGAGGAGGAGTGCGACCTCGAACTACCCGTACTCGCCGATCGGTTGGCATCGCGTAGCGATCGGGCGGTGTTTGAAGCGTTCCAAGGACACGCGCTCGTCGGACTCGTTGGGATCAAACGCGAAGACCCTCAGAAGCTTTCGCACAAAGCGCACCTTTGGGGTATGTACGTAGCTCCGGCAAGTCGGAAACTCGGCGTCGGTCGTCAACTTGTGGCCGAGGCATTGGCCTTTGCGTTAGCGGAGCTATGTGTCCGCCAGGTCACGCTTGGTGTGAACGCAGAAAACGACGCCGCAATCGCGCTGTATACGCATCTGGGGTTCAAGTCGTTTGGCCGTGAACCATGCTTTATGTTGGTGGGTGGTGTCGCTCATGATCAAATACAAATGGTCTGCATGCTCCACACAGCGCCCTAACCACGCGTCCGAGGGGACGTGCCGATTTGTGGCTTCTCGTCGGCGAGCGTCCGTGGCGGCACGCCCCTCAACTTGGTCTCGTTAGGGCACTGTCACCGCACCTGCATCCTCGAGTCATGCTATGAAGCACGCTGGTTCGAACACACTCGCGACACTTGAGTCCTTGCTGAGAAAAATCCGAGCACACGCCGCGCTTACTGAGCGCACGCCAGGCTCGTTCTATCGGAAGTCGAAAGCCTATCTACACTTTCACGAAGACCCCTCGGGAACCTACGCCGATGTCAAGCTGAACCTAATTGATTTCACGAGACTACGTGCCACGACGTCGAAAGAACAGGCACACTTGCTTTCGCTCATTGCCAAGAGTTTGAAGCAATAGTCGGCCGACAAATTCCATCAAAGAATGTGCCCTAACCATGCGCTCAACCGGACGGGGACCTTGAATCGGTTTTGTTGACACTTTCACCTGCGATGAGGGTGTTGAATGGGCGCACCAGGGCCGCAGAAGATTCATCGGTACGGAACTGCCTTTTAGCTGAGGGCGGTGCAGATGAGCAATCAGCCGGGCGTACGAATCAAGGACGTGGCTGAGTCGTTGTGCATTCATTCGTTCATGCTGTCGCGCTGGCGCAAGGGGGTGCGCGATGGCGAGTTGGTCGGGCGGTCAGCGCCGCTGGAGGCCAGATCGGTGCCGGAGTTGCAGCGGCTGCGGGAGGTGGAGCAGCAGTTCAAGCGGCCGCAGATGGAGCATGACCTCTTAAAAAAGCTATCCGGTTTGTCTCCGATCGAAAGCGGAAGTCTTTGCGTTAATCGCGACAAACCGGAGCACGTGCTCGATCCAAATGATGTGCGCTCTGTCCGGGGTCACGCTTGGGGGCTTCTACGCTTGGCAATCGCGCCACCGAGTGCGCGGATGAGCGAGGATGTGCGGCTCACCGAGCGGATTCGCCAAGTGCACCAGCAGAGCCGAGGCTACGATGGCAGCCCGCGGTTAGCGCGCCAGCTCAGTGGCGAAGGCGAGGCAGTCGGCCGGCGCCGAGTAGCCCTGCTTATGCGAAGTGCGCGACTGAAAGCCCGCCGCGCTCGGCGCCACCATCGCTCAATGATCCGGCTGCGAGCGCTCTTTGCCAGCGTGCCAAATCAACACATGCACTGTCCGCCATCGCCATTCGGAGCGTTTGCGAGTGCGCCGAAAGTACACATTGTGTAATCATGGCTGCCAGCGCCGCAATCATTCGCTCGATATTCATGTCGTGCTCAGTGCGCACGCAAGAATCGTTGGCGCGAGGGCACAAAGACGATCAACCAAGGAGTACATCATGGCCGACGAAAATGTAAAGACGCCGCTCGAAGCAATGCAGGACACGCTATCCAGACTCAAAGAGATGGAACACTATTCGAAGACGAACATCGAAAAGCTTGCGTCGTTATGGCTCGAAGTCAGCGAGCACAAGGAACAGAAGCAGTACGAAACGATGGTCGATGAAGTTCTTAAGTGCCAGAATCGGTTTCAGGAGTCGATCGCATCCCTGATCGAGGCATATGAGGAGGAAACTGCCCGGCTGACGAGTAGCACGCAGTAACACTCAGGTAGTGTCGTGGTGTATCGCGTTCTAATCGGATCTGTGATTGTCGACCTTCTACGGCGAGGTTGAGGTTACGGGTTTGTCCGCCCGGTCAATGGTCGACCGGCTGTTATTCCCACTGACCTTGGGTTTCGGTGGGCTTTCGCTTACGTTGCCGTGACCGGAAAAACACCACCGCGGTGGCCATCGTTGAATGGCCCATGCGATGACGATAGCTTGCGGGAGGCGGGCTCACCTCTCCACCCCTGCCACGCGCAGGGCAAGTCTCCGCGAAGACGATGTCGATCGTTTCTTCGCGAAAGTCGAACAATTGATGTCCAGTTATGACATTACTCGCGTGAGGGGTATCGTATGGTCGATGGCCCATCTGTTCGCGCCGAGATCCAATTGGGCGAACGAAAGTACCCTCGAGTCAACGTTGATTTAACAGGGCCGCGTGCCCTTGCACTTGAGCGGTCCAAAAGCCCCGGCGTTCTCCAGGGCCGGATATCGTGTCAGCTAATTGCGAATGGCGGCGTGTCACACGCCGGGCGTACGCAATCTTTGCCTAAGGCGCGATGCTTGGATTACTGGATTCGTTCAGTCTTCGCATGGGTGCGCGGCAAGTCACTCTGGAGGTAAACTCTGCGGACCAGTCGCCGTTGCAAGAAAAGATCTGCCGGAGGCTTGTTTCAGGTTTGCTAACGCGAAACGCTAACTTCTCAGTGCCTGCGAAGTTCCATGAAGCTCCGGCTCTATGTTCTCGGCTTGTTGCTCGCCGCTCTTACGGGGAACTCCTCCTCCGCGGAGCTTATAAAGATTGGGGCGCTTACTGAAGGTTGGGGCCCAACGCCGGCGATGGTCGGCCTGCGTGACGGACTGAACGCACTCGGATACAAGGAAGGCGAGCAATACGTCATTGGCGTGCGTTTTACGCAGGGTGACGTGAAGGGTCTGCCGGATGCGGTGCGGGACTTGCTGAGCTCAGGCAGCACGATCATCTTCGCCACGGGTCCGAACGCGGCGAAGGCGGCCAAGGCTGCGACGACGACGGTACCTGTCGTATTCGCGGAGGCGATGCCCGATCCGGTTCAATCCGGACTGGTGCGCAGCTATGCGCGTCCTGGCGGCAACCTGACCGGCATCTGGGATCTTTCGCATGAACTCGGGCCCAAGCGGCTCGAAATACTGCAGGACATGGTGCCAGGATTGAAGCGGGTCATCTTTCCCTACGATCCGGACGATGAGGTCGCGGTCGATTCACTGCGAATTTTGCGCGATGCGGCCGGCCGGCTCGGGATCACGCTCATCGAGCGGCCGATGCGGACCGAGCAGGAAGCACGAAAGTTCTTTACTTCGCTTCGGAAACGCGACGCCGATGCAGTGATTCTCAGCGCGTCGTCGATGTCACTGAACATCCCGGGATTCATGCTCGAGATGACATCACAGCAGGGGTTGCCGACGATGTTCACTGGTGCATTCTGGGTCGAGCGAGGAGGCCTGGTGGGCTATGGCACCGACTTTCAGGAGTCGGGACGTCTCGCGGCGCGGCTGGTGGACAAGATCATCAAGGGCGAGAAACCGGCGGTGCTCGCGGTAGAATCAAACCCGCGCATCGAGCTCATTATCAATCTGAAGGTAGCGAAAGCGTTAGGGCTGTCGCTTCCACCCACGTTGGTGCAGCGCGCGACTCGTGTGATCGAATAGAGGAGAGGTCCATGAAGACAAGCATGTTCGCGATAGTGATGCTGGTAATGTTCGCCTTCGGGAGCGTTCAACCGGTATTGGCGCTCGAAGTCGGCAAGGCGGCGCCGGACTTCACGCTGGAGGATACGGCGGGCAAGAAGGTCAGCCTGGGCCAGTTCCGCGGGCAGAAGCTCGTGCTCATCGAGTTCATCGGCGCCGTGTTCGCGCCTACGTGCTCGGCCAACGTGCACGACCGTGCCATTCATCATGCGAAGTTCAACGATGCCGATGTGCAGGTCATCGGCATCAGCTCCGACAACAAGTTCGCGCTCAAAGCGTATGCGGATTCCGAGCGAACGCCGTTCCCGCTGCTCAGCGATCAGGGACTTCAGACGATCAAACGCTATGGCGTACTCGCGCCTGACAAAGTGCGTGCCTTGCGTTCGTACTTTCTCGTCGACAAGGCAGGAATCCTGCGCAAGCAATGGCTGCTCGGCACGCCGGGTGACGACATGGTCTTTACGAGCGAGCCAGTTTTCGCCGCAATCCAGGAGATCGCGGCCAAGCACTAATTGACGCCGAGTTGTCGCCCGCACGGATAGGTGTGCTCTCGCCTGTCTTACCTGTTCAGCCTTCTCGCACTGCGCTCGCAGTCATGAAGGTTGCGGATTGCATCGTAGGAGGTTTTGGCATGAGGAAGCCTTCTTGCGTTCTGTTGTTGGGGTGCGGCATGCTGGCCAGTATCGCGGTGGCGCAGAACGGTGCACCTAGCCCTGTCCTCGCTGAGAGCTTGCGGTGGATGAGTGCTCCGAATTGGTCGGGCGTTCAGGCCTCTTGGGTGTTAGGGGCGGACCAAAAGCCGGGTACCTATGTACTCCGCGTGAAGCTTGCTAGCGGCGCGAAGATTCCGCCACACACTCATCCCGATGAACGAGTGAGCACTGTGCTCATCGGCGCTATTTACGTCGGCTTCGGCGAAACTTTTGACGAAGGCAGGGCTGTGGCCATACCAACCGGAGCAATCTACGTCGCACCGGCCAACGTTGCGCACTTTGTGTGGGCCAAGGACGGGGACGCCATGTATCAAGAGACTGGCGTTGGCCCGACAGCCACCACTCCTGTGAGGCGATAGCGACCACAATTGGGAGTGCCGCCCAACCACGCGTGCTACGTCGAGATTAGCGGACGCGGCACGCCCGAATGGGCATCGCTTCGCCGTGACGCTCACCAAACTCGCAGGTTCCTGACGCTTTATCGAGTCCCGCGAATGAGCGTCCAAAGCGCCCGAAGATCAGGCGCCTTGCCTCGGTTCTAGTTCAACGCTAGGGGCGTGCCACGCACCCAACCGCCTTAGCGAAGCGGAGGGCTGGCGTGGAACGATGAACCGGTGTTGAATTCGTCAATGATGGAGCCCAACCCGGCCGACCATCCGCTGCGCTCGATCCGGGTGCTGGTGAACGACGCGCTGGTTGCGATGAACGCTCGGTTCAACGAGATCTATGCCGACACTGGCCGT
>Ga0207691_10001084_pt1 | contig 27096 bp, 20 predicted proteins | sample KBSM13metaG_FD_184327 | JGI IMG/M metagenome (GOLD analysis project Ga0207691, IMG submission 184327) | Miscanthus rhizosphere microbial communities from Kellogg Biological Station, Michigan, USA - KBS M1-3 metaG (SPAdes) (version 2) | ecosystem: Host-associated > Plants > Roots > Rhizosphere >...
AATGTTGTCCGGCAACCCATCGGCGAAGTCTTAAGAGACATCTACCAGGACGTCGAAACACCTACCAACTAAAAGTTGAAATCCAGTTTGTTTGAAACCTTAACAGCCGAAATCATCGCCATCGGTTCGGAGTTGTTAGCTCCCGATCGCACCGACACCAACAGTCTTTGGCTTACCGAGAAACTCAACCAACTCGGAATTGAGGTAAAACTCAAAACGATCGTAGGTGACGACGATGCGCGTCTCGAAGAAGCGATACGAGATGCTGTGCGACGCTCGAAAGTAGTAATCACCACAGGCGGCCTTGGTCCTACCGAAGACGACATCACCAGAAAAATAACAGCACGTGCTCTCGGCAGACGCTTACTGCTGGATGAGAATGTGCTTGCTGAAATCAAGCAACGGTTTCAAGGCTTCGGCGTCGCCATGCCTGAGCGAAACTCTCGTCAGGCAATGGTGATAGAGGACGCCGACGTGCTTCCCAATCCGAATGGTACAGCGCCCGGTATGTTCATCGATCACGAAGGCACGGCAATCGTGTTGTTGCCGGGCCCGCCGCGTGAAATGAAACCAATGTTTGAGAATTATGTCGGCTCACGACTCGAAGGACGAGCGGGCAAAATTCGCGTGGTGCGCCGAATATTGCGTGTCGCTGGTTTAGGCGAGTCTGCCGTGGACGAGAAGATTGCCCCTGTTTATACGCAATATGACAATCCGCAAACGACCATACTTTTTAATCAAAGTGAGATTGAAATTCATCTGACAGCGCGGGGCCGGACGGAAGATGAAGCGAACGCATTACTCGATCGCGTAGTGCTGCAACTCGAAGAGAAACTCGGCAATTCGATCTTTTCGTTTTGTGGCGAAAAAATGGAAGAGATTGTTGGGCTGAAGTTGTCGGTTGGGAACTACACATTGTCTGTCGCCGAAAGCTGTACCGGCGGATTACTTGCCCAGCGAATAACCGACGTGCCGGGGTCGTCGAAGTACTTCATCGAAGGCGTCGTCACTTATGCTAACGAAGCCAAGACGCGCGCGCTCGGTGTCGAACCAATCCTGCTGTTGGAACATGGCGCTGTCAGCGCGCCTGTTGCCGAAGCGATGGCTGAAGGAATACGCAAACGAGCTGACACCGACTTTGGACTGGCAATAACAGGAGTTGCGGGGCCGGGTGGCGGAACGGAGGACAAGCCGGTGGGCACGGTCTTCGTTGCAATATCGTCAGAGGTAGGAACTGAACATCGAAAACTAAAACTTCCAGGCGATAGACAACTGATCAGGTGGCGTGCGTCTCAAGCGGCGTTGGACATGCTGCGACGCAGGTTGATCTGAGACAAATCATTTTGTGGAGCGCAATCGATCGCTAATCGCGCGAGCATATAGTTTCACTCCTTCGCCGTACTTCCCTTCCTTGTAGAGCGCCACCGATGGCTCGCTTAACTTCTGGCAAACTTCATCAGGAAGATCTTTTTTGAGTGCTTCGCTGACTTGTAACCGCCACTCGCGCTGCTTGATCGCGAGCAGAAATAAAAGCCCGCGCTTACTTGTACCTCCCGGTTTCCAATCCCGCGCAAGAGCTAAGGAATAATCAAAGATTGATTGGCCATCCGTTGAGTCGATAGTAACAACCGCAAACTCAACGTCAGCGTCGTGTTGAAGACTCTTGACTAGAGTCTCAAGCTCTTCCTTCGTAGCTGGATCAAAAACATTCGCGAAGTCGTTTACAAAACCGACCTGCTTAAGTGGTGCTTGCGGAACAGGTGTCGGAGTAAGCGGTTGCTGAACAGGGCTCGAAGGCTGTGGTTCAGGGGTTGATTTATGAAGACATGCAATTGTTAGAAAAGAGACCAACAGCAACGTAGCAACTATTATGGTAAGGCGAAATTTAATCAACACGACTCTCCTTGGAGTGCGGTGACTCGTCACCGCTTTGGTAAGCGAACCGCACTAGTATCAAGATTCGAGTCCATTGCTCAAGAGTGGCTGTAGCAAAGCGGTGACGAGTCACCGCCAAATCACTTGTACCTCAACGAATTCGATTGCTATAGTCCGGAGCTCTTCAACATTCCACTCATTTTGTCCGGAGCAAGTCTTCATTGCCTGCGATCATTTCCATCGTTGTGAGTTACCTCTTGGGATCAATTCCATTTGGATATCTTATCGTAAACGCTACGACTGGTAGCGACGTTCGCCAAACAGGATCAGGTGGCACAGGCGCGACGAATGTGTCGCGGAGCGCCGGCAAAGGCGCGGGGATCCTCACGCTATTTCTCGATGCACTCAAGGGTACTGCGGCAGTGCTCTTAGCTGAGTTCTTGTTGCATAGTAACGATCATGCCGCGTGGTGGATCGGAGCGTGCGGCGTTATCGCGATGCTCGGACATATCTTTCCCGTTTGGTTACGCTTTCGCGGCGGCAAGGGTGTCGCAACGGGCGTCGGGGTGTTTTTGATTCTCGCACCACTCGCTGTGCTAATCGCGGGTGTCCTTTTTGTCGTCATCGTCTGGACAACTCGTTACGTCTCGCTTGGGTCAATGCTCAGCGCCGTCGCCATACCTTTCATAGTATGGCTACTAAGTTTGCTAAGACCTGTTCCCGACGTCGTGCCAATCATTGTAAGCACATTGGCTGGTGCCACACTGATCGTTTACGCGCACCGGACGAACATTGGACGTCTACTTAACAAAACGGAAAACAAGTTTCGCTGACTACTTACCTTCGGACTACACCGCCACACACGTCCCGCGTTTCAAAAACTTTCCATCACCCGCTTTGCCTTTGAAGTCTCCTTCATCGACCACAACCTTGCCACGTGACAGAACTGTTTCCACGACGCCCTTGATCTTTTTTCCTTCATACGCGCTGTAATCGCAATTCATGTGACTCGTCTTCAAGCCAAGCGTCTGTTCTTTTTCACCGTCGAAGATCACGATGTCTGCGTCAGAGCCGACAGCGATCGTGCCTTTCTTGGGAAACAGGCCAAACATCTTTGCAGCTGCGGTTGATGTCAACTCAACGAACCGATTCAGACTGATGCGGTTCTCGACAACACCACCGTTGTATATCAGCGGTACTCGGTTCTCGACACCCGGTGCGCCGTTAGGAATCTTGGTGAAGTCGTTGCGTCCGAGTTCCTTCTGTTCCTTCATACAGAACGGACAATGATCCGTTGAAATAACTTGAAGGTCGTCCATCTTCAAACCTTTCCACAACTCCTCTTGATTCGACTTCTCGCGCAGCGGCGGGGTCATTACATACTTCGCGCCGTTAAAGTCGTCGCCGTAATCATCGAGGGAAAGAAACAGATACTGCGGGCAGGTTTCAGCAAAGGCAGGGATACCTCGATCGCGCGCTTGTCGTACCTGGTTAAGAGCATCGGCACACGACAAGTGAACAATGTAGACAGGCGATTCAGCCATCTCAGCGATTGCAATCGCACGATGCACACCTTCAGCTTCCGCAACAGTTGGGCGCGTCAGTGCGTGGTACTTAGGTGCAGTGTGTCCCTTCTCGAGTGCGCGTTTGATGATCTCGTTGATGACGATGCCGTTTTCAGCGTGCATACAGATCAAACCACCGCGTGAGCCGGCGGCGGACATAGCGCGAAAGATCGTGGCATCATCCACAAGAAAGACACCGGGATAGGCCATGAACATCTTGAAACTCGTTACGCCTTCATCCATCGCGGTGTAGAGCTCTTCGATCTGTTTGTCTTCCAACTCCGTGGTGATGAGGTGAAAGCCGTAGTCGATCGCAGTCTTGCCCTCCGCTTTCTTGTGCCAGTTATCGATACCCTCGATCAAAGACTGCCCTTTGTACTGCACTGCGAAGTCGATGATGCTGGTTGTTCCACCGTGAGCGGCAGCGATCGTCCCGGTTCGAAAATCGTCGGAAGACTCTGTACCACCAAACGGCAGCTCCATGTGGGTGTGAGGATCAATGCCACCTGGAATAACCAGTTTGCCTGAAGCGTCGATTGTAGTGTCTGCTTCCATGTCGAGTTTCGCGCCAATGACTGAAACGCGCTCATCTTCAATCAAGATGTCTGCGTGGTAATCGTCAACAGCGGTGATGATGCGTCCGTTCTTGATTATTGTTTTCATGGTTGTTCCATTTGCGGACTTAGTGTTTTTCCGACAGGCAAGGTTTGGTTGCTGCTTCGTCAGCCAAGCGACGTGCATCTTCGTTGGCCTTTGGCCCGGGCGGAATTCTGTCTGTGACACAGATCTCTTTGGAAGTGATCTTAGTCACGACGAGATACGACGTTGTCTTGTCTGGGTTTTCGCTATTTTCGCTGGCGTTGTACCTCACAATCAACGCTACCGGAGTCGTCTTATTCTTCTGCTTTGTGACGCGCCATTCGGCCCTGTCGCCGACGCTGGAAAATGCGGAGCTCACAACACTCCACAGTTCAAGTGAGTGCTCGACCTTACGAGGAGTGACAACTGTGATGTTCTGACGTAGATCACCCTCTTCAATTAAGAGTGTGTAGCCTGCGATTCCAGTACAACGTCCGAGATATTCTCCGGCTTCAGAGGCATCGGACTTGAGAGTGCGACAACGTTTATCGTCGAGGTTTGTGTAAACACTTTGTCGCGTTTGGGCGGCTGCGGAACTAAAAGTTAAGAGCCCGAGAGTCAGTAACAGCAGATTGATTGATATGCGGGTCAAGGGGTGTAACCTCGCTTAGTAAAGATTTCCTTCGCCCTTCCTAGACAAAGTGTACTCACGGCTTTACCTCATTTTGAGAGGAGATGCTACTCGGTTTGCCGGCGACAGTACGATAATCCTGTTCCTTCATATTGGAAACAGCTCTTTGCAGAATGGCGGCGAATTTACGATTCCCATCAGGACTCAGATGACTCGGGTCAACGAAATCAGATGCGGTCCAAGTCTGCTCTGAAATCTCACGTACAAAGATTAGACCTTCTTTCTTTGCTACTTCTTCAGTCAACGAATTATAGGCATTCAAGTAGCCGATCAATTGATCGTCCTCGATCAAAGGAATCCACCATTTCAATCTTCCGCCCTGAAATCTCTCTTTAACCAGTACCTGGGGAACGAGGATTGGCTTGAGGCCCTGGTATTTCGCAATTGCCATCAGAGTTTCCAGATTACGAACGTAAAGGCGCTTAGTCATCTCCTCGTTGTCGTGACTTGAGTCCTGTTCCAACTCAAAGTCGGCAAAAGCGCAGGGTCGCAATACATGGATCTCGCGAAGTAACCAGATCGCCAGCTTTCCAGAAGCAAAACGGTCGAGCGGACTCGCAGAACAAAATCCATAAGAGTTAAAAAGCATTGGCGCATGATAGTTTGAATAATCCGACTTCAAGTTTTTAACGTGAAGGTTCCGAAGGTCATTCAAACCAACATGCATGATGAGAATGTCTGGTTGGTATTCCGGTAAGGTGAGGGACAACATCGCAAGATGTTCGGCAGTACTGTGACCCGGGACACCCAGGTTGAAGACCTCATAGTTGTTGCCGAGCTGATGCTCGAGTTGAGCGGGCCAGGTGTCGTCATCGCTGACTCCAACTCCATAAGTCGTCGATCCACCTATCGTGACAATCCGAATCTTCTGACTCTTAGTTGGAAAGTCTTTGCCTCGAAACCCAGCCGAGTTCTGAGTGTAGCGAATCCCGTTTCGCGTAATCTGGGCATCTGGCTTTCCGGCGCCAATCATGTATGGCCGAGCTTCAAACATCGATCGGGCGAAATTGTCCTGCTCTTGAAACGTCCAGCGACGAGTCTTCACATAAAAACCAAGGACTGAAATAGCCTCGATAAATAGCAAAAGAAACACGACATAAGAGGCTTTCAACAAGAGTTTTCCTACCCGACGCTTCCTGCCGAGTATTCCAATTGTCGAAACTACAAGCCAGCCGAATGTCAGGTAAAGATAGATTCTCAGCATCCGAAGGACGTAGATGAAGACCAGGTTGGTGGAGCGTGGTCAGGGCATTCGATTCGTTACAAACTCAGGATTACAGTTCCTCAGCCTAATACAAATTGCCTTCGCGCTTCCTACCGGTGTAATCGACGTAGACAACTTTGAGTTCGGTATAGAAATCCAGGGCCGTCGAACCTTGTTCGCGATCGCCGATGCCCGTGCCTTTTGTGCCACCGAAGGGAATGTGCGCTTCACCGCCGGTCGTAGGCGAGTTGATGTGGGTCATGCCAGTTTCAATGTCGTCGACAAAACGAAAGATGCGCGCGGCATCGTTGCTAAAGATCGACGACGACAATCCGTATTCGCAATCGTTGGCTACCTGCATCGCGTGTTCGAAGTCTTTGACGCGCAAGACAGACAAGACAGGTCCGAAGATTTCTTCACGAGCAATACGCATATCGGGAGTGACATGGTCGAAGACAGCTGGTCGAACAAAATATCCTTTGTCGAGTCCATCTCCGGTTGCGCGCGAACCGCCACACACGAGCGTGGCGCCATCTTCCTTACCAATGTTGATGTAGTTCAGCACAGTATTGAATTGACTCTCATCTACACTGGGTCCCATTTCAGTTTGTGGATCCGAACCAATTCCGATGCGCATTGAGTCGGCGCGTTTAGCAACGCGCTCCACAAATTCGTCAGCGATTTGATCAACTACAACGGCACGACTTGTTGCTGTGCATCGTTGTCCGGATGATCCAAAAGCTCCCTGTGCAGTCGACTCAACTGCGAGATCCATATCAGCGTCTTCCAGAATAACCACAGGATTCTTGCCGCCCATTTCACATTGAACCTTCGCCCCACGACGAGATGCTTGTTCATAGAGCCGAATTCCGACGCCGTTCGATCCTGTGAAAGAGATGGCTTTGACCGCCGGATGATTGATTATTTCGTCACCCACTTCTGAACCCGAGCCTATGATCAAATTCAAAACACCTGGAGGAATTCCTGCTTCCTCGAAGATTTCTGTGATGCGGATAGCGGTGCCGGGAGTAATCGTTGCGGGTTTGAAAACAACGGTGTTGCCCGCAACCAGTGCCGGGGCGATCTTCCAAACCGGGATCGCAACTGGAAAATTCCATGGTGTGACACACGCGACAACACCGAGAGGCTGCTTGATCGTATAGGCGAAATTCAATGGCAACTCTGAAGGGATTGTCTCGCCGGTCAACCGTCGTGATTCGCCCGCACAGAATTCGGCGACATTGATCGAGCGTTGTAATTCTCCGCGGGACTCTGCGATCGTCTTCCCTTCTTCACGCGTCAGTATTTGAGCGAGCTCTTCCTTGTTGTCTTCAAACAACCGCGCGGCCTTGGCCACAATTCTTCCGCGCGTTGGGGCAGGCGTCGAACGCCAACCGCGAAAAGCTTCCGCAGCTGCTTCCACAGCCATACGAGCCTCTTCGCGCGTTGCTAATGGAGTGTCGCCAATTACATCGTCTGTATTTCCCGGATTGATGTTCGCTACGGATTTTCCAGAATTTGATTTGACCCACTTGCCGTTAATGAAATTTTGATAGGTAGTCATTGATAGTTCACCCGCTTAATGCCAATCAACTGCTGATAAAGCGTCGCAAATATAGCATGGAGCCACTGTGATGGTTATGCGGCATACAGTGAAATGCTTTGAGTCTCCAAGAGCTGTGTTTTAGGTTATCCTTACCTTTCAAACTATGACCACCTTTCAAAATATCACTGCGTTGCTTCAAGATCGGGTTGAGGCAGCCCCCGACAAAGTCTTTCTTTTTTCCCAGCCTGACGGGCGTCAGTTTACCTACAGTCAATTCGTCGATGCAGTTTCACGCACAGCAGCGTTGTTAGCTGGTGAAGGAGTCGCAAAAGGCGACGTGGTGAGTTTGTTGATGCCAAACAGTGTCGAGTATGTCATCGCTTACTTTGCGTGTTGGCGACTCGGTGCGTTGGCTGGACCGATAAATTCACACCTGAAGGAGCAGGAGATTAGTTACGTTGTTTCCAATTCCGAAGCGAAGACATTGCTGGTGGGTTCAGAATTTCTACCGGTAATTAATCAATTGCGCGATCTTCCGACCTTGAATGCTGTCATCCTGTTTGACGACGAAGCTCAAGCAACTCGAGACTTCACGAAGGTTGAGGCTACGGCCGATGTCACGTTAGACGACGAAGCGATCATCATCTACACCTCCGGGACAACAGGTAAACCCAAAGGCTGTTTGTTAACCCACGGCAACGTTGTGGCGAACGCACGTCAGATAAGTCAGTGGTTGGGCTTTAATGAATCAGACAGACTTTTAACCATGATGCCGCTGTTTCATATGAACGCGGTGTCTGTCACAACGATGTCGGCAATCTACGCGGGCGGCTCGTCTGTAGTCAGTCCTAAGTTTTCCGCGTCCCGTTTTTGGCAGATTATTTCTGATTATCAAATCACTTCATTCGGATCAGTCGCGACGATGTTGTCGATGCTGTTGACGACGTATCCGGAAGGTGTCCCGGCAGGATTGCAGACTGAGCAACTGCGCTTTGCGATGTGTGGTTCGGCTCCAGTTCCAGCCGAGACAATCAAGCGCTTCGAGGAAACGTTTCATTGTTTGGTGATTGAAGGATATGGATTGTCTGAATCGACATGTCGTTCGACATTCAATCCTCCTGACGAAAATCGTCGAGCGGGGTCATGCGGACTCCCGATTGGAAATGAGATGCGCGTCGTTGATGACGACGACACGGAAGTTGCCGATGGCCAGTTGGGCGAGATCGTTCTGCGAGGCGACAACGTGTTGAAAGGCTACTACAAGAACCCCGAAGCTACCGCGGTTGCTTTTCGAAATGGGTGGTTTCATACGGGCGACATTGGGTATCGCGATTCGGAAGGCTTCTACTTCATAGTCGATCGGAAGTCCGACATGATCATTCGCGGAGGCGAGAACATTTACCCGCGTGAGATCGACGAGGTTCTATATCAACATCCAGCAGTATCGGCCGCGGCTGTGGTTGGAGTACCGGATGATTTGTACGGCGAAGAAGTGGCTGGCTTCGTTGTCTTGCGCGACGGAGGTGAAGCGTCTGAGCGAGAGTTAATTGAATTCTGTAAAGCGCGTCTTGCTGATTACAAATGTCCTAAGACGATTCGCTTCGTGAAAGACATTCCCAAAGGTCCGACTGGAAAGTTGTTGAAGCGCGAGCTAGCAAAGATGGCGTGAAAGGGGTTTTCCTACCTGGCGCCTTCCAGTTTTGAGATTCCCTCGAGCCGCGGTTCCCTGGCGCGATCAATAATCCAAGCACCGAGTAACCAGAGTCCACAGAACGAAATCATCAGCGGCGAAAACCATTTTCCGTAGAGACCATCGGGTGAAAATTTTTCGGTTGCTGTGTGTAGCGCCTCGCTATTGGGAAGTAATCCAGCCTCGGCAAACTCATGAAACGAGTAAATAGCCACCTGGATCATGAACAGTAGGAGAAAGATTCCGGTGACTTGAAAGAAGCGCTTCACATTTATCAAATGCCCGAACCGGGCCCATCCCCATGCAAATAGTCCGGCGGCGATGAGTCCCAGAATCGCGCCATTAACCAAATGAGGATTGTGAACCTGCATCAGCAACAGCGCAGTCTCCATTCCCTCACGAGTAATCATCAAAAACGTAAACAAGAAGACGCCGGCGATGGCCGCGATATTCGAGCCTTTTGATGACACAGCCGACAAGCGTTCGCGCATTCGCTGTTGAACTTTTGGTCCCGTGCGCCACATGTGGATGACAAGCGTACCCACCATCACGATCGCTACGACGCCGAGTACTGCCTCACGCAACGCCTCATTGGCAAAGAATGAATTGATGTAGCCTCCCAAGGTGCTTCCAAAAGTGCCCTCAAGGAGTTCAGGATCGACGCCTTTGTTTAGGAAGAAAGCAAGGCCGATACTAAAAGAAAGGCCGACGGCGATTGCTAAATACACCACAGAAGTCAGCCATTTTTGGCCTGACTTGCGCAGGTAAGAGACGATTACGGCGACAAGAAGAAATGATTCGAATCCCTCGCGCAGCACGATAATGAATGAGTTCAGCATGATTTCTTAAGATCCAACTTTCGAATATCAAAACGCGGCTAGTAGGGCGAGTGTCAGGAGCGACCGCGGAGGGAGTATAGACTAATTGAAAATAGATTTCAATTTCATAAGAAAACCAATTTACGGTCGTGCACTTTCTACGGCTTTGCCGCCTCCCGTCCGGAAAGCCTCCGGCTTTCCGCTGGCCACTTAGAAAGTAGAGGCTACGCCTCGGGCGGCTTAGCCGCCAAAAGAGTTGCGGGCTTGACGGAAAGCCAGAGGCTTTCCGCATGGGAAGCGGCAAAGCCGCATAACCATCCCAAAGCTTCAATTTGTTGTGCTTGCCACCGGACAATGTGTGGTGGAGTCTTACTGAGGAGCAGCGGGAACGATTGCAAGGTCGGCTCTCAAAGCGCCCAGTTCAGTTTGACAAGTTAACCGCAACGGTAGGCGTCGTCGATCGTCACTGATCCATGCCCTCAATTGGTACTTGTCACTTTGCGGATCATCTGTACTTAACGAGATCGCGATGGCCTTGAGTTTTTGTTGCCCGAGTTCAATTGTTTCCCGCTTTAGCGCAGTTATGAAGAGCGTCTTGGGCTTTCCCTCGACGAGAATTGCGATTGCGTTTCGCTTCTGTGGGGTAAGGTTGAATGTACGTATTACGTAGAAGAAGGAAAGGTAGTCGTGTGTCCCAACCGGGATTTCAATCCTTTGACCTTTGTCAGTGGATGCGGCACCACGGTTTTGATCATACAAAAGAGTTTGGTTGATGCGATTCTTCCCCTCGGCGCGATTGATTACCGTGCGGAAAGGCAACATCGATTGCGGCTCCAAATATGATTCGATTGTGTCGTTAGCAACAAACAAACGCGCGGCTGCACCAGTTGTTTGTGCAGTCACCGACAAATACAAAGCATCCCGGCTGAAATATCGCGAACGCGCCTTTACCTGAAATGTCGCCAGGCCCAGCGCTGTACTGCTGTTGCCAATAAAAACTTGATAGTTCAATTGCTCCCCAATTGCGAAAGGCCAATCCTCATTGGTTACTGTTTGAACGGGACTCGGTTTAGGCTTGGGAGTCGGAACTGGAGTTGGTGTTGGTGTGGCAACAGCGGTAACCGGAGGTGTTGGCGACGAGCTAGCAGCCGGCTTAATAATTTCTGAGCCTGCCAATTCCACTTTCACATCCCCACCGCTCACGCGAGCCGTTATCAAGACGGGCACATGTCGAAAATCGTCAGTGAAGTAAGCTCTCGCGTTCTTGAACATTGTCCCACCAGTAACGCGAATCTGAGTAACGATGGTATTGAAGGAGCCGACATTCGTTTTGACGACTTCAGTGCCAACGACCCTGAACTCGACTTGATTGTTTTGAGAGTCTCCATGAATTGTAAGCGTGTAGCTTGCGCCGATCGCCAGGGGCAACGCGCGAACACGGTAGAACGCTGATAAAAAGTCATATGTGCCCGGGAAGGATTTCTGCTTCGAGGGAATCGCATCCGTGCCTGCGGGCGGATTCAGTTCGACACTCGTTTCATTTGAGCGCGTCGCGTCGCGAATTGCTTCCAGGCTATAGAAGGGTAGTCCGTTCTCAGGGTCGATGTAGGTTGTGTAGTCGTTGTTGAGCGAAAACAGCGCGACGTTAACGACTCCCGAAGTTTGTGCATGAGCACGAAGTTGGAGAGAGTCACGGCCCGCATAAACTCCGCGCGACATTACCTGGATGTCAACGTGGGCAACGGATAGAAAGTTTGAAAACGAGACGTCGTAGGTCAGGTGTTCTCCGACTTTGTAAGGGGCTTGTGAAAACGGGAAAGACGCAGATCCATTGCCGTCCTGGGCTAAAACTGGAAATGCTAGTGCGAAGAGGAGGATTACTAAATTGAAAATGATCCGTGGTTTCAAACTGAGATTCACCGTCGCATGATAATTTCAAATCAAGAGCAGGGCAAATAAACCTCGCCGCATCTTATCTATTACACGTTACATCCTTTTGGTTGTTCCGCGACATTCAGGCTGTTTCCATTTCGGCGACGATGCCCAGAGCCGCGGCGACCGGATCTGGAGCAGACGTTATCGGCCTGCCAACCACCAGATAATCAGCCCCTGAACGAAGCGCGGATGCGGGTGTTGCGACGCGCTTCTGATCGTCATTTGTAGAACCTTGAGCGCTCGATGTAGGCCGAATTCCCGGAGTCACGATCAGAAAGTCACTTCCAGTGTAACTGCGAATTGACTCCGACTCCTCAGGTGAAGAGACTACTCCATCGACGCCGGCGCTTCTAGCTAACTTTACTAATCTCTCAACCGCTGAGGCTGGACTACCTTCGACACCAACTTGCGCGAGCGCAGTTTCGTCCATACTGGTCAATACGCTGACAGCGATCACCTTTGAACGCGTTATCTGCTTGCGTTCAGCTGCCTCTGAAATAGCGTCGACAGCTCTCTGCATCATTGCGGTTCCACCACTCGCGTGTACAGTAAAAAGTGATACGCCGAGTTCGGCTGCGGATCGCGCTGCGCCGGCTACTTGATGCGGGATGTCATGAAACTTAAGGTCGAGAAAAACTTTATTCCCTGCGTTGAGGATCGACTCAACCAACCCGGGACCGGCAGTTGTGAACAGTTGTGATCCGACCTTGAACATGCCGACCACTTCTTTCAACTCCGAGACAAGTTTATTTGCCTCTGCAACCGTTGACACATCGAGAGCGACGATTAGTTTGTCTTTGATCGCCAATTCATCTCCTCTTGTTTTTGAAGTCGATCCACTTCAGTAGTTACTTTGAGTTTTTGTCCACGCTCTTCTGGGACCGCAGGCGTCCTCGGCTGCCGTTGTTACCACTCGAGCACCTCTGTTCGACATCAGCAGGCGAGGACGGCTGCTGTTGTTACCACTCGAGCACCTCTGTTCGACATCAGCAGGCGAGGACGTCTGCGGTCCCAGAAGAGCGCGCCCGAGAAATCCAAGGCGTCACTAAAGGGTTTGGCCAATCCTCTTTTTTCTTCACTTAGCCTGGTGACCGATTGCGTCTTTCAAATTTGTGAAGCCGGCGCGCTTCACGAAACTTTCGAGTCCCTCATTTATCCTTTGCGCGATTCGTGGGCCTTGGTAAATGAATCCCGTATACAACTGAACAAGGCTCGCGCCTGCGCCAATCTTTTCCCAGGCATCCTCTGCTGTAAAGACACCGCCCACGCCGATAATTGGAATCTTACCTTGTGTGAGCTGGTAGAGTTGCCCAATCATTATTGTTGCGCGACTTCTGAGCGGTTTTCCACTTAATCCACCTTCCCCGCAGGCTACCACTTCTTCCCTACTGGAACTTAGATTGTCTCGATTGATCGTTGTGTTTGTAGCAATAATGCCGTCGATCTCAAGGCTCTTCACGACATCAACAATCATTTCCAGATCATTTGTTTCTAAATCGGGAGAAAGCTTCACCAGTAACGGGAGTGGCGTGGTTCGCTTGTGACTTGTTTGAAGCTCACGGTTCCGGTTTTGAAGAGCCAACAAAAGTGAGCGCAATTGCTGCGACTGCTGAAGCTCACGAAGCTGTGGAGTATTCGGCGAGCTGACGTTCACTGCAACGTAGTCGGCGATTTCATAAACTAATTCAAAGCTTGCCAGGTAGTCATCCACGGCATTCTCAAGGGGCGTTATTTTGCTCTTTCCGATACTGACACCCAGGACGCACTTCGGACGATTCTTCTCCACACGCTGGGCAAAAGCTTTAGCGCCACTGTTATTGAAACCGGCGCGATTAATGAGCGCCTTGTCTTTTGGCAGGCGAAACAATCGCGGCCGCGGATTGCCAGGTTGCGCGTGATAAGTAACTGTTCCGGCCTCGATGTGACCGAAGCCAAGTCCTGCTAACTCCTGGAGCGCCACTCCGTCTTTGTCGAAACCAGCGGCGAGTCCGATTGGGTTTGGAAAAGTCAGACCGAAGCACTTCGTCGCAATTGATGCGCTTGCCGAAACCCTGCGAGTCAGAATTGAGTTAACGGGCTTTAATAACGAAAGAGTTTTTAGCGCCAAATGGTGAGCTGTCTCCGGTGGGAGACGAAAGAGTATCGGGCGCAAGAGTGAGCGATAGACCAATGTTTTTGCAGACTAGCAGAGCGAATAGAGAGGTGACAAGCCGAGGGCGATTTCAGATCTCAGATTTCAGATCTCAGATTGAAAGCCATTTCACTAGTCCTGCCTCTGTTGAAATCATGGAAGGTCTTCAATCTGAGATCTGAAATCTGAGATTCCTTGGCTTGTCTCTACATCAACCTTCTTGCTAGTATCCCGAGCCATGGATTTCGTCGAGAAAGCCCGCATCATGGATGGCCCGCGCATCAATCGCGCATTGGCCAGACTCTCATCAGAAATTGTCGAAGAAAATCATGGAGCGGGCGATCTGTTTCTCGTTGGAATCCGACGTCGCGGAGTACCGCTCGCAGAACGCATGGCTGATAAGATCGCCGATCTTGAAGGTTCGCGACCACCAGTCGGTGTTCTCGACATAACTCTCTATCGCGATGATCTCTCGACGGTTGGAGCGAAACCAGTCGTCAACAGAACTGAGCTGCCGGGAGATATCGAGAGTCGAAACATCGTACTGATTGACGATGTTCTATACACTGGCCGCACTATTCGCGCAGCACTCGATCAGTTGATCGACTTCGGACGTCCTCGGCGTGTACAGCTTGCGGTTCTTATCGACCGCGGTAAAGAACATCGCGAACTCCCAATCCAGGCCGACTACATTGGCAAACTTGTGCCAACTAAGAAAAGCGAGATTATCAAAGTCATGCTCCAGGACTTTGACGAAGAAGAAGGAGTGGTAATCGTCGAGCGACCGTCTGAGACGGCGTAACGTGAAGCGGCCAGTTTGGCCGCTTTTTTTATGTTCGATATGCTTTAGCTTGTCGATCATTTCGAAGGGCGAACAGAGCAATGATTCCCAGTTAACAAGACTCGAGTTTAGCTTTTGGCGAGACAACGACAGACAGACGCACATCGAACATTCAAAAGATGCAATCAACCTTCAATCGTCGACACCTACTCGGTATTCGTGAACTGAGTGCCGGTGAAATCAATTATCTGCTTGATACCGCAGAAACCTTTCGCGATGTTTCAAAACGCGAGATAAAAAAGGTTCCGGCTCTGCGCGGTCGCACGGTCATCAATCTTTTCTTCGAGCCCTCGACGCGCACACGCACTTCGTTTGAGATTGCTGCCAAACGACTGTCGGCTGATGCTGTGAACGTCAGTATCTCAACTTCGAGTGTAACCAAAGGTGAAACACTGCTCGACACTGCGCGCAATCTTGAAGCGATGTCCCCTGATTGCATTGTCATTCGACATTCTATGGCTGGTGCGCCCCAACATCTTGCTCGTATGTGTAATGCACCGATAGTGAATGCCGGCGATGGCTCCCATGAACACCCTACGCAGGCTTTGCTCGATGCGTTAACTATTCGCCAGTTCAAGGGAAAAATTGAAGGTCTGAAGGTTGCGATCCTTGGAGACATTCTTCACTCGCGAGTTGCTCGCTCCAATGTTTACCTGTTAACGAAGCTCGGCGCGAATGTCAGTGTTAGTGGGCCGGGAACATTAGTCCCGAAGGAATTCGCCGAACTCGTTGATGACGGCTTGCGAATCGAGAAACGCCTTGAAGATGCAATCGAAGGCGCAGACGTGGTGATGATTCTTCGCATTCAACGCGAGCGACAAGACGCTGCGTTTTTCCCGTCGATGCGTGAGTACGCCGTGCACTACGGTCTAAACGCAAAACATCTTGAGCGCGCAGCGGCGGACGCTATCGTCATGCACCCGGGCCCCATGAATCGTGGGGTTGAGATATCCTCGGAGATTGCGGATGGCAGCCGGTCGCTGATACTCGATCAGGTGACAAATGGAGTTGCTGTGCGAATGGCTGTTCTTTATCTTTTGGCTGGTGGCAGTCATGCAGAAGCGGAAGACACAGAGGTGGTGGAGAAACAGAAGCGCTAACGCCAGGTGAGTAAAGAATGAAGTTGTTAATTGCAAATGGCTATGTGATTGATCCGGCGCAGCAGATAAATGCCGGCAGAAATCTTCTTATTGAAGACGGTCGCGTGGTAGGAGTGCTCGAAAGATCCGAGCCTCTTCCCGAAGACGCCGAGATGTTCGACGCCACCGGGTTGATCGTGGCCCCAGGCTTTATCGACCTTCATACCCACTTGCGAGAACCTGGTCAGGAGTACAAGGAAACAATTGCCACGGGTGTCGCAGCTGCCGTTGCTGGAGGTTGGACGAGCGTCTGTGCAATGCCCAACACGGATCCGATTAACGACAACCCAGCTGTCACACGGTTCATGATTGAGCAAGCCCAGTCTGCCCAACTAGCCAACGTCTTTCCGATTGGAGCAATTACCAAGGGTAGCGGTGGTAAAGAGTTGGCGGAAATGGGTGAAATGAAGAATGCCGGCATCGTTGCGGTTTCTGACGATGGCCGTCCAGTGCCAACGGCTTCAATGATGCGGCGGGCGATGGAATATGCTCGAGGTTTTGATTTGACTGTCGTCGATCACTGTCAGGACCACTCGTTGAGTGCCGGTGGAGTTATGCACGAAGGTCGTTGGTCGCTGATCCTGGGGCTGCGTGGAATGCCGGCCGCCGCAGAGGACGTTGACACTGTGCGCGATTGTGTCTTAGCAAAGCTGACAGGAGCGAAGGTTCACATCGCACATGTTTCCACGCGAGGTGCGCTCGAGGCAATTCGCGTTGCTAAGAACGAAGGTTCGCAGGTTACCTGCGAAGTTACTCCGCACCACTGGACGCTCACTGACGAGGCGGTTTCAGAGTACGACACAAATACAAAGATGAGTCCGCCTTTGCGCAGCCAGGATCACGTCGATGCGATCCTTGAAGCGATAAAAGATGGGACCATCGATGCCATTGCCACAGATCACGCTCCTCACCACATTGACGAGAAGGGTCTCGAATTCGATCAGGCACCGTTCGGCATCACCGGTCTCGAGACTGCGGTCGGCCTGGCATTCGACCTTGTCCATAGTGGCCTGGTTGATCTGGAGCGCGTAGTTCAAATGTGTTCAACTAATCCGGCACGCATCTTTGGCCTTGTTGACCGTGGCTCATTGAAAGCAAAAGCCCACGCTGACATCACAATCCTTGATCCGCAATTCGAGTGGGTCTTCGATGTGACCCGCTCAAAATCCAAGAGTCGAAACACTCCTTTCCACGGTCGTAAGATGCATGGAGCGGCCGTCGCCACAATCGTGGGCGGTCGTCTCGTGTACCTACATCCTGACTATGGCCGGCTTACCGAAGTAAAACAGCGCCGAGCTTCTGCGAAGTAAAATCTGCCTATTCGAAATAGCACAGCGAATGCCTCGAGATGGAATATGCGCCTCGACCGACGCAAAACCATTGCGAATAACATGGCATCACTCTAGAATGCTTCGGTCCCAATACCCGATAGTCATAATCATTCCAGCAAAATCAAGTCTTTTTTGCTGAACCTGCCCCAAGCACTGTTTAAGTGAATTCCAGCCGATGGAATATTCGCTGAATCTACACGGATTAGAGCAACGATATGTCGGAACAAACGGAGGCCCAGATGAAACGTAAGCTAATAAGTCTTACCAGTATGGCCCTCGTGATTCTGCTGCTCACTCCTATTTGTTTGGCAGATTCAAACTCAAGGATTTTGAAGCAGCAGGAGCGCTATACACTCTCACTCGAGCTCGAGTTTACCAAGAAGGAACAAAACCCTCTGGAGCACGCCATCTCGGTTTTGTTTGACGTTGGCCCGAACGGCTACGCGACAGGATTTCTTGTCGGCAATGGACTCGTCATGACTGCCTACCATGTCATCTCAGGAAACCTCAGCAGCACTAAGAAGGTAATGCTGGGATTTAGAACGGATGACGAACTAAGCGTCAAAGTGTATGTTGAGGGATGTCGTGCGAAAGTAATCAAAGTGGACAAGGAAGCGGACCTCGCACTCCTCGAGATGTGTCGCGGCTCGAAGGAAGCTAAGGCGCCGACTTTTCAAACTGCACCAACCAAAGACGACAAGCTGGTACTCATCGCGCGGCCGCATGGCGACAAAGTCGTCAGCCATGGAAGCTTCTATGGCAACTACATGCTGGGCACTCAGGAGTACTGGTCAGTGAAGATTGATAGCCGCGATGGTTTCTCGGGAAGTCCGGTTTACAACTCCAAGGCGGAAGTTGTGGGAGTTTTTAGTGGTTATGATTGGTCCCAGAAGCTCGCTTTAATCAGTCCGAGTATTCGAGCCCAGAAGTTATTGGAGGACTATAACTCGACCCCTAAGCCGTAACCAGTTTTGAGGTTGAATAAGCCGCGGCAGGTGAACTCGTTCAGAGTCAATCTGCCGCGGCTTTGTGTAAAGACTTGCGAAGGTCCATTGCCTCGCAACCGATTGTGTGAGCGATCTTATTAATGAAGCATTCGTATTATCCTGTGAGAATAGTCAACCGCCTTGCACGTCTGGTCAAAACACCTGTCGCTGTTGGACTCGCCTTTTAGTTGCTAAAGCGAATCTTGGTTCCGGTTCACGCCGTTCTGATAGCATTCCACAGACGTACTCTGCAACCGCCGGTCCATGTTTAAAACCGTGACCGGATCCGCCTCCTGCCACCCACACATTTTCAAACGCAGGATGTCGGTCGATAAGAAAATCGCCATTGTAAGTGTTTTCGTATTGGCAAACTCTGCTTTCAATAACCGGCGCGTTTGCTAACGCGGGAATGCGTTTTTGCAGATACGCCCGCGCGGCATCTATTCCGGCTGCTGTGACAACTCTGTCGCCAGTGTCCGGATCAAAGTCAGGACCGTGGGCATCGATGGCCAGCTTGAATCCACGACTTTCCAGGTTTGGAACCGCGTAGACGAGATCGTTGAAATCCACCCAGATAGGCATGCGCTCTGGTGAGAAGCGATCGTCGCCCGCCGGCGTTCCAAAGAAACAAACCTCCTGCCGAGTCACATGGATAAGATCCTTCAGTTGCTCTGGAAACAGTTTGGGCAACCATGGACCGCAGGCGAAGACAAACTTGTCGGCATATATGATTCGGTTCGTTGTCGTCGAGAGCGATTCAAGTTTGCTATTCAGTTTCGGAGAAACCATTTTCTCATTCAGCACCGTTGTGCCATCTAATTCAGCCTGCACCGCAACTGCTTGAACGGCGCGTCTCGCCATCAATGCTCCGCTATCAGGTTCGAGGAGGCCCCAGCTTTTCTCGGCAAACTCAAACTGCGGATAACGGTGCCGTAATTCATCGAATTCCAGCCGTTCGAGTTGTACATTTAAGCGAGGAAGTATTTCGAGAATTGCTTCGCAGTATGGGTCACTACTGCGGGCCAACCATAGAACGCCGGTCCTCCTGAATAGTCGCTGGGTGGCACTAACTTTTGCTAGTTCAATTCGCTCGAAGAATTCGCGCCACAGAGAAACCGATCGCAATGCGTATCGCGAATAGATTTCGTCAGGCCCGTAGCCAATTCGAATGATCCGGCTTTCTCCGCCAGAACTCGAGCGACTGTTGCCGGGGCCGTAGGAGTCGATAAGTACGACGCTCGCGCCTTCCTGGCGAAGTTGATAAGCGGTCCAGACACCGAAGGCGCCTGCTCCCACAACCGCAACATCGAAACCGTTTTGCCTGCGCATCGGCTGATTGTAGCCGCATGGCTCGTGATTGCTAACTACATTCTTCAAATTCATCGAACTGATATTCAAGGAATCGTCCAAAAACTTCTGCCCTGTATCCGGAGTCTCAAACCAACACTTCGAATCCTCTCCGCGCACAGCGTAAGAATTTTCTAGCGGCTGGGGGTTAGGCGGGACTATGTCAAAAACTCTAATTTCCCTTAGGCGCTTGGTTGGTGTGATTTCACGCGAACAAGAGACTGACGGCGATCCGAGTTCTTTGACACAGTCTCTGCTGTGGGTGGGATTTGTCTTTTGTGCAAAGGGCCGCGACGTACGACCAATGAAAAGGGAGGGACCAATTGATCCCTCCCCTTCCGTTGTGCTTGAAACTCTACCTGTTTACGGTAGCGCTTCAACGTTGACGAATAGTTTGAAGTTGCCAGTTTGCTGAATGCCAAACAGGAACTGTAGATTGATGGAACTTCCATTTGCCAGCGGCGCATCCAAGCCGAATGAGCCATCCGCCGCAGGTTGCAACATAGTTCTTATGGTGCCGCGTTTTCCTTTGCCTAGAGGTGCTAACGTGACGCTGCTCGTAGACATGCTCGTGTTGAAGCCTCCACCATTAGGTTGTGACGGTGGTTGATCAAGCAAAGTTCCTCCAATGTCCACTGTTCCTCCACACGGACTCACTAATCCCGATACGCCCGTTGAAGTTCGTGGCCTAAGGTCGGCAATGCCTGAAGGCGCCGGGAACGTGGTTACGTCGATGATGCGTATTCTCAGTCGCGTGACTGAAGCACCCGTGTTGTTTGTGAACTTACGTCTGACCATGATAGTGCCAAACGTCGAGTTGTTAGCCGGGTCGCTGGTGAAATCGCGTATGCGATTCGGCGGGTCCGTGGTACCCATGCACGGAAAGACCAGACTGAGTGGGATCGTGCTATTTCGTTGAAGCGGACTAGCCAGATTCTCGGGGCCAGGCGCACCGAGGCGTTGACCGGCACCCGCGCTTGTTCCATTCGTATCAACGAAGTAGAAATCCGTTGCATTGTTATTAGTGTCTACCGCGGCCCCACCGCTGGGACATGGTCCAAAGGTAGTGATAGACCCGCTCTTGCCGCAGTTATCGCGGACGAATGCGTAGTCGATCGAGAAAGGCGTCAATGTCGGCAAGCCAGTGCCTTCCTTGTAGAGCGTAGCACTACTGGTAAAGCCCACCGCATCCAGCCGATTTGCCAGAACAAAGTTCGCTGGTGTTGCTGTATTGAACAGAGCCAGGCCCGAATTGTCGGGTATGTCTGTTGTAAAGGTAATATCCCCTGCCGCATACCCACTGAGACTGTAAGCAACCGAGTTAGTCCCCAGATAGTGACCACGCGCGGGAATAACAGTTCCATTCGGGATAACAAACCGCGCGGTTCCGTCAGAAGCGACAAGAGCCCACCCAGATGATGCGTCACTGGTTGAAACTACAACTGGAGTGGAGTTTGGATTATGGAGTTCAACGTATTCGTCGTTGGCTCCGCTAGGTCCACGTTCACGGAATTCACTAATTATCAGGGAACTCGACGTAGGCCCGCTCGGCGTTACCGTAACCGTGAATGAACACGTGGCCGCATTCGCTCCGGTAACGTGGACGGTAGTAGTTCCAAGGGGGAATGTTGAGCCGGATGGAACATCGTAACCGAGTACGTTGCAGGCACCCGTTGGGGTTGCCGCTGGATAGTTAACAACAGCGCTCGTACCACTGCCGTCTGCCGGCACCGTGATATTTGCCGGGCAAGTCAGCGAGCACGTCTGACTATTACAATTGTTTTGGGTCGTTGTAATACTCAAGTCCCAACCACCAGCGAATGAACCAGTATCAGTGCCGGCGTCATCGACAACGTAGAGACTCCAGGTGCCATTCGGATTCAAACCGTTGAAGGCACTCGCAAATGTTTCTGCTCCTCCAGGTGCAGGAGACAGGTATGGACCTGCGGGTGCCGGTGCTGGGAATGGATCCTGAACAGTACCGAAGTTGCCAGGTTTGTATGTGCCGGTTCCGTTATTTGCAGTGTCGTTCAACGAGTTGCCTGCGGCATCATCAAGCGTAATGGTTGCTCCGACCCAGTCGTTGGTGTCGCCTGCATCAGAAATGATGATGAATTTCCTTCCGGTTGGGCCAACTAGCAAGACGTCCACGTCATCCGGGAACGTATGGCTCATGTTCTTGAGCGTGACTGTTACCTTGGTGACAGGGTTAACAAGGCCCGCTACCGTGATGTTGGATGGGTACGGGTTGGCTGGGGCTCCGGTTGCAGCGCCGGTTCCACTCGCTGGTATTGTGATCGTAGTTGCGTTCGAGAATGTTGAAGTGGACGAAGTGCTCGTCCCGAGTTGGAAGTTATAGGTAAGGGTTCCGAGATTCAGAGCGCCATCCTGAAATTGGATGGACGCCGTAATCGTAGAACCGCAGCTGCCGTTCGCTACAAATGTGAACGGTCGAGTAACGGCAGGACCACCGGCGACAACTACACCGTAATTGCCTGAGACAGTCACCGGTGTGACACCCCCGCTAATCTGCATTGTACCGACCAGGTTAGTAGTGTTTCCGTCGCCGACATTGATAACCGGGAAATTAGCCGTAATGGTTTCACCCGGATCGGGAGCGTTGTTAGCCGGTGCGACACTTTCAGCCGTAATAGTGGCTGCGCCACCAGAGTTGATCACTGGAGTTCCCAAAACACCACAACAAACAAACGGCTGACGCGAAATTTCCAGGGTTACGCAACCGACAGTCCCGGTGTCTAGTGCCTCAACGTCACTTACTCTTAGCTTCCAAGTTCCAGCAATCGATTTTCCGTTTAGATCTGATAGCGGAGTTTCGGGTCTGAAAGTACCAGCGAATGGCGGAAGCCCTCCTGATATCGGCGTTGCTGCTGAATCGTCGAAAATTGTTGGAGTACCTGCACAGTCGTTACTCCCGGTACCGTAGTTGTCCCCGCCGCCCAACGCGGTATCCCGGTTGGCAGCCAAACTCACGATGGTGCCATCTGGTGCAACTAATTCAAGCACCAGATCGTGATCAAAAGTGTGGTTCAAACGGACCTTCACGTTGACGTCTGCGACAGCACCCGTTTGACTGACCACTATCGGGATATCGACAGAGCTGACATCCGGTATTGGTACGGCAACGTTACCTGTCGAGTAGAGTTGAGTACTCGGCGATCCAAGCGTACCGATCCTTACCGTGAAAGTTACCGTGCCGAGGTTTGTCGCTCCGTCCTGTAGCTGAAGCGTCATGACAAGGTTTGACCCGCAAATCTTGGCCGGATCAACCGTGAACGTGAATGGCCTTGTGACCGCCGGGCCGCCTGCAACAACGACTCCGTAGTTTTGCGGTCCAGATGGGCTTGTTACACCACCGGTCGCTTGCAAAGTCGCGACCAAATTGGTGGTGTTCGCGGTTCCTAGGTTCGTCAAAGGAAGATTGAAAGTAACTGTTTCACCAGGTTCTGCTGCGCTGTCTGCTGGTGCGCACGACTCGGCTGTGATCGTGGGCGTGCCGCCTTCAAGGACTGCGATGCTTGCCGTCGTCGCGTTGGATACCACCAGCGCAAAATCCTGATCGAGAGGATCCGCATCACCCGGCACACCATTGCCGGCGATGTTGGTTGCCTTAACTTTGACGATGATGCTTCCGGTCACACCCGCTGGAATGAAAACACTTTCGACGTTATTACGAAGGTCGGCCGCACCGCCGGTAACTGAATCAGCACCGGAAAACACGTTGCCTTTGTAAGTGTTCCCACCGATGGTTACTTCCAGGTCGAGGTTATTCACAAAAGCATTTCCAGAGGTCGGTCCCGGTGGGTCTGTCCACGCCAAAGTGATGTGAACAGGTTGCGCGCCACTGTTAATCGTTCCCGTGAAAATTCGCTGTTGACCTGATGCTGTGAATTTGTCGGCGGCAACTTGATCGCGCCTGATACTGCCGACGCTGAAAAGGCTGAAGAAGTTGTTGATGTTGGCTTCGCCCATTCCCTGGCTATTTGACGGCAACGAGTCGTTTGCGCCAACGCCGTTCATGTAACGCGCAGTGTTCATCATCATCGCTTTGGTCATTGCCGGAGTCGGCGGCGTCAATGCGTTGTTGATGAAGAACTGGCGGATCAAAGCAGCGTAGCCGGACATTGCCGGGGTTGAGTGACTGGTTCCTGACGACGCCGTGTACCACTGCTGACCTGCGGGGAAAAAGTTGTTGCCGCCTGTCCCGCCGCAAACTCCAACGGCGTTGAAGCAAGCCAGGTCGTTGCCAGTGCCACTGCCTGTAGGACTGACTATTGACGCTTGGGCGACGCCACCCGTGATATGTGTTCCTGGCGCAACGATGTCGGGTTTACGTCGACCATCTGACGTCGGCCCTCGACTCGAGAAAGCGATTATGTCGTTGATATTGTCCGCGCCTGAATCTCCAATACCGCAACCGTCAGCACCTCCGAACGCTTGCACGCCTTCCGCGGCCCCCACCGTAATCACGTTCTTTGCGGTCCCGGGTGTGCCCACCGTGTTCGCACCCGATCCGTCGTTTCCCGCGGCGAATAGGATTACGTACTCCTGATTGCCCGCTGTCGGGAATCCAGAAGTTGACGGCTGGGCATCGCGGACGAGCGCATCGTACTCCTGAGAATCGATCGTATAAGAGTTGTTGCTTGCGCCCCAGCTGTTACTGCTGATTCGCATTGTGTCGTTGTAAGCAGACGATTCAAGAGTTGTGAAGTTGGGAGCAGTAAAGTCACCACCTGCGGCGCCTGAGTTATCGAAGATTACCGAAGAGCCGATCTTTACGAAGGGTAGAACACCAAGTCCGTAACGGAATCCCGACGCGTCAGCGTGAGGTGCAACGCCAAAGTTGACGCCGCCTACAGTTCCTGTCGGCACATAGCCACCAATGACGTGAGTGTTGAGATTGCCGTGGCCGTCGCAAGCCTGAAGGGTACTTCCAGGCCCCGTTGGGGTGCCGACTAAACGCGTATATACGATACGACTGTTAGCCGCAGAAGTCGGGTTTCCAAGAGCGTATAAGCCAAAGTGGTTCGGAGTGGGAGTACCGTTATCGACGCCGCTGTCAGTTATGTTTACACCGAACGTCGTGGTGGCTGTGGAGAATCCGTGCGAAGCCAAATAGGCGAGGTAATCACCTACTGTGGGCACGTTACCAGTGACATTGCCGGCAATGATTTGATCCTGACGTTCGTCCATCCGATGCGGCATGTCCCACGGCGCAATCGAGACCACATCAGCGCGGTCCGCGAGTTCCCCGCCAACTTGATCGGCAGGGAGTGACACGACAATGTTTACATAATCCAGAACCTTGGCTTGACGAACGATTGGTTCGAGCTTCACGCGGTCGATGAGAGCCAACGTGATCGCGTTCTCTGCAGGATCGTTTACCAACTGGATCGCGAATAGCTGGTTCCCTTTTGCGCTCAGATTCGCCAACTTTCCTTGCGTGGAATTCTTTTCGGCATTGGCGGTTCGATTGATCGCTGCCGTGATTGTCGGCGCTAGTCGATGCTCGCTCCTGTAAGCATTTTCCCACTGGACATATGGTCGAGTGGCAAGTGCCCTTACCGAATTGATCGATTTGGAATCGCCATAAACTAGATAGGCGTTATTCGGAATGTAAGTGACGACGCGAACGCCGGTTGCTACGAGCGCGTCGTACCATTCATGCATGATCGGACCGGCAAACTGGATTAGGTGCATTTGTCGACCAGTCGTTGCGCCGCCGCCTTTTGCTGAGCGCATATCTTGAGCTTCGCTGGTGGTGGTATCGATTGAGCCGGAGTTGAGCAGCACCAGGTTGTTTTCGTCCACTGTCCCTACACCAGCGAGATTGTTTGTCTTCGCCGCAAGATCACTCGACACATCAAAGAGTTTGTAGCCACCGTAGTCGGCAATTAGACGAGCGCCCTGGGCTTCCAGCGCAGCCGCTGATTTTTCGTCGCTCGCGGTCACTTTATGGCGAGTGCCGGGACTCCGGTAAGCGGGCGCCGGACCGTCCTGCGATGTTTTACTGACTTCTTGTAGTTTGTTGTTGGTGGTGCTTGCCTTGGGTGTGAAAGTCCAAATGAGTCCGGACACAACGATGAAACTCAAACCTAGCGACCATGGAATAGTCTTATTCATCGGACAACGCTCCTTGAAGGAAAGTGGTGAGTGCGCGTCATTAGAACCCGGTTTGACCAACAGGTTCAGACCAAAAAGAATGTCGAATAAAACCAGAAATAAGAGCAGTCAACGGGTCAACCCGTCGGGTCTGGCAACTCGCACGTTATGATGAAGGTAGAAAGTGGTTCGAGGTTTCCACTTTTACTCATGGTCGTAGAAAGAACCGAAGGGCTCGCTACGAGAACTCCTTAGATAGGAACTTGAAAAGCCTAAAACTCGACCTTTGCGGATGCCGGGGTACAACGGATGCGGCATGTTAGGGGGCTAGTTGAGTGAGTGTCAACGCATTCTGCTTAAATCTACAAAAATGTGACTCTCTACGAGAATTGGTAGTCAATGACGTTGGCTCAAATCGACGAACGATTTCTTCGTTCAAGAATGAGTTAAGGTGGTTTTTGTTAGCCTCAATCAGCTCGTGATAATGTCTCGTCAACCGAGCATTCTCGGGTAATCTGTACCGACCCGCGGGCTGCGGCAGAAGAATGCTGAAACTAAATTAGTAAACCGGAGGAATAGAGAATGCGCTTAGTGACAGGAACTTTGATTCTGGGCTTGCTGGCGATGGTGGCTTGCTCCAATCCCGCCGCGGACAAGACTAAGGCTCTTACGGGTGAAGCAACTGCTCCCGCACCCCAATCAGCTACACAAGGTGTCAAGTATCTAATAACGTCACAGAACTCCAAGATCGAGTTTGTCGCTTCCAAGATGGTAACGGGAAGTCAAACCGGTTCGTTTAAAGATTTCTCCGGAACCATCGACTTTGCAGGCCAGCCAGAAAAGAGTCAGGTGAACGTGACTATAGATATGAACTCGGTAGTTACCGATGCTGACGGCTTGACGACACACCTGAAGACGCCCGACTTCTTTGACGTCGCCAAGTTTCCCAAAGCTACTTTTACGTCCACCGAGATTAAGCCCGGCGGAGACAAGGGTGCTTCGCATACCGTGACCGGGAACTTTCAACTGCACGGGGTTACAAAATCGATCACCTTTCCCGCGACAATTGGTGTCTCCGCCGATGCGATTACCGTCGAAAGTACATTCACAATTAATCGGAAAGACTTCGGAATCAACTATGCGGGCCCTGCGGACAACTTGATTCGCGATGAAGTTGTAATGACGTTGCACATCAAGGCAGAAAAAGCGAAGTAAGAATTATTCAGCTTGGCTTGCGTTGGTGGAATTGACGGCTTCAAAAATGTTATTTTGCGCGGCATCTGCTTTGCAAAAGTGGG
>Ga0207691_10001086_pt1 | contig 27053 bp, 26 predicted proteins | sample KBSM13metaG_FD_184327 | JGI IMG/M metagenome (GOLD analysis project Ga0207691, IMG submission 184327) | Miscanthus rhizosphere microbial communities from Kellogg Biological Station, Michigan, USA - KBS M1-3 metaG (SPAdes) (version 2) | ecosystem: Host-associated > Plants > Roots > Rhizosphere >...
GATGGCGGTGCGCCAGCGCGAGCAGCACCGGCTCGTCCACGGCACACCGGGACAGGTAGTGCAGCAGCCGCAGCGAGGCCTGGTCCGCCTCCTGGATGTCATCCACCACCACCAGCAGGCCGTGCCCCGCGGCCGCGAGGCGCACCAGCTCGGCGGCGGCGACGAAGAGACGTTGGTGTCCGGCCTCGCCGGTCCAGGACACGTCCCTGCCGGACAGGGCGCGCTCGATCTCCAGCCGGTAGATGTCGTCGAGACCGTCGAGCAGGGCCGGGTGCTGGCGGCACAGGTCGCCGAGCGCCTCGAGCACCGCCGAGTAGGGCCACGGACCCTCCATTGCCGACGCGGTGCCCCGACCGGTCCGCCAGCCACGGCGGTGAGCCAGGGCCTCGGCCAGCCCGAGCACAGCGGACTTGCCGACGCCGGGCGGCCCGGTGACGAGCAGGGTGCCGCCTCTGCCTCCCTCGGCGCGCTGGAGGTGCTCACGCACCCGGTCACCGACGTCCCGGCGGCCGAACAGTCGGGTGCTCGGCGACGTGGTCGAAGGCAGGGCGACCCGCTGTTCCAGGCTGATCCGCATCTCCTCGGCCTCCTTGGAGGGCGTGGTCCCGAGCTCCTGGCGGAAGGCGCGGTCCATCCGCTCGAGCTGGCGCAACGCCGCGCGCAGGTCACCCCGATCGACGCTCGCTCGGGCCAGGGCGAGGTGCGCCTGCTCGTCGGCCGGCTCCTCCGTGAGCACCTCGTCCCACCGCTGGGCCTGGCGCAGCAGGTCGCGCCACAGGATCCGGGCCGCCTCCCGGGCCTCGGTGGTCCAGGACTCATAGACGTCGTCGGGCAGCAGCGGGCCGTACGGCGCGTCGAGCACGGCGGCCGCCGCGTCCGCCGTACCCGTGGCCGCGGCTTCGGCGGCCGCACGCTCGAACTCCGGAAGGTCGACCCTGACGTCCCCGTCGGGGAGCAGCGCGACCACGTCGTTGCGCAGCACGATAGCCCCCGGTTGACCGCCGAGCGCGCGTCGGGCGAAGTGGGCGGCCTTGTGCAGCCGCGGGGCCGCGACCTCGACCGGGAGCTCCGGCCAGAGCGCTTCGATCACCTGTTCCCTCAGCAGTCGGCGGTCGCGGGCGAGCGCCAGGAGCTTCACCAACGAGGCGGCGTCGTGGCGCGCCCACCCGCGCGGCGGGACCGGAACCCCGTCGACCGACACCTCGAACTTCCCGAGCAGCCTGATCCGCACCCTCATCGGCGCTCGCCTCCGGAGGCCACGCTACGACCGAATCGGCACACTGTCAGGCCGCTGCAGCCCGCTGGGCTCGGGGGCGAGGCGGCGGCCACGTGCCTGCAGGTACTCGACTTCGTCGCTCATCGCCGAGCTGACATGACGGACCAGCGCCTGCACACCCTCGGTGTCCCAGTCGTAGCCGGCCACCGCCTCCGTGGCGGCGATCAGCCGTCGCGACAGCAGGTCGCGGGTCGCCTGGTACCGCCCCATCGCGAGGGCCTCCGGCACACCACCGCTCAACGCCTCCACCAGCTGGTCGGCCACGAGCTCGGCGTCGCGGAGCGCGTCGGTGATCCCGTGGGCGGTGACCGGGTCCTTGAAGAAGCCCGCGTCCCCGACCAGCACCCAGCCCGGCCCGTAGGAGCTCCGGACGTAGCCCGGCATGCCACCCCAGCCGCGCGGGTTTCCGACCGGTGTCGCGGCGCGCAGCCGCTCGGTGAAGGCGGGCACCGCGGAAGCGAACAGCGCTGTGAACGCGCGCTCGACGCCGCCCCTCCGCAGCGCGTGCATCCGGTCCCGGCTGGTGCCCACGAAGACGCAGGTCAGCTGGTCGTTCGTCGGGATCAACCCGGCCGCAGCCGACGCCGCGTAGCCCCATTCGTAGCCCTCTGTGTCCAGGCCCGAGAAGTAGCGGTACAGCATGCCGCTGGCCGCAGTCCCCTGCCGTACGACGGGCGCGCCGACCTCGCGGGCGACGGTCGATCGGATGCCGTCGGCGCCGACCGTCATCTCCGCCCGGAGGTCGAACGAGCCGCGCGGACCGGTCGCGCGGACCCCGCGGACCCGACCGGCATCGTCGCGGAGGAGTCCGGTCACCGTGACGCCGTGCAGCACGTGCGCGCCCGCCTCCGCTGCCGCGTCCTCGATGATCGGGTCCAGGATGCGCCGCCGCGGAGCGTAGAGCGCATCGACGCCCGGGCTGGGCTTGATCGATACCACCACCGGCTCGGCGCCTGCGTAGCGGAAGGTGGTTCGTCGAACCGGCGGCGTGCCCGCTGCGACGACCCGATCGAGCAGCCCCCAGCGCGACAGCTGCAGGACGCCGGCCCGCATCAGGCCGTGCGTCGAGACGGTGTCGCTGCCGTAGGCGGCGCGCTCGACGAGGGCCACCCGGAGCCCGGCCCGGGCGAGCAGCAGCGCGGTGGCCGACCCGGCGACCCGGGCTCCGACCACGACCACGTCGTACCGGTTCATGACGCGCACCTCCCACCGGCGCACGCGGTGATCGGGCTCGCCGGGAGCCGCTCCCCCACCAAGTGCGCGACCACGTCGCGGGCGTCGCGTCGCGCGCCGTCGATGAACCCCGAGTCCCGGCGGTGCTGGAACCGCTGCCCGACGACGTATACCCCCGGGGCAGGCGTGACCCCTCGGCGCTGCCGGATCGAGCCGTTTGGCTCGGTGATCGGGAGCCGAAGCCACGGGTGGTCGGGCACGAAGCCCGTCGCCAGCAGGATCGTGCCGATCCGCTCCGAGCGCAGGTCTAGCCGGGTCGGGCTCGACGGCAACGGGATGGGCCGCGGACGGTCGGGCGACCAGACCTCGTCGGTCAGTCCGCTCTCGAGAACCCGCCGGTCGACCGCGTCGAGGAACCGGTGCATGGTCCGATCGGCGGCCTGAACGGTGTCGGCCAGGTCGTCGCGGAACCGGACGACGCGCCCCGTGACCTCGTTCACGTGGCCGGCGAGCCGGACCCCGCGTGCCTGCAGGGTGCCGAGGTCGAGGTCCTGGTCGCCCGGCCGCGGGTGGTTGCGCCCGACCAGCTGCAGCGACGTCTCGCGGCGCGCCGCAACCGGGTCGGGCACGTCGTCGATCGTGCGGGCCAGCCGGCCGGTGGCCTCCAGCCACCAGAACACATCCAGTCCCCGGTAGCTGCGCGGCAGCCGGGTGTGCCGGCCGACCGCGAGCACCACCTCCCGGCCGGCCCGGGCCAGCTCGTCGGCGATCTGGACGCCGGACGCCGAGGCGCCGACCACGAGGACGCCCCCGGGGGCGAGCTGCCCCGGGTTGCGATAGCGGTTCGCAGTCAGCACCTCGGTCGTCCGAAGCCCCGGCGGCACGAAGGGCTTCCCGTGCGGGCCGGTCGCAACGACCACCCGCCGGGCACGCCAGATGCCCTGGTCCGTGACGACCCGGTAGCCACCATCGCCCGCCGAGACCTCCAGCACCGACGTACCCGTGAGCACCGGGACGTCGAACGTCTCGGCGTACTGCTCGAGCACCCCGACGAGGTCGGCGGCGCTCATGAAGCCGTCCGGGTCGGGACCGCGGTACCACCGGTCGGGGAGCCGGGTCATCCAGTTCGGCGTCAGGAGGTGCAGGGAGTCCCACCGCTCGCTTCGCCACCGCTCGCCGACCCGGCCCCGGTCGAGCACCACGTGGGAGCAACCGGCCCGCGACAACAACCTGCTCACTGACAGGCCCGCGTGCCCCGCACCGATGACCACGGTGTCGATGCTGGTCATGCCCGGCTCACACAGGGTTCGTGACGACGTCGATGACGACGGGAGTCGGGTTGGTCAGCGCGTCGTAAACGGCGGAGCGTCGGCGCGACTGCTCGACGAGGCCGCGGAGCCGCTCGTCGTCGGCGTCCCCGTCGATCTCGAACGAGACCCGGATCTCCCGGTAGCCGTTGCGGACCGAGTCGTCCGCGGACAGGCCCAGGATGCCGAGCAGGTCGATGTCGCCCTCGACCTTCGAGGTCACCTTGCGCAGCTCGACACCTCGTGCTGAGGCGACGTTGACGATGCCGGCGGTGAGGCAGGCGGCGATGGCGTGCAGCAGGTACTCGACCGGGGTCGGCGCCTGGTCCGAGCCGACCAGGACCTCTGGGTGATCGGACTCGACGACGGTCTCGTGCCGGTGCTGCATCTCCTGGCCGGCGCCGAAGAAGCCGGAGTACGTCGACCGGCTGTGGGTGCCACGCACCCAGGTGTTGCTGGCCCGGAAACGGAACGCGGCGATCTCGTTCTGCGCCCGGACGGCGTCGAGCGTGGCGAACAGGGTCGGCACGTCGACGCCGTTGACCTGCGGGTTGGCGGTGATGCTCATGGTTTCTCCTCCATGGGTGTGGTTGACGAGGAGCACCGTGCCGCGTCCGCCTTCCCTTGCCCTTCCCTGCCTGGACGGCCCGCGACGACCGGAGGAAGGTCCAGGGAAGACTGCCCGCCGGCATGGGACACGGGAAGAAGCGGGCGGGTCGCGGGGTTCCCCCCATATGTCACGTGAGCAGAAGATCCCTGACGCATCCCACCCGATCACGGTCGAGCCGACCGGCAAGCACGTGCGCGTCCTTGTCGGCGACAGGGTGATCGGCGAGTCCGACAACGCCCTGACGTTGCAGGAGGCGTCGTACCCGCCCGCGCTGTACGTGCCCGTCGATGACCTCGACCGGTCGCTGCTGTCGACAACCGACACCTCGACGTACTGCCCCTACAAGGGCGAAGCGTCGTACTACGCGATCACGACCGACGACGTCACCGTGGATGACGCGGGCTGGTACTACGCAGAGCCGTACGACGCGGTGGCCCCGATCGCGAACCACGTCGCGTTCTACCCCGACCTCGCCACCGTCGTCGTCGACTGAGCCGACCGGGGTCGGCGCGCTCAGCCCACCGCGGCGCTGATCGCGTCGTACGCCCGTCGGCCGAAGGCGACGAGCCGGGCCTCCTGGACCTGGGTCGGTGTGCGGCGGAGCGTGTCGACCATCGCGGCGACGGCGTCGTCGAACGGCCAGCCGTAGGCGCCCGCGGAGACCAGCGGGAAGGCGAGGCTGCGTGCGCCGATCTCGTCGGCGACGTGGAGCGCGTTGGAGTAGCAGGAGGTCAGGAGCGACCGCTCCTTCTGGCCACGGTTCCAGTTGGGGCCGACCACGTGGATCACCCACCGTGCGAGCAGGTCGCCCCCGGTGGTCCACCCCGCGCCCCCGGTCTCCAGCCCGTGCGGGAACCGGCGTCGGCAGTCCTCCAGCACCTGCGGCCCGCCCGCGCGGTGGATCGCGCCGTCGACACCCCCACCGCCGCGCATCCTGGAGTTGGCGGCGTTGACCACCGCGTCGACGTCCTGCTCGGTGATGTCGCCTTCGACGACGGAGAGGATCATCAGACCTTCCCCCTCCGCGCCGCGCGTCGCCGGACGATCCAGGCCATCCCGGCGAGACCGGCGAGAACGAGGGCGGAGGCACCGAGCACCGCCCAGAGCTGTCCCTGCCCGTCGTCGGCCACCGGCCCATCCTGTCGGGACAGCGTCGACGTGTCATCAGCCCGCGAGGGTGGGGCCGACGGAGCCAGCGCTCGGGCCAGGTCCGGCGGGAGTGTGATCTGCAGGACCCGCGAGTGGTCGCCCTCGCTGCCGATCCGGATCCGGCCCGCGGGCCCGACCGACAGCGACTCGCCCTGGCGCTGGGCCGGGAGCCTGAAGCTGCCGAGCCGCCGGAATCCCGGGAACGTGTAAAGAGTCGCGGAGAAGTAGCCACGCACCAGGGCGTGCCGGCCGTCCGGCAGCACCGCCCCGTCGGTCGCTGTGAGGGCGAGGGCGGTCACCCGGGTGAGCCGGTTGGGACGGTCGGCACGCAGCCGCCGAGGCGCGACGTACACGGCGGCGTTCAGCGAGGCCTTGGTCACGATGAACATGCGGCGGGTGCGGGGTGAGACCAGCAGGGTCTCGGCGTCGTGCGCGCCGTCGGGGTAGACCAGGCGATACGTAGGCGCGACGACCGTGCGGTCGCCCCGGCCCACCGGCACCCGCCGGAGCGCGACGTCCTGGCGCTGGGCCAGGTTGTCACCGAGGTCGCCCACCCAGACGTAGCCCGACTCCCGCGCCGGTGCCATCGCCTCGGCGTCGTCGGACTCCCCGTAGCGGGTGGTGCCCACGGTGCGCCCCGACCGGTCGACGACGTAGACGATGCCGTCGTCGCCCGAGTCGTTCGCGGTGGCGGTCAGGCCGTGGCCCAGGTCGACCAGTGAGCTGGACTCGACGATGCGGGAGTCCTGGAACCTGAACACGGTCTGCGGGTCGCCCGGACCGCTGAGGCCCAGGGTTGCGAGCAGGACCGCGGTGACGACCAGGTTCACGCGAGGAGCTCGGCGAGCCTGGGCGTGACCCGCCAGGTCGCGGTCAGGTCGTCGTACTCCGCCTGCGCCTGCGGCTTCGGGTCCGCCCGCGTGCGCAGCGCGCGCAACAGCGTGTTGCGGGGGGTGTGCTCACTGCCGACGAACTCGACCACGTCGACCCGGTAGCCGTGCAGCCGCAGCAGCGAGGCGCGGAACGCGTCGGTGAGCGTGTCGGCGAGCCGCTCGCGCAGGATGCCGTCGCGGGTCAGGGAGGCGTACGGCGCCGGTGTGGGCGCGCGTCGCAGCTGGGCGGCGATGTCGTGGTGGCAGCAGGGGGCCGCGAGCACGAGCCGGGCGTCCCAGCCGACGGCGCGCGCCAGGGCGTCGTCGGTGGCGGTGTCGCAGGCGTGGAGCGCGAGCACCACCTCCGGCGCGGGGTCGACCACGGCGTCGGCGATCCCGCCTTGCACGAACGTGGCGTCGACTCCGAGCCGGGCCGCCACCGCCTCGCCGTGGGCGAGGGACTGCGGCTTGGTGTCGACTCCGGTGAGGTGCACCGGAATGTCGCGGCCGCTCAGGAACGCCTGCGCGGCGAAGGTCAGATAGGCGTTGCCGCAGCCCAGGTCGACCACGCGCAGCGGGTCCTCGAGGGTGGGTGCGCGGAGCGTGCCGCTCTCGATCGCGGCGGTGACGGACTGGTCGAGCAGCCGCAGGAACTCCTCCACCTGCCGGTACTTCGCCTGCCGGCTCTGCTTCACACGCCCGGTCTCGTCCGAGATGCCGAGTGCCCGGAGTGCCGGGTGGTCCTCGGGTAGTAGCCGGGGCTTGGCGCGGTCGTGGCTGCGGTCGACGGCGGGGTCTTCGCTGCGGGGCGCCGTGTGGACCACCGCCTCGAGCTTCTTGGTCACCCGGAGCTGGTGGGTCTCGGTCGTGGTGTCGACGTGCCAGCTGCCGAACGGCTCGTCAAGAAGGGCGTCGACGGCGTCCCGCGCGGGCACGCCCGGCGGGTGGTTGGCGGTGAACGCCTGCGTCTCGTCGTACGTCACCACCTGGAGCTGGCGACCGGCCTTGAGGTCGACGTAGCGCAGCTCCGCCCGGCGCCAGCGCGGCCGCTCACTCCTTTGTCGGCCCGACGCGACCGCACGCACCAGGACCTGCTCGTCGAGGAGCAGGCCTCGCATCCGGGCCAGCGCCCGCAGCAGGGGCTCGCTCATCTGACCAAGGCGGCGATCACCGCGATCAGGATCAGCCCACCGAGCGCGCACGGGATCACGAGGCGTCGGTAGCGGGGGTTCATGCCTCCCAGCGTATTTCGTCGCTCTCGCCGTTGTGGGGGTGGTGCCGAACCCGATCCCGGCGCAGACTAGGTGCTACCTCGCGCGCGACCGTCGGGCGCGACCTTTCCGCTCGGGAGCGACACGATGGCCCGGACACCTGACCACATGCCCGTCCTCTCGCGGGGCAAGCACCGCAACGCGCGCAAGGGTGCCTGCTTCATGGAGTTCGCGTCCTTCCTCGCCGGGGAGCGCTGGTCGGACCATCCCGCGTGCACCCATCCGCTGCTGGCGGCGATGGCCCGCGGGGTCAACGACCTGCTCGACGACGAGTCGCGGCCCCGGATCGCGTGGCTGATCCCGGACGTGGTCGGGCTCGCCACCGACGACCCGCGCGCCCACGCCTGGATCGCCCGGGAGGCAGCGCTCGCCGCGCTTCCGGTGGTGCCGGAGGCACGGCAGCGGGTCGCAGCCGTCGGCCTGCTCCACTGCGAGCGGCACCTGGCCGGGCTCGGTGAGCCGAGCGTCGACCCCCGGACCAGGCGAGCGCTCGATGACGCGCCCCACGCGCGGGACTGGGCCCGGGAGTTCGTCAAGCTCGGCAGCACCGACGGGCGCAGCTTCGGCAAGCGGAGCGCACCGGCGATCGTGGAGTCGGCCCTGTCCGGGATCTCCGAGTCCACCGCCCACCGCAACGACATCCTGGTCGCCCTGCTCGAGCGCACGATCGTGCTCTGCCGCGAGCGGTTCGGCACCGGCACCCCCGTCACGGAGGGAGTGCCCGCGCCGGTCCAGGGCTAGGCGGCCATCGCCTCGTCAGTGGCGGCCTCGGTCTCGGTGCGGTGACCGGGCAGGCGCAGCTGGGCGCGGGTGACACCACCGAAGACCAGCACCGCCACGCAGACACCGATCACCGACATCGCGCCGCCGCCGATCAGGGTCCACCGGGCACCGAACGTGGCGCCCACCCAGCCGACGATCGGCGCACCCAGCGGGGTGCCGCCCATCACGAGCATCATGTACAGCGCCATCACGCGCCCCCGGATGGACGGGCCGACGCTCAGCTGGACCGTCGTGTTCGCGGCGTTGAGCATCGTGAGCAGGGACAGGCCCAGCAGCGGCGTGAGCGCCGCGAAGGCGACGTACGACGGCATCAGGCCGAGCGCGATCTCGACGATCCCGAACGCCAGCCCGGCGAGGATCACCAGCCGCAGGCGTGGTCGCCCGACTCGGCGCGCGCCGAGGAGCGCCCCGGTCAGTGATCCGATGGCGAGGGTCGACCCGAGTAGGCCGTACTCCCCCGGGCCCTTCTCGAAGACCTGGGTCGCCATCAGGGCGGAGGTCATCTGGAAGTTCATGCCGAACGTGCCGGCGAAGAACACCGCCACCAGGATCAGCTTGAGGTCGGGACGGCTGCGGACGTATCGGATGCCGTCGCGGATCATCCCCTTGCCGCGCGGCGCGCGCACGACGGGGGCGAGCTCGTTGGTGCGCATCAGCTGCAGCGCGCCGATCACGGCGAGGTAGCTGACCGCGTTGACCAGGATCACCAGGCCGGTGGCGCGGACACCGGAGCCGAACGCCGCGATCAGGAATCCCGAGAGCGCCGGACCGACGACGCGGGCCAGGTTGAACGACGCCGAGTTGAGGCCCACCGCGTTGGAGAGGTCGTCGCGGTCGACCATCTCGCTCACGAACGCCTGCCGTGCGGGCGCGTCGAACGCGGCGCCGACGCCGAACGTGAACGCGACGGTGTAGACCATCCAGGGCTCGACAACACCGGTGACGGCAAGCACCCCGAGCAGGAGGCCGCTCATGCCGAGCCAGGCCTGGGTCACCTGCAGCAGCCGGCGCTTGGGGAAGCGGTCGGCGACGAGACCGGCGTACGGCGAGAGCAGCAGGATCGGCAGGAACTGGAGGCCGGTCGTGATGCCGAGCGCCGTGCTGGCGCTGGCGGCGCTGCCGTGGTGGAGCTGGAGTACCAGCCAGTCCTGGGCGACCCGCTGCATCCAGGTGCCGGTGTTCGAGACCACGCCGCCCATGGCGTAGAGCCGGTAGTTGCGGTTGCGGAGGGATCGGAACGTGGGGCTCATCGCTTGCCGGAGCCTGTTGGGGTCACCGCCGGGGCGGGAGCGAAGCGAGTGCTCTGGTGGGGTGCGGAGGGCGAGCGCAGCGACTGGTCGGGTCGGGTGTTCAAGCGGAGGTGGCCAGCCTTTCCAGGATCGGTGCCGCCTCACGGAGGACGGCGCGTTCGTCAGGTGTGAGCTCCCGCAGTCGTTGGGCCAGCCAGTGGTCACGGCGGCGGCGGTCGGCGAGGACGATCGCCGTACCGCGCTCGGTCAGGCTGACCAGGACGAGGCGCTTGTCGGTGTCGTCGGCTCGTCGTACGACATAGCCGTCGTCGGCCAGGCAGTTGATCGTGCGCGTCATCGAGGGCGGCCGCACGCGCTCGTGCTCGGCGAGCTGCCCGACCGTGCACTCGCGCTTGCGGTAGAGCGCTCCGAGCACGGTCATCTGGCCGATGCTCAGCTCGTTGTCGGGGTGCCTCTCGTTGGCCAGGCGCCGCCGTAGCCGCATGACCGACAGCCGGAGCTCGGCCGCGAGGCCGGTGTCCGTGCGAGCGGAGCTTTCGATCGTGGGAGCCATGTACTTAGCCTAACTCATTACCTATGCTAAGTATTTCCCGCGCAGGCCGCTGTGCGGGAGCGGTGGAGTCCACCCGGGGGCACCCGGCAGCTAGTCCCGGTAGCCGCGAGACTCGGGTTAGATTTGTGTTGTGTCCATGCCCGACGAGCAGCCGAAGACCCACGAGATCGGCAAGCGCACCTACGTCGTGGCTGACGTCGAACCACTCGACGTCGACGGCACCCGCACGGTCGCGGTCGGCACCGCGCTGTGGCTATTGGGCTTCTTGGTGCTGCTGCCGTTCTACGGCCGGCTCGAGCAGGACGACCACGTGTGGTGGATATGGACCTGCCTCGCCGGCTTCGGCCTCGGGCTGTTCGGCTGGGACCACTGCCGACGCCGCCGGCGCGCCAGGTTGGCCCGTCTTGGGGATAAGTCGGCGCCGGGGACGCGTGCGGCGGGCTGAGGTGCGTGGTGGCTGCCGTTTGCCGTGGCCGTTTGCCGTTGTCGTTGTCGTCGAATTCCCAAGGTATCTAGGGGATTCCTGACGACCGGCTGTGACAGAAGACATGGGGAGGTCGGGACGACGCCCGGCTTGCCCGAAGAATTCCTAGATACCTTGGGAATTCTTCCTCCCCAAAGAGCCCCTCAGAACTCCTCGAGATCGTCCCGGCTGATCGTGTCGAAGCTCGGGTCGGGCACCGGCTGAGGCAGCTGCTTCTTGCGCAGCTGGGCCTCGGAGTGGGCCCCACAGCCGTGGCCGTGGGCGACGACCCGGCCGTCGTCGTTGGCGTACTCGTTGGCGCACACCCCGAAGGTCAGAGACAGCGGGCCGGACAGCCGGACCAGGAACCCGCACGACGCGCAGGCGTGCGGAGCCTGCTGGGAGAGCGGCGACTCGGGACCCTGGTCGCTCTCGAACCAGCGGTCGGCGGCGAGCTCGCGGCCCTCCAGCGACAGCACCCGGGCGCGGCCGAGGCCGAGCTCGTCGGAGACCTCGCGGAGCAGTCGGCCGTCGACGGCCTCGGCCAGGATGTCGTCGGAGGCGTCGTCGCCCGGGTCGCCGGCGAGGTACGCCGGCACCAGCCTCGGGTCGTCCTCGTCGGTCGGCAGGATGTCGCCCGGCGACAGGTCGCCCGGCTGGATCCGCTCACGGTAGGGCACCCAGGTCGGAGCGGTGATCGCAGCCTCACCCGGGAGCAGCACGACCTCGTCGATCGTCACCCCGTCGAAGCCCTCGGCGTGCGCCACCGTGACCGCCCAGCGCCAGCCGGGGTATCCGGCCTGTGTGCAGTCGAAGTACTGCGTGACGGCGTGACTGCCCTCGCTCACGAAGCCCTGCGGGTCGCCCACCACCTCGGCGCCCACCTGCTCCACGAGCGCCGCGCGTGCCTCGTCGACGGCGCGGGCCAGGATCGGGTCCGCGCCGGCGAGCGAGTCGCTCCCGGACGTGCCTGGGTGGTCGGCGGTGCTGATCACGGCGGGAAGTCTACGTGAGCGCCCGATCGTTCCGGACGGATCCTGGGCGCGGTGGGTGAGACCGGCATGGCGCCGTACGACTTGGCAGGATGGTGTCGTGGACCCCGCGACTGCCCCGCACCCCGACCGGGGCCAGCCGGACGCGTCCGGGCCGGACGACGAGACCGCCCCCGGGCGAGGTCGCCGCGCGCTCCGGGCGACCGGCCGGGGCGTCGCCGCGACCGGTCGCGCGAGCAAGCGTGCCGCCTCTTCCACGCTCCGCCGGGCGCGCCGGGCCTCGCACGCCGAGGGGGCCGGCGGCTCCGGGCTCGCCCGGCTGATCGAGCTCCACGCGTTCAACGCCGCCGGTGACGCGGCGGTCGCGATCTCCCTGGCGGGCACGATCTTCTTCGCCGACCCCGGTGGCGCCCGGGGGCCGGTCGCGCTATTCCTGACCTTGACCATGCTCCCGTTCTCGGTCGTGGCGCCGCTGATCGGGCCGTTCCTCGACCGGTTCTCGCACGGTCGCCGCTGGGCGATCGGAGGCACCTTCGCGGTTCGGGGCCTGTGCTGCCTGGTGGCGGCCGACGCGGTCGCCTCCGGCTCCTTGCTGTTGTACCCCGCCGTGCTCGGCTGCCTGGTCTGCTCCAAGGCGTACGGCGTCGCCCGGGCGGCCACGGTCCCGCGGCTGATGCCCGCCGACCTGACCCTGGTCAAGGCCAACAGCCGGATCTCCCTGGCCGGCATCGTCGGAGCCGCCGTGTCCGGCCCGCTGGCGGTCGGGGCGGCGTACTTCGGCGGCGAGTGGTCGCTGCGCTACGCGTTCCTGGTGTTCGCCGCCGGCACGATCCTGGCGATCCTGCTCCCGGCCGCCGCCGACGCCAGCGCCGGGGAGCAGCAGGTGACCCTGACCAACGCCAAGCAGCGGTTCCAGCTGCCCGGCACGATCGTGTTCGCGCTGCGCTGCAACGCCGGGCTGCGGATGCTCTCCGGCTTCCTCACCATGTACATGGCGTTCCTGCTCACCCAGCACCCGCTGCCCGGCTTCGAGGACAGGCGCACCCTGCTGCTGGCCCTCGTGATCGGCGCGGCCGGACTCGGCAACGCCGTCGGCATCGGCCTGGGCAGCCTGCTGCGCAAGGTCAACCCGGTGCTCACGATCGTGTTCGCACTGCTGGTCGACGCGGCGATGGTACTGGTCTGCGCGGTGTTCTACGGACTGGTGACCGCGGTGCTCCTGAGCCTGACCGCCGGTGTCGCCCAGGCGCTCGGCAAGGTCTCACTCGACTCGCTGATCCAGCGCGACGTCCCCGAACACGTCCGTACGTCGGGCTTCGCACGCTCCGAGACGCTGCTCCAGCTGTCCTGGGTCGTCGGCGGCTTCATCGGCATCGCGCTGCCGCTGGTGCCCGCGCTCGGTCTGGGCGTGCTGGCCGCGCTGATGATCCTGTGGACGGGGTTCGTCGTGCTCAACCGGCCGCCGGCGGCCATCGCGTCGGGCTGACCACGCGCGGGAACCGGCGAGGCCGGTCGCGGGTCGGCTCAGAGCTCCAGCTCATCGGCCAGGCCGCGCAGGAGCTTCGCGGTCGGCTTCGCGGTCCGCGCCTCGGGATGGCGGCCATGACGGTAGGTCTGCTCGACACCTTCGAGCAGCCGGATCAGGTCCTCGACGATCCTGACCATGTCCTCGGGCTTCTTGCGGTGGGCGGCGCGCTGGTTCGCCGCGACCGACGGAGCCGACTCCAGGACGCGCACCTGCAGCGCCTGGTCGCCGCGGCGGCCCTGGGCGATCCCGAACTCGACCCGGGCGCCCGGCTTGAGCGAGGGCATCCCGGACGGCAGCGCGGAGGCGTTGACGTAGACGTCGGCGCCCTCCTCGCGAGAGAGGAAGCCGAAGCCCTTCTCCGCGTCGTACCACTTGACCTTTCCGGTGGGCACAGCAGACCTCTTCGCGTTCTGGTGGGGTAGGCCCCGGGGCCGGGGCGGCGCACCATCGTACGCCGGGGCCGGCGCCGGGTCACACACCCTTATCGGAAGCGGTCCGGGTCGTCCAGGAGCTCGTTCATCGCGCCCGAGCGGAACCCCAGCGGATCGACCTCCGCGTCCGCGAACCCGGCCTCTCGCACCGCGCGCAGGGTCGCCTCGTCAACGCGGCCGACGAGGTCCCGGTCGACCTCGACCCGGGCGCAGTCGCCGAGGTCACGCACCCGCACGTTGCGGACCTCTGGCAGCCGCTCCCGTACGACGGCCTCCGCGCGCTCGACCCGCGCCAGCCGGTGCGGCGTGATCTCCACCCCGTAGGCGATCCGGGAGCTCAGGCAGGCCGCGGCCGGCTTGTCCCAGGTGGGCAGGTCCCAGGCACGTGCGGCGGCGCGCACCTGGTCCTTGGTCAGGCCGGCGTCGAGGAGCGGCGTCACCGCCCCGCGCTCGGCCGCCGCCCGGATGCCGGGCCGGAACCCGGCCCGCGCGTCGTCGGCGTTGGTGCCGGTGGCGACCGCGTCGTACCCGTGGGTGGCGGCCAGCGGGCCGAGCACATCGAGCAGCTCGGCCTTGCAGAACGCACACCGGTCACCGTCGTTGACGCGGTAGCCCTCCCGCACCAGCTCGTCGGTCTCGGGCGTGAAGACCGCGACGCCGAGGTCGCGGGCGAACGCCAGCGCCGGCTCACGCTCCGACATCGGCAAAGAACCGGAGTAGGCCGTCGCCGCGGCGACCCGGTCGGGACCAAGGGTGCGCGCCGCCGCGGCCAGCAGGAACGCGCTGTCGGCGCCACCCGAGAACGCCACCATCAGGGTGCGGTGCCGACGCAGCTCGGTGTCGAGCGCGGCCAGCCGGGTCCGCAGGAGGTGGCCCTCGAGCCAGGCGGGAAACTCCGTCAGGTCCCGGAGCACGACGTGCGTCCCGGCCGCCCGGAGCTCGTCCTCGGTGCACCCGCCGGTCAGCACGGAAACGCTGGTGATCCCGGCCGCGAGCGCTCCCTCGACGTCGTGCACGTGGTCGCCCACGTAGACGCTCGCGCCCTGCGCCCGGAGCACGTCGCCCTTGCCTGCGCCCCAGACCTCGCCCGCGAGGTGGTCCACGTCGAAGGCGAGGTGGTCGACGTGGAGCTGTGCGTTGCGCGTGTACTTGCCGGTCACGAGCAGCACCCGCCCGTGCGCCCGTCGTACGGCAGCGATCGCGTCGTGCGCGCCGGCGAACGCCGGCGTCGGCAGCACGGCGTGGTCGGGGTAGATCTCCCGGAACCGGTCGGTGGCCGGCGTGACCTGGTCCTCCGGCATGTGGTCGCGCAACAGGTGGCCCAGCGGGGGTCCGAGTCGGGAGGTCATGGTCTCGGTCGGGAACGTGATCCCGAGCTCCGCCCCCAGCACCTCCAGCGTCGCCGCGAACCCGCCGACCGTGTCGATCAGCGTCATGTCCAGGTCGAACCCGACCACCAGCTGATCTGCCACGTCACCAGCGTACGAAGGGCCGACCGCGGCTGCGACAGTGGTCCACATGTCCGGCACCTGGTGGCACGTGGCGCTCGCAGTGCTGGTCGCGATGACGGCGGTCTGGCTGGTCTTCGTGGTGGCGCTGCTGCTGGTGCGGCCGCGGGGCGGGCTGCTCCGCGAGAGCCTGCGGATCCTGCCGGACCTGGTACGGCTGCTGACTCGGCTGGCGCGCGACCCGGACCTGCCGCGCGGGGTTCGAGTACGACTGGGACTGTTGCTCGGCTACCTCGCGCTGCCGGTCGACCTGGTGCCGGACTTCGTGCCGGTGCTCGGGTACACCGACGACGCGATCGTAGTGGTCCTTGCGCTGCGCTCCGTCGTACGTCGGGTCGGCGTGGAGCCGCTGCGCGCGCACTGGCCGGGCACCGAGGACGGCTTCACCGCGCTCTGCCGGCTTGCCCGCCTCCCTGACTCCAGGACCCCCGAACCCGGATAGTCCCGGCCGAACGGCACGGGTGCCGGACCCCGGGACGTGCGGTTCGGTCGGGACTATCCGAGCCGCCAGCCAGAACCCTCAGGGCAGCCGCGCCTTCACCACCCGGTCGAGCACCTCGAGCGGCAGCGAGCCGGATTCGAGCACGGCGGAGTGGAACTTCTTCACCGTGAACCCTTCCCCCTGGCGCTGCTCGGCCTCGCGGCGCATCCGCTGGATCTCCAGCCGTCCGATCATGTACGACGTGGCCTGCCCGGGCGAGACCACGTAACGGTCGATCTCGGGGCGCACCACGCCCTCCGAGAGCGGGGTGTTCGCGAGCATGTAGTCGACCGCCTGCTGACGGCTCCAGCCGAGGCCGTGCAGGCCGGTGTCCACGACCAGCCGGGTGGCGCGCATCGAGTCGGCGGCGAGCATGCCGATCCGGTCGACCTGCGTTGCGTAGAGGCCCATCTCGTCGCTGAGCCGTTCGGAGTAGAGCCCCCAGCCCTCGGCGTACGCCGAGTTGTGGACGTGCCGGCGGAAGGTCGGCACCGAGTCCGGCAGCTCGCCGGCGATGGCGAGCTGGAGGTGGTGGCCGGGGATGCCCTCGTGGAACGCCATCGCCTCCAGCTCGAAGGTTCCCCACGACGACGGGTCGTCGATGTTCACGAAGAAGGTGCCACCGCGGCTCCCGTCCTCGGCCGGCGGGAAGTAGAACGCTTTGGCGCCGGTCAGCGTGCCCTCGACGGCGCACGGGGCCTTGGGTACCACCTCGAACCAGTCGCCCATCGCCGCCGACGCCCGAGCCATCGCCACCCTCGAGGCCTCCACGAGCTCGTCGCCGGTCGTGAAGTGCAGGGCCGGGTCGGTGCGCATCTTCTCGAAGATCTCGCCGAGGTCGTCGGTGCCGACCGTCTCCGGTCCGAGCGCTCGGTACTCCTCGGCCAGCGCGGCGACCTGCGCCAGCCCGACGTCGTGGATGTCCTGGGCGCTGCGTCGTGTGGTCGTGAAGTAGCGGAGGGTGCGCTCGTACGCGTCTGCTCCGCCCTCCAGCCAGTGCAGCCCGCAGTGCTCGTCGGACCGGGCGTTCGGGAGGACGACGTCACGGAGCACGTCGCGGTACTCCGCCATGCCGGGTCGAACGGACTTCTCGATCACCGACGCGAGGGTGGCCCGCCAGGTGACGACGTCGAGGCCTTCGGGTGCGCGCAGTGCCTCGAGCAGGGGGTCGTCCTCGACCTCGCCGGCGATGATGGCGTCGAGCTGCGCGACCGTGTCCCTGACCGCGAACGCCGCCGGGGTGCGCCCGGCGTCGACGCCGTCACGGTGCCTCTCGGCGAGGTCGCGGTAGTGCTGGCCGACGCCCTCGAGCGTGCCGGCCATCGCCGCGGCGACCTCGGCGGTGGGCAGCCGCAGCATCCCGAGGATCAACGGCATCGATGCCTGGATGCCGAAGATCGGGTCGGCCCCCAGCTCGGTCAGCCGGGCCTCCAGCAGGTCGGCCCGCGCAGTCGCGTTGGCGACCAGCACCAGCCGGGTGATCTGCTGCTGCTCGTCGAGGGACCCCGGGTCGATGGCCTCGGCCCGCCGGGCCAGGTCACGCTGGGTCGCGACGACCCGGTCCTCCGCCGCACGCGAGGCGTCCTCGAACCGTCCCTGCTCGGGGTAGTGGCCCAGCAGGTGTGCCTCGGTCGGGTTGTCGGTGAGGTACGCCGCCCAGTACTCGTCAGCCAGTGTCTCGATCGTGTCGGTCACCCGTGCTCCTCGTCGTTGAGTCCCAGCTGCTTGGCGGATCGCTCCCGCATCTCCACCTTCCGGATCTTGCCCGTCACCGTCATCGGGAAGTCGTCGACCACCAGCACGTAGCGGGGGATCTTGTAGTGGGCGAGCTTGCCATTGGCGAACGCACGCACCGCGTCGGCGTCGAGCGGGTCGACCCCGGACTTCATCTTCACCCAGGCGCACAGCTCCTCGCCGTACTTCTGGTCGGGGACGCCGATCACCTGCACGTCGGCGATGTCGGGGTGCGTATAGAGGAACTCCTCGATCTCGCGTGGGTAGATGTTCTCGCCGCCGCGGATCACCATGTCCTTGATCCGGCCGACGATGTTGCAGTAGCCGTCCTCGCGCATCTCGGCGAGGTCGCCGGTGTGCATCCAGCCGTCCTTGTCGATCGCCTCGTGTGTCTTCTCGTCGTCCTCCCAGTAGCCGAGCATCACCGAGTAGCCACGGGTGCAGAACTCCCCCGTCTGGCCGCGCTCCACGGTCTCGCCGGTCGCGGGGTCGACCACCTTGATCTCGACGTGGGGGTGCACCCGGCCGATGGTGGCGGTACGCCGGTCGAGGTCGTCGTCGGCGCGGGTCTGGCAGGAGACCGGCGAGGTCTCGGTCATCCCGTAGGCGATCGACACCTCGGCCATGTTCATGTCGTTGATGCAGTGCTTCATCACCTCGACCGGGCAGATCGACCCCGCCATGATCCCGGTGCGCAGCCGCGAGAAGTCCGCCTCCGCGAAGGTCGGGTCGTTCTGCATCGCGATGAACATGGTGGGCACGCCGTACAGCGCCGTGCACCGCTCCTGGCTGACGGCCTGCAGCGTCGCCGCCGGGTCGAAGCCGGCGGCCGGGATCACCATCGTGGCGCCGTGGCTGGTGCAGCCGAGGTTGGCCATCACCATGCCGAAGCAGTGGTAGAAGGGCACCGGGATGCAGAGCCGGTCCTGGTCGGTCAGGTTGATCGTCTCGGTCGTGAAGTAGCCGTTGTTGAGGATGTTGCGGTGCGACAGCGTCGCGCCCTTCGGGTAGCCGGTGGTTCCCGACGTGTACTGGATGTTGATCGCGTCGCCCGGCCGCAGCGTCGCCATCCGCTCGGCGACGGCGTCGTCCGGCACCCCCTCGCCGTCGGCGAGCAGCGCGGCCCAGTCGTCGGTGCCGATGTAGACGACCCGCTCGAGGACGTCACCGGTGATCGAGCCTGTCGAGATCGTCTCATTGACCATCTCGCGGTAGTTCGAGGTCTTGAACTCGACCGCCGAGATCAGCATCTTCAGCCCGGACTGGTTGACCGCGTAGGACAACTCGTGGGTGCGGTACGACGGGTTGACGTTGACCAGGATCGCGCCGACCTTCGCGGCGGCGAACTGGGAGATGGTCCACTCGGCACAGTTCGGTGCCCAGACCCCCACCCGGTCGCCCGTGGCGATGCCGGCGCCGATCAGACCGCGTGCAAGCGCGTCGACGTCGCGGTTGAGCTCGTCGTACGTCCAGCGCCGTCCGGTCGCGAACTCAACCAGCGCCTCGCTGCCGCCGTACGCGGCGACGGTCCGTTCGAAGTTCGCCCCGATCGTCTCGTCGAGCAGGTCGGGCGTGGTCTCTCCGGCGGCGTACGACTCGGTCATGGGAGCGAACGTACGCCCCCGGACTCGGCCCCGGTACTGGTCAGACGGCCGGGCGGAACACCTGGAACTGGACGCCGTTGCCGTACGCCGTGCTCTCGGCGAGGGTGAGCTTGACCTTGTCCGCGGCGTCGGTCGGGAACAGTGTCCGGCCGCTGCCGAGGATCACCGGGAACACCAGCAGCCGCATCTCGTCGACCAGACCGGCCGCCAGCAAGCCCTGGGTCAGCAGCAGGCTTCCGTGGACGAAGATCGGGCCGCCCTCCCCCGCCTTCAGGTCAGCGACCTCGTCCAGCGACGAGAGCACAGTGGTGTTGTTCCACTCCGGGTCGCTGACGGTGCTCGACACGACGTACTTGGGCATCGCGTTGTAGCCCGCGAAGTAGTCCATCGTCGGCCAGACCGGTGAGAACGCGTCGTAGGAACGGCCCCCCATGAGCATCGCCGTGGCCTCCTCCTGCTCCCGGCCCTTGTTCTCGTACACCGCCGGGTCCGCCTCGACGTCTAGCGTCCAGCCGCTGTGCCGGTAGCCGGGCTCCCCGCCGGGCGCCTCCGCGACGCCGTCGAGGGACACGAAGTGGGTGGTGATCAGGGTGCGCATCGGAATGCCTTTCGTCGGGTTGCGGTTCACCCCCACCACGAACGGCGGAGGCCGGATACGACAGCTCGTCGGACACCTTCTCCGGGATGGGCCTCACGAGGAGTCCATGCTCTCCCGGTTGACCAGGAAGACGCCCAGCACGACCAGCGCCGAGCCGAGCAGCAGCGACGCGCCGAGGCGCTCCCCGAGCAGCACCGCGCCGATGAGCAGCGAGACCAGCGGCACGAAGAAGATGTACGCCGCCGCGCGGCTGGCCGCACCGGCCGCGACCAGCCTGAACCAGAGCGCCCACGCGAGCGCCGTACCGATCAGCGAGGCGTAGCCGAGCGCCAGCGCGAACCTGGGCGTCCAGTCGATCGCGACGCCCTCGGTGATCCCGCCGAACGCCGTGAGCAGGACCCCGCCGGCGAGGAACGAGATCGCGACCGCCCAGATCGGGTCGACCCGCTCGGACTCCCGCTTGAAGGCGATCGTGCCGAGGGATCACAGCAGAGCCGCCGCGACCGCGAGCCCGATCCCGAGCCCCGACACGTGTCCGTGGACGGCGCCCACGCTGACCACCACGATGCCGCCGAACCCGAGCCCGAGCCCGAGCAGCTTGAGCGCCGTCAGCGGTTCGCCGAGCAGCGGCGCCGCGAGCACCCCGGTGAGCACGGGCTGGAGGTAGATCAGCACCGCGGCCAGACCGGACGGAAGGTGCTGGATCGCGAGCGTCTGCAGGTAGAAGAAGCCGACGACATTGAGCAGCGTGATCAGCGCATAGCCCCCCAGGTGCGCCCGGATACCGGTCGGCCGGCCGCGGGTGGCGGCGAGCACCGCGACCGCGAGTCCGCCGATGACCGATCGGAGACCGACGAACATGATCGGGGACGAGGACTCCAGCCCGACCTTGATCGCCGCGAACGTCGACCCCCACGCCAGGATCAGGATGACGGTGAGCAGCAGCCTGCGGTCCGAGCGCATGCGGCCCACTATGGCGGGTGAGGGGGTGTGTGCCCGGGCCGGATACCACGGGACCGTGGTATCCAGCCACTTCCCTAGCACTACAGCCGTGGGGAAGTTACCGGGTACCACGGGACCGTGGTATCCGGCCGGCCCCCACACACCGAGGTCACGCGGCGGTCCAGCCGCCGTCCATCAGGTGCGAGCTACCGGTGATCGAGTCGGTGCCTGGCCCGCACAGCATCGCGACCACCTGCGCCACCTCCTCGGGGTCGACGAGGCGCTTCACCGGCGAGCGCGCGAGCAGCACTTCGTCGACCACGTCGTCCTCGGAGATGCCGTGGGTGCGGGCCTGGTCGGCGATCTGGCCCTCGACCAACGGGGTGCGCACGTAGCCGGGGCACACCGTGTTGCTGGTCACTCCCTTCCCGGCGCCCTCGAGCGCGAGCACCTTCGACAGCCCCTCGAGGCCGTGCTTGGCGCTCACGTAGGCCGACTTGTACGGCGAGGCGCGGTGGCCGTGCACCGACGAGACATGGACCAGCCGGCCCCAGCCCGCGTCGTACATCCCGGGGAGCACCGCCCGCACCAGGCGGAACGGCGCGAGCAACATCACCCGGTGGATCAGCTCGAACCGGGCCGGGTCGAACTCCTCGACCGGGGCCACGTGCTGGAGCCCGGCGTTGTTGACGAGGATGTCGATCCCGCGCGACCCGAGGTCGAGCGCGTCGATCGCGTCGCCCTCGGACAGGTCGGCGGTCAGGTGCTCACCGCCCACCTCGTCCGCGACCTGACGGGCGCCGGCATCGTCGCGATCCAGCACCAGCACCCGAGCGCCGTCGGCGGCCAGACGCTGGGCGACCGCGCGGCCGATGCCGCTGGCGCCCCCGGTGACCAGGGCGGTGTGGTGGGACAACAGACCAGACGAAGGCATGGCCGCGACGCTATCGCGGCCCGGGGTCACATCGGCCAGCGCGTCATGCGTCGCGCTTCGCGAACAACACGTACGACGCCGCCATCAGCGCCACCGCGACGCCACCGAACACGAGTGCCCCGCCCACCGCGGACATCGGCTCGCCGAACGTCGAGCTGGCGTCGTTCAGCACGTCGACCATCCGGCGCTGGGCGGCGAAAGGCAGGAACCGCAGAAGGCCCTGGTGGTCGCGCAGCCCGGGCACCAGCTGGAAGAACACGTTGAACAGCGACTCGATCAGCAACGGCCACAAGAAGATCGTGACCAGGGCGAAGGCCTGGGAGCGGGTCAGCGCCGTGAACGCCATCGCCAGCCAGGTGAGCAGCACCGTGGAGAGCGTCTGCCAGGCGATCACCGACCAGGTCTCGCCGTCGAAGACGGTCACCCAGCGGTGCAGGTACACCAGCCCGATCAGACCGGACATCAGCATCGCGACCAGCGAGACGACGGCGACCCACACCGCGACCACGACGTACTTGGCCCTCCAGAGCGCCTGCCGCGAGTTGAGCGCGGTGAGGGAGGCCCGGATCATGCCGTGCCGGTACTCGTGGCCCCACGCGAAGATCCCGATCATCGCGACCAGGAAACCGACCAGGCTGGGGATCGCTCCGGAGGCCGCGAACTGCGTGACCAGGAACGGTCCGAACCCCTCGACGTCGTCCGCGGATGCGCCGTTGCGGGAGAAGTCGTGGTGGCCGACCCAGCCGAGCAGGACGGAGATCAGCAGGGCGACGCCGAGCGCCGAACCGGTCAGCCACCAGGTTGAGCGGATGGTGCGGATCCGGGTCCACTCGTAACGCAGTGCGTCGTTCATTCGGGGCCCCCGCGGAATCGTGGAGCGCCAGCGGATCGATTTCGTGGGGTGATCATTCCCGAGCCCACCCCGTCGGGCCCTGCGGGTGTGGGACGACCGCCGCCTGGAACTCCTCATCGCCCTCCGTGGCGGCCAGGAACGCCTCCTCGAGCGTCGCCGTCTGAGGCGCCAGGCGGTGCAGTCGGATCCGGTGGTCGAACGCCAGGTCGCCGATCTCCCGCGCGTCGAGGCCGGTGACGACCACCTCGCCCTCCGGGCCGGTCTCGACCGTGACGCCCTCCCGGCCAGCGAGCAGCGCGCGGAGCTCGGGGACCTGGGGCGTGTGCACGAGCACCGACTTGTGGCTGGCCCCCTCGATGAAGGAGCTGACCGGTCCGCTCGAGATCATCCGGCCGCGTCCGATCACGACCAGCTCGTCGGCGAGCAGCGCCATCTCGGAGAGCAGGTGGCTGGAGACGAACACCGAGCGCCCTTCCCCTGCGAGCGCCTTGAGGAACTGCCGCATCCACTGGATGCCCTGCGGGTCGAGCCCGTTGGCCGGCTCGTCGAGAATCAGGGTGTGCGGGTCGCCGAGCAGGGCGCCCGCGAGGCCGAGCCGCTGGCCCATGCCCATCGAGAACGTCTTCGGCTTGTTGCCCGCGACCTCGGTGAGGCCTACCAGCCGAAGCACCTCGTCGACCCGGCTGGTCGGGAGCCCATTGGCGGCGGCCAGCATCCGAAGGTGGTTGCGGGCCTTGCGGGTCGGGTGGAACGGCTTCGCCTCCAGCAGCGCCCCGACGTGGCGCATCGGCTGCCGCAGCGCTGAGAACGGCTGCCCGTCGAACGTCGTGCTCCCGGCCCCGTTGTCCAGCTGGAGCATCAGCCGCATCGTGGTCGACTTGCCGGCCCCGTTGGGACCGAGGAACCCGGTCACGCTGCCCGGACGCACCTCGAACGAGAGGTCCCGCACGGCCGGTTTGCCGTCGTACGCCTTCGCGAGTCCCCGCGCCTCGATCAGTGCCATGAGGGGGATCCTGCCAGTCGCGGAGGGATAGTCCCGGCCAGAAGGCACCTCCAGGCGCGAAGATCTCGTGCAGAACGGTCGGGACTATCCGGCCCCGTAGAATTCGCCGGATGCCCACCTCCGCCCCGCGCACCCTCGCCGACCAGTTCCGCGGCTGGTCCGACGAGCAGCTCTCCGCGCTGCTCGACGCGCGCCCCGACCTGAGCGTGCCGGCGCCCCAGGACTCCTCGCAGCTGGCCGCGCGGGTGGCGACCCGGCCGTCGGTGATGCGCGCGCTCGACACGCTGTCGGTGCTCGACCTCGCGGTGCTCGAGGCGGCGCTGCACCTGGCGCCGGTCGGTGTCGACGGGCTGGCCCGGGTGGTCAACGCGGCAACTGCATCCGTGGACGGCGCCGTCGAGCGCCTGCTCCGGCTGGCGCTCCTCTGGGGTACGCCGGAGGAGCTGCGGCCGGTCACCGTGCTCGCCGAGGTGCTCGCCTCGCCCCGCGGACCGGAGCCGGTGCAGGTGCCCGGCCTGCTCACCGGCCTGCTCGCCGGCGCCCGGGCCCTGCTCGACCACCTCGACGAGCGCGACGCCGACGGCCGCACCGAGTCGCTGACCGAGCCCGTGCAGCAGCTGGTCGCGCGCCGGCTGGTGGTGGTGCATGACGACCGGCGGCACATCACCGTGCCGTGGTCGGTGCGGGTCGCCCTGCGCGGAGGACGTTCGACGCGCGAGCCGGTGGACGTCGTACCTCCCCTCGTCACGAGCGAGCGCGACGCGGCCCTCGTCGACCGTGCGGCCGCGGGCGCGGCCTTCGAGCTGGTGCGCCGGGTGGAGCTGCTGCTCGACCACTGGGGCACGCATCCCCCCGCCGTGCTGCGTGCCGGCGGACTCGGCGTGCGCGACCTGCGGGCGACCGCCGTGCACCTGCACGTGGAGCCCGGGCTGGCGGGTCTGATCGTGGAGACCGCACACGCGGCGGGACTCCTGGCGCCCGGTTCGGCCGACGACATCGACCCGGGTTGGCTGCCGACCGACGCGTACGACGCGTGGCTGGCCCGCCCAGTGGCCGAACGCTGGGCCGCCCTCGCCGTCGCCTGGCTGGGCAACCCCCGGCTGACCGGGCTGGTCGGCGGACGAGACGAGGCGGACCGGCCGGTCAACGCGCTGTCCCCCGAGCTCGAGCGGGTGTGGCTCCCCGCCACCCGGCGGGCCGTGCTCGACGAGCTGGCTGACGCGGAGGGCGTGCTGGCCGCCGGCACCGGGCCGGCGTCGTTGCTGGCCCGGCTCCGCTGGCGCAGCCCCAGACGGCCCGCGAACCGCGAGCGCGCGGTCGGGTGGGCGCTCGACGAGGCCGCGCACCTGGGCGTGACCGGGCTCGGCGGCGTCTCGTCGTATGCGCGCGCGCTGCTGCGGGGCGAGTCGCCGGTCCCGCTGCTCGCGCCGCTGCTGCCTTCCCCGGTCGACCACGTCCTGGTTCAGGCCGACCTCACCGCTGTCGCGCCCGGTCCGCTCGAGGCCGACCTGGCCCGTCGGCTCTCGCTGCTCGCCGACGTGGAGTCGCGGGGCGGGGCCACCGTCTACCGGTTCGGGGCCGGGAGCGTGCGGCGCGCCTTCGACGCCGGCTGGTCCGCGGTCGAGATCAAGGACTTCCTGCGCGCCTCGTCGCGCACGCCGGTGCCGCAGTCGCTGGACTACCTCGTCGACGACGTCTCGCGGCGCTTCGGCACCGTGCGGGCGGGCGTCGCGGAGTCGTTCCTGCGCAGTGACGACGAGACCGCGCTTACGTCGCTGATGCACGACCCGGCGGCGGAGTCGCTTCGGCTGCGCCGGATCGCGCCGACGGTCGTCGTCTCCGACGTGCCGCTCCACGTGCTGCTGCCGCGGCTGCGGGACATCGGCGCCGCGCCGGTGGTCGAGTCAGCGGACGGCACCGTGCAGGTCGCCCGGCCCGACGTGTTCCGGTCGCGCTCGCCCCGCGGACGCGGTGGCGCCGGCCGCGACCTGGCCCGACGTACCGCCCGCACGGCCGCGCTCGTGGCTGGCATCCGCTCCGGCGACCGGGTGGCCGCGGCCCGGCCGGCGGGACTGGCGGCGTCCTCCCCCGGGGACGTGCTCACGCTGCTGCGCGGCGCCACGGAGACCGACGCCGAGGTGCTGATCGGCTACGTCGACAACCACGGCACCCGGGTCGAGCGGGTGGTGCGCCCGATGCGCGTGGAGGGCGGCCAGCTGGTCGCGCACGACGACCGCGACCACGAGGTGCGGCAGTTCGCCGTCCACCGGATCAGCGTGGCCCGGCTCGTGTGAGGGTCAGCGCTTCGCGCGGACGGCCTGCAGGGCGAGCGCGATCCCGACCAGCGCGACAACCGGGCCGACGATCGCCCAGAGGGCGACCCCGCTCATCGCGCCGCCCCCGATCCAGCCCATGCCCTGCCCGAACCAGACGCCGCCGATGAGGACCAAGGCGACGCCGAGCCAGAAGCGGGGGCTTTTCATGGGGCGAGCGTATCCGGCGGCTGAATTCCCAAGGTATCTAGGAAGGCTGGCGCATCCAGTGGCGTACACACCCCTGGATGATCCGCCAAGAAACACAGATACCTTGGGAATTCGCCCCCACCCATAGACTCAGCAGGTGAACGACGGCCCCCTCATCGTCCAGTCGGACAAGACCCTCCTCCTCGAGGTGGACCACCCCCAGGCAGCGGAAGCCCGCAAGGCGATCGCGCCGTTCGCGGAGCTGGAGCGCTCGCCGGAGCACATCCACACCTACCGGCTCACGCCGCTCGGCCTCTGGAACGCCCGGGCGGCGGGGCACGACGCGGAGCAGGTGGTCGACGCGCTGCTCGCGCACAGCCGGTACGCCGTTCCCCACGCCCTGCTGGTGGACGTCGCCGAGACGATGGCGCGCTACGGCCGGCTCCGGCTCGACAGGCACCCGGTCCACGGGTTGGTGCTCTCCTCCACCGACCGGCCAGTGTTCGAGGAGGTCACGCGCAGCAAGAAGGTCGCGGGCATGCTCGGCGTCCGGATCGACGCCGACTCGGTGGCGGTCCACCCGAGCGAGCGCGGCAACCTCAAGCAGGCGCTGCTCAAGCTGGGCTGGCCGGCCGAGGACTGGGCGGGATACGTCGACGGGGAGGCGCACGCGATCGCGCTCGACCAGACCGACTGGACGCTGCGCGAGTACCAGAAGGAGGCCGCCCAGTCGTTCTGGGACGGCGGCTCCGGGGTCGTGGTGCTCCCCTGCGGCGCCGGCAAGACCCTGGTCGGCGCGGCCGCGATGGCGCTGGCGCAGTCGACCACGCTGATCCTGGTCACCAACACCGTCAGCGCCCGCCAGTGGAAGCACGAGCTGGTCAAGCGCACCTCGCTCACCGAGGACGAGATCGGGGAGTACTCCGGCGCCCGCAAGGAGGTCCGTCCGGTCACGATCGCGACCTACCAGGTGCTCACCACCCGCCGGAAGGGCGTCTACACCCACCTCGACCTGCTCGACGCCCGAGACTGGGGCCTCATCGTGTACGACGAGGTGCACCTGCTGCCGGCGCCGATCTTCCGGATGACCGCCAACCTCCAGGCCCGCCGCCGGATCGGACTGACCGCGACCCTGGTCCGCGAGGACGGTCGTGAGGGTGACGTCTTCAGCCTGATCGGCCCGAAGCGCTACGACACGCCCTGGAAGGACATCGAGGCCCAGGGCTGGATCGCTCCCGCCGACTGTGTCGAGGTGCGGGTGACCCTGCCCGAGGGC
>Ga0207691_10001090_pt1 | contig 26989 bp, 25 predicted proteins | sample KBSM13metaG_FD_184327 | JGI IMG/M metagenome (GOLD analysis project Ga0207691, IMG submission 184327) | Miscanthus rhizosphere microbial communities from Kellogg Biological Station, Michigan, USA - KBS M1-3 metaG (SPAdes) (version 2) | ecosystem: Host-associated > Plants > Roots > Rhizosphere >...
GGCGCACGCGGCGACGTAGCCGGCGGGCGGGCACGCGAGCAGCATCGCCCGCGTGGTCGCCACTTCTTCCGGCGCGGCCGCCATGAAGTCCGCCGTGTACCAGCGCGCGAGCACGCCGTCGACGACCGCCGCCATGCCGCCCTCCACCACCGCGGCGATGCGCGTGTTCCAGACCTCCGGCGTGCCGATCTGCGCCCCCGTGTTGCAGAGCGCGAGCTTGGTCACGCGGGTGGGCGCGTTCGCGCCGAGCCACTGGCCCACCATGCCGCCCATCGACAGGCCGCAGAACATCACGCTCGGCAGCGCGAGCGCGTCGATCAGGCCGAGCGCGTCGCGCGCAAGCTGCGCGATCGCATAGGGGCCGTGGGTGACGGATGACAGGCCGTGGCCGCGGCTGTCGTAGCGCAGCACGCGATATCGGGCGGTGAGCGCGTCCATCTGCGGCGCCCACATCGCGAGCTCGGTGCCGAGCGAGTTGGACAGCAGCACGACGGGCGCGTCCTCGCGGCCGTCGAAACGGTAGTGAAGGCGCGCGCCGGCGACGTCGGCGAAGGGCATGGCGGATCTCCTGTGACCGGAAGCGGTCAGTGCCGCGCGAGCGCGCGGTCGATGAAGGCGGCGGCGACGCCGAGATAGTGCTGCGGATCGAAGAGGCGCGCGACCGCGGCGCCGTCGAGCACGGCGGCGAGCTGCGGCTCGTCGCGGATCACGTCACGCAGGTGCCGGCCCTCGGCCGCCGCGCGCTTGCAGGCGGCGCCCACCAGGGCGTGCGCGGTGTCGCGGCCGAGCGCCGGCGCCGCGGCCATCTGCACGGCCTCCGCGAAGATCTGTCCCTGCGAAAGCTCGAGATTCGCGCGCATGCGCTCCGGCTTGACGTCCAGGCCCTCCACCACGCCGGCCATCGCGTCGAGCGCGCCTGCGGCGAGCATCATGATTTCCGGCAGCGTGTCCCACTCGGCCGGCCAGTTGCCGAGCCCCCGCTCGTGTTCCTGGACGGCCGCCGCGAGCATCGTCGCCACGAGGTTCGGCACGCGCACCGACGCCGCCAGCGCCGCCGCCGCGCCTACGGGATTGCGCTTGTGGGGGAGCGTCGACGAGCCTCCGCGGCCCGGAGCCGCCGGCTCGAACGCCTCGGCGACCTCGGTCTGGGCGAGCAGCGAGACGTCGCGCGCGAGCTTGCCGAGCGTGGCGGTCACGAGGCCCATCACGCTCGCCACCTCGCCGAGATCGTCGCGCTGCGTGTGCCACGGCGTGTCCGCGACGGCAAGGCCGAGATCGGCGGCCAGCGCCGTTTCCACTTCGATTCCGCGCGCCCCGAGCGAGGCGAGCGTGCCCGCGGCGCCGCCGAACTGCAGCACCGCGACGCGCGGGCGAATCGACGCGACGCGCGCGCGGTGGCGGTCGACGGCGGACAGCACGCCGGCAAGCTTGAGACCCAGTGTGACGGGGACGGCCTGCTGCAGCCACGTCCGGCCGACGACGGCCGTGTCGCGATGCGCCCGCACCTGCCGGACGAGCGCTGCGGCAAGGCGGTCGAGGTCGCGCGCGACGAGGCCGAGCGCATCGCGGAGCTGCAGCACGAGGCCGGTGTCGATGGCGTCCTGGCTGGTGGCGCCCCAGTGCACGTAGCCGCGCGCCTCGGGATCGATGGCGGCGACGTTGCGCGTCAGCGCGGCGACCAGCGGAATCGCCAGGTTGCCCGCGTTGCGCGCGTCGCGCGCGAGCGCGGCGAAGTCGAACTCGTCGGCGCGGCAGCACTGGACGATCGACAGCGCGGCCGACGCCGGGATCACGCCGGCGATCGTCTCGGCCCGCGCCAGGCCCGCCTCGAAATCGAGCATGCGCTGCACGCGCGCGGCGTCGCCGAAGACGGCGCGCATCGCATCGGTGGTGAAGAGCATGTCGAGCATGGTGGCGGCGCGAGTCGCGGACGTCCCGGGCGCCGGAAGGCGCGTCAGATGTCGAAGAATACCGTTTCGTCGGGGCCCTGCAGGTGGATGTCGAAGCGGTACACGACCTTGCCCTTGCGAACCTCGCGCTCCGCGATCAGCGTCTTGCGGCGCACTTCCCACTCGATCAGGTTCAGCACGGGATCCTTGGCGTTGGCGGCGGCTTCGTCCGAGAAATACATCCGCGTGGCGAGGCCGATGTTGATGCCGCGGGCGACGATCCAGAAATTGACGTGCGGCGCCATCGGACGCTTGTTGCGCCCCACCACCACGCCCGGCTTGACGGTGTCGAACGTGTACAGCCCGGTGGCGAAGTCGGAGCAGCCCCGGCCCCAGCCGCGAAACGTCTTGTCGATCGCCTTGGACTGGCGGTCGGCGGGATGGTTGTACTTGCCGGCGGCGTTCGCCTGCCAGATCTCGAGCAGCACGTCGCGCACCGGCGTGCCCGAGCCGTCGATGACGCGGCCCTCGATGCGGATGTGCTCGCCGCGGGTCTTCGGGCCGGCGAGCACGGCGCCGAAGTTGTTCTCGAAGATGTCGAAGCCAGCGGCCTTCGGCGCCAGCCCGATGTGGACGTAGGGACCCGCCGTCTGCGAGGCGGATTCCTTCATGTAGGTGAGCTCGCTGACCTTGCTCATCATTCGCGCTCCATCGATTCGTCCTCGTCCTGCACTGCGTCCTCGAACCACGTCGCTCGCGAGCCGCGCAGCACGACGTCGAAACGGTAGGCGAGGCTGTCGAGCTGCACGCCGGCATTGCGATCGAGCCGCGCGATGAGCTGCTGGACCGCCGCTTCCGAGGGCACCGAGCGCAGGATCGGGCACGACGGGATCAGCGCGTCGCCTTCGAAATACATCTGCGTGATGAGGCGCTGCGCCCAGCCGCTGCCGGAGATCGAATAATGGATGTGCGCCGGCCGCCAGTCGTTGACCGTGTTGCGCCAGGGATACGGCCCCGGCTTGATCGTGCGGTAGAAGTAGTGCCCGTCGTTGTCGGTGAGCACGCGCCCGCAGCCGCCGAAGTTGGGGTCGATCGGCGCAATGTACGTGTCCTTCTTGTGGCGGTAGCGGCCGCCGGCGTTCGCCTGCCATACCTCCACCAGCGCGTTCCTCACGGGCCGCGCGTTCTCGTCCCACACGTAGCCGTGGACGATGATCCGCTCGCCGATCGGCAGGCCGTCCTTGGCGTAATTCATGATGAGGTCGTGGTCGAGCGGGCCGAGCTCGTCGGCGCCGAACACCGGTCCCGTGATCTCCGACAGCGAATTCTGCAGCGACAGCAGCGCCTTCTGCGGCGAGCGCAGCACGCTCGTCTTGTAGCCCGGCGTGAGCGCCGGGGGATGCAGCGTGCGGTCGCGCTGGTAGAACTCGCCATACGGCGACGGGATCGTTTGGCCCTTCATGCTTGTCCTCATACCCGTTCGATGATCATTGCGATGCCCTGCCCCACGCCGATGCACATCGTGCAGAGCGCATAGCGGCCGCCGCTGCGGATAAGCTGGTACGTCGCCGTCGTCACGAGCCGCGCGCCGCTGGCGCCGAGCGGATGGCCGAGGGCGATGGCGCCGCCGTTGGGATTCACCTTCGGCGAATCGTCCGGCAGCCCGTGGTCGCGGGTCACCGCCAGCGCCTGCGCCGCGAACGCCTCGTTCAGCTCGATGACGTCCATCTGGTCGATCGTGAGCTTCGTCTTCGCGAGGACCTTGCGCATCGCGGGCGACGGGCCGAAGCCCATGATCCGCGGCGCGACGCCGGCCATCGCCGCCGCGACGATCCGCGCCTTGGGTGACAGCCCGTGGCGCTTGGCGGCCTCGGCCGACGCGATCACCGTCGCGCACGCGCCGTCGTTGACGCCGGACGCGTTGCCGGCGGTGACCGAGCCGTCCGGGCGAACCACGCCCTTCAGCTTGGCGAGCGCTTCGAGCGTGGTCGCGCGCGGGTGCTCGTCCTGCCTGAAAATCACCGGATCGCCCTTCTTCGCCGGAACGGTGACCGCGACGATCTCGTCGGCGAAGCGGCCGGCGGCGATCGCGGCGGCGGCGCGCTGCTGGCTGCGCAGCGCGAACGCGTCCTGGTCGGCGCGGCTCACCTTGAATTCGGCGGCGACGTTTTCCGCGGTCTCCGGCATCGAGTCGATTCCGTACCTGGCCTTCATCAGCGGGTTGACGAAGCGCCAGCCGATCGTCGTGTCCTCGATCTTCGCGGCACGCGAGAACGCGCTGTCCGCCTTGCCCATGACGAACGGCGCGCGGGTCATGCTCTCGACGCCGCCGGCGATCACCAGCATGCTCTCACCGCTCTTGACGGCGCGCGCGGCGATCGCGATCGCGTCGAGGCTCGATCCGCACAGGCGATTCACCGTGGTGCCCGGCACTTCCTGCGGCAATCCCGCCAGCAGCAGCGCCATCCGGCCGACGTTGCGGTTGTCCTCGCCGGCCTGGTTGGCGCAGCCGAACACCACGTCGTCGACGGCGCTCCAGTCGACGTTCGGGTTGCGCTCCATCAGCGCCTTCAGCGGAATCGCGCCCAGATCGTCGGGCCGGACGGTGGCGAGCGCGCCGCCGTAACGGCCGAAGGGCGTACGGATCGCGTCGCAGAGATAGGCTTCTTCCATGGCTTGGATTCCGATCGTGATCAGGCGGCGGCGCGGACCGCGGCCATCTTGAGCGGGACGCCGGAGAGCTTCTCGAGTTCGGCGAGCGTGAGGCCGTCGACCATCTCGACGACTTCGAGCCCGCGCGGCGTGACGTCGATGACCGCGAGATCCGTGTAGACGCGATTGACGCAGCCGAGCCCCGTGACCGGATACGTGCATTGCTCGACGATCTTGGACTCGCCCTTCTTGGTCTGGTGCTCCATCATCACGAAGACGCTCTTGGCGCCGATCGCGAGGTCCATCGCGCCGCCCACGGCGGGAATCGCGTCCTTGGCGCCGGTGTGCCAGTTGGCGAGATCGCCCTTCACCGACACCTGGAAGGCGCCGAGCACGCAGCAGTCGAGATGGCCGCCGCGCATCATGCCGAACGAATCGGCGTGATGGAAGAAGGACGCGCCCGGAAGCGCCGTCACGGGCTGCTTGCCGGCGTTGATGAGATCGGCATCCTCGGCGCCGGCCTCGGGCGCCGGACCCATGCCGAGGAGCCCGTTCTCCGTATGGAGGATGATCTCGCGGTCCTTCGGCAGGTGATTCGCCACCATCGTCGGCAGGCCGATGCCGAGGTTGACGTAGGCGCCGTTCGGAATGTCGCGCGCCACGCGCGCGGCCATCTGTTCTCGCGTGTATCGGTTCAAGTTCGTTCTCCTGTCATCTATGCGGCGGCGCCGGGTTGCGAAACCAGCTTGACGGCGGCCGGCACCTCGACCACGCGCCGGACGAATATTCCGGGGGTGACCACCGCTTCCGGATCGAGATCCCCCAGGTTCACGATCTCGCGCACCTGCGCGATCGTGCACCTGGCGGCCGATGCCATGATCGGACCGAAGTTGCGCGCCGTCTTGCGATAGACGAGGTTGCCCCAGCGATCGCCGCGGAGCGCCTTGATCAGCGCGAAGTCGGCGCGGATCGGATGCTCGAGCACGTAGTTCCGGCCGTCGATCACGCGCGTCTCCTTGCCTTCGGCGAGCAGCGTGCCGAAGCCCGTGGGTGAGAAGAACGCGCCGATGCCGGCCCCGGCGGCGCGGATTCGCTCGGCGAGATTGCCCTGCGGCACGAGCTCCAGCTCGATCTCGCCCGCGCGGTACAGCGTGTCGAACACGTGCGAATCCGTCTGGCGGGGAAACGAGCAGACGATCTTGCGCACGCGCCTGGCCTTCAGCAGCGCGGCGAGACCGGTGTCGCCGTTGCCGGCGTTGTTGTTGACGATGGTGAGCTCGCGCGCGCCGTGCGCGATCAGCGCGTCGATCAGCTCGGACGGCATGCCGGCCGTGCCGAAGCCGCCGATCATCACGGTGGCGCCGTCGGGAATGTCCGCGACCGCCGCCGCGGCGCTTGGAACGATCTTGTCGATCATGGCTTCCTCGCAGTGGGCCGGGTCGGCAAATAAAACCGCCCGGCTCGGAATGCGATTATCGTCTGTTCGATAATCGCACCAATGTTCGTATATCGAACAAAGTATAGGCAGCGCCCGGCGGAAGGGTCAACGGTGGGCCACGAAAATAGCGTTCGGTAATCGCGCGCGGGGCGATCGCATCGGCTGCCGCGGCCAGCGCCGGCGTCTCCGTTCATGGGCGAAGCGCCTCGATGACGGGACGCGTGTCGGGCCACACGCCGCGCCACAACAGGAACGATTCGGCGGCCTGCGCGACCAGCATGCCGAGACCGTCGGCGACCGTCGCCGCGCCCCCCGCCCGCGCGGCGGCGAGAAACGGCGTCGGGACGTCGCCGTACACCATGTCGTAGGCGAGCGCGCCCGGCGCGTAGAGGCCGGCCGGCAACGGCAGCGCGTCGCCGGACAGGCTCGCGGACGTCGCGTTGATGACCACGTCGAAGGCGCGCCCCGTGAGGTCGGCGTAGGCGCCGGCACGGACGGGACCGCGCGCCTCGAACTGGCGCGCCAGCGCGTGCGCCTTCGCGACGGTACGATTGACGATGAGGAGCGCCGCGGGGCGCTCCTGCAGCAATGGCCCGACGACGCCGCGGGCCGCGCCGCCGGCGCCGAGCAGCAGCACGCTCTTGCCGGCGAGCTCGATCCCGAGCCGGCGGCGAATGTCGCCGACGAGGCCGGCGCCGTCGGTGTTGTCGCCGAGCGCATGCGCGCCGTCGAAGCGCAGCGTGTTGACGGCGCCCGCTTCGCGGGCCCGGTCGGTGACCTCGTTGGCCAGCGCGAACGCCGCGAGCTTGAACGGCACGGTGACGTTGAGGCCGCGCCCGCCGGCGGCCCGGAAGGTGCGCACCACGGCGTCGAAGCCGTCGAGCGGCGCCGGCAGCAGGTCGTAGACGAGGTCCTCGCCGGTCTCGCGCGCGAACGCGGTGTGGATGCGCGGCGACTTGCTGTGCGCGACCGGATGGCCGATGACGGCGTAGCGATCCGTCATGGCGTGCCGTTGCGCTGCACCTGCGACGCCATGCGCGCGGGCGCGTTCTGCGCGCCGTAGCCGTCGTACCTGCCGCCGCGCTGGACGACCTCGAAGAAGAAGCGGCCCGCGAAGCTCTCCGAGTAGGCGTGGAAGTACTCGCCGGCCGCCGTGCGCTCGTACAGGATGCCGTGCTCGCGCATGCGCGCGACGAGGTCGCCGGGAAGGTCGAAGCGCGCGGCGAGATCGTCGTAATAGTTGCCGGAGATCGTCACGAACTTGGCGCCGTTGCCCCGCAGCCGGGACAGCGTCGCGAAGATGTCGTCCGTGGCGAACGCGATGTGATGAACGCTGGCGCCGCCCTGCGCGGCGATCGTCCGGGCCATCTGCGTGCTCCGGCTCTGCGACACGTTGAGCACCATCCGCACCGTACGCGCCGCGTTGGCGACGCCGCAGCTCCGCACGAGGCCGAAGGGATCGGACAGCTCGAGGCTCTCGCCGGGCTCCATGCCCAGCACCGCGCGGCAGAACAGGATCCAGGTGTCGAGCGACTCGACCGGAAGGCCCATCGCGACGTGGTCGATCCGCGTCAGGCCGGCGCCGGCGTCGCTGCCCGCGCCCGGCGCCGTCAGATCGAAGTCGATTTCGTACATCGCGCCCGAGCCGAGCTCGGCGGGAACGAAGTACACCAGGCTGCCGTCGGGCGCGCGCACGGCGGGGATCTTGAGCTCGTGCGGGCCGACGCGGCTGTCGTAGCGCGGGCAATGCAGCGCCGTCGCGCGGTTGAGCGCTCGCACGCTGTCCTCTGCGGCAAGGCCGATCGCGCAGATCGACGGGCCGTGCTCGGCGAAATGCCGCCGCGCGAACGATTCGGGCTCCGCGTTCAGGATGAGGTGGATCGACCCCTGGCGGTAGAGCGTGACGTTCTTGGAGCGATGGCGGCCGACGCGGCGGAATCCCAGCGTCTCGACGACGTTGTCGAGCAGCCACTCGGACGCCTCGTCGACGGCGAACTCGAGGAAGGTGACGCCGGCGAGCGCCGATTCACCGGGCGGATCGAACAGCTCGACACGCTCGAGCGTGCGCAAGCGGGATTCCGCCGGCGCGCCGCTGCCGGCGTCCGGCGTTTCCAGCCGCTTGCGCGTCTCGGACTCGCAATAGAGGATGGATTGCATCGCGTCGACGGCCGTACGGCGGTTCGGCGCCTCGCGAAACACGTCGTTGAAGATCTCGAGCGAAAACGGGCCGGTGTAGCCGGCGATCAGCACCTGCTCCAGGAACCGCGGCAGGTCGAACTGGCCCTGGCCGGGAAAGCAGCGGTAATGGCGGCTCCACTGCAGGACGTCCATCGCGAGGCGCGGGGCGTCGGCCATCTGCAGGAAGAAGATCTTGTCGCCGGGGATGGCCGCGATGCCCTCCGGCGCGTCGCCGAGCGACAGGATGTGGAAGCTGTCGATGACGATCCCGAGGTGCGGATGGTCGGCCTTGGCGACGATCGACCACGCATGCTCGTAATGGTTGACGTGCCGGCCCCACGCCAGCGCCTCGTAGCCCATCCGGAGGTTGCGCTTCGCCGCGCGCTCGGCGAGCTCGTAGAGCTGCGCGGCGATGCGCGCGTCGTCGGTGGGCGCGTTGGGCTGCGTGTTCGAGCACACGAGCATCATCGGCGCGCCGAGCGTCTGCATGATGTCGAACTTGCGCTCGGCGCGGTCGAGGTTGCGGCGGAAGTCCGCGTCGGTGGCGGCGTCGAGGTCGCGGAACGGCTGGTACAGATCGATGCCGAGGCCGCGGTCGTCGGCCATGCGCTTCAGCTCGGCGGGCGTCCCGGCGAAATTGATCAGATCGTTCTCGAACACCTCGATGGCGTCGAAGCGCGCCGCCGAAATGGCGTCGAGCTTGTCCTCGAGCGTTCCCGACAGCGACACCGTGGCGATGCACTTGCGCATGCCGGCCTACTTTCCCGCCGAGATCTTGACGAGCCCGGCGATCGCCAGCGGATAGCCGCCCACCCCGAATCCGGCCATCACCGCGCGCGCCGCCGGCGACAGGTACGAGTGATGGCGAAATGGCTCGCGGGCGTGCACGTTGGAGATGTGGAGCTCGATCACCGGCACGGCTGCGCCCTTGATGGCGTCGTGCAGCGCGATCGACGTGTGCGTGTACGCGCCGGCGTTCAGCACCACGCCGAGCAGGCTGCCGGCCGCCAGGTCGCGCCCCGCCTCGTGAATCCAGTCGACGAGCTGCCCTTCGTGGTTGGATTGCCGGCAGTCGGCGGCGAGGCCGTGGCGCGCGCATTCGTCCGCGCAGAGCGTCTCGACGTCGGCCAGCGTCTCGCGGCCATAGACCGCGGGCTCGCGCGTGCCGAGCAGGTTGAGGTTGGGACCGTTCAGGATCAGCACTCGCTTCATCGTCTTCTTTCCAGGTATCGGTTCGTCAATGGTCGATGCGCACGATGGCGCCGGTGCGCGCGGCTTCGGCGATCGCCTCGGTCACCTTGAGGTTCGCAAGCCCGTCGCGGATCGTGACGAGCGGCGCGGCCTCGCCGCGGATCACGGCGCAGAAATGCGCGAGCTGCCGCACCAGCGGGTCGGCCTCGGCGAGGGCAGCCACGCCGGTCGTGAACGGCTTCCACCACGAGCGGTCCTCGGGGCGAGGATAAACCTTGAGCCGCATGGACGGTACCGCCAGCGAGCCCATCGTGCCGGCGATCACGTAGCAATCCTCGTCGGGATAGGTCGCGTACGTCTTGTTCTCGCCGGACGTCTGCTCCCAGCTTCGCGGCGAGGCGGCGGTGTCCGACAGCATGAAGGTACCAAGCGCGCCGGAGGCGAAGCGGAGGCCGATCGCCACCGTATCCTCGACGGCGAAGCCCCGCGTGGAATTCGACGCGAAGGCCTGCACGGCGACGATCTCGCCGCACAGCGACCGCAGGTTGCCGATCTCGTGGATCATGTTGATCAGCACGGGACCGCCGCCGGCCTGCCGGCGCCATGGCGCCTCGTCGAAGTAGCTGTCCGGCTTGTAGAAGAGCGCGCTGCCCATCACGGCGACGAGCGGCCCGAGGGTGCCGCCCGCGACGATCTCGCACGCGCGATCCATGATCGCGCTGTGGCGGCGGTGATGGCCGACCAGCACCCTGGCGCGCGCGCCGTCGGCCGCAGCGCGCAGCGCTTCGCCGGCGGCGACCGTATGGGCCACCGGCTTTTCCACCAGCACGGCCACGCCGGCATCGATGCACTGCAGCGCCTGCTCGACGTGGAGCGCGTTGGGCGTCGCCAGGATCACGCCGTCCGGGCGTGCCGCGGCGAAGAGCGCCGACAGCGTCTCGTAGTGCGGCGCGCCGGCCGATCTGGCCAGGGCCGCGGCGCCGGGCGCAGGGTCGACGATCGCGGCGAGCGCGCATTCGTCGCTCGCCCCGATCAGCTCCGCGTGGCGGCGGCCGATCATGCCCGCGCCCGCCAGGGCGATTCGCACCCGGGCCATCACAGGCTCGCCAGCAGGCGGCGCGTCTTGTCGAGCATCTGCCGCGTCCGCGCGACGGCCGGCAGCGACCTCGTCAGCGCCTGCATGGGAATCTCCAGCGACAGCGGAAGGTCGGCCGGCACGGCGCGAAGCATCCCGGCGAGATCGAGCCCGCCATCCCCCGGCATCAGCCGCTCGGCGCGCGCCTGGAACAGCAGCGTCGCGGTATCCCGCGGCCGCTCCGCGGGCGCATCGCACAGCTGCATGTAGCGAAGGCGCGAAGGCGGCGCCGTCCCGATGTCGGTCACCACGGAGCCACCGCGATCGAAGTGAATGGGATCGATCAGGACACCCGCGTTGTCGCGCCGCGCGGCGGCGGCGATGCGCGCGCCGTGGGCGAACGTCTTCACGTCCGTCCAGGGCATCGGCTCGAGATTCGCGCCGATGCCGTACTCGCCCGCGAGCGCGCAGAACGCCGCGAACGAATCGATGAGCCGCGCCTCGTCGGGATCGTTGCCTGCCACGAGCGCCTCGCGCGCGCCGAGGCGTGCGCCGGTCTCCAGCGCGGCCCGGTAGCCGGCCACGACGGTGTCGGGCTTCAACCGGAAGATCTCGATGTCCAGCACCGGCAACCCGGTATCGGCGAGGCGCGCGGCCGTCTCGCGCACCAGCGGGGTGTCGCCGACCATCGCGTGCTGCACTTCCTCGGGCGTGGCCGCGATGAGGCGCAGGCCGATCGCGTCGAAGCCCGCCGCGTGCGCGCACGACACCATGTCGGGCGGCGCGAGCTCGAGCACCGTCAGCGCGGCCAGGCCGATCCTGTGCGTCATCGGGTCGCGGGCTGGAAGGGCACGGGGACGGGCCTCACGCCGCCGCCGCGGGCTTCGCGTGGCCGCCGAGGAAGAGCCGGTTGAGATCCGGGTCGTGCAGCAGCTCCGACGCCGGGCGGTCGAGCGCGAGGCGGCCCATCTCCAGCACCAGCGCGCGATTGGAGTACTTGAGCGCGGTGCGGACGTTCTGCTCGACCATCAGCACCGTCGTTCCCGCGTCGGCGAGCCCGCGGAGCAGCGTCATCACTTCCTGCACGAGCTTCGGCGACAGGCCGATCGACGGCTCGTCGATCAGCAGCACGCGCGGGCGCAGCAGCAGCGCGCGGGCGATCTCGAGCTGCTTCTGCTCGCCACCGGACATCGTCGACGCCTGGTTGTCGATGCGCTCCTTGATCCGCGGAAACCGGGTCAGCGCCTCCTCCATGCGGCCGGGCAGCTCGCCGCGCGGCAGCGTGATGCCGCCGAGCTCGAGGTTGTGCCTTACCGACAGCGAGCCGAACAGGTTGCGTCCCTGCGGCACGAAGGCGATGCCGTCGGCCAGCAGCTCGCGCTGCGACTTGCCGTTGACGCACTTGCCCTCGAACCGCACTTCGCCCGAGCGCGGCACGAGCATGCCGAACAGCGTCTTCAGCACCGTGGATTTACCGGCGCCGTTGGGGCCGATCAGCAGCGAGATCTCCCCCTTGCGCGCGTCCAGCGTGGTCTCGTTCAGGATCGTGAGGCTCGGCGTGTAGCCGGCGACGACCTTGTCGAACTCGATGATCTTTTCGTTGGCCATGTCGTTTGTCCGCCCTGTTTGTCGGTCAGTTGCCGAGATAGGCTTCGAGCACCTGACGGTTCGCCTGGACTTCGGCCGGCGGCCCTTCCGCCATGACCTTGCCCTCGACCATGCAGATGACGTGCGGGCACAGCTTCATGATGAAGTCCATGTTGTGCTCGATCACGACGAAGCTGCCGCCCTGCGTCTTGTTGAGCTCGACGAGGAGCTCGCGCAGCTGGTCGACGAGGCTCGGGTTGACGCCGGCGCAAGGCTCGTCGAGCAGCACGAGCCGCGGGGCGGGCATGAACGCCATCGCGATGTCGATCAGCTTCTGCTGGCCGTAGGACAGGCTGCCGGCCGGCAGCTTCGCCACGTGCTTCAGCCGGAACAGCTCGATCATCTCGTCGGCGTGGCCGCCGAGGCCGGCGTCGTTCTTCGCGAACAGCCGCGAGCCGAGCGTGCCCTTGAACTCCTGGGCGGCGGCGATCAGGTTGTCCCGCACCGACAGCTTCACGAACACCTGGAGCGTCTGGAACGTGCGCCCCACGCCCCGCCGCGAGAGCTCCAGCGGGGACATGCCGGTGATGTTCTCGCCGCAGAATTCGACGTTGCCCGACGTGGGCTGGATCTGCCCGAGGATGCTGTTGAAGAGCGTCGTCTTGCCGGAGCCGTTGGGCCCGATCACGCCGACGATCTCGCCGGGACCGACCTTCATGCTGACGCCGTCGACCGCCTTGATCGCGCCGTACTGCTTGCGCATGTCCTTCACTTCGAGAAAGGGCATCATTTCACCGCTCCCTTGCGGGCGAACTTCTCCGGGATCGACAGCAGGCCGCCCGGCAGCCAGATCATCAGCACCACCACGGCGAAGCCGAACGCCGCGAGATACCAGTTCTGCATGAAGCGCAGCCATTCCGGCAGCAGGACGATGACGACGGTGCCGAGCACGGGGCCGAGGAACCGTCCGGATCCGCCCACGATCACGCCGAGGAGCATCATCAGCGACCACGAGAAGTGGAACGGTGCCGGCTCGATGAACTGCACGAGCGCCGCGAAGAACGCGCCGGCCACGCCGGCGCACGCGGCGCCGATCGCGAACGCCAGCAGCGTGTATGCGGTGATGTTGACGCCCAGACTCTCCGCGCGGATCGGGTTGTCGCGGAGCGCCGCGAACGCCCGTCCCCACGGCGAGCGCAGCAGCCACCAGAGCATGCCGATGACGAGCAGCGTGAAGAACAGCGTGAACCAGAAGAACGGCAGCGACGGCTCCAGCGAATAGCCGAAGAGCGACGGCCGCGGGATGCCGGAGATGCCGAACGTCCCGCCGGTGACCTTCTCCTCGTTCCGCATCACCAGGTAGACCAGGATGTTGAATCCGAGCGTCGCGAACGCGAGGTAGTGGTGCTGCACGCGCAGCGCGGGGAAGCCCAGCGCGAGCCCCACCGCGAAGCAGGCGATCGCCGCCAGCGGCATCATCACCATGAACGGCAATCCCGCCTTCATGCCGATCGCCGCGATGTACGCGCCGATGCCGAGGAACGCCGCCTGGCCGAGCGACATCTGGCCGGCGTAGCCCACGGTGAGGTTGAGGCCGAACGTCGCCATCAGGTACACGCAGAACAGCGTGCACAGGTAGACGCCGTAGCTCTTGAGGCCAAGCGGCAGCAGCGCGAAGATGATCACGCCGGCCAGCAGGCCCAGCTTCTGCAGGTTGGTGGTCATACCTTGCGCTCCTCGGTCTTGCCCAGGAGGCCCTCGGGCCGGAACAGGATCACCAGCAGGAACAGCACCAGCGCGACGCCTTCCTTGTAGGCCGGCGACAGATAGAACCCGACGACGTTCTCGAGAACGCCGATCAGCACGCCGCCGAGCAGCGCGCCGCGCGTCTGGTTGAAGCCGCCGATGATCGCCGCGAAGAACGCCTTCTGGCCGATGGCGTCGCCCATGTCGAACTTGGCGAGATACGTCGGCGTGACGAGCAGCGCCGCGACGACGGCGAGCACCGCGTTGATCAGGAACACGTACAGCACCATCTTCTTGACGTCGATGCCGAGCACCCTGGCGGCGTCCGTGTTCTGCGCGCACGCCTGCATCGCCCGCCCGGTGACGGTCTTGTTCAGGAAGGTCTGCAGACCGAACACGATCAATCCGGCGAGCACGAGCGTGCCCAGGTCGGCGTACGAGACGTTGATCCCGAAGATCGACCACTGCCCCGACGGGAACGGGCTCGGGAACGGGTGGGCCTCGGCGCTGTACCCCGCCTTGACGAGCTGCTTCAGGCCGATCGACAGGCCCAGCGTGGCAATGACCAGCGGAATGACGCCGTGCTTGATCAGCGGATCGACGATCAGCCGCTTGAAGCCGAGGCCGAGGATCAGCATCGACGCCGCGCAGGTGACCAGGAACGCGAGCCACAGCGGCATCCCCACGCCCATGCAGAACAACATGCCGAACGCAGGCAGCATCACGAACTCGCCCTGGGCGAAGTTGATCGTGCCCGACGCCTGCCAGAGCAGCGTGAAGCCGAGCGCCGCGAGCGCGTAGATCGCGCCGGTGGCGGTGCCCGAGACCAAGAGCTGGATCAGATCCCCCATGACCGGTTCTCCTCGATGGGTGGTAGCGGCGTTACGTCGGAGCGAATGCGCAGGGGGACGGGGCGCGGAACGGACGCCCGGGCACGCGGCGACGGCCGCCCCGCAACGCGCGGGGCGGCGCCTCGCCTCGGCGGTCGACTATTTAGCCGACGCCGGCGGCAGCGTGGCCGTGACCACCTGCTTGCCGTTCTCGACCTTGACGAGGAAGCTCTCCCGGTCGAGGTCGCCGTTGGCGTCGAACGACACGTCGAGCAGCACGCCGGGATAGTCCTTGGCCGAGATCTTCGCGCCGTGCATGGCTTTGGCGAATTCCTTGCCGTCGAACTTCTTGGTCTTCTCGGTAATCGCCTTGACCACGTACATGGCGCTGTAGCCCTTCATGCCGTTGTGGTCGCTCTTGTACTTGTATTCGGCCTGGAATTTCTTGTCGAAGTCCTTGATCGCCTGCTGCGGCGCGTCGACGGTGAGGCCCACGTGCGCGAGTGCGCCATTGGCGGAGTCGCCGGCGAGCTCGATCACCTTCTGGCCCGTCAGCGTGGTCTCGCCGATGATCGGCTTGTCGTAGCCCTGCTTCTTCAGCTCGCGCAGCGCGCGCGCCGATTCCTCCTCGTTCGTGTACACGAACACGGCGTCGGCGTTCGCCTGCTTGACCTTCAGCACGGCGCCGGAGAAGTCGACCTGGCCCGGATCCGTCGGGATGTCGGCAACGACCTTGACGCCGACGGCGTCGAGCGCCTTCTGCATCGCGTCGCGGCCGCCCTTGCCGAAGTCGTTGTTGACCCAGATCATCGCGATGTTCTTCGCCTTGACCGTGTCCTGGATGTACTTCGCGAGCTTCGGCATCGCGGTCGACTGCGTGAACGACGTGCGGAAGATGTACGGGTTGCCTTGCGTCGTGATGTTCGCCGCTTCGCCGCCCGTGAAGTTCGGGATCTCGGCGCGCTTGGTTTCGGCCATGCTCACGATGATCGAGCCCGAGAACACCGGGCCCATGACGACGTAGGCGTTCTGGTCGACGGCCTTCTGCGCGAGGCCCTTGGCGACGTTGGGCTGCGATTGCGTGTCCAGCGACGTGTACTCGATCTTGCGGCCGAGGATGCCGCCGGCGGCGTTGATCTCCTTCACCGCCAGCTTGACGCCGTTGTCGAAGTTCGTGCCGGCGGTCGTGCCGGTGCCCGACAGCTCGACCAGTCCCACGATGGGCACCGGCCCGGTCTGCGACAGCGCCGGGGCGGCGATGGAAAGCGCGAAGGCCGCCAAGGCGAGCCGTGAGATTCGTTTCATCGTTTCCTCCAATGGTTTTTGACGTTGAATGCGCGCCGCGACTTCGCGGCGAATGCGAAAGCTGGTCATGGGACGTCCGCGGCGCGGGTGGTCTCGGCGACCACCCACTGCGCGGCCTTCCGCGCCCGCGCCATCACGGCTTCAGGCGCGAGGTGCAGATACTCGTCGTTGAACACTTCGAACACGTAGTCGCCGCGATACCCGGCCGCGTGCACCTTGCGCAGCATGTCTGCGATGATGCCGCGATGGGCGCTCTCGTTGGGGAACGCGCGGCGGTGGTCGGCCGTCTCGGTGATGTCGCGGAGGTCGCCGAGATAATCGGCCATCTGGACGAGGAAAATCCGGTCGCCCGGGATGGTGTCGAGCGTCGCGAGCGACGTGCCCTTCGCGAGCAGGTGGAACACGTTGATCAGCATGCCGAGGTTCGGCCGGTTCGCGCGGCGCACGGCCTCCCACACCACCGGATACTCGTTGACCCAGCGGGCCCAGGCGGGCGCGCCGTACGCGATGCGGATGCCGCGCGGCGTCGCGAGCATCGCGAGCTTGGCGAGGTCGGCGGCGATCCGGTCGATGTCGCCCGTCGCGTAAGGCGACGTCGACGACGCCACCACGAGCACCGGCGCGCCGACGGCCTCCACCAGATCCATCAGCGACTTGGCGACTTCGATCTTGTAGTCGTGCAGGTGCGCGTCGAGGCCCTCGTAGTCTTTCAGGAGCTGGAAGCTCGTGACGCGCAGGCCGCTCGCGCGAATCGCGGCCACCGCGCCGGGCACGCCGCCGGGGTGCGTCACCAGGTCCTTCGCCCAGATCTCGATCCCGCCGAAGCCCGCGTCGCGCGTGACGCGAAGCTTGTCCTCGAGCGTGCCCGAGAGGGTGACGGTGTCGACGGCGAAGTGGCCGAGGTCCATGTCCGCCTGGCCGCCTAGCCGAGCTTCGCCACGGCGCGAAGCTCGTCCGCGGTGACCTGGCCGTAACCGAAGAACTCGAGATAGAGCGGAATCTGCTCGAACAGCATGTCGGTGCCGATCTGGGTCGGACACCCGCGCTCGCGCGCCGCCTTCAGCAGCGGCGTGATCTCCTGCTTCATCACCACTTCGCCGACGAACGTCGCCGGCGTGAGCCGCGTCACGTCGACGGGCAGCGGATCGGCGGGATCCATGCCGAGCGGCGTCGCGTTGACGACGAGATCGAAGCCGTGGGGGTCGCGCGTGTCCGTGCGCACTTCGAGCAGCGGATAGTGCTCGGTGAGGCGCGCGGCCAGCGCGTCGCGCCCGGCCGCGTAGGAATCGAACAGCGCGATCGTGCCCGCGCCCGCCGCGGCCAGCGCGGCGGCGATCGCCGAGCCCACGCCGCCCGTGCCGACGACGAGGCAGCGCTTGCCGCGCAGCGCGAAGCCCTTGCGCTCGACGCCGCGGACGAAGCCCGCGCCGTCGAAGAGCTCGCCGTACAGCGAGCCGTCTTCGCGGAGCAGGACGGCGTTGCACGAGCCGGCCACCTTGACCGTCGTGCTGCAGTCGTCGAGGAGCCCCACGGTGGTCACCTTGTGGGGCATCGTCACCAGCGCCCCGCGGATGTTGGTGAAGCGGAACACGGCGCGCAGCGTGACCGGGTAGTCGGCGGCGCGGACGCCCATCGGCACCACGACGGCGTCGATTCCCGCCTTGTCGAAATAGGGGTTGTAGATCATCGGCGCCTTCACCGGCGCGATGGGGTCGCCGAAATGCGCGATGAGGGTGGTCGTGCCCCGAATCATGACTGCGCTCCTCCGCTCGCCGGGCTGCCGGGCGCCCCGCGGGGTATGGCCGTCGTGACGCGGCCTTGCGGGCGTACGTTCCTGTGGGTTACAGCGAGGTGCGACCAACGCGACACGATACCCTCCAATGCACTCGTTGTTGATCTGTCGTGGTGCGAACGGACAAGTTAGTACATTACTTGGAGGCGGTCAACGGCGATTATCGAAACATTGTGCGATAATCGCCCGCCGCCCCTCCGACTCGCTAAAGCTTCCAGGACCCGATCGTGCCCGCCAAGCGTCTTCCCCCCACCCCACGTCCCCGCGCCGGCAACGACGCGAACGAACTGGCGCTGCCCGCTACGCCCGGCAAAGTCACCCTCGCCGCGCCCACGACGGCCGACGAGATCCAGTCCTTGTCCGGGGACCCGAATTTCATGACGTCGCTGGCGCGCGGGCTCGCCGTGATCCGCGGGTTTTCGCAGCAGCGCCGCAGGATGTCGATCGCGCAGTTGAGCCTGCGCACGGGCATCCCCCGCGCCGCCGTGCGCCGCTGCCTCTACACGCTCGGCAAGCTGGGCTACGTCGCCAGCGAGGACGGCCGGTCGTTCGCGCTGCGTCCGCAGATCCTGTCGCTCGGCCATGCGTACCTGTCGTCGGTGCCGCTCGTGATGGCCGCGCAGCCGGTGCTGGACCAGGTCAGCGCCGCGATCCACGAGTCGTGCTCGCTCGCCATCCTCGACGGCGACGAGATCCTGTATGTCGCGCGGTCGTCCGCAAGCACGCGGATCATGTCGATCGACCTCGGCGTGGGCAGCCGCCTGCCCGCCCACTGCACGTCGATGGGCCGCGTGCTCCTCGCGGGCATGCCGGCCGACGATCTCGCTGCGTTCCTGCGGCGCGTGAAGCTCGCGCCGTTCACGCCCCGGACCCTGGTGGCGAAGGACCGACTGGCCGAGGCGATCGCGGTGGTCGGACGACAGCAATACGCGCTCGTCGACCAGGAGCTCGAGATCGGCCTCCGGTCGATCGCCGTGCCGGTGAAGGATTTCCGCGCGCGCGTCGCGGCGGCGATCAACGTCAGCGTGCAGGCGACGCGCGTCTCGGTCGCCGAGATGGAGAAGACGTTCCTGCCGGCGCTGCGCGCGGCGGCGGACGAGCTCGGGATGATGCTCGCCTGACGGCCGCCGGCGTCAGGACCGCGGGAGGACCGACGCGACGATCGTCTCCACGATGCTGTCGCGCCGCGCACGCAACGCCTCGGGCGACGTCATGTCGGCGTGGAAGATCGCGGCGAACGTGTAGCGGTTGGACACGCTGTAGAAGCACAGCGCGCTGATCGACATGTGGAGGTCCACGGGATCGACGCCGGCACGGAACGTCCCGTCGGCGGTGCCGCGCTCGACGATGCGCCTGACAGTGTCGATCGCGGGAACGTTCAGCGTCGCGATCTTCCCCGACTCCTGGATGAAGCGGCCGTAGTGCAGGTTCTCGTTGCACACCAGCCGCACGAATTCGGGGTTGTCCTGGTGGCGGTCGAAGCTGAACGCGACCAGCGCGCGCAACGCCGCTTCGGGCGTGAGGTGGTCGACGGACAGGTCGTGCTCGATGCTGCGGATGCTGCGGTACGCTTCTTCAAGCACGGCGACGTACAGCCCTTCCTTGCCGCCGAAGTAGTAGTAGATCATCCGTTTGCTGGTCCGCGTGCGCGCGGCGATCTCGTCGATGCGGGCGCCGGCGAGGCCCTTGCCGGCGAACTCCTCGGTGGCGGCGCGAAGGATGTCGCGGCGCGTCTGGTCAGGGTCGTTCGTGCGGGTGGGACGCGCCGCGCTCAAAGCGGCATTCCCACGTAGTTCTCGGCGAGCGACGTGGCGGCCGCGCGCGAGCTCACGACGTACTCGAGCTGTGCGCGCTGCAGCTTGTGCTGGAAGTCGTCGGCGTCCGGAAACCGGTGCAGCATCGACGTCATCCACCACGAGAAGTGCTCGGCGCGCCAGACGCGCGCGAGGCACGTCGCCGAGTAGCGCTCGAGCGCCGTGTCGGTGCCGTCGGCGTAGTGAGCCGCGAGCGCGCGCGCCAGCGCGTTCACGTCGGCGATGGCGAGGTTCATGCCCTTGGCGCCCGTCGGCGGCACGATGTGCGCTGCGTCGCCGGCGAGGAACAGCCGGCCGTGCTGCATCGGCTCCGTCACGAAGCTGCGCATGCCGGTGACGCCGCGCTCGAGGATGCGCCCTTCCTGCAGCCGCCACCCATCGGTCGTCTCCAGTCGCGTGTGCAGCTCGGACCAGATGCGCTCGTCGGGCCAGCGCGCGAGGTCCTCGTCCGGCGCCACCTGGAGATACAGCCGCGTGACCTCGGGCGAGCGCATGCTGTAGAGGGCGAAGCCGGCGTCGTGGTGCGCGTAGATGAGCTCGTCGTGCGTCGGCGGCGCGGCGGCGAGGATGCCGAGCCACGCGAACGGATACGCGCGCTCGAACGTGCGGAGGACGCCCGCCGGCACCGCGCCGCGGCAGATGCCGTGGAAGCCGTCGCAGCCGGCGATGAAATCGCATTCGAGCGTGCGCGGCGCGCCGGCGTGCCGGAAGCGGATCGCCGGCGCAGGACCCTCGAGGCCGGCGACGGCAACGTCCGCCGCTTCGAACAGGATCGGGCCGCCGGCGTCGAGCCGCGCGGCGATCAGGTCCTTGACGACCTCCTGCTGTCCGTAGACGGTGATCGCGCGGCCGCCGGTGAGCGCCGTCATGTCGATGCGATGGCCGCGGCCGCCGAAGCGGAGCTCGATGCCGTGGTGGACGAGGCCCTCGCGCCGCAGCCGATCGCCCACGCCGGACGCGACGAGCAGGTCCACCGTGCCCTGCTCCAGCACCCCGGCCCGCACGCGCTGCTCGACGTAGGCCCGCGCGCGCGCTTCCACGACCACGCAGTCGATGCCCTGCCGCGTCAGCAAATGCGCGAGCAGCAGGCCCGCGGGACCCGCGCCGACGATTCCCACTTGCGTACGCATGCGTTGATGGCCCCGGCGGGTCCGCTTGTCGTGGATGCGACCGGATTCTACTGCGAGTATGCTTTTCGACCATGAATCGACGAATCGCCGGCACGCAGCGGCGCAGGCATGCCCTCGTTGCGACGCTCGTCGCGGCCGTTCTCGCCGGCTGCATGGCGAGCGACAACAAGTCGCCGCCCGCGGGCACCGCGGCCACGGACGGTCCCGCCGTCACGCGCCGCCCGCTCGACACGCCGGCCGTGCCGGCTCCGGTCCCGGCGCCCGCCGCGCCCGCGCAGCCGCCGGCGCTCGCGGTGACCGTGCCGCCGGGCGCGCTCTACGTCTGCGTCGTGCAGCGCGACGGCGCGCTGCAGCAGACCGCGATCGAGTTCGCGCCGAAGGTCGGCGAGCTGTGCGGACGCCATCCGGAAATGGGGCCGTGCCAGTACGAGCGGAACAACTGCCGCGCGCGCGGCGGCCGCGTGTTCGCCGCGGGCGGCGCCGAGATCACGATGGCGACCGAAGCCGAGTACGACAAGAAGGTGATGCGCACGCGCTTTCGCGCGAACTGAGACGCTAGCCCGCGGCGGTCGCCGGCAGCGGCGCGCCGTCGAACGCGCCGTCGTTGGCGGGGCGGCGGAGCTTGGGCTTGTGGGCGCCGCCGAAGACCCGTCCGACGTCCAGCGTTTCGCGCACGCCGATGTCCGCGCCGTGGCGCTGGCCGAAATTGCGCGCCGCGAGGCGCCCCGACTCGTGCAGGCGATCGATCCACGCCCGCGAGCGCTCGAGCGACGACCCCTGCGCGAGGAGATCGCGCCCCGGCGGTCCGATCCGGTGCATGCGGACCTCGCGCACGCCGGCGGCGCCGTCGCCCTCCCGCGTGAGCGCGCGCGTCGCGGCGATCGACTGCATTTCCGCCACGAGGCTCGAGTTGAACACGATCTCGCCGATGCGCCGCCGGATCGCCCGCGCGTCGGTCGGCGGCTCGAGGTCGATGTCGGGCACGAGCTGCACGACGATGAGGTCGCGCGCGGCGCCGCTGTGGATCATCGGCCACAGCGTGGGGTTGCCCGAGTACCCGCCGTCCCAGTAGGGCTCGCCGTCGATCTCCACGGCCTGGAAGAGTTGCGGCAGCGCCGCGGAGGCGAGCAGCACGTCCAGGGTCATTGCGTCGTTCCCGATGACGCGCGGCAATCCTGTGCGCACGTTGGTGACCGTCACGAACAGCGCCGGCGCGGTGCGGCTCCTGATCGCGTCGATGTCGACGTGCGCCGCGATCGCGTCGCGCAGCGGATTGAGCCCGAGGGGATTCGCGGTGTACGGCGACAGCGCGCTGCCCGTGACCAGCCAGCCGTGGATGGTCTCGCGCCAGGCGCGCTCCAGCGGTCCCCACAGATCGCGGCCGAGATCGGCCATCGCGGGCTGTGCCAGACGCCGCCAGAACGAGGCGAGCGCCTTGCGCGCGTCCGCGGGCGTGCCCTTCGCGAGCGCGCTCGCGACGATCGCGGCGTTGAGCGCGCCGGCGCTCGTACCGCTCAACTGGGCGATGGTCAGCGAGCGGCTGCCGAGCAGCGTGTCCAGCACGCCCCACGTGTAGGCACCGAGCGAGCCGCCGCCCTGGAGCGCCAGGCCGATGGGCTTGCGAATCGCGGTGGGGAGCGCCTCCGCCGTCGTACCGAGCCCTTGGGGGCCGGCCATTTCGAGCTCGGGCTGGGGGATGTTGGGATCAAGCGGTGATTCGGACATCGCGTTTCCTTTTCGAGGTGCATGTTGCAATGCACCATAGGAGGTTACGCCACTAGCTGTCTGAATCAAATAACGTTTTCAAATCGAGGCGATCACGTGCCCCGATCTTCACGCACTCCGTTATTGCACTGCACCATCGGCGGGCGACGAGGGGAAAGCGTCCGACACCCGGGCTGCCGTTCGTCCTACAGCGCGCTCCGCCGCGGTGTGTTGGATCGCCCTATCTCGGTGCGCCGGCGGCCTGTAAGGCGCGCCACACCCGCTCGGGGGTGAACGGCATCTGCAGCGACTCGAGACCGGGTCCCGCGTCCGCACGCGCGAGCGCGTCGAGCACCGCGTTCACCACCGCCGGCGTGGCGCCGATCGTGCCGAGCTCGCCGACGCCTTTCACGCCCATCGCGTTGTTGCGGCAAGGCGTCGATTCGTCCATCGAGGTGCGAAACGGCGGCGCATGGCTCGCACGCGGCAGCGCGTAATCGAGGAACGTCGCCGTCTGCGCCTGGCCGGTGGCGTCGTAGACGAACCGCTCCATCAGCGCCTGACCGATGCCCTGCATCGCGCCGCCGTCGAGCTGGCCGATGACGATCGTCGGGTTCACCACGCGCCCGACGTCGTTCACGGACGAATAGGCGACGACGTCGACGTGGCCCGTATCGGGATCGATCTCGACCTCGCAGACGTGGCAGGCGTTGGGCCACGTCGGGCCGGCCACGGAGCTCACCGACACCAGCACGATCCGTTGGTCCGGTTGCGCGGCGGCGAGCTCGAAGAGGCCGATCGCGCGATCGGTGCCGGCGATGCGAAACACGCCGTCGACGTACTCGAGATCCGCCGCCGCGGACTCGAGCTCCGTCGCCGCGAGCGCCTTGGCCTTGTCGACGGTGCGCTCCGACGCGACGCGCACCGCGGACCCGCCCACGAAGAGCGAGCGCGAGCCTGCGCTGCCGAACCCCGTGCCGCGATCGGTGTCGCCATGGACGATGCGGATGCGCTCGATCGGCACGCCGAAGACGTCGACGGCGAGCTGCGCGAAGGTGGTGCCGAGCCCCTGCCCCATCGCCTGCGTCGCGGAGAAGATCTCGATCTCGCCGGCGCCGCTCACCGACACCGTGACGGTTTCCTCGAAGACGTCGGCGCCGGTCCATTCGAGGAACGCCGCCATGCCGCGCCCGCGCAGCCGGCCGCGCTCCCTCGATGCGGCCGCCCGCGCGTCGAAGCCGTGCCAGTCGGAAAATGCGACGGCCGCGTCCATCACCTTCTCGAACTGGCCGCTGTCGTACGTCTTGTCCATCGGATTTCGGTACGGCATCTGCGCGGGACGGATCATGTTGCGCCGGCGCAGCTCCAGCGGATCGATGCGAAGCTGCCGCGCCGCCGCCTCCATCAGCCGCTCGATCAGGTAGATCGCCTCCGGACGGCCGGCGCCACGATACGCGCCGGTCGGCGAGGTGTGCGTCAGCACGCCCTTGATCCCGACGTCGATGACGGCGATGTCGTAGATGCTGGTCGATACCCACGGGCCGATCAGCAGCTGGATCACCACGCCCGACGGCGTCGCGTAGGCGCCGAGGTCGGCGAGCGACTCCACCCGGAGCGCGAGGATGCGGCCCTCCGCGTCGAAGGCGAGCGCCGCGGTGCTCGCGAGCGCGCGGCCATGCGTGGCCGCGAGAAATTCCTCCATGCGGTCGGCGCACCACTTCACCGGCCGGCCGAGCGTGCGCGCGCACCAGGCGATGGGGACGTCTTCCGCGTAGAGGCCCGTCTTCATGCCGAAGCCGCCGCCCACGTCGCCGACGACCACGCGCACCTTGTCGACGGGAAGACCGAGGACGTCGTTGCAAAGGCTGTCGCGAAGCCCGGTGGGCGTCTGGCAGCTCACGCGAAGCGTCAGCCGGTCGCTCGCGGCGTCGTACGTCGCGAGCACGGCGCGCGGCTCGATCGGACACGGCGCGAGCCGCTGGTTGTCGAGCTCGAGCGACACGACGTGCGCGGCGCGCGCGAACGCGGCGGCGGCGGCCGCGACGTCGCCGTGGCGCACTTCGGCGGCGACGTTGTGCGTAGCCTCGGGCCACACGAGCGGCGTGCCGGCGGCGACGGCGTGGCGGAGCCCGCTCACCGCCGGCAGCGGCTCGTAGCGAACGTCGATGGCCTCGGCCGCGTCGCGTGCCTGCTCGCGCGTTTCGGCAACGACGGCGGCGACGGCCTCGCCGACGTAACGCACGACGTCGACCGCCAACGCATGCTGCGGCGGCGACGCCGTGGGCGCGCGGCCAGCCCGCCTGAAATCGGCGGACGCGGGGATGGGCTTGGCGCCGGCGGCGACGAGATCCGGTCCGGTGACGATGCGAACGACGCCCGGCATCGCCGCCGCTGCGCTGGAGTCCAGCGCCGCGATGCGCGCGTGCGCGTGCGGCGAGCGGAGGAAGACGGCGTGCAGCTGGCCGGGCGCGGACACGTCGTCGGCGAACTGGCCGCGTCCGGTCAGCAGCGCGACGTCCTCGACGCGGGGCACCGATTTGCCGCTGCCGTAGCGCGTGTGGGGGGATGACGTTGTCACGGCGGTCCTTCCGAAACGCGAAGCCTGGGACGTTCACTTATACCAAACCGGCGCCTCGTCCAACGCCCCGCGACGCAACGAACGTGGTCAAATGCCGCCGCGGCATCGTTCTTGCGTCGCTGAGCCGCCCTGTGCGACGGACTGCCACCGTGACCACGCCTTCCCCCATCCACGCGTATCTCGAGGACCTGCACGCGCGGCACGCGCGCAACACGGCCGGCCACGTCGCCGACTACATCCCCGAGCTCACGCACGCCAACCCCGCCCACTTCGGCATCTGCATCGCGACGCGCGACGGCATCGTCTACGAGGTGGGCGACACGTCGCAGCACTTCACGATCCAGTCGGTGAGCAAGCCGTTCACGTACGGGCTCGCCCTGGCCGAGCGCGGCGAGGACGCCGTTCTCGCGAAGATCGGAGTCGAGCCGTCGGGCGAGGCGTTCAACGCCATCAGCCTGCGGCCCCAAACCGGTGCCCCGCTCAACCCGCTGATCAATGCCGGTGCAATCGCGGCGTGCGGGCTCGTGCGCGGCGCCAGCGTCGAGGAGCGCTTCGCGCGCATCCTCGCCGCGTACAGCTGCTTCGCCGGACGCGACCTCGACGTCGACGAGCGCGTCTACGCGTCGGAGAGCGCCACCGGCCACCGCAATCGCGCGATCGGCTGGATGCTGCGCAACTTCGGCATCCTGGACGAGGAGCCGACGGCCACGCTGGAGACGTATTTCCGCCAGTGCGCGATTCGCGTCACCTGCCGCGACCTCGCGGTGATGGGCGCCACGCTCGCCAACGGCGGCGTGAATCCGATCACGGGACTGCGCGCGCTCGACGCCGGCTACGTCGACAACGTGCTGTCGGTCATGGCGTCGTGCGGGATGTACGACTACTCGGGCGAGTGGCTCTACCGCACCGGCCTGCCGGCCAAGAGCGGCGTCGGCGGCGGGATCCTCGCCGTGCAGCCCGCGCGCCTCGGCATCGGCGTCTATTCCCCCAATCTCGACGAGCACGGCAACAGCGTGCGCGGCATCGCCGTATGCCGGGAGCTCGCCGCGGACCTCGGCCTGCACATCTTCGACGTGTCGCGCCGGCCCGCGCCGGTGATGCGGCTCGCGACGTCGCGGCGCACGGTGGCGTCGTCGCGCCGGCGACCGCCGGCCGCCGCCGACTATCTGCGCGCCATCGGCAACCGCCTGCGCCTCTACCATCTGCAGGGCGCGCTGGTATTCGCCTCCGTCGAGCCGGTCATCCGCGAGCTGATCGGGCGCACCGGATCGACGGAAGCGTTCCTCCTCAACCTGAAGAACGTCCAGAGCCTCGACGCCGCGGCGGCGCGCCTTCTCGCCGGCACGCACGAGGCGCTGGCGCACGCGGACCGCGCGCTGTTCTTCACCGAGGCAAGCGCGTGGTGGGAGACGCTGGTCGACGCGGGCGTCCCGCGCTCGGCGTTCTTCGGCGACGACGACTTCGCGCTCGAGTACGCGGAGAACACGCTGCTCGGGAAGCGCTTTCCGGGCGAGACGTGGGACGCGCCGGTCGCGCTCGCGCAGTGCGCGCTCTTCGCCGGCATGGACGAGACGCAGCTCGCGATCGTCGACGCGGCGCTCGCCCGGCGCGATTACGTCGCCGGCCAGACGATCATCGTCGCCGGCCAGCATTCGCACGACCTCTTCATCATCATCCGCGGCACGGCGATGGTGAGCATCGCGACGCAGAACGGCGTGTCGCGGCTGGCGGCGTTCACGCCGGGGATGTCGTTCGGGGAGATCTCGTTCATCGACCGTTCGCCGCGCACCGCCAACGTCACGGCGGTCGACGCCGTCGAATGCCGCGTGCTGACGCTCGAGGCGCTGGCGCGGATCGAGAGGGACACGCCGGCGATCAAGATCCGACTGCTCGAGAATCTCGCGCGCGGGCTGACGAACTTCCTGCGTCAGGCGGATCTGGAGCTCGCGGCGCTGCGCTGATCGCTCGTTGTGAAGGCAGTCGCTGAAAGCACGAACGCCCGGTCGAAGTTGACCGGGCGTTGGTGTTTGAGGGTGCCTGACGATGACCTACTTTCGCACGGGTAATCCGTACTATCATC